>Ga0210086_1000169_pt1 | contig 41140 bp, 37 predicted proteins | sample China_Galinas_PW_3_FD_184867 | JGI IMG/M metagenome (GOLD analysis project Ga0210086, IMG submission 184867) | Wetland microbial communities from San Francisco Bay, California, USA, that impact long-term carbon sequestration - China_Galinas_PWB_D2... | ecosystem: Environmental > Aquatic > Marine...
CATGGGCCCGCGTTCCTTGTCCTGGATGCCTGAAGAACACCCAGCTCACAGGGGCGCGGGCCCCTAATCAATCACCGACACGACACGATGTCGGACAGCTCCACACCCCCATCAAGTGCGAAGAGCCGTATTGATAGCGGTGTGGCTCTGCAGACAAAACGTTTGGAGTGCGATGTGGATATTCATTTGGCGTAGCTGTCGCCAATCTCACGGCGCAGCCCGGTGGCGGCGTTTGCCCCGGTAGGATACGGCGGTCGGGCCTTTGTGAATCGGCGCGTGGCGTGAATCGCACCATCCTGCGGCGCCGACGCGTTACTGTTCCGGGTGGCAGGGCAATTGGAGACTGGAGGGTACGGATGAGCGGTTACAAGACCGTGGTCGTCGGGACGGACGGCTCGGATTCCTCGCTGCGCGCAGTCGACCGGGCGGGCCAGCTGGCCTCTGGTCCCGACGCGAAGGTCATCGTGGCGACCGCTTACTTCCCCGCCTCCGAGGACACCCGTGCGGCCGACCTCCTGAAGGACGAGGGTTACAAGATGTCGGGCAACGCCCCGATCTACGCGATCCTTCGCGAAGCGCGTGATCGTGCCAAGGCCGCAGGCGCCGGCGACGTCGAAGAGCGTCCCATCGTCGGAGCTCCCGTCGACGCTCTCGTGGAGCTCGCCGAGGAGGTCGAAGCCGATCTGCTGGTCGTCGGCAATGTCGGCCTGAGCACGATCGCGGGCCGCCTACTCGGGTCGGTGCCGGCCAATGTAGCCCGCCGCTCGAAGACCGACGTGTTGATCGTCCACACAATGGGTTAGGTAGGCATCGGGGCCCGGCCGCGGGCAGACTGCATTCATGACCGCACCCTGCCGGACCCGACTGTGGTTTGACGGCGAGCTCAAGGCGGTGGATTTTCCGCTCAAGGCAGTCTCCGAGCACCTCGGCGAGGACGGCGCACTGGTCTGGGTCGACCTGTGCAACCCCGACCACCAGGTGCTGAGTGAACTGGCCGACGAACTTGGCTTCGACGAGCACGCGGTCGAAGACACCGTCGCCAACGCCGAACGCACCAAGGCCACCCGCTATGCCAGCCACACCTTCCTGACGGTCTATGCCACGGTGTTGGGCCCCGCTCGTGAGAACGACCTCGAGTCCAGGCTGCGGCTGGCGCGGGTGTCGATATTTGTGCTGCCGCGCGGTATTGTCACCGTTCGGCACGAAATCGCTTCGCAGCAGCCAATTTTCGACATCGACGAAGTTGTCAGCCGATGGGAGGAGAACGCCGACCTACTGCGCCTGGGCCCTCCCGCCCTGTTGCATGGGTTACTCGACGTCATCGTCGACGGTCAGTTCGAGACCATCCAGGAACTCGACGACGCCATCGAGGCGCTCGAAGACGGGCTTTTCGACGAGAGCTCGGTCACCCGCACGATCCAGCGCAACACTTTCCGGTTACGTAAGGAGCTCGTCGAACTGAGGCGGGTCGTACTACCCATGCGCGAGGTCATCAACACGATCATGCGTCGGCGCGCCGAGCGCGGGGACACCGTCGAACTCGACAGTTGGTATTCGGATCTCTATGACCACGTCATCCGCGCGGCGGAGTGGACCGAATCGCTGCGGGACATGATCGCCACGGTGTTCGAGACGAACCTGTCGCTGCAGGACGCCCGGCTGAACACGATCATGAAGAAGCTGACCGGCTGGGCGGCGATCATCGCCGTACCCACGGCCGTCACGGGCTGGTACGGCATGAACGTGCCCTATCCGGGATTCCAGAACACCATCGGCGTGATGTCCAGCGCGGCGATCATCATCATCCTGTCTGGACTGCTCTACATCGTGTTCAAGCGCAAGAGCTGGATCTGACCACACCTGCCGGAATTGCGGGAAAACGGCCTGCTCGGTGGCCCTTTGGGAGCACAATCTGCGAATCGACGATAAACGCGGACGAGGCCGATCTGAAGCTGCCCGGCATTGTCGATGAACGGGGGAGAAACCAATGATGAAACTGCTGTGCGCGGCCGCCGCCTGCGGTGTCGCTGCGGTTTTCGGTGCACCCGCCGCGAACGCGACAACCGACGCTGAAACCGAGTACCTCAACGACCTCAGCTCCGCCAGGATCACCGGGGATCCTTCGGGACTGATCGCCGACGGCTACGCGGTGTGCTCGGCCGTCGCGAACGGCGCCAGCCCCCACGCGCTGGCCGCTGAGTATGACAGGAACTCGGACGGGTTGACCCGGGCGCAGGCCGAAGCGGCCGTGAGCCTCGCCCTCAGGGATTTGTGCCCTGAAGGCTGAGGCCCAGGTTGCTCGCGCGGCTTACCAGCCGCGCTCGCGCCACCCGGCCACGTGGGGGCGCTCGGCTCCCAGCGTCGTGTCGTCCCCGTGTCCGGGATAGACCACGGTCGCATCGTCGTAGACGGCGAAGACCTTCTTCGTGACATCGCCGAGCAGCTGCTCGAACTCACCCGGCTGCCAGGTCTTTCCGACGCCGCCGGGGAACAGGCAGTCGCCGGTGAACAGCTGGGTGGCCGCGCGCTCGGGTGAGCTCCGCAACGCCAGCGCCACCGAGCCGGGGGTGTGGCCCCGCAGATGGATGACATCGAAGACCAGGTCACCGACCACGACGGTGTCGCCGTCGGCAAGGAGCCGGTCCGGTTTGACCGGCAACGGATCGGCGTCGAGCCGGTGGGCCGCGGTGGGGGCGCCGGTCGCCTCGGCGAGCGCAGCCAGCGCCTGCCAATGGTCGTAGTGCTGGTGTGAGGTGACGATCAAGGAGAGCTTCGGGGCGTACTCGCGCACCAGGTCAACGAGCAGTTCCGGGTCGTTGGCCGCGTCGATGAGCAGGGTTTCGCCGGTGCGCGCACACGTCACGAGGTAGGCGTTGTTGTCCATCGGGCCCACCGACATCTTGATGATGGTGGCGCCGGGCAGGGTGCGCCGGGCCGCGGTCCGGGGCTCGACATGACCGGTATAGGTGTCGTCGACGACTGTCATGGTGGCCACGTTACTGCCACCGCATGGACCGCGGATCGCGTTGTCGGTGGGGAGACATAGCATGGGGGTCAATGAGCCGCGTGCGCGAAAGAACAGCCCTCTCGGCGGCCTCGTCGTGCCCGTATACCCGCAGGAAGGGGAGCTGGTGGCTGACCGGCTGATCGTCAAGGGTGCGCGTGAGCACAACCTGCGCAGCATCGATCTCGACCTACCGCGGGACAGTCTGATCGTCTTCACCGGGCTGTCCGGGTCGGGCAAGTCGTCGCTGGCCTTCGACACCATCTTCGCCGAGGGGCAGCGCCGCTACGTGGAGTCGCTGAGCGCCTACGCCCGGCAATTCCTGGGCCAGATGGACAAGCCGGACGTCGACTTCATCGAGGGCCTGTCGCCGGCGGTGTCGATCGACCAGAAGTCCACCAACCGCAACCCCCGCTCGACGGTCGGCACCATCACCGAGGTCTACGACTACCTGCGTCTGCTCTACGCCCGGGCGGGCACCCCGCACTGCCCGGTGTGCGGCGAGCGGATCGCACGGCAGACCCCGCAGCAGATCGTCGACCAGGTGCTGGCCATGCCCGAGGGCACCCGGTTCCAGGTGCTGGCCCCGGTGGTGCGCACCCGCAAGGGTGAGTTCGTCGACCTCTTCGACAAGCTGAACACCCAGGGCTACAGCCGGGTCCGGGTGGACGGCGTCGTGCATTCGCTGACCGACCCGCCGAAGCTGAAGAAGCAGGAAAAGCACGATATCGAGGTGGTCGTCGACCGGCTGACGGTCAAGGCCAGCGCCAAGCAGCGGCTCACCGACTCGGTCGAGACTGCACTGAACCTCGCCGACGGGATCGTGGTGTTGGAGTTCGTCGACCGAGACGACGACCATCCGCACCGCGAGCAGCGGTTCTCTGAGAAGCTGGCCTGCCCCAACGGTCACGCCCTGGCCGTCGACGACCTCGAGCCACGGTCGTTCTCGTTCAACTCGCCCTACGGCGCCTGCCCGGAGTGCAGCGGGCTGGGCATCCGCAAGGAGGTCGACCCCGACCTGGTGGTACCCGACCCGGACCTGACATTGGCCGAGGGCGCGGTCGCGCCGTGGTCGATGGGCCACACTTCGGAGTACTTCACCCGAATGATGGCGGGTCTGGGCGAATCCATGGGATTCGACGTCGAGACTCCCTGGCGCAAGCTCCCGGCCAAAGCGCGCAAAGCGATTCTGGAGGGCTGCGACGAGCAGGTGCATGTGCGCTACCGCAACCGCTACGGCCGCACCCGCTCGTACTACGCCGACTTCGAGGGCGTGATGGCGTTCCTGCAGCGGCGCATGGAGCAGACCGAGTCCGAGCAGATGAAGGAACGCTACGACGGCTTCATGCGCGACGTGCCGTGCCCGGTGTGCGAAGGGACCCGGCTCAAGCCGGAGATCCTGGCGGTCACGTTGACCGCGGGGGAGCGCGGTACCAAATCCATCGCCGAGGTGTGCGAGCTGTCCATCGCGGAATGCTCGGAGTTCCTCAACGAGCTCACCCTCGGCCCGCGTGAGCAGGCCATCGCCGGGCAGGTGCTCAAAGAGGTGCAGTCGCGGCTGGGCTTCCTGCTCGACGTCGGGCTGGAATACCTGTCGCTGGCACGCGCCGCGGGCACGCTGTCCGGTGGTGAGGCGCAACGGATCCGGCTGGCCACCCAGATCGGCTCCGGACTGGTCGGTGTGCTGTACGTGCTCGACGAACCCTCGATCGGCCTGCATCAGCGCGACAACCGCCGCCTGATCGAAACCCTCACGCGCCTGCGGGATTTGGGAAACACGCTGATCGTCGTCGAACACGACGAAGACACCATCGCCCACTCTGACTGGGTGGTCGACATCGGTCCGGCCGCCGGCGAGCACGGGGGTCGGGTCGTGCACAGCGGCCCCTACCAAGACCTGCTGCGCAATCCCAACTCGATCACCGGGGCCTACCTGTCGGGCAAACAGAGCATCGACGTGCCGGCCATCCGGCGCCCGACCGACCGGCGCAGGCAACTCACCGTGATCGGCGCCCGTGAGCACAACCTGCGCGAGATCGACGTGTCGTTCCCGCTCGGGGTCCTGACGTCGGTCACCGGCGTGTCGGGCTCGGGCAAGTCGACGCTCGTCAACGACATCCTGGCCTCGGTACTGGCCAACAAGCTCAACGGTGCCCGTCAGGTTCCGGGCCGCCACACCCGCGTCAACGGTCTCGACCATGTCGACAAACTGGTCCGGGTCGACCAATCGCCCATCGGCCGCACGCCGCGGTCGAATCCGGCTACCTACACCGGGGTGTTCGACAAGATCCGAACGCTGTTCGCCGCCACCACCGAGGCCAAGGTGCGCGGCTACCAACCAGGCCGGTTCTCGTTCAACGTCAAGGGCGGCCGTTGCGAGGCGTGCTCGGGTGACGGCACCATCAAGATCGAGATGAACTTCCTGCCGGACGTCTATGTGCCGTGCGAGGTCTGCCAGGGCGCCCGCTACAACCGGGAGACGCTCGAGGTGCACTACAAGGGCAAGACGATCTCCGAGGTCCTCGACATGTCCATCGAAGACGCCGCGGAGTTCTTCGAACCGATCACCGGGATCCACCGCTACCTGAGAACACTGGTCGACGTCGGCCTGGGCTACGTGCGCTTGGGGCAGCCGGCGCCGACGCTGTCCGGTGGCGAGGCCCAGCGTGTCAAACTCGCCGCCGAGCTGCAGAAACGCTCGACCGGGCGCACCGTCTACATCCTCGACGAGCCGACCACCGGCCTGCACTTCGAGGACATCCGCAAACTGCTCAAGGTCATCAACGGTCTTGTGGACAAAGGCAACTCGGTGATCGTCATCGAACACAACCTCGATGTCATCAAGACCTCCGACTGGATCCTGGACATGGGTCCTGAAGGTGGTGGCGGCGGGGGAACCGTGGTGGCCCAAGGGACTCCGGAGGACGTTGCGGCGGTTCCGGAGAGCTACACCGGGAAGTTCCTCGCCGAGGTGCTCGAGAGGCCGGCACCCAAACGCACCACCCGCCGGCGCAAGGTCAGTGCCTGATCCGCGGTACCGGGCGGAGAATCGGGTGCAGCCGGCAGGCTCAGGACGGTTCGCGATTATGCATCGAGGCGCGGATCTCGTTGAGCTTCTCGGCCGCCGCCCGCTGCCGAGCCTGGTACTGGTCCTCGACCCGACGGCCCTCGGGCGTCTCCGCATCGAGCTCGGCTGAGCCGAGCGCGGTTCCGTAGCGAGTCTCGATCTTCTCCCGCACGGATTCGAACGTCGGCACGCCCGACTGGGCGTAGCCCGGATCGACGTCGGGCGGCTGAACCGGTGGCAGCCCCGACCCCGGTGCGGCGGTCGCCGGCTCGCTGGTCTCCGGTCGTTCGGCCTCGGGGCGAGTGGGTTCGTCGGCCATGTCAGCCACGGTACTCCCGGTTCGGGACGAATCTTCGCGGTCAGCGGCCGGCGGGCCGCACCGTCAGTACCGTGCCGCCGGTCACGGCGGCGGTCATCTTGCGAGGCCGGGCGAGGTCGCCGGCGCGCAGCCCGTCGTCAGCGGCACCCAGCCGTGCGTCACGAAACATGTTGGCAGAAGGGTCCTGCCGAATCCGCCAGGAACGTGGCGGCCCTCGTCGTCGGAAGGGTCACGCGAACATCGTGGCCAAGCTTCCTTGACAGGTGCCGTGAAGTCGCGGCGAAATTGTCCAGCTAGCGTGGCTTGGCCAGTGGGAACGGAAGTGACTCGCGAATACTGCGGCCGGTGATCAGCATGACGACCCGGTCGACGCCGACGCCCAGCCCGCCGGTGGGGGGCATCGCGTATTCCATGGCTTGAAGGAAGTCCTCGTCGAGCTCCATCGCCTCGGGATCGCCGTCGGCCGCCAGCAGCGACTGCTCCTGCAGTCGTCGCCGCTGCTCGACGGGGTCGGTGAGCTCGCTGTACGCAGTCCCCAGCTCGACACCCCAGGCCACCAGGTCCCAGCGTTCGGCGAGTCCGGGTTTGCTGCGGTGCGGTCGGGTCAGCGGGGACACCGATGCCGGGAAGTCGGTGTAGAACGTGGGGGTCTCGGTGCGGTCTTCGACCAGATGCTCGTAGAGCTCGAGGATCACCGCGCCGGCCTCCCAGTGCGTCAGGTAGCGGATCTGCGCTGAGTCGCACAGCCGGCGCAGCGTATGGAGATCGGTGTTGGGGTCGACGTGCTCGCCCAGTGCCTCCGAAACCGCGTCGTGCACGCTCTTGACCGCCCACTGCCCGGAGATGTCGACGGGCTCGAGGGCGCCGTCCCCGCGGGGGCGCATGACGACCGCCGAACCGTTGGCGGCCACGGCGGCGTTCTGGATCAGTTCGCGACACCCGTCGAGCCACAGCCGGTAGTCCGCATGCGCCTGGTAGGCCTCCAGCAGGGTGAACTCCGGATTGTGGCTGTAGTCGACGCCCTCGTTCCGGAACGTCCGGCCCAGCTCGAAGACCCGCTCGACGCCGCCGACGCACAACCGCTTGAGATAGAGCTCGGGTGCGATGCGCAGGTACAGATCGAGATCATAGGCGTTGATGTGGGTCCTGAACGGCCTGGCGTTGGCCCCGCCGTGTATCTGCTGCAGTATCGGTGTCTCGACTTCGAGAAAACCCTTGGCGAGCAGGGTCTCCCGGATGGAGTGCAGCACGTTGCTTCGGGCGCGGATCAGTTCGCGTGCCTCGGGATTGACCGTCAGGTCGACGTATCGGGCACGAACCCGTGCCTCGGGATCCTGAAGGCCTTTCCACTTGTCGGGCAGCGGGCGCAGGCACTTGCCGAGCAGCCGCCACGTCTGGACCAGTAGCGAGCGGGTGCCGTTCTTGCTGTAGCCCATGTGGCCGGTCGCCTCGACCAGGTCGCCGAGATCGACGCTGTCGAAACCGGCTGCCGTGCCGTCGAGTTCGGCCTTGTCCAGCAGCAGCTGGATATCGCCTGACCAGTCGCGCAGCTGGGCGAACACCACACCGCCGTAGTCGCGTATGCCCAGAATCCGGCCGGCCAGGCTCACCGCGACGTCGTCTTCGCGGGTCAGTGCCTCCGCCACCGTGTGGCTGGGCGGACAGCCCACCGGGTAGGGGTCGATCCCGTTGTCCTGCAATGTCTTCAGTTTGGACATTCGAACACGGACCTGGTCCGGTACGCGAGCTTCGCCGACTTCCGCCATGGGTGACGAGCCGTCGGCGTCCGGAGCGCTTCCGTCGAGGTGCAGCCGTCCCGCCGCGACGAGATCGTGGGGCACCGAGGAGTAGTGGCCGGTGTGCTGTTTGGCGCGTCGGGAGAACGGCAGGACGAGGAAGCCTTCGGCGATCACCGATGCCACGCCGACCCGGGGGACCAGCCGAGCGTCCTCGTAGCACGCGTATCGCGGTACCCACTGCGGCTGGTATTTCATGTTGGACCGGTACAGGGTCTCCAGCTGCCACCACCGGGAAAAGAACACCAGAACCGCCCGCCACAACCGCGCCACCGGTCCGGCGCCCAGCTGGGCGCCCTGCTCGAAGGCCGACCGGAACATCGCGAAGTTCAGCGAGACACGGCTTACGCCAAGGGATTCGGCCTGCTGCACGAGTTCGCTGACCATCAGTTCGATGGTCCCGTTCGGCGATTGCGGGGATCGGCGCATCAGGTCCAGCGACAGGCCGTTGTTTCCCCACGGCACCAGCGCCAGCATCGCCACGACGGTGCCTGACCCCGGGGCGCTGTCGCTCTGGACGGCCTCCACCAGCAGGCAGTCGCCGTCGGCGCTGTCGCCGAGGCGGCCCAGCGCCATCGAGAAGCCGCGCTCGGTTTCGGTGTCGCGCCAGCTGTCTGCACGCTTGATCACCCGGCGCATCTCCTCGGCGGAGATATCGCGGTGTCGGCGCATCCGCACGGTCAGCCCGGCGCGCCGCGCGCGGGTCACCGCCTGGCGCACCGCCCGCATCTCCGGACCGGACAGCCGGAAGGTGTCGGCGTACAGGATCGCCTCGTCGCCCAGTTGCAGTGCGTTCAGGCCTGCTTCCCGGAATGCTTGTGCCCCGGTCGAACTGGCGCCCATCACTCCGGGCGCCCAGCCGTAGGCCTGACAGAGTTCCAGCCACGCGGTGATGGCCTGGTGCCAGGCGCGCGGATCGCCCACAGGGTCACCGCTGGCCAGACAGACACCCACCTCCACCCGGTAGGTGATCGCGGCGCGTGCGTCGGGGGCGAAGATCACCGACTTGTCGCGGCGGGTGGCGAAGTACCCCAGGGAGTCGTTCTTTCCGTACTGGGCGAGCAGCCCGCGAATCGCCGATTCGTCCTCGCCGGTCAGGGCGTTGTCGGCGCGCTGTGACTGGAACAGCACGATGGCCGCGGCCATCAGGGCCAGCGCACCGAACAGACCGAAGGTCGCGTTGAGGAAAACGTGCGGTTTGCCGGCGAACAGGTCGGGGTCGGCGGTGGCGAACCCGCTGACGCGGTTGATCGCGTAGGGCAGCCGGTACTCGCGCTCCAGGGACCCGGGGAACAGTTGCAGCAGGCCCCACGCCAGCAGGATGCCGATCGCGTTTCCGGCCACCAGCACGGTGGCGGCCCTGAGCAGGGCCCCGCGGCGAACCTTGGCCCAGAACTCCCTGTACGCCAGCAACAGGATCGCGATCGCAGCGATGTGGAAGGCCAGGCCCAGAAGCTCACCGAAGGTCTCGAACCGTGTCTCGTCGGGCTGGAACAGATAGGCCAGGTTGAAGCCGACCGCCAGTACGAGGTTGAGCACCAGCGCCCACCACGCGATGCGTTTGCGCGCCGCAAGGGCCCCGGCCAGCAGCGCCAGCACGAAAGCCCAGGCGAAGCTGGTGTCGGGAAAGTTGAAGAGATAGTCGTCGACGAATTCCCGGGGGACTTTGATGGCGTGCCGGATCAGGGGCGAGACGCTGGACAACAGCGACAGCGTCGCGATGACGCCGACGATCCAACCCGCGGTCGCGGGGACCCAACGGAACCTCGCCGTCGGCCGGGCTGTCGTCACGGTCATAGACGGCGAGGATATGCGCCCGGGTCGCCCTTCGACCTAGGTGACGGGCCCGGTGTATTTCTCGCCCGGCCCGTGGCCCGGCTCATCGGGTGCGGCACTGGCCTCCCGGAAGGCGAGTTGCAGGCTCTTGAGCCCGTCGCGGACCGGTCCGGCGTGCGGTCCGAGGTATTCCGCCGAGGCGGTCACCAGACCGGCAAGGGCGGTGATGAGCCGGCGAGCTTCATCGAGATCACGCTGCGGGCTGTCGTCGGGGTCGGGCGCGGCGAGGCCGAGCTTCTCGGCCGCCGCGCTCATCAGCATCACGGCCGCGCGGGTGATGACCTCGACGGCGGGAATGTCGGCGACCTCGCGGGCCGGCGGTTGTGCCGCCGACTGGGATGGTGCAGGCGTGTCCGTCATGCCTGCTAGACTGACATGCACGACCGTCCCGGCGAACGTCAGGGACAGCAAGTGGAGTCCCACTCCCACCGCTGGCCGCGGAGACATCCGAAGGCACAGCGGTCCGGTCACAGATACCGAAGGGTATCTGTTCTGCGGTTCACGCAGGCGGCGCAAGCCGTGATCGGTCGGCATCGGGCCCTGCTTCTTGCAGGGCCTTTTCGCTGGTATGTGGTGTTCCCAGGCTGACCCCGGCTCTTCGCGCCCCGGGCGGTCCAGTGAGAGAACGAACCAGGGAGGCCCCATCAGCACTGAGACCCGCGTCAACGAGCGCATCCGCGTACCTGAAGTCCGGTTGATCGGACCAGGTGGGGAGCAGGTAGGCATTGTGCGCATCGAAGACGCACTCCGCGTCGCCGTGGATGCCGATCTCGATCTTGTCGAAGTTGCCCCGAATGCCAGACCGCCGGTCTGCAAGATCATGGACTACGGCAAGTACAAGTACGAGACGGCGCAGAAGGCACGCGAGTCTCGCAAGAACCAGCAGCAGACCGTCGTCAAGGAGCAGAAGCTCCGGCCCAAGATCGACGACCATGACTACGAGACCAAGAAGGGTCACGTGATCCGCTTCCTGGAGGCAGGGTCGAAGGTCAAGGTGACGATCATGTTCCGCGGTCGCGAGCAGTCCCGGCCCGAACTCGGGTACCGGTTGTTGCAGCGGCTGGGTGCCGATGTCGCCGATTACGGCTTCATCGAGACCTCAGCCAAGCAGGACGGCCGCAATATGACGATGGTGCTGGCACCGCACCGCGGCGCGAAGACTCGCGCCAGGGCGGCGCAGCAAGCAGGCGGAGCCGCGGCAGAACCCGCCCACGACGACTCCGACACCGATTCAACGCAGAACTGACCAGAACTGAGGACCCATGCCCAAGGCCAAGACACACAGCGGGGCCAGCAAGCGCTTCCGGCGTACCGGCACCGGGAAGATCATGCGGCAGAAGGCGAACCGTCGCCATCTGCTAGAGCACAAGTCGTCCACCCGGACTCGTCGCCTGGAGGGCCGCACCACCGTGTCGCCCAATGACACCAAGCGGGTCAACGCGATGCTGAACGGCTGATGCCGCGTCCTTTCCAGCTCTACCCCGAACGAGAATAGGAACACCCCCATGGCACGCGTGAAGCGCGCACTCAATGCCCAGAAGAAGCGGCGCACCGTTCTGAAGGCGTCGAAGGGCTACCGCGGCCAGCGGTCGCGGCTCTACCGGAAGGCCAAGGAGCAGCAGCTGCATTCGCTGACCTATGCCTATCGCGACCGTCGGGCCCGCAAGGGCGAGTTCCGCAAGTTGTGGATCTCCCGCATCAACGCGGCCGCCCGCGCCAACGACATCACCTACAACCGGCTGATCCAGGGCCTGAAGGCCGCCGGTGTCGAGGTCGACCGCAAGAACCTCGCCGAGATCGCGGTCAGTGACCCGGCAGCGTTCACCGCGCTGGTTGAGGTGGCCAGGGCCGCCCTGCCGGAGGATGTCAACGCACCCTCCGGAGAGGCCGCCTGACAACGGCACTCACCGAACGATCCGCCCGGGTGGCGGCTGCAGTGAAACTGCAGCGCCACACCGGGCGGCGTCGTGCTGGGCGCTTTCTTGCCGAGGGACCCAATCTGGTCGAGGCGGCGGCGCGGCGTGGGCTGGTCGAGGAGGTGTTCGTCACCGACGAGGCCGCGCGCCGACACCATGTGTTGCTCGCCGGACTGCCCGTGCACCAGGTGACTGAGCGTGCGGCGAAAGCGTTGTCCGAGACGGTCACGCCCTCGGGCCTGGTGGCCGTCTGCAGGATGCCGGGCACCGGCCTCGACAGCGTGCTGGCTGCGCCGATGTCGTTGGTGGCCGTGGCCGTGGATCTGTCCGAGCCCGGCAACGCCGGCACCCTGATCCGGCTCGCCGACGCGATGGGTGCTGCGGCGATGGTTTTTTCCGGGCACAGCGTGGATCCCTACAACGGCAAGTGCCTGCGGTCCTCAGCGGGCAGCATCTTCGACGTCCCGGTAGTGGTCGAACCGGACACCGACGTCGTGCTGGCGCGGCTGCGCGCCGGCGGTCTGCAGATCTTGGCGACGACGCTGGACGGCGAGCTGAGCCTCGATGATGCTGAGGCGCTGCTGGTGCGGCCTACGGCGTGGGTGTTCGGTCCGGAGTCCCGGGGTCTGCCCGACGAGATCGCCGCACGGGCCGACCGCCAGGTGAGCATCCCGATGTCCGGCGGCGCAGAAAGTCTGAATGTGGCTGCTGCTGCGGCGATTTGCCTGTACCAGAGCGCGCGGGCTCAGCGGAACCACTAGCGGAGTTGCCCGCCTCTGAGCGACAACGTGCTGACCATGTACCTGCATCTGCATGGTCCTGCCACGATCCCCACTCTGCCTGCGGCTTTGGACCACTCGGGTTTCGATGTCGACGGGCGGCCGTCCAAGGCGGTCTCGGACGCGCTGCGCTGGGAGATCAGACGAGACAAGGGTCCGCCGGCTCGGCCGTGGCCGGTACGGTCCTGGCCCGATGCCACGCGGAACGGAGCATCGGATACATCAACGGGTGCTCGCCCTGCGTGCCGAGGCGGCGAAACGCCCGCGGGCGGGCCGTAGGCCGGCCAGCGAGAAGGTCGTGTGGACCAACGATCCGGCGCGTTCGACGAAGCTCTTGCGCCTTGGGACGTAGTGCATGGACAGTCCGCGGCGGTCCCTGGGCGGTGCCAGGAAGCCCGGGGCCTCGACCAGCGGTGCGTCGGCGGGAGTCCGGCCCTGCGCGCGCCGGTAGGCCGACAGTGCGCGCGGGTGCAGACGGATCTCGTCGGGAACAGCCCAGAACGCGACCTCTACCGCTTTGCCGAACAACCGCAGCAGCACCTCGTCGCCGGGGGTCCAGCGCATACCCGCCTTCTCCCGCACGGCCGGGTCGAACAGCCCCGCGGCGATCCACCGTTGACCTGCCACCATCGGGCGGAACAGCTGGTCCCAGATCGGTGTGGGCATCAACACGAATCTGGGCTTGGGAATACGGATGTCGAAGATGTCGAGGGTGGCGCGGTTGATCTCGAGTTCGTCGCGGCAGACCCGATCCCAGTACTCGCCGAAGTCCTCCCAGGTCTCGGGAACCGGCCGCATGCTCATCCCGTACATCCGGTACCACTGCACGTGTTCCTCGAACAGCTGCCGCTTCTCGGCCTCGGTCAGCCCGCCGCAGAAGTACTCGGCCACCTTGAGGATGAGCATGAAGAACGTGGCGTGAGCCCAATAGAACGTCTCGGGATCCAGGGCGTGATAACGCCTTCCGGAGGTGTCCACGCCCTTGATCGAGGCATGGAAGCCCTTGATCTGCTCGCCGGTTCGACGTGCGCGTTCGCCGTCGTAGACCACGCCCATGATCGGGTACACCGACCGCGCCACGCGCTGCACCGGCTCGCGCAGCAGGATCGAGTGCTCCTCGACCCCGGCGCCGAGCTGGGGATACATGTTCTGCAGGGAGCCGATCCACACTCCGAGCATTCCGGTGCGCAAGTCGCCGAAGTATTTCCAGGTCAGCGAGTCCGGGCCAAGCGGGGCGGGCTCGGTGGACTTCGCGGTCATCGTCGCCCTCATCGTCACCTCGGTTCTGCGCGATGGCGCACCGGCGGCCAGTGATGGTGCACCCACGATAGATCTGACAACAAACGTTGTCTACGTTGGCGACGAAGCTGTGACCAGTCGTTTGGCAAAGCGAGACGTTGTCCCGGTCACATCGCGTTGGCTGCCCCGAAAACCGTTCCCTACCCTGATCGTGTGGACGTGGAGCCGTCCGACGATCAACCCGCCGTCGCCGGTGTCGTCGAGGAGTCGCCGGCGCGTCGGGAAAGCGGACCCGGCGCCTGGCTGCGCGACACCAATCACAACCCCGGCATCGTCGCGTTGATCCGGCGTGCTCGCCGGGTGCTGCCCGGTGACCCCGATTTCGGCGACCCGCTGTCGGCCGCCGGCGAGGGCGGCGCCAGGGCCGCCGCGCGCGCCGCCGACCGACTGTTGCGCGACCGCGACGCAGCCACCCGCGAGGTGAGCTTGGCCACACTCCAAGTGTGGCAGGCGCTCACCGAACGGGTGTCCGGGCGGCCGGCCAACCGTGAAGTGACGCTGGTGTTCACCGATCTGGTCGGGTTCTCCGAGTGGGCCCTGCAAGCCGGTGACGAGGCCACGCTGCGGTTGCTGCGCCGGGTCGCCCAGGCCGCCGAGCCCCCGTTGCTGGACGCCGGTGGGCACATCGTCAAGCGCATGGGCGACGGAATGATGGCGGTCTTCGCCGACCCCACCACGGCGGTGCGGGCCACCATCGCCGCCCGGGCGGCGGTGCGAAATATCGAGGTGGACGGCTACACCCCGCGTATGCGGGCCGGCATCCACACCGGCCGGCCGCAATGCATCGGGTCGGACTGGCTCGGGGTGGACGTCAACATCGCCGCCCGGGTGATGGAGCGCGCCACCCGGGGCGGGCTCATCGTCTCGGAGACGACTCTGGAGAAGATCTCCGAGGAAGACCTGCAGTCGCTCGGGGTGTCGGTGCGACGGCTTCGCCGCCAGATCTTTGCGGCCCGGCAGCTCGGGGTGCCCGCGGACCTGGCGATGTACCGGCTGAAGACCCGCAGGGATTTGCCAGCTGAGGACGAGGCGGACGACATCGATTCGCAGGCATAGTGGATGGCGATGGTTCTCGCAACGCTGTCGCGGCTGGCCCGAGTGCGGGTCACCTTGGGCTACACCGCCGCATTGGTCGCGGTGGCGACGACGCTGCTGGTCCTCGGTCCGCAGGTTCGCGAGCAGGTTTTGCGGCAGGCCAGCACCAACCTCCGCAACCTGGGCGACGGCCGCGTCGGCACGTTGATCGGAAGCGCCTTCGTCAACGAGGCCGGTCCGATCTACGTCTGGTTGCCGGGACTGGTGGCGCTGCTGGCGCTGGCAGAGCTGTTGTGGCGCAGCCGTCGGCTGGTGGTGGCGTTCGCGATCGGCCACGTCGGGGCGACGCTGCTGGTGGCCGCCGGGCTGGCCGCGGCCCTGGGCGTCGGGTTGCTGTCGATGTCGATCGTCGACGTCACCGACGTCGGCATGAGCTACGGCGCCGTCGGCGTTCTCGGTACCCTGACCGCCGCGATTCCGCGCCGCCGGCGGGCGGCATGGACCGGCTGGTGGCTGGCCGTGGCCATCGGCTCGGCCGTTCTCAGCGGCGGTGAGTTCACCAACGTCGGGCACGCGGTCGCGCTGATCCTCGGCATGTTGGTGGGCACCCGATTCGATCGCCCGGCGCACTGGACGATGACGCGGTACGGGCTGTTGGCCGTTGCGGTGGCGTTCGGCTACATGATCATGGCGTACACGCCCGTCGCCATCGCCTCCACCGCGGGGCTGGGGGCGGTGGCGGCGGTGCTCGCCGACCGGATCGCCAACCGCCGGCGGGTCCGCCGCACGCTCGCGGTGCCGGCCTCGCCGCACCCCGCCGGTTAGCGGAACTCTTCGGCGCAGGCTTCCACCCAGTCCGAGCGCCACGATTCCGGCGGATCCTCGAGCAGCTCGCAGGGCATCAACCAGTCGTAGATCTCGGCGTAGGTGCGGGTGTGTTGCCCGCCGGTGCGCCGGTTGAGCATCGCCGGCTCGAGCTCGTGGAACCCCGCCAGGCCCATCGAAGCCACGATCTGGGCGGCGCTGGCCACCGTCGCGCGCTGGAAGTTGGCCACCCGTTCGATCTTGGTCGGCACGTGCAGGGCTCGGGCGCGACTGTGGTCCTGGGTGGCCACCCCGGTGGGACAGCGGTTGGTGTTGCACTTCAGCGCCTGGATGCAGCCCACCGAGAACATCATGGCGCGCGCCGCGAGGGTGAAGTCGGCGCCTTGGCAGATGCGGCTGACGATGTCGACGCCGGTGGCCACCTTGCCCGAGGCGCCGACCTTGATGTGGCGGCGAAGCCCGGTGCCCACCAGGCAGTTGTGCACCAGCATCAGGCCCTCGGTCAGCGGCATGCCGACGTGGTCCTCGAACTCCTGCGGCGCGGCTCCGGTCCCGCCTTCGGAGCCGTCGACGATGACGAAGTCCGGGGCGATGCCGGTGTGCAGTATCGCCTTGCAGATGGACAGGAACTCGGTGCGGGCTCCCACGCACAACTTGAAGCCGATCGGTTTGCCGCCGGACAGGCTGCGCAGCGTGGCGATGAAGTGCACGAACTCCAGTGGGGTGCCGAAGGCGGTGTGGGCCGGCGGCGACACCACCGTGCGCCCCTGCGGCACCCCACGGCAGGCGGCGATCTCGGCGCTGACCTTGGCCCCGGGCAGCAGACCGCCCAGTCCCGGCTTGGCGCCCTGGGAGAGCTTGATCGAGATGGCCTTGACCGACGGCAGCGCCGCTTTCTTCTCGAACTGCTCGGCGTCGAAATGCCCGCCGGCGTCGCGGCAACCGAAATACCCCGAGCCGATCTCCCAGATCAGGTCGCCGCCGCGCGCGAGGTGGTACGGGCTGATCCCGCCCTCACCGGTGTCGTGGGCGAACCCGCCGCGGGCCGCCCCGCCGTTGAGCGCCTCGATCGCGTTGCCCGATATCGCGCCGAAGCTCATCGCGGAGACGTTGAGCATCGCGATGTCGTAGGGCAGGGCGCAGTCCGGTCCGCCAAGGCGCACCCGTGGCGCCGGATCGGTGGCCGGCCTGGCCCGAAGGGAGTGGCGGAGAAACTCGTAGCCGAGCCCGGTGACGAGCCGTTCGGTGCCGAACGGCTCGTCGCTCTCGGTGCCCTTGGCCCGCTCATAGATCATGTCGCGGGTCTCCCGGTCGAACGGGGCCGCTTCGGTGTTGGACTCGATGAAGTACTGCCGGATCTCCGGGCGCAGCATCTCCATCAGGTAGCGGAAATGGCCGAGTATTGGAAACGACCGCAGGATCGTGTGGCGGGTCTGCACCAGATCCCAGGTGCCCAGGCCCGCCAGCGCTGCCAGCAGGGCGGCGAGCGCCCACCATCCCGGACTGGTGCCGAGTGCCAGAAGGGCCACGGCGATCGCCGCCGCCCACACGGCCGCCACGGCCACGGGTCGAAGCATCTGTCATCCTCGGGCTGAGTAGGCGGTCGCGGGTGGCACCCGCCGGGCGAAATGCCCTCGAGCCGTCATTCTGGCATCACCTATGATCGGCACTTGCGTCACACCCGTGCCGCGATCAACCCAGGCTAATCAAGGAGAGTCTCGCCGCGTGGGTGACCGACCCGTCGATCTGCTGTCCCAGGAGTCGCTGACCAAGGCCGTCAGCGCGGCCCGGCTTGCCTTCGACCTGGCTGGTGACCTCGATGCGCTGGCCCGGGCCAAGACCGAACACCTGGGTGACCGCGCGCCCCTGGCGCTGGCCCGCCAGGCTCTGGCAACCCTGCCCAAGACCGATCGCGCCGATGCGGGCAGGCGGGTCAACGTCGCCCGCGGCGAAGCCCAGGGCAGTTACGACGAGCGGCTGGCGGTGCTGCGCGTCGAACGCGACGCGGCCGTGCTGGTCGCCGAGGCCATCGATGTGACGCTGCCCTCGACGCGCCAGCTCCTCGGTGCGCGCCATCCGATCACCATCCTGGCCGAGCACATCGCCGACACGTTCGTCGCGATGGGCTGGGAGCTGGCCGAAGGGCCCGAGGTCGAGACCGAGCAGTTCAACTTCGACGCGCTGAACTTCCCGCCCGACCATCCGGCCCGCAGCGAGTCCGACACGTTCCACATCGCGCCGGAGGGCTCCCGCCAGCTGCTGCGGACCCACACCTCACCGGTGCAGGTCCGCACACTGCTGGACCGTGAGCTGCCCGTCTACATCGTCTCCATCGGACGTACGTTCCGCACCGACGAGCTCGACGCCACCCATACCCCGGTCTTCCACCAGGTGGAGGGGCTCGCCGTGGATCGCGGCCTGACAATGGCGCATCTGCGCGGGACGCTGGACGCATTCGCACGTTCGGAGTTCGGTCCCACCGCCCGCACCCGCATGCGTCCGCACTTCTTCCCGTTCACCGAACCCTCGGCCGAGGTGGACGTCTGGTTCCCCAACAAGAAGGGCGGCCCCGGCTGGGTCGAGTGGGGCGGTTGCGGCATGGTCAACCCCAATGTGCTGCGTGCCGCGGGCATCGATCCGGAGGTCTACTCCGGCTTCGCCTTCGGGATGGGTCTGGAGCGCACCCTGCAGTTCCGCAACGGCATCCCGGACATGCGCGACATGGTCGAAGGTGACGTCCGCTTCTCGCTGCCGTTCGGGGTCGGTGTCTGATGCGCCTTCCCTACAGCTGGCTGCGCGAAGTCGTTTCGGCCGGCGCTCCGGACTGGGACACCGAACCACATGATCTCGAGCAGGCGCTGATTCGCGTCGGCCACGAGGTCGACGATGTGATCACCCTCGGACCGGTCACCGGGCCGCTGACCGTCGGGCGGGTCACCTCGATCGAGGAGCTCACCGAGTTCAAGAAGCCCATCCGGGCCTGCAAGGTGGACGTGGGGGCGTCGGTTCCGCAGGACATCATCTGCGGCGCAACGAACTTCGCTGTCGGTGATCTGGTTGTGGCGGCGCTGCCGGGCACCACGCTGCCGGGTGACTTCCACATCACCGCACGCAAGACCTACGGCCGGGTCTCGGACGGCATGATCTGCTCGGCCGCCGAATTAGGCTTGGGCGCAGACCATTCCGGGATCCTCGTGTTGCCGCCCGGGACGGCCGAGCCGGGAGATGACGGTATCGCCGTGCTGGGTCTGGACGACGTGATCTTCGACCTGGCGATCACCCCCGACCGCGGCTACTGCATGTCGGTGCGTGGTATCGCCCGCGAGATCGCCTGCGCCTATGACCTGAACTACGTCGACCCTGCCGACGTGGCGCCGCTGCCCGTCGAGGGGCCGGCGCTACCGGTGACGATCCAACCCGGCACCGGGGTCAGCCGATTCGCACTGCGGCCGGTCTCCGGCATCGATCCGGCGGCGCAGTCGCCGTGGTGGTTGCGGCGCCGGTTGATGTTGTGCGGCATCCGGCCGATCTCACCGGCGGTCGACGTCACCAACTATGTGATGCTCGAACTCGGCCACCCGATGCACGCCCATGACCGCAACCGCATCCAGGGCCAGTTCGCGGTGCGGTTCGCCAAGCCGGGGGAGACCGTCGTGACGCTCGACGACATCGAGCGCAAACTCGATCCCGGTGACGTGTTGATCGTCGACGACGTGGCCACCGCGGCGATCGGCGGTGTGATGGGTGCGGGGACAACCGAGATCGACGATGCCTCCACCGACGTTCTGCTGGAGGCGGCGGTGTGGGATCCCGCCGCGGTCTCCCGCACGGTGCGCCGGCTGCACCTGGTCAGCGAGGCGGGCAGGCGCTACGAACGATCGGTGGATCCGGCGATCTCGGTGGCCGCACTCGACCGGTGTGCGGCCCTGCTCGCCGATATCGCCGGTGGTACGGCCGAGCCGAAACTGACCGACTGGCGCGGCGATCCGCCACGCGAGGACTGGTCACCGCCGCCGGTGCGATTCGCGGTGGACCTTCCCGAGCGCACCGCGGGCGTGGAATACCCCGACGGCACCACGGTGGCACGGCTGACACAGATCGGCGCACGCGTGGCCACCGAGCCCGGCGATCCGGCCCTGACCGTCACCCCGCCGAGTTGGCGGCCCGATCTCGTCCAGCCCGCCGACCTCGTCGAAGAGGTACTGCGGCTGGAGGGGCTCGAGGTCATCCCGTCGGTGCTGCCCACCGCTCCGGCGGGGCGCGGCCTCACCCGCGAGCAGAAGCGCCGTCGGGCGGTCGGCAAGTCGCTGGCCCTAACGGGATACGTGGAGGTGCTGCCCACTCCGTTTCTGCCCGTCGGTGTGTTCGACCGGTGGGGGCTGGCCGCCGACGATCCGCGCCGCAACACCACCGCGGTGCTGAACCCGCTCGAAGCCGACCGGCCCCAGCTGGCCACCACCCTGTTGCCCGCGTTGCTGGAAGCTTTGTCCCGCAACGTTTCCCGCGGTTTCGCCGATGTCGCGCTGTTCTCGATCGCGCAGGTCGTGCAGCCGACGGCGCAGACCCGCGGCGTGGAACTGATCCCGACCCACCGCAGGCCGACCGACGAGGAAATCGCGGCGTTGAACGTCTCGCTGCCCACGCAGCCGGTGCACGTCGGGGCCGTGCTGACCGGGCTGCGGGAACCACGAGGCCCCTGGGGCCCGGGGCGGGCGGTCGAGGCGGCGGATGCCTTCGAAGCGGTGCGGGTGATCGCCCGTGCGTGCGGAGTCGAGGTGACCTTGCGGGCCGCGCAGTATCTGCCGTGGCATCCCGGCCGATGCGCCGAGGTGCTCGTCGACGGGCGGGTTGTGGGGCATGCCGGACAGCTGCATCCGGCGGTGATCGAACGCTCGGGGCTGCCCGCCGGCACCTGCGCGGTCGAGCTGGATCTGGATGCGGTGCCGATCGCCGACACGTTGCCCGCGCCGCGGGTCTCGCCGTTCCCGGCGGTGTTCCAGGACGTCAGCCTGGTGGTCGCCACCGATGTGGCGGCCCAGGCGGTGGTCGACGCGGTGCGCGACGGTGCGGGCGAGCTGTTGGAGGACGTGGCGCTGTTCGACGTCTACACCGGCCCGCAGATCGGCGAGGACCGCAAGTCGCTGACGCTGGCGCTGCGTTTCCGGGCATCCGATCGCACGCTGACCGAGGACGAGGCCAGCACCGCCCGTGATGCGGCCGTGGCCAATGCCGGTGTCGTCGTCGGCGCGGTGCTGCGCTCCTGACAGCCATGCTGATCCGCGCCGAACGCCGGGCCGATATCGGCGAGATGCGGGCTATCACCGAGGCGGCCTTCGCCGGGGTGCACCAGAGCCGACAGGCCGAGGCGGTGGTGATCGACGCGCTGCGTGCGGCCGGGGCGTTGACGATCTCCCCGGTTGCCGTCGACGAGAACCGCCGGAGAATGTGCTGGTACTGGCGCTCGACGACGAAGTCCCCAGTGGCACCGTGGCGTTCCACGCGGCGTTCGCGGTGGGGGCGAACCCACCGGAATAATTCATTTGCATATTAATGCATAACCATGCACACTCGTGCGCATGACGACAGTGGCGCTGGCCGGCGCCAGCGGATACGCCGGCGGTGAGATCCTACGGCTGCTGCTCGGCCATCCAGCCGTGGCCGACGGTCGCCTGACGGTAGGCACGCTCACCGCTGCGGCCAGTGCCGGAAGCACGCTGCGTGAGCATCACCCACATCTGTTGCCGCTGGCGGACCGGGTCATCGAACCCACCGAGATCGACGTATTGCGCGGCCACGACGTGGTGTTCCTGGCGCTGCCGCACGGTCACTCGGCCGCACTGGCCGAAGAGCTGGGGCCCGACACGATCGTCGTCGACTGTGGCGCGGACTTCCGCCTGTCCGACCCTGCGGCGTGGGAGCGGTTCTACGGCTCGCCGCACGCCGGCAGCTGGCCCTACGGGCTGCCCGAGCTTCCCGGTGGCCGGGAGGCGTTGAGCCGGGCCACCCGGGTGGCGGTACCCGGGTGCTACCCGACCGCGGCGCTGCTGGCGCTGTGGCCGGCGCTCGCCGAGGATCTCGTCGATCCGGCTGTCACCGTCGTCGCGGTCAGCGGCACCTCGGGCGCCGGCCGGGCCGCCAAGGTCGACCTGCTCGGCTCGGAGGTCATGGGCTCGGCCCGCGCCTACAACATCGCCGGTGTGCACCGGCACACACCGGAGATCGCACAGGGCCTGCGGGGCGTTGCCGGCCGCGACGTCACCGTGTCGTTCACCCCGGTGCTGATCCCGACCTCGCGCGGCATCCTGGCCACCTGCACGGCGCGTACCTCGGCACCGCTCTCGCAGCTGCGGGCGGCCTACGAAAAGGCCTATGACGCTGAGCCATTCGTACATCTGTTGCCGGAGGGTCAGCTGCCCCGCACCGGTGCGGTCATCGGCAGCAATGCGGCTCAGCTGGCCGTCGCAGTGGACGTCGACGCGGGTGTGTTCGTCGCGGTCTGCGCGATCGACAATCTGGTGAAGGGAACCGCCGGTGCGGCCGTGCAGTCGATGAATCTCGCGCTGGGCTGGCCGGAGACCGACGGACTGTCGATCGTGGGAGTCGCGCCGTGACGCCGGAGCCGCAGCGCCGGCGACATGCGGTGGCGGACGTCGCTGACACCAGGCTGCTTCGCACCCAGGGCGTCACCGCACCTGCCGGATTCCGTGCCACCGGGATCGCGGCCGGTATCAAGGCCTCCGGCGCGCTCGACCTGGCACTGGTGTTCAACGAGGGCCCCGACTATGCCGCCGCCGGGGTGTTCACCCGCAACCAGGTCAAGGCGGCGCCGGTGCTGTGGACCGGCCAGGTGCTCACCACCGGCCGGCTGCGCGCCGTGCTGCTGAACTCCGGCGGTGCCAACGCGTGCACGGGGCCCCAGGGCTTCCAGGACACCCATGCCAGCGCCGAGGCCGTCGCGGCCGCGCTGTCGGACTGGGGCACCGAGACCGGGCCGATCGAAGTCGCGGTGTGCTCCACCGGGCTGATCGGCGACCGGCTGCCGATGGACAAGGTGCTCGCCGGTGTCACCGAGATCGTGCACGAGCTCGGCGGCGGCCTGACCGGCGGTGAGGAGGCCGCCCGGGCCATCATGACCACCGACACCGTGCCCAAACAGGTTGCCCTGCACCACGCCGTCGCGCCGGAGGAGAACTGGACGGTCGGCGGCATGGCCAAGGGTGCCGGGATGTTGGCTCCCTCGCTGGCCACGATGCTGTGTGTGCTGACCACCGACGCCGTCGCCGAGGCAGCCGCCCTAGACCTCGCCCTGCGCCGTGCCACCGCCAAGACCCTCGACCGGCTCGACATCGACGGCAGCTGCTCCACCAACGACACGGTGCTGCTGCTGGCCTCCGGGGCCAGCGAGATCGCCCCGAGCCAGGCCGACCTCGACGCCGCGGTGCTGCGGGTGTGCGAAGACCTCTGCGCCCAGCTGCAGGCCGACGCCGAGGGTGTCACCAAGCGGATCTCGGTCACCGTCACCGGCGCACCCACCGAGGACGACGCGGTCACCGCCGCACGGATCATCGCCCGCGACAGCCTGGTCAAGACCGCGCTGTTCGGCTCCGATCCCAACTGGGGCCGGGTGCTCGCCGCGGTCGGGATGGTACCGTTCGCCATCGATTCGAACCGGATCACCGTGTCCTTCAACGGATACCCGGTGTGCATCGACGGGGTCGGCGCACCCGGCGCCCGCGAACTCGACCTGTCCGAACCGGACGTCGACGTCACCGTCGACCTCAAGCTGGGCGGTGCGCAGGCCACGATCCGCACCACCGACCTGTCCCACGCCTACGTCGAAGAGAACTCGGCCTACAGCTCATGACCGTCACCACGAACACCAAGGCCGCGGTGCTGGCCGAGGCACTGCCCTGGCTCAAGGCGCTGCACGGCAAGATCGTCGTGGTCAAGTACGGCGGCAACGCCATGACCGACGATCTGCTCAAGTCGGCGTTCGCCGCCGATATGGTGTTTCTTCGCAACTGCGGCATCCACCCGGTCGTGGTGCACGGTGGTGGTCCGCAGATCAGCGCGATGCTCAAGCGCCTCGGTATCGCAGGCGACTTCAAGGGCGGCTTTCGGGTCACAACGCCAGAGGTGCTCGACGTCGCACGAATGGTGTTGTTCGGCCAGGTCGGACGCGAGCTGGTGAACCTCATCAACGCGCACGGACCCTATGCCGTCGGGATCACCGGCGAGGATGCCCACCTGTTCACGGCCGTGCGCCGCAGCGTCGTCGTGGACGGGGTGGCCACCGACATCGGCCTGGTCGGCGACGTCGACCAGGTCAACACCGCCGCGGTGCTGGATCTCATTGCGGCCGGGCGTATCCCGGTGGTCTCCACGATCGCCCCCGACGCCGACGGCGTGGTACACAACATCAACGCCGACACCGCTGCCGCCGCGCTGGCCGAGGCGTTGGGCGCCGAGAAGCTGCTGATGCTGACCGACGTCGAGGGGCTTTACACCCGCTGGCCGGACCGTGATTCGCTGGTCAGCCAGATCGACACGGCCGCGCTGACTCAGCTGCTGCCCAGTCTGGAGGCGGGCATGGTTCCCAAGATCGAGGCCTGCCTGCGGGCAGTGACCGGCGGGGTGCCCAGCGCCCACGTCATCGACGGCCGGGTCGAACATTGCGTGCTCGTCGAACTGTTCACCGACGAGGGCGCCGGGACGAAGGTGGTGAAGCCATGAGCCGTTCCGGCGGACTGGGGGCACCTCCCGCTTGCGGGGGAGAGCGAAGCGACTCGGGGGGACTGTTGAGTCGGTGGCAGTCGGTCATGATGAACAACTACGGCACCCCGGCGATCGCGCTGGCCACCGGTGAGGGTGCGGTGGTCACCGATGCCGACGGCAAGTCCTATCTCGACCTGCTCGGCGGGATCGCGGTCAACATCCTCGGGCACCGCCATCCGGCGATCATCGAGGCGGTCACCACCCAGCTGAACACGCTGGGGCACACGTCAAATCTGTATGCCACCGAACCCGGTATCGCGCTGGCCGAGGCGCTGGTCGACCAGCTCGGGGCCGACGCGCCGGCACGGGTGTTCTTCTGCAACTCGGGCGCCGAGGCCAACGAGGTCGCGTTCAAGCTGACCCGCTTGACCGGCCGCACCAAACTTGTTGCCGCCCAGGGTGCTTTCCACGGCCGCACGATGGGGTCACTGGCGTTGACCGGCCAGCCCGCCAAGCAGGCACCCTTCGAACCCCTGCCCGGCTATGTGACCCATGTGCCCTACGGCGACATCGACGAACTCGCGCGCGCCGTCGATTCGGATACTGCCGCGGTGTTCCTCGAACCGATCATGGGTGAGGGCGGCGTGGTCGTACCGCCGGCCGGATACCTGGTGGCCGCCCGGGAGATCACCAGCCGCCACGGTGCGCTGCTGGTCCTCGACGAAGTGCAGACCGGCATCGGACGTACCGGTGCCTTCTTCGCCCACCAGCACGACGGCATCACCCCCGACATCGTCACGCTGGCCAAAGGCCTGGGCGGCGGGCTACCGATCGGAGCGTGCCTGGCCGTCGGTCCGGCCGCCGATCTGATGACACCGGGCCTGCACGGCAGCACATTCGGCGGCAACCCGGTATGCACCGCCGCGGCCCTGGCGGTGTTGCGGGTGTTGGCCGCCGAGGAGCTGGTGAAGCGTGCCGACGTACTGGGCAAGACACTGAGCCACGGGATCGAGTCGCTGGGCCACCCGCTGGTGGATCATGTCCGGGGCCGGGGCCTGCTGCGCGGCGTGGTGCTCAGCGCACCGCGGGGCAAGGTCGTCGAAACCGCCGCCCGTAAAGCGGGATTCCTGGTCAACGCCGCCGCCCCGGACGTCATCCGCCTGGCGCCGCCGTTGATCATCACCGAAGCTCAGATCGAACAATTCCTGGCGGCGCTGCCGGGCATTCTCGACGAGGCCCACAGCGAGGCCGCCGTATGAGCCTGCGACACCTCCTGCGCGACGACGACCTGACCCCCACCGAGCAGGCCGAAGTACTCGATCTGGCTGCGGCTCTGAAGAAGGAGCCGTTGAGCCGGCGTCCGCTGGAGGGTCCGCGCGGGGTGGCGGTGATCTTCGACAAGAACTCCACCCGCACTCGGTTCTCCTTCGAGATCGGGATCGCTCAACTGGGCGGGCACGCCGTCGTCGTCGACGGGCGGACCACCCAGCTGGGCCGGGAGGAGACGCTCGAAGACACCGGTCAGGTGCTGTCGCGGTACGTCGACGCCATCGTGTGGCGCACCTTCGCCCAACACCGGCTGACGAGCATGGCCGCGGCCGCAACCGTTCCCGTCGTCAACGCGCTGTCCGACGACTTCCACCCCTGCCAGGTGCTGGCCGACCTACAGACGCTGGCCGAGCGCAAGGGTGCCCTGAAGGGGCTGCGGATGTCCTATTTCGGTGACGGCGCCAACAACATGGCGCACTCACTGATGCTGGGCGGAGTCACCGCCGGTGTGCATGTGACGATCGCCGCGCCACCGGGTTTCGAACCGGACCGCGGAATCATCGCGGCCGCCGAACACCGCGCCGCCGAAACCGGCGCGGCGATCACCCTCACCACCGACCCGGTGGGGGCGGCCAGGGGCGCCGACGTTCTGGTCACCGACACCTGGACGTCGATGGGACAGGAGAACGACGGCCTGGACCGGGTCAGGCCCTTCCGGCCGTTCCAGGTCAACTCCGAGCTGCTGGCCCAGGCCGACTCCGATGCGGTTGTGCTGCATTGTCTTCCGGCGCACCGCGACCACGAGATCACCGACGAGGTGATCGACGGCCCGCAGAGTGCGGTCTGGGATGAGGCCGAGAATCGACTGCACGCGCAAAAGGCGCTGCTGGTCTGGTTGCTGGAGCAATGATGACCTCCCACAAAGCGCCGGAGGTCACCGCCACCCGGGCCGGCCGACAGGCCCGCATCGTGGCGATCCTGTCGTCCCGCTCGGTGCGCAGCCAAAGCGAACTGGCCGCACTGCTGGGCGACGAAGGCATCGAAGTCACCCAGGCCACCCTGTCGCGTGACCTCGAAGAGCTCGGTGCGGTGAAGCTGCGCGGCGCCGACGGTGGCGTCGGCGTCTACGTCGTGCCCGAGGACGGCAGCCCGGTGCGGGGTGTGGCCGGCGGCACCGAACGGATGTCGCGGCTGCTGGGGGAGCTGCTGGTCTCCACCGACGCCAGTGGGAACCTGGCGGTGCTGCGCACCCCACCGGGAGCGGCGCACTACCTGGCCAGCGCCATCGATCGTTCCGCGCTGCCCTACGTCGTCGGCACCATTGCCGGTGATGACACCATTCTTGTGGTGGCCCGCGAGCCGATGACCGGCGCGGAGCTCGCCGCCATGTTCGACAACCTTCGATAGCAGTTTCGTCAGCAGCCCCGACACAAGGAGATTGGTAGATGTCCGAGCGCGTCATCTTGGCGTATTCCGGCGGCCTGGACACGTCGGTGGCCATCAGCTGGATCGGCAAGGAGACCGGCCGTGAGGTGGTGGCGGTGGCCATCGACCTCGGGCAGGGCGGCGAGGACATGGAGGTGGTCCGCCAGCGCGCGCTCGACTGCGGAGCGGTGGAAGCGGTGGTCGTCGACGCCCGCGACGAGTTCGCCAACGACTACTGCCTGCCGGCGATTCAGTCCAACGCGCTCTACATGGACCGCTACCCGCTGGTCTCGGCGCTGAGCCGGCCGCTGATCGTCAAGCACCTGGTGGCCGCGGCCCGCGAGCACGGTGGCGGCATCGTCGCCCACGGCTGCACCGGCAAGGGCAACGACCAGGTTCGCTTCGAGGTCGGGTTCGCCTCGCTGGCGCCTGACCTCAGCGTGCTGGCACCGGTCCGCGACTATGCCTGGACCCGGGAGAAGGCCATCGCCTTCGCCGAGGAAAACGCCATCCCGATCAACGTCAGCAAGCGTTCGCCCTTCTCCATCGACCAGAACGTGTGGGGCCGTGCCGTGGAAACCGGCTTCCTGGAACACCTCTGGAACGCGCCGACCAAGGACGTCTACGACTACACCGAGGATCCGACGCTGAACTGGAACTCCCCGGACGAGGTGATCGTCGGATTCGAGCGTGGTGTGCCGGTGTCCATCGACGGTGCGGACGTGACCGTGCTGGAGGCCATCGTCGAACTCAACGGGCGGGCCGGCGCACAGGGAGTCGGGCGGCTCGACGTCGTCGAGGATCGGTTGGTCGGCATCAAGAGCCGCGAGATCTACGAGGCACCTGGCGCGATGGTGCTCATCACCGCCCACACGGAGCTCGAGCACGTCACCCTCGAGCGTGAGCTCGGCCGGTTCAAGCGCCAGACCGACCAGCGCTGGTGTGAGCTCGTCTACGACGGACTGTGGTACTCGCCGCTGACGACCGCACTGGAGGCATTCGTCGCCAAGACCCAGGAGAAGGTCAGCGGCGAGATCCGGATGGTGTTGCACGGCGGACACATCGCCGTGAATGGACGCCGGAGCCAGGAATCTCTCTACGACTTCAACCTGGCGACCTACGACGAGGGCGACACGTTCGATCAGTCGGCCGCCAAGGGCTTCGTCCATGTGCACGGCCTGTCCTCGAAGATCGCCGCGCGCCGGGACCTCAAGCAGTGAGGCACGTTCTTCCGGCGAGCTGGGGGCACCGCCCGCGTGCGAGCAGACACAAAATCGCACCGACACGCCGAGGCGCGTGCGATTTTGTGTCTGCTCGCGCAGGAGGGTGGGGGTGAGATGAGCACCAACGAGGGCGCCCTGTGGGGCGGCCGGTTCGCCGACGGGCCCGCGCCGGCGCTGGCTGCCCTGAGCAAGTCCACGCATTTCGACTGGGTGCTGGCGCCCTACGACGTCCAAGCCTCCAAGGCGCACGCCAAGGTGCTCTTCCGTGCCGGACTGCTGACCGAGGAGCAGCGCGACGGGCTGCTGGCCGGTCTGGACAGTCTCGGCCAGGACATCGCCGACGGCAGCTTCACGCCGATCGTCTCCGACGAGGACGTCCACGGCGCACTGGAGCGCGGCCTCATCGACCGGGTCGGGCCCGATCTCGGCGGCCGGTTGCGGGCCGGCCGCTCACGCAACGACCAGGTTGCCACGTTGTTCCGGATGTGGCTGCGCGACGCCATGCGCCGGGTGGCCGACGGTGCGCTCGAAGTGGTGTCGGCGCTGGCGACGCAGGCCGCCGCACACCCGACCGCGATCATGCCGGGTAAGACCCATCTGCAGGCAGCCCAACCCGTTCTGCTGGCCCATCACCTGCTGGCCCACGCCCATCCGCTGCTGCGTGACGTCGACCGTATCGCCGACTTCGACGACCGCACCGCGGTGTCCCCCTACGGGGCCGGCGCGTTGGCCGGCTCCTCGCTAGGCCTGGACCCCGATGCCATCGCCGAGGAGCTCGGATTCGCCGCCGCGGCGGACAATTCGATCGACGCGACCGCCGCCCGTGACTTCGCCGCCGAGGCCGCCTTCGTGCTGGCCATGATCGCGGTGGACCTGTCCCGGCTCGCTGAAGACATCATCCTCTGGAGCACAACGGAATTCGGCTATGTCACGCTGCATGACGCCTGGTCGACCGGCAGCTCGATCATGCCCCAGAAAAAGAACCCCGACATCGCCGAGCTGGCGCGCGGCAAGTCCGGGCGGCTGATCGGCAACGTGGCCGGCCTGCTGGCCACACTGAAGGCGCAGCCGCTGGCCTACAACCGGGATCTGCAGGAGGACAAGGAGCCGGTGTTCGACTCGGTCGCCCAGCTCGAGCTACTCCTGCCCGCGATGGCCGGCCTGGTTGCCACGTTGCGCTTCGACGTCGAGCGGCTGGCCGCACTGGCGCCGGCCGGTTACACGCTGGCCACCGATGTGGCCGAGTGGCTGGTGCGGCGCGGGGTGCCGTTCCGGGTCGCTCACGAAGCCGCCGGGGCGGCGGTGCGCAGCGCCGAGGGCCGCGGTGTCGAACTCGGTGAGCTCACCGACGAGGAGCTGGCCCAGATCAGTCCCCAGCTGACGCCCGAGGTGCGGGAGGTACTGACCGTGGACGGGTCGGTCTCGGCGCGCGGCGCGCGGGGCGGGACCTCGCCGGTCCAGGTGGCCAATCAGCTCGGGGTCGTTCGTGACACCGCCGATCGGCTGCGCATCAGATTGCACCGCTGAGCTATTCGATCATCTCCGAGAGCTCCAGCCACCGCTGCTCCTTGTCGGCCACTTCGTCCTCCAGCTCGCGAAGCTGCTGGGTCAGCCGGGTGATTCCGACGTGGTCGGACTGGTCGTGTTCGGCCAGTTCGACATGCGTGGCGTTGACGCGCCCGGACAGTTTCGCCAACGCACGGTCGAGCGCGGAGATTTCCTTTTCCACACTGCGCAATTCGGCGCCCGAGAGCATCGAGTGCGCGGCGGGTTCCTCGCTACGGCGGGTCGTCGCGTCGACGGTTTTCCGCCGTGCCGCGATGCGCAGGTATTCGTCGATCCCGCCGGGCAGATGGCGCAGGTGGCCGTCCAGGATCGCGTACTGCTCGTCGGTGATCCGCTCCAGCAGATACCGGTCGTGGGAAACCACGATCAACGTACCCGGCCAGGAGTCGAGCAGATCCTCGGTGGCCGACAGCATGTCGATGTCGACGTCGTTGGTCGGTTCGTCGAGCACCAGGACGTTGGGTTCCTCCAACAGCGTCAACATCAGCTGCAGCCGCCGCCGCTGGCCACCGGACAGATCGCCGACGCGGGCCGACAACTGGTCGCGGCGGAACCCGAGCCGCTCCAACAGCTGGGTGGGCGTCAGCTCGCGCCCGTCGACCTGGTAGCCGGCCTTGAGCCGGCCCACCACCTCGCGCACCAGGTCGCCGGCCAGTTCGGCCAGCTGGCCGGACTGCTGATCGAGCATCGCCAACCGCACGGTCTTGCCCCGTTTGACCCGTCCGGTATCGGGGGTGATCGTCCCGGCGATCAGGCCGAGCAGCGTGGATTTTCCGGCGCCGTTGGCGCCGACGATGCCGGTGCGCTCGCCGGGGCCGATCCGCCACTCGATATCGCGCAGTACGGGCTTGCCGTCGTAGGACACCGACACGTCGAGCAGGTCGATCACGTCCTTGCCCAACCGGGCCGTCGCCAGCTTGGCTAGCTCAACGGTGTTGCGCAGCGGTGGGACGTCCTCGATGAGCTGGTTGGCCGCCTCGATGCGAAACCTCGGCTTCGACGTGCGGGCCGGGGCCCCGCGACGCAGCCAGGCCAGTTCCTTGCGCATGAGGTTCTGCCGTTTGGCCTCGGTCGCGGCCGCGATCCGGTCCCGCTCGACGCGCTGCAGCACGTAGGCCGCGTAGCCGCCATCGAACGGTTCGACGATCCCGTCGTGCACCTCCCATGTGGCGGTGGCGACCTCGTCGAGGAACCAGCGGTCGTGGGTCACGACGAGCAGACCGCCGGTGTTGCGCGACCAGCGCTGCTGTAGATGGCCGGCCAGCCAGGTGATGCCCTCGACGTCGAGGTGGTTGGTGGGTTCGTCGAGGGTGATCACGTCCCAGTCACCGATCAGCAGGACTGCGAGCTGAACTCGCCGGCGCTGGCCTCCGGAAAGTGTCGATACCGGCGCCTGCCAGTCGATATCGGAGACGAGGCCGTCGACGACATCCCGCACGCGTGGATTGCCGGCCCACTCGTGCTCGGGCTGGTCGCCGACCAACGCCGTGCCCACCGTGGCGTCCGCGTCGAGGGTGTCGTGCTGGTCCAGTGCCGCCACCCGCAGTCCACCGCGGCGGGTGACCCTTCCGGAGTCGGGCGTGATCCGGCCGGTGAGCATGCCGAGCAGACTGGATTTGCCGTCGCCGTTGCGCCCGACGACGCCGATGCGTGCGCCGTCGTTGACACCGACCGTCACCGAGTCGAAGACAACCTGCGTCGGATACTCGAGGTGCAGGGCTTCGGCCCCTAGCAGGTGTGCCACTGGCAAGACCCTAGCGCGGCGACGATGCGGGGCCGGTATGGCCCTGGGGAGGAGTCGGGCGGTTGGGATTGAGCGCGGCGACGATGCGGGGCCGGTATGGCCCTGGGGAGGAGTCGGGCGGTGCGGTGCGAAACCGGAAGGGGGCAGACCGGCTGTGTGCCATGATGTGCAGGCCGTGGGGGCCACATGCAGCAGCGATGGTGAAGCAGGGGAGCAGCGGTGGATCTGAATTTGTCGGCGGTCACCAGGCCTGCCGAACGTCTGTTGGCAACGGCGCAGAACGGGTTCGAGGTGTTGCGCTGGGGCGGTCTGGAGACCGGCACGGTGCCCTCACCGTTCCAGATCGTCGAGAGCACGCCCATGTACAAGCTGCGGCGCTACTTCCCGCCGGACCGCCGGCCGGGTCAGCCGCCGGCGGGCCCCCCGGTGCTGATGGTTCATCCGATGATGATGTCGGCGAACATGTGGGACGTCACCCGTGAAGACGGGGCGGTCGGGATCCTGCACCAAGCCGGGGTCGATCCGTGGGTCATCGACTTCGGCTCGCCCGACGAGGTCGAGGGCGGCATGGAACGCACCCTCACCGACCACGTCGTGGCGTTGAGCGAGGCGATCGACACGGTCAAGGGCGCCACCGGCCAGGGCGTGCACCTGGCCGGCTATTCGCAGGGCGGCATGTTCTGCTACCAAACCGCGGCCTTCCGGCGGTCGAAGGACATCGCCAGCATCGTGGTGTTCGGGGCGCCCGTCGACACACTGGCGGCGCTGCCGATGGGCATCCCGCCGAACATGGGTGCGGTGGCCGCCGACTTCATGGCCGACCACGTGTTCAATCGCATTGACGTCCCGAGCTGGTTGGCGCGCACCGGATTCCAGATGCTCGACCCGTTGAAGACCGCGAAGGCACGCCTGGACTTCCTGCGTCAGCTGCACGACCGCGAGGCGCTGCTGCCGCGCGAACAGCAACGCCGGTTCCTCGACAGCGAGGGCTGGATCGCCTGGTCCGGTCCGGCTATCTCGGAGCTGCTCAAGCAGTTCATCGCCCACAACCGGATGATGACCGGCGGGTTCGCCATCCAGGGCCAGTTGGTGACGCTGTCTGACATCACCTGCCCGGTGCTGGCGTTCATCGGCGAGGTCGACGACATCGGCCAGCCGGCCTCGGTGCGCGGTATCAAGCGCGCGGCCCCCAGCGCGGAGGCGTACGAGGTGATGATCCGGGCCGGCCACTTCGGCCTGGTCGTCGGCTCCAAGGCGGCCACCACCACCTGGCCGACGGTGGCGGACTGGGTGTTGTGGCTGTCGGGTCAGGACCCGCGTCCGACCATCATCAAGCCGATGGCGGACAGCGCGGCCGAGCCCAGCGAGTCCGGCGTGGCGTTGAGTTCCCGCGTCGTGCACAGTGTGGCCGAGGCGTCGGGATTGGCGATGTCGCTGGCGCGGGGTGCAGCAGGGGCGATCGTCAGCGCCAACAAGTCGATGCGGACACTGGCCGTGGAGACCGCGCGCACGCTGCCTCGCCTGACCCGCCTCGGTCAGATCAACGACCACACCCGCATCTCGTTGGGCCGCATCATCGGCGAGCAGGCCGAAGGCTCACCCGACGGGGAATTCCTGCTGTTCGACGGCCGGGTCCATATCTACGAGGCGGTGAACCGCCGCATCGACAACGTGGTGCGCGGGCTCATCGCGGTCGACATCCGTCAAGGGGTACGTGTCGGTGTCCTGATGGAGACCCGGCCCAGCGCGGTGGTGGCCATCGCCGCGTTGTCCCGGCTGGGCGCCGTGGCGGTTCTGATGCCGCCCGACGCCGACCTGGATGCGGCTGTCCGGCTCGGCGGCGCCATCGCGATCATCACCGACCCGGGCAACCTGGAGGCTGCGAGCAGGCTGCCGATCCAGACGCTGGTACTCGGCGGCGGCGAGAGCCGTGATCTGAATCTGCCCGACGACAGCGACGTCATCGACATGGAGAAGATCGACCCCGACGCCGTCGAATTGCCGGGCTGGTACCGGCCCAACCCGGGCTTGGCCCGCGACCTGGCGTTCGTGGCGTTCAGTTCGTCTGGTGGGGAACTGGTTCCCAGACAGATCACCAACCACCGCTGGGCATTGTCGGCGTTCGGCACGGCCTCGGCCGCGGCGCTGGGCCACGGCGACACCGTGTACTGCCTGACTCCGCTGCACCATCAATCGGGTCTGCTGGTGAGCCTGGGCGGCGCCGTGGTGGGTGGCGCCCGAATCGCGTTGTCACGCAAGCTGCACCCGGATCGGTTTGTCGCCGAGGTCCGGCAGTACGGCGTCACGGTGGTCTCCTACACGTGGGCGATGTTGCGCGAGGTTCTGAAGGACGTCGTGAAGGACACCGGGGATCCCGGCCTTGCCCTGCGCGGAAACCATCCGGTGCGGCTGTTCATCGGGTCCGGCATGCCGACCGGGCTGTGGCAGCGGGTCATCGACGCCTTCACCCCGGCCAACATCGTGGAGTTCTTCGCCACCACCGACGGCCAGGCGGTGCTGGCCAATGTGGCGGGCGCCAAGGTCGGCAGCAAGGGCCGCCCATTGCCAGGTGGCGGACGGGTGGAGTTGGCGGCCTATGACCCCGAGGACGACCTGATCCTGGAGGACGATCGCGGGTTCGTCGCGGTCGCCGAGCCCGACCAGCCCGGGGTGCTGCTGGCCCGGCCATGGGGTCCGATCGACCCGACGGCGTCGGTCAGACGCGGTGTGTTCGCCCCCAGCGACACCTGGATATCCACCGAGTACGTGTTCCGGCGCGATGCCGACGGTGACTTCTGGCTGCTGGGAAACCGGCCCGCGCTCATCCACACCGCCCGTGGTGTGGTCTTTCCCGAGCCGATCACCGATGCCATCAGCCGGATCACTGCCGTCGACCTGGCGGTGACGTACGGCGTGGAGACATCCGGCGGCACCTACGCGGTGACGGCGATCACCCTGCGGCCCGGGATGGGGGTCACGGTGGCGGATCTGACCGAGGCGGTCGCGGCGATGCCGGTGGGTCTGGGCCCCGACCTCGTGCATGTCGTGCCCGAGCTACCGCTGAGCGCCACCTACCGTCCCACGGTCTCGGCGCTGCGGGCGGCTGGACTGCCCAAGCCGTCACGTAACAGCTGGTACCTCGACGCCGATACAGGTGGGTACAAGCGGTTCACGGCGACGGCACGGACTCACCTGCTGGGTCCCCAGCATTGAGGCTCTGCCTGGTCGGGACCGCACTGTTAGGCTCGCCGGTAGTCGGGGTGCCCACGCGTCGGAGGATTGCATGACAACGCAGACCGTTTCGAGTCGCTGGCGTCGCACTGTCACAGGCGCGGCAGCCGGTGCCCTGGCTGCTGGGCTGATGGCTGGGTTCGGCGCGCCGCAGGCGTTTGCGTCGCCAGACACGACCACGCCGGCCTCGCCCTCGGCCACCGCGGATTCAGGTGCCGTGCCGGTGGGAAACGTCATCGCCTACCTGGATGAGGAGTACGACACCGGTGCGGGCGGCGGTCAGCTCTCCAACCTGGTCAGAGCGGTGTTGAAACTCCAGGCCCAGGGCTTCAAGCCGTCGAGGTCGAACCTGGCCGACATCCAGGACGCGCTCGACGACCGACCGAACCAGAAGCCGCTGATCGCGGCGCTGCAGGAGACCGTCGCGTACCAATCGAAGATCAAGGCGCAGACCGCGTTGCTGCAGCAGGCCCAGGCCGCGCAGAACGCCAACAACGCTGTCATGGGTGCCGGCCAGATGCCGTCGGACGGCAACCCGTTCGCCGGCGGTGGTCAGCCGGCCCAGCAGCCCGCTCCCTAGCCCGGCCACCGTGCTCGACGAGAAACTGCTGAGGATTCTGGTCTGCCCCGCCGACCGCGGGCCGTTGGTGCTCGTCGATGACGAGGTTCTCTACAATCCGCGGCTGCACAAGGCCTATCGCATCGAGGACGGCATCCCGGTATTGCTCGTCGAGGAGGCGGTCGACGTCGGCCCCGAGGAACACGAGAGGCTGATGGCTCGCGCGACCTGATGGGCGTACCGTCAGCAGATGGTCGACAACGTGGTCGATGACGAGGCACTGTCCGGCGAGCTCACCAAGTGGGATCCGTCCTTCACCCGGGTGTTGACGAACGCCGTACGGCCGTTGATGCGTGCCTATTTCCGGGCCGAGGTGCGTGGCCTCGAGCTCTTCCCGCCGTCCGGGCCCGTCCTGGCGGTGTGCAATCACTCCGGCGGCATGCTGACACCCGACGTCCTGGTCTTCGGTCCCGCCTTCTTCGGCAGGTTCGGCTACGACCGCCCGCTCTACACCCTCGGCCACTACGGCATTTTCATCGCGCCGTGGGGTCCTCTGCTGCCTCGCCTCGGCGTCGTGCACGCCAGCCCGGAGAACGCGCGAAAGGCGCTGCATGCGGGCGGCGCCGTTTTGGTGTTTCCCGGTGGGGACTACGACGCGTACCGACCGACGTTGGCGGCCAACGTCATCGACTTCGAGGGCCGTACCGGCTATGTCAGGGTGGCGATCGAGACCGGGGTGCCGATCATGCCTGTCGTGTCGATCGGTGCGCAGGAGACACAGTTCTTCATCACCCGCGGCGACCATCTGGCCACCCGGTTGGGTCTGCACCGGATCCGGCTGGATATCCTGCCGGTCTCCCTGGGGCTGCCGTTCGGCCTGACGGTGTTCATGCCGCCCAACTTTCCGCTGCCGTCCAAGATCGTCACCGAGGTTCTCGAACCGATCGACCTCGCCCAGTTCGGCAAGCGTCCCGATGTCGACGAGGTCGATGCCCACGTCCGAAGGGTCATGCAGGCCGGACTCGACAGGCTTGCCCGCCAGCGCAGGTTGCCGCTGCTGGGTTGAGTGCCGGGCTGACTGCTACGGCAACGCCGGCAGCTCGCCGGTGAGATAGCGCTGCAGGTTGGGCCCGATCGTGCGGGCGATCACCTCGGGCGGCAGCGAGGCGAACGGCTCCAGCCGGATGATGTAGCGCGCCATGACCACGCCGAGAAGTTGAGATGCCACGAACTGCATCCTGATTCGTCCTGTTCCCGGGGGGTTGTCGACCCGCGGAGCGACCTCGGCGGTGATCATCTCCTGAAGGAACGACCGCACCAGGCTGACCTCGGAGCCGCCCAGTAGTGACCGCAGGGTGGCGATCAGGCCGGCGCCGAGCTCGGAGTCCCAGAACGGCAGCAGAATCGAGGGCAGCGCGACGCCGAGTTCCTCGATCGGTGTGTCGTGCACCGGCCCCAGCACAACAGCCGGATCGACCGGAATCTGGATCGCCGCGGCGAACAGCTGCTGTTTGGTACCGAAGTAGTGGTGAACCAGCGCGGAGTCGACACCGGCGGCCGCGGCGATCGCCCGAATGGATGTCTTGTCGATTCCGTTGCGGACGAACAATTCTCGTGCACTGGCCAGAATACTCTCGCGGGTGCCCGAGCTGCCCGGCGGGCGTCCCGGCCGCTTGCGGGTGCTACCTGTGGTGCTGTGCGTCACGGGGTCCGCCGTCGCAGGGTTGCCGCCGCCAGGGCCAGCGCCGCAAGGGCGAAAGCGAGCACCACGACCATGTCGCGGACGGCGATATCGGTGAGCTCGGCGTGTGCGTCCACCTGCTGCAGCGCTTCGAGTGCGTAGCTGGCGGGCATCGCGTTGCTGATCCACTCCAGCCAACCAGGCATTTGTGCACGCGGCACGATGATTCCGCACAGCAACAGCTGGGGCACGATGAACACCGGCATGAACTGCACGGCCTGGAACTCGGTCCGGGCGAAGGCGCTGGCCAGCAGTCCCAGCCCCACCCCGAGCACGGCGTTGATCACCGCGATGACGAACACCCAGACCGGGCTGCCCGCGGTCTGGAACCCGAGCAGCCAGAACGAGACGAGGCATGCCAGGCTGGCCTGCAGCGCGGCGGCCAGCGAGAACGCCGACCCGTAGGCGACCAATAGGTCCAGCCGGCGCAGCGGGGTGGTCAGGATGCGTTCCAGGGTTCCCGAGGCGCGCTCGCGTTGCATGGTGATCGAGGTGATCAGGAACATCACGAACAGTGGGAACAGGCCGAGCAGGATCAGGCACGCGGTGTTGAACGGCGACGGGTGACCCGGGCGCACCGGAACATCGGAGAACATGAAGTACATCAGCGAGATGACCAGGACCGGTACCAGCAGGATCATCGCGACGCTGCGGTGGTCGGCGGCCAGCTGGCGCAGGATGCGCGTGCTGGTGGCCGCATAGGGCTGAAGCGTCAGCCGGCTGCGGGCGCGGTGGTGTGTCGGATGACGGACAGGAACGCGTCCTCGAGTGATGTGCATCCGGTTTCCTCTCGCAGTTTCGTCGGTGTGCAGTGGGAAAGCAGGTGGCCGTCGCGCATCAGCAGCAGGTCTTCACAGTTCTCGGCCTCGTCCATGACGTGGCTGGACACCAGCAGCGTGGTGCCCCTGCGGGCCAGATGCCGGAACCGCTCCCAGAGGTCTACGCGCAGGACGGGATCGAGGCCGACCGTGGGTTCGTCGAGCACCAACAGATCGGGATTGGTGACCAGCGCGCAGGCCAGCGAGACGCGAGTGCGCTGACCGCCGGACAGGTTCGCGCAGTAGGCGCTGCGGTGATCGCCTAGGCCGACCGCGTCGATCGCTTCCTCGGCGGCCGCTTCCTCGGCTCCGTAGAGGGCGGCGAAGTAGCGGACGTTGTCGATGACCCGCAGGTCGTCGTACATCGCCGGGAACTGGGGCATGTAGCCGAGGCGTCGGCGCAGTGCGGCCGACCCCGCCGGTTCGCCCAGTACCGTCACCGAGCCGCCGGCGACGATCTGGGTACCGACGATGCAGCGCATCAGCGTGGTCTTACCGCAGCCGGAAGGGCCGAGCAGCCCGGTGATGGTGCCACGGGAGATGCGGACCGACAGGTCGTGCAGGGCGGGTCTTTTGCCCCGGATGACGCGCAGATGCTCGATGTCGACAGCGGGTTCGGCGCCGTTCTCGGAGAATTCATCAATCGATGAAGTCATCATGCGATGAATATCCCTCCCGGGTGGGGGCATGTCAATGACCCGGGGCAGAATCCCTCGGATGAGCCCGCAGCTGCTGACCGTGGATCCGGTGTCGGCGGCCCTGCGACTGCTCGGGGCGGTGGTCACCGGTAGAGGTGTGAGCGCGCTGGTCGTCGAGGTGGAGGCCTACGGAGGCCCGCCGGAGGGGCCGTGGCCGGATGCCGCGTCGCACTCGTATCGGGGCCCAGCGGCTCGCAACGCGGTGATGTTCGGCCCGCCCGGGCGGCTCTACACCTACCGCAGCCACGGAATTCATGTCTGCGCCAACGTCTCCTGCGGACCCGATGGCACGGCTGCGGCGATACTGCTGCGTGCGGCGGCCATCGAGTCCGGCCTCGACACCGCGCGGGCACGGCGCGGTCCGGCGGTGCGCCCGTCTGCACTGGCTCGCGGCCCGGGCAATCTGTGCTCGGCGTTGGGCATCACGATGGATGACAACGGCGTCGATCTGTTCGACCCGACCTCGCCGGTCGCGCTACAGCTTGGCGCCCCGGGTCCGCACAGCACAGGTCCGCGGGTCGGGGTGAGCAAGGCGGCCGATCGACCCTGGCGGTTCTGGCTCACCGGCCGCCCCGAGGTGTCGGCCTACCGCCGCAGTCCGCGCGCGCCAAGCCCGGGCGCAAGCGACTGATCGCGGTGCATGCGGGAAGATCAACCCATGAGCACGATCCTTGACGAACTGGCCTGGCGCGGTCTGGTCGCGCAGTCGACCGACCTGGACGCGCTCGCGGCCGAAGCGGCGCGGGGGGCGATGACGGTGTACGCGGGATTCGACCCCACGGCGCCGAGCCTGCATGCGGGCAACCTGGTGCCGCTGCTGGCGCTGCGCCGCTTCCAGCGGGCGGGCCATCGCCCGATCGTGCTTGCCGGCGGGGCGACCGGACTCATCGGTGATCCGCGCGACACCGGCGAACGCACCCTGAACAACGCCGACACCGTGGCGGCCTGGAGTGACCGAATCCGCGGCCAACTGGAGCGTTTCGTCGATTTCGGCGACTCGCCCACCGGCGCGGTTGTGGAGAACAACCTCAACTGGACGGCCGAGCTGGGGGCGATCGAGTTCCTGCGCGACATCGGCAAGCACTTCTCGGTCAACGTGATGCTCGACCGCGACACCGTCCGGCGCCGTCTCGACGGGGAAGGCATCTCCTACACCGAGTTCAGCTACATGCTGCTGCAGGCCAACGACTATGTGGAGCTGCACCAGCGCTACGGCTGCTCGCTACAGCTCGGCGGCTCCGACCAATGGGGCAACATCATCGCCGGGGTGCGGTTGGTCCGCCAGAGACTCGGCGCGACCGTGCATGCCCTGACCGTGCCGTTGGTCACATCTGCGGACGGGACCAAGTTCGGCAAGTCCACTGGCGGCGGCAGCCTGTGGCTGGATGCGGAGATGACGAGCCCGTACGCCTGGTACCAGTACTTCGTCAACACCGCCGACGCCGACGTGATCCGCTACCTGCGCTGGTTCACCTTCCTGTCGCCCGACGAGCTCTCCGAGTTGGAGGAGGCCACGGCCTCGCGCCCGCACCAGCGGGCCGCGCAGCGTCGCCTGGCCGAGGAACTCACCACGCTGGTGCACGGTGAGGCCGCGACCAGGGCGGTCGAGCATGCCTCCCAGGCGTTGTTCGGCCGCGGGGAGCTGTCGCGACTCGATGAAGCGACATTGGCCGCCGCGTTGCGGGAAACGGCGGTGGCCGAGCTGAAACCGGGCGGTCCGGACGGGATAGTTGATTTGCTGGTCGCGACGGGTCTGTCGGCCAGCAAGGGCGCGGCGCGACGCACGATCGCCGAGGGCGGGGTGTCGGTCAACAACGTCCGGGTCGACAGCGAGGAGTGGGTGGCGCGGCCCGCGGACTTCCTGCGCGGGCGGTGGCTGGTTCTGCGGCGCGGGAAACGGAACATCGCCGGGGTCGAGCGCGTTGAATGACCCAACAGGAGGTCAAATCCGTCCTCTACCAGGCGATTTGACTCCGAGTTTTCCCTGACGTAACTTAGCTCAGGTCGTTGCGACGCGGTCAGGCCGCAGAGCGCGACGGCATCCTCATGGGAATGTTTCCGGCTACGGGAGCGTTTCAACTGTCCGCACTACGAACACGCGGCGAAAGTCGCGGGGTTGGTTGCGCGGCCGGGCAGGGATGTCGGGTGTGTTGTTTGAGAACTCAATAGTGTGTTTGGTGGTTTTTGTTTGTTGTTGTTTTTTGCCATGCTCTGACTCCCCGTGTTGGGGTGTGGTTTTTTGATGCCGGTTTTTGGTGTCTTGCTTGGTCAAGTT
>Ga0210086_1000170_pt1 | contig 40970 bp, 55 predicted proteins | sample China_Galinas_PW_3_FD_184867 | JGI IMG/M metagenome (GOLD analysis project Ga0210086, IMG submission 184867) | Wetland microbial communities from San Francisco Bay, California, USA, that impact long-term carbon sequestration - China_Galinas_PWB_D2... | ecosystem: Environmental > Aquatic > Marine...
ATATCGGCGCACCCTACTAGGGCGAGCATACAGAGAAGAACTAACTTTTTCATTGCTAAACTCCTGTGGGTAGAGCCGCTGGCAGACTTCACGCGCTACTTGCTCGGCCAGGAAAGCCCAGTTCAGCGTCAGCCTACTTTCTTCGTGTGGCGAATAAGCAAGAATGCAATTTCTGATCGTCTCGAACGGGTCTGCCGCCGGTTGGCGCTGAGTCCGCTTACTGGGTGCCAGCTCTATCAGCTCCTTGATCTGCTCTTTCAGGATCAGAAGGGTCTTATTGATCTGTATAGCCGTATTGGGCCGCATCATCAATTCTCCATCAACCATTTAGCTTCGTCTTCGACAGGCTGAGCTAATGCCACACGGTCACACCCTTCCTTCAAGAATAGGTGGTTTCCCAATTTGAGAGTGATGTGCATCTTGTGCGCCCAGTGGTCAGCGGGAACCTCTTCATACCGGGCAACGGTAAGGTAGTGAGTGGCGCCACACGTAGTGTCTTCACCAGTGTGGGCCAGTAGGAGCTGGGCCAGGTTGAACGCCAGGGCTAATGCACGGTTGCTTGAATCCCCTGTTGGGCCGATTATCGGCAAGGTTTTTGGGCCGCCATCGTTCCAAAACGAGAATTGTTTTGGCATTAAGCAAGCGTCACGGAGGGTGCCATCTCCGTAGAGAGGGTGCCTCCAGCCTACTGGATGGTGTTTTTTGGCCTCTCGTGCCGCCATCGCTCGGTTGTGAATCACACAGCCAACCGCCCACATTCCGTCTTTCCCTTCCCCCCTGGCCTCGCCCCAAAGCGTGTAAGCGACGACTGAGGTATCGTCGGTCCACTTCATGCGAATAGAAGCTTTTTTCATTTCGGCAGTTCCTCGTCGGCGTTGCGGTTTCTCAGCACATTCCCAGCCAGCATATTGATTATTTTGAGAATGGTGTTGACCACGGCATCGTCGTGCGTGCTGGGTGTCAGCGCGGTAAACACAGTGGCCGCCAAGCAAATCAAGGAGGCCGCGTGCAGCCAGTACAGCACGGAGTCATAGAGGGCGTCAGGCATAAGTGCATCTCCAGTTTGGGTTAGCGGTTTTATACTACCATAAAAAAGGGGGCCGAAGCCCCCCTTTCGTTCACCTACAGGTGTGCGATCAGTGCGCCCAGTTCTGCACGATGGCATCCAACAGGACGTAAGTCGAGGCGGTCCAGTAAGAGGCGAAACCTATGCGACCGTTACCGATTAGGCTGGTACTCATACTCGGCTGATCAGTGCCGTTGCAATTGCCGGTAGCAGATAACGCAGATTCATCGATTGTCTTGCTGCCAATTGTGGTCCAGCTTCCAGTCCAGCGCTTCGCCACGTAAGTGTAATACTTACTAAAAAACGTAGTGTGCCTGGTAATCCGCACTTGGTACCAACCAGAAGGAAAATGCCCGCTACCGTCCTTGTACTCAATGAAGGTGTCCGGGTACAGGTCTACGCATCGGTTGGTGCCATCGGACAGAGACCGTTCGACCACGAAGCCCATTTTGTCGTTGAAGCCTTTGTCCGCGTCGCCGAAATTACCGGCGATAACCGCGTAAAATTTCATGTGATTGCCATCGTGAACGTGCGCAGCACCAGAGCAGGTGTCGCTCACCTCTTTCATGCTGATCATCCCGATAGCATGAGTACCCCCGCCAGTGATCGTCGGCGATACATAAAAATCATATTGGAAGTAACCGTTGGCATTATCCTGCGTCCCGTTAGACAGGATCATGTCGATGTTGTCGTTCAGCCCTGGATAGTCATAGGTACCGCCGTAATGCTGCGCGTAATAGGTACCACCACTGGGCAAGCCGTCCTCATATTCCAGGCGAGACCACTGATTGAAGGTCGTACTACAACCCGGATTTATCTTCGATTGGAAGAAATAGCTACCCGGGAAAGACGACTCAAAGGACTCGCTGATCGTGGTATAAGCAAGGACCGGACTTGACAGGATAACCAGCGCAGCGGCCACGATGGACAGAAACAGTTTTCGCATAATGCACCTTTAACAGTTGTTGAGTGGAACTTATCGCTTCCTGCCAGCAGCAGACAGAGACGCCATCTTCTTGCTGCCCAACTTCTTCCTGCCGATCCACGCGGCCAGTGCCGCAGGATCATGCGCCCCTTTTGCTGCCAGCTGATTTTTCAGCTTGGCGAATCTTCTGCCCGAACCCAGCTTTGGTTTCTTCACTGCAATAGGCCTCCAGGGCCACCTTGGTATAGACCAGTACCTAGCGTGCGAAGGGTGTTACCCATCGGCCCCGCCTGAGGGAACAATCCTTGCAGCAGTGGGTTCCGCTGCGCGTGGTACATCCATATAGGGAGCTTTCCGAAGACGTTAGGGTGCAGCAGGTAGCTGCTCGCCGCAGCTTGCATTGCCGCAGTAGGTCCTCCTGCACCCAAGCCGCCAGCGCCCAGTACCAGGGGGGCGAAGCCCACAAGATCTCTGTTCTTAACCCGGCCGGCCGCCTGGAGCAGGAACGGCTCCAGCTCGCTGAGCGCCCGCCATTGCTGGTTGAGAGGTATCATGTTTGGCATGGCCTTCTCTTCCGCCGCCTTGGCGCCCCTGCGTAGTGCTTGCATGGCCTCATTCTTGGCGTAGCCCGCACTCTTCTGAGTCATAGAAAATTTGATCTTATCCTGCAAGCTAGTCTTGTACTTCTTAACTTCTCCAGGGGTCATGTCGTTGATCCCTGCACGAAGAAACCGGAGCCGTTCCGCATTGGCGACATCCTGCACGATCTGTGCATCCCGATCACCCTGGAACCCTGAGCGGAGCTTGTTTGCGGCGGCACCCACCTGGTCGAAGAGATCAGACACCAGTACCCTTTTCCCCTTCGCGGCATCTGCGACAGCGTTCATCTTGTCGCCGATCGCGTTGAAATAGTCGTACATCTTGACCACGCTCCCCTTGGTCGGGGTCAAGCGGTTTTGTAAAGCAGTATCTGTGATCCTCTCGCGGAACCCTGGCCCCAGATTCTTGTCGGCAACCGTGGAGAATTTGGAAACCTGCTGGTATAGCGTGTTGGGCAGATCCTCTGGCAAGTACTTGGCCACCTGCCGAGCAGCCAAGCGTACTGGAGCTGCCGCTGCTCGCGCCCCCAGGAGGAGGGGGTTAGCTGCATTGGCTGCAGCAGACATCTTTCCCGCCATACCCGCCGCCGAGGCTCCAGGAACAGCCCTGAGCGCTCCACCAGCGCCCCCAAGCAGAAACGAGGCATCCATGAGCGCCTTCGCTGGCTGATTCTGCAAGGTCTGCTGAATTGCCGGGATCGAGCCGTAGTCAGTCCCCAAGTTCCCCTCGAAATTCTGCGCAGTCTGCACGCCCTGGTTCGCGGCATTGCGCAGCCATGTTGGGGCCTGCCCAGCGATGGCATTCTGCGCACCCTGGGGGAGTGCCGCCTGCCCAGCCTGCGTGCCGAGGCCGAGTGCCAAAGAGCCCAGGTTCTCTGCTGTCTGCACGGGGTGCAGCAAACTTCCGCCGATCCCACCTAGTACGTTCCACATATCGCCTGGGGCGTTCTTCAGCATTTCCAAACCGCTGAATTTCGAAGCAGGCCCGCTTACCGGGTTCAGGTTGCGCCATGCCGAGGGCATGTTCGCCTTGAGCACATCCATCTGACTGGCTGACTGAGAGGGGGAGGGCTGGGGCGACGCGATCGACTTCATGTTGGCGAGGAAAGCATCGATCGACTCAGGGGCCGCCATCTGGCCAGCTGGCTGTACAGGCGCGACTCTCGCAGGCGCGATCGGTTTCATGCTGTCGAGGAAAGCATCAATAGCAGATTTAGCCATCACTGATACCCGCGTCGTGCTGCCGCCGCTTTCGCCATTTCCAACGCCTGCCCCTCCGGTACACCCTTCTGTAGCAGCGCCTGATAGTACGTCTTAACTTCTTGCACCGCCTGGTCTCTGCTCACTGGCGCGGATGGCTTTGCCTGCACTGGAGTTTGCCCAGTCATCGCCTGAGCGTTTGCCTGAGCGGTCGGTACCCCTTGGATCTGAGCATCGAAGGAGGCCCCCTGCTGCTCATTGGTCATGTCTCGAACATTGCCTTTCCCGTCCTGCTGCTGGGCAGACGGTTGCCAGGGGGGCGGTACATCGATCCGCAAATCAAGCGGAATCTGATCACCATACTTGCTGCTCATGATGGCCGATGCGTCCTTGTTGTACCCCTCCACGGATTTCCGCATGGCGCGGTCCACGATATCTAATTCCTTGTTAAGCGCGTCCTTAGTAAGCGTGACATCGCCAGCTTCGATCTTCTTCAAGAACGCGACATCGGCATCAGTCATAGGCCTCAACAGCTTGGCGTTCGCCAATACCCGCTGACCCATAGTTGCCGCGAAGGCCTGGGTGTTGGCCACGGCATCATTGTCGAAATTGAAACCAAGCTTTTGCAGCGCGGCTCCATACGAAGCCTGCCAGTCCGCGCCGGTGCCGGTGTACATGTCCGAGTGCAGCAGCTTACGGGATTCGTTGATGCTGTCGATGATGCCCGCATTGCCTTGCATCTCCGCCCGCCGGTCCACGATCTGTTTGCCCAGGGAGCCACCGAAGGCATTGCCGAAGCTTCGCCCCGTAGTGTCGCCTACGTTCACCTGGGTAGCGCCAGCGCGGCGTATCCCCTGCTGGTACGCGGCAAAGCCGGGATCTACCTGGGCGGTACCATAGTTCAGCATTTCGCTGGTCGGCATCGGGTTCTGAGCGTCGATGCGACGCTTGAGCAGTTCAGGAGGTGCACCCACCAGATGGCCCATGTTGTGTTGCTGCATCCAAGCTTCTTGCGCAGCCTGAGCTTGCTGCTGGGCCTGCAGCTTCGCGGCTTCTGGGCCATAGGTGCCCGCCGCCCACTGGGTTTGCACCGCGCCAGGCGCCCCGATCATACCGGGGGCGTTCTGCTGCATCCACTGTATTTGTTGTTTGCGCTGGTCTTCCTCCTCCTTTGCCTTCTTTGCAGCAGCGGCCAGGAGGAGCATCTTCTGGTAGTTTCCGAGCCCTTGCTGAACCGCTTGCCCGATCTGTGGACGTCCATACGTAGGACCCTGGGGTGACAGAAGGGACAGCCCGATTTGAGTGATAGGGTTCTGCAGGTACCGCATCAGCCCGGACTGCATAGGGTCCTGCTGCTGGTTCGCCAGCAGGCCAGTTGAGGGCGTGAACATATCGAGAAGGCTCATAGCATCACCTTACAGCATCAGCGCGCCATAGAGGAGAGGAGAGAATATCTCTGCCCCAGTAGCTGCGGTACCACCCGCACCAGCCAACCACGGCATAGAACTAGCAGCCAGTGCCGCACCACCGGCCGCGCCGCCAAGCAGACCCGAATTGTATGCGCCCAAGCCCAGGGAACCGAGGCCAAAGGCGGTCTGGAGCCCACTGGTTCCGTAAGGGTTAGGGCCAGTTGTGGAGCTAGAGCTGCCCCACGGGGTACCGCTGAGGATCGCCGAAATATTCTGCAGGTTCTGCATGGGCGATCCTTGGTCGTAATAATACCTCTGGATATCCTCTTGTCTGGGGAGGTCATTCTCCACCCGCTGCTGCTGCCCAATCCCCTGCATGATCTGCCCCGGTTGTAGGCCGAGCTGTGCGAGCTGGGGGGCGAATCCCAGAGCATACTTCTGTGCATCCATGCCCGTCTGGTAGGCCTGCATCTGGGTCTGCGCATTGGCATTGGCGAGTCCCTGCGATGCCAGCCCAGCAGCCACCCCTTGGGCAATGCCCTGGCGTGAGCTACCCAGGGAACCATGCATCAAAGAATTACTCTGAATCTGGGGCAGTATATTCATAGACAGATTTTGATTAACCTGGTCCGCGTTCGAGGCCATCATCTGCTGCACGTATGGATTGTTGGCTACGTCTGGACTGTTAAGCGAATTCTGCCAGCTATTCTGTACCTGGTTCGTAAGACCCGGCAGGGCATTCTGCGCGTAGTCGAGTTGCTGTTGTTGTCCCTGCTGTTCCAGCGCAGTCTGGGGGGTGTACGTCTGCCCAGGGTAGAACTCGTTGGGCTGCCCCATCATCCCGCCCGCCTGGGCATACAGTTGTCTCAGGTACGGCTGGACGCCTTCCCAGGGGTTAGGATTCTGGATGGTATTTGTACTGTTAGACCCGCCGCCGCCGCTCATGGTGCCGTCTCCTCTGGTACTTCGCGAAGCATAATGATTGATCTTACCACACCTTTCTTGCGTCCTAACAGCTTCCACCAACCGGGCCGACCGTGCATCTCCAGGAGCTGACATCCCATTTTATGCGCGCCCTGTATCAGATATTTTTCCGCCGCGTCGAACCAAATCTCAAGCTGAGAGCCGCCAGCTAGGGTCACGCGCAACGCGCGCTTTCTTGGGTACTCGGCGAATTCCACGGCAAGACAGGCGATGGCGCGCCCATCGACCGCGATCCGAACCAAATGCAACAAGCCCGCCTTCGCGCGGGAGAGCACATCATCTGCGATCAGCTCGCCCAGGCTTTCGGCCAGCGCCATTTCTATGAAGGGACATAGCTCCTCCCAGTGCTGGGGCACTTCCTGCGCAGGGATTGCGCGGATATCCAGCATTGCTCAGCTCGCGACTATATCGAAATCTTGATCTACTTGGGACTCCGCCTGGCTCCTCCGGTAGTCCACTACCCGATGGCGTACATAGGATTTTAACTCAGCGTCAAATACATCAGAAGCGAATTGCGCTTTGGTTTGTGGATTCGGTTGACCGTCTATTTCCGCTTCGTAGTTTTGCCCAAATACGGTCACCAGCTCGGCGACGAGGGCCGATGGTATAGTGTAGGTTCTTACGATGTCTGCCATTCGAGTTTCCTATAAAGTCGAGAAGTCGACCAGGGTAGCCGTTTTCGTCGTGCCACCTGCGGTTATCTTTATTAGTATATCGCCATCATCTCCCGAGCCAGTTCCGTTTGACTGCCAGAGTGCATACGTTCCTTCTGCTGGGTCGGCCGGATCAGAGCTCCTTTCAGTTCCTATTATGGCGCCCCTGATTACTGTTTTCGTGACACTCGTATTTCCCAAAGTGACACTATTGCTCCCCGCGCCGATAGCGTTGTAGCCGAGGACTAGTTCGTTTGTGTCGCCGTCGGCAAGGGCTCTTGTGTAGGCTCCAAGGAAGAAGTTATAAGAACCGGTCGCGTTCGCAGAGCCGTCGGATGTGTAGCGTCCTGCTGAGTAGCCGGCTCCCAGATTGAAGGAACCGGTGGTGTTGTAACCGAGGGTAAGCACGCCATTCGCGATGTTGCCATCGCCGGTGGTGTTGTTTGAGAGGACACCATATCCATTCGCGATGTTGTAGTTGCCGGAGATATTTTTTGAGAGCGCGCTCGCTCCATTGGCAAGGTTAAGAAAACCGGTGGTGTTGTTTTTGAGGGCTTGATAACCAATGGCGGTGTTGTAGTAGCCGGTGGTGTTGCTTTTGAGGGCGTCAATCCCAATCCCGGTATTGTAGTAGCCATAAGAACCGCCCGTGTGAGACAAGCTCCCTCCGCCAGTGCCGACAAACAGTGAGCCGATAAAGGTCGGTGGGTAATAAAGTAGCTGGGTACTCGTGTAAACGAGTTTATGCCCGTTTAGGTCTAAATTACCTCCCAGCTGGGGAGTGGTGTCGTCCACGACATCGGAAAGACCGCCGCCCCCTCCGCCAGCAGGAAGATCATCGTAATCTATCTTTCGTAGCCCGACACCGGCTTCGAATATAAGGACTTTATCGCCTGATGCAAATGCCGAAGCGTCCGATACATCGGTTATTACCGCCCAGTCAACTTCGTTTCCAATATCAAGGTTCGACAGCGTGTTGTTGTCGCCGTCGATCGTCTTACCAGTGAGGGTTTGGGTATCGCTCGTCCCTACAACCGTTCCCGTAAGTTGATTGTTGATAGCTGTCTCGATTTCAGCGTCCGATTGGTCCGCTGTTGCTCCGGTCTCGATTCCGTCCAACTTCGTTTTGTCCCCATCGACAAACGCACCCTCAGAGGGCTTCAACTGGTAGGACGATAGATCTTGGTCTCCTGTGTTTGTGCCGGATAGATTTCCTAAATCCGTTATCATTTGAGCGGTTATATTTGCCGCCTGGCTCGCGGTAAATACCGGATCAGTTTCTGTAGTTACCACACCGCTGAGGCCGCTGCCGTCACCAGTCGGAGCGAGATAGTCCGTCCCAGCTGATGCTGCGCTTATGGCGCCTGCGCCGTTTGCCTTCACAATGCCATTTACGGCACCGACAACTGGGTCGGTTTCCGTCTGAATAGCGCTATCCGCCAAGGCTCCCTGCGCTGCGGTAGCATAATCCGAGGAATCGAAGGCTTTCACTTGTGCGAGATTGGCCACCTCACTGTCCATCACTGCGCCGGCAGTTGTCACATTCGTAGTATCGGTTACGTCCGCGCCAGCCTCGATCCCGTCAAGTTTTGTTTTGTCACCGTTGGCAAACGCACCCTCAGCTGGTTTGAGCTGATAAGAAGATAGGTCTTGGTCCCCAGTGTTGGTTCCAGACAGATTCCCCAAATCCGTTATCATTTGGGTGGTGACATTTGCTGCTTGGCTTGCGGTAAATACCGGATCGGTTTCTGTAAGACTTTCCCAGGTGGGCGATACGCCGCCCCCGCCAGAAGTCAGTATTTGACCAGCAGTACCTGGGGAGGCATCGGGTGTAAGTTCGCCGGTGAAGCTGAGGTACCCATTTACGTCTAAATTCGACGAAAGAACCACGCCGCCGGCACTGTTTACCAGGATGCCCTCATCGTCGCCATCCCCTGACAGGTAGTACGATCCCAGAACTATATTCTGTGTGGCGATGTGGTTGCCAAGGTTATCTGTTCCTGCGGAGTCGGTCCAAGTAGGCGCCACACCTGCGCCCCCAGAAGTAAGAATCTGACCCGCAATGCCAGCAGCGCTGTTGACCGTGAGTACCCCAGTAAGATTGATGTTCCCGGCTACCTCAAAATCTTCAGAGGGCGTGGCTGTGAGGATGCCTACCCGCTGATTCGGAACATCTACGAAAAAGAGAGGAGAAAAGGCATTCACATCGAACGTGGCGGTCGAGCCACTGACGTAGCCAGCGGCGGTGTAGACATAGAGGCCTTCGCCGCTCCCTGGGTTCCAATCCGACCCGTCCGCATAATAGACATCGCCTATTTTTGGTTTGTCTGGCGCGGTATGCAGAACCTCGTAATGGTGAACAGATTGCAGCACTCCAGCCAGATCGCGCAGGGTCCGATACAGCCACTCAGCGAGAGATGCAACAGTGATCCCGCCTACGGGCGGGGGATTAGGGTTCCAGTTCATCGTTTACCTGACGGGTTAAAGTCTAGATCGATTCCCGACAGCTCCCAGGAGACATCTGCCATAGAGTAGAGCCGGATCGCGTGATACTCGCCAGTCACGCGGCAGTCGAGTTTTCGATCAGTGCCAGGGGTGAAGGAATAGGGGCCTTGCCATGCGACCGCCCCCTCGGCAACCTGTTGGCTTCCTACGTAGAAGTCTACCGGGCCGCCCCCGCTCATCTGGGGGTACAGCCGCAAAAGGGTGTTGACGTTTCCTGGCTCGCCCAATCTGAGCCCGGTACGTTCCAGGTACACTTCGAGAGCGGTTCCTGCGGCTTGGTTTCCGCTTCCGAAAGAATATAGGACATCGCTGGCGCCTACCAGGGTGTTTTCCGCGCCTGAGTAGGTGCGCCCACCCCAGGTACCAGTCCACTCCTCCCAGGAGGCGTAGGGCAAGGTGTCCCATGTTACAGCGGACGATATGAGTACCCCGCGTGCAATGTGCGCAGTACCTGCCGGCAATGCTCGAAAAGAAAAAGTATTCTCTTCATAGTTCCACACCAGAGCTTTATCCGGCAGAGTGCTCCCCAGAGTGGGGTAGCACACCCACACCTCTTTGGCGGTATCATTCTTCGCAAGGTAACAAGTGTAGTAGTAGTTGGGATCTATGTCGTTGAACAACGCATTCTTTACCCTCTGGGATACGATAGAGTTCCAGCTGTTTCCGTCATGCCGGTACAAATCGTTTCTCGCGAGTACCACATGGGTGTTCAGGATCTGTACAGCGCACCCCTGGGCCAACATGCCCGGCATATCGCCGAGCCGATAGAAGCTGAACACGTCATTTCCTGCTATATACTGCATGCCATATGCAGAGTCTTCCTTGTAGATCACAAACACATTCCGCAAAGTAAGACCGTCCACCAGGTACCCGGGTGTTTCGGCCAGGTTGACAAATCCTGCGGTATTGGTAGCTGACGTATAATCCCAGCTATCAGGGATCGCCTCTGGCTCTGCCGGGTTACTCCAAATTAGCTTATGAGGGTTAGGTGTTCCGGCTTCCGTGACGTAGAGACCAATAAGGAAGAACCCGAATGGGGCCATCACCTTGGTGGTCACGCCCGCCGTAGCCCAAGTGTCGGTGCCGTCCCAAAGGAGGTCCTTAAATTTGGTTGCGTTGTCGTCAAAATACTGAGGGTTATCTACCCCGTTATTAAGAATCGGGATACCACCGAAGATCGTACCTGACCAACGATCTTCAGCGCTGCCCGTGTAATCCACATCCATGCCGCCAGTCTGGCGTGTAACGTCAGTATGGGTAGAGCCATTGAATTGATAAATCTTGGCCAGTCCCGCATAAAACCAATAGAAGTCTGCTGTCTGAGGGTACGGCAACAGATAATAGGGTGCCACTGTCGGAGTCGTGAACGCGGTATACCCCTCTACCGTGCCAGCCCTACCGTTGCGAATGCGCACGTTCTGAAGAGCGCTCCAGGCTTCCAGGGGTATTTGTTCTGGTGTGGGGTCGGACAGCACTCCATACTTCCCGGCCCCTCGGATGGAGATTTTCATTTAGGCGCCCACACAGCCATCTCTCGCGCCAAGATAAGGTCCTCGATCAACCGCAAGTCCTGCGCGGTGAAGGCCACTAAACCGGTGCCCACCGGGCACCAGGGGTCCACCGGTACCATGATACCCGCGCGGTTTCGCGCCAGCACAAGCTGTACCAACGGGATTGCGCGCGCAGGGATGGTGTGGCCAGCATAGACCAGATCGCTCTGCTGGACGGGCACCCGCAGCTTTGGCGTGTTCGGTCCGGGCTTGGTATTCCAACCTGTTGCCTTGGAGCCTCCTAGGAAAATCTCTCCTGCAAGGGTGTATGGAACGTCCGCGAACTCGGGGTTGCTCTTGTCTATGATCCGACCATGCAGATTTTCGTACATTATGAAAATTTCCTATAGCGGAAGTAGCAAGAATAACCCACCGACCCAGCATTTGCGCAGCGCACGTTCGAACCATCAGACATCACCAGCAAAGAACCCTGCATTGCTGTAGGCCCTATTGGCCGCCAAATTGTATCTATATCGCCGTACCACTGAAGATACCAACTGGCTGCTTCATAGCTGGGATCGGTAAGCGTCGCGGTTATTAAGTAAAGTCCCTCCGGGACCGTCCAGGCGTTACCCGAGGCAATGGCGTCACTTCGGCCCTCCCCATCGAGTGCCCACGTAACTTTGGACGAAGTAACAGGCGCTACAACGAAATAACTAGAGTCGTGACCGTCCAGCAGGTCAGCGTCAAGGCCTGAGCCTGAGCCGTCCACGGTTTTGATCTTGGTAAGAATGTTATTCGCGGTGAAATCGCCCCAATAGAGGTAATAGCCAGAATCTTGTCCGTCCAAGTATTGCGCGTCGAGCCCAGAGCTTCCACCATCTACCGTAAGCAATTTTGTAAGAAGGTTCGCTGCGGTAAACGTAGTAGCCGCCAGCTTGGCGTTCAATTGGGTCTGGATCGCGGAAGTTACGCCGTCAACATAGTTTAGTTCTGTATGAGACGGGGTAACAGGAGCTGAGATATTCGGAAACGTATTCTTGATAGTAGACTTGATAAGCCTCAAATGGTCATCCCCTGCACTCGGGTCATCCCCGCTCGTAGGATTTGTGATCACCAAGTCATCAATATAGGTGGCGGATTCAAGGCCCATTATGCCAGTCTCCGGTAGACCAAAAGCGTGCTAGAAGTATGTGCGTTGTATATCCGTACATTCGTGCCGTCACTGAGGACGCATGCGGGAATGTAACTCACAGCATCGACCGCTGTCGGCAGCCAACTAGCAAGTCCTATAGAATAGAACTGCAGAATGAAAGGGCGAGCATGGCCAAGGTCGCTCAGATCACCGTTGTATAGATCGAATAACCCAGCAGGTACAACTTTCACCCCACCGGACGTTATGGTAGAGGTATCGAATACGGTGGTATCGAGCGCCCAGTTAATTGCGGAGTACCCAACGGATCCTTGAATCGCAAAATAAGAAGCGTGCACGCCGTCCAGCAAGTCCGCGTCGAGCCCAGAATCAGCACCGTCCACGGTTTCGATCTTGGTCAAGATGTTGGAGGCAGTAAACGTGGTTAGAGGCAGATAGTACGATCCGTGTTGTCCGTCGAGCTTATCAGCATCCAGGAGGGACCCAGAGCCGTCAACCGTAAGCAATTTCGTTAGAATATTTGCCGCCGTGAACCCTGCTGCTGATAAGAAATAAGTGGCGTGCACGCCGTCCAGCAAGTCCGCGTCGAGCCCAGAATCAGAACCGTCTACCGTAAGCAATTTTGTAAGAATGTTCGTTGCAGTAAACGTGGATGTGGCCAATTTGGCGTCAAACTGCGTTTGAATCGCAGCGGTAACTCCGTGAACGTAATTCAGCTCCGTATGTGTAGCAGTCAATGCCGAGGTAATACCTGGAAAAGTAGCTTTTAAGGCCGATTTCAGGAGCCGAATATGGTCATCACCGGAGCTAGGATGATCCGTTCCCTCAGGATTCGTATCAATCAGCCCGCCGATGTAGGTTGCTGCTTCGAGACCCATCAGCGAACCCTCATCCGCAAGCTTTCAGTAGGCCATTTGGCCATCTCATTGGCCAGAATAACGCTTTCTTTAGCTTCCTGGTAGAGCCCTTCATACCATTTCACGCGCCCGGCGTCCTGGATATGGTCCGCGATCTCTCGAAGAGAGGCATACAGGAGCACGTCTGGTGCGTTTGTCAATATCCAGTTGGTTGTGTTGCTGTCGCTGAGGACATCCGGCTTGGCGTAATAAGTAATTTGAGCAGTATAAGCAGCATCTGGTGTGGGGTAGACCACCAACTGCCCTTGATCGATGCCCCAGTACCGGGGGAATCCCGCAACATTGAATTCCTGGCCCGAAGCAGCCGGCACTGCGTCTATGGGGTAGCTGAGAGAGCCGTCCGAAACTTTGACGTATTTGACAGTCTGGAAATCAGCTGGCAGATTGTAACCTGACGTGCCAGACACTAAATTGAGCGCGGTTGCGCCCACCAAATCATATTGCCTCAGCCACCGATTGATGCGGGCTTCGGCAATGGTTATAGCGTCAGGGGTGTAGGAGGCTACGTCGCTCCGGTCTATCCGGTCTGCGACCGCAGTTTTCAGGTCCGAATACGTAGCAAGCGCCATGGTGCCATCCTCCCAGATTGTAGGAGTTTAGCACCATGGCCGCTTCACGTCAGCATCTGCGTGGTTCCAAATATAGCGTAGAGCGCTCCTTGAAGAGCGCTCGCAATTGCTGGGTAGCGATCACCTCTACGAAGTTATCCTCGTAGCGGCCAGCATCCTTTTCAAAACGGAACACCCAGGCGTCCGCGCGGACCTCTTCATCGCACAATTCGACCGGGTAAAACCGTGCAGGGATCAGCTCCCATCCTGTTATCGAGCCTTGCGCACGGTCCTTGACGTCCAGAATACGGCCGCTTAGATAACGAGAATTCCAATTGAACGAAACATCGAGCAGCAGGTTAAGGCTCCCCGGCACCATCGTCTCTCCTAAAATATGCGCTACCTCACGCACTCGCCGGTAATAATCATATCGCCACGCTGGTGCCGCGCCGCCGGCTCCTTTTGTGGATCGGCCCCGCCAGGGGACTACCGGCGTGATAGAACCTTCTCGCCGCTGCAACAGCCACATCTCCCTCGTTGGCTCGTGCTGAGCGGGAACCGATTTCACCAGGTCGAACCAAGGGCTGTAAGCTGCCGCTATGCGGTCCTTGGTATACCCCGCCCGAAGCGCCTCTGGGATGGAATCGAAGGCCACCTTGTCCGCCGTGCTGGTGGGTCCTTCCCACACCACGACGGCACCCTCCTCCAGCACACTCCAGAGCCAGAGCCAAAAAGGTTTGTGGTCTCCGCCGGACGCCGCGTAGATGTGGTGGTAGCTGCTCATGCAGAGCGCCACGCTGGGGCGCCATGGGAGCTTAGGCCACTGCTCGCCGAGCAGCGCATGCTGGAAGGACAGCTTGCCGTGCCCATCATGCTCCGCCGCAATCGCGCGGTTGACCTCTGGAAGATCTATCAGGTCTTTCTCGCCTCGCAGGACCCGGCCCCGATCCAGCCCGTGATAGGCCAAGGCGCCCTCGTATTGTGTAGCCAAATAACCCCAGAAACCAAAGTCGCAACCAACATCGAGTACTCTCTGATCGCTGAACCCGCCGCACGATTCAGAAAAAAAGCCCAACTCTACCAGAGCCCTCAGCTTTTGAGTCATCCGAGGGCCAGCTCGCAGTTCTCCGTTATAGAAATCAAATTGTTGGTAGTCAGGGCTGAACATGGTTAAAAGTCTCCTCTTGGCTGATAACGTTGGCTCCGTAGCGAGTTATGAGCGCCTCCCACTTTTCAGCGCCCCCATCGGCTGGAGACTGATGGTTGTACTTCTTTAGTGCCGCCAACTTTAACGGGTTATAGGGAACGTAATACCCTGGGGCAGGATCTCCATGGCCGAAAGTGTAGACGGGCACAGATACCGTCCTGCACACATGTTCGCTGATCGATTGATGGTGCAGGTGCCCGTATTCGCCGTCTTTATTGTGGGTAACCACCCAGGTCAGGTTTAGCAACTTGTCCAGGGGTGGATAGTCGGCAAGCGTCACCATGGGCTCAGTCGGCAAAGGCTCGACCACTTCGAGCAAGATAGGAATACAGTTGAGGGTAGCCATTGCTTCATAGAAACATTCTACCCGTTCAGGATCCCGTCTTGGGATCGAGCAACATATCACCAGGGTACCAGGGTGCTCAGCGAGTAAGGACCCCGCCCAGAGGGTCTCATCATCTGGGTGTGCCACCACCACCGCGCCGATACCTTTCAACTCAAGCTTATCCACGAGGCTTCCTCCGAATAGTCTGCAGATGGGGTAACTCGATTTGGGGATCTGTTTTGGGTAGTTCAGCTGGCATCTCAACTGCAGCAGATTCTGCTTCCAATTGCGCCCGCGCCACACGAAACATCAGGGAGACCGCATCAGTCCACTCTTTACCGGTCGCCGAACGCAGCCCGGTAGAGTGATGGCCCCTGTCGTTCACGGCCATAGGGTACGGCATCTTGCAGCACTTATGTTCTTTCCACAGCCGCAAATAGTAGTGCCAATCCTCCCCTGTGGTCAGGGCTTCGTCGAACCATAGTTGCTGAAAGACGTCCCGGCGAACGAAGTGCCCCATCTGAAGTGTTTGATAAGGGTCATACTGAAGCAATTCTAGGTAGGAATTGATGTTTGGAATCTGAAGCCGTTGGACCACCCGACCCTCCCGATACTCCAGAATTAGACCGAAAAACGCAGCGAATTCTTTACCGCGCGGGAGCGTGATGCGCAAAGCCTCCGGGTGCAGAATATCGTCAGCATCCAGGAAGAACAGCCACTCGCCGTCTCCCCGCCATACCGCCTTGTTACGCGCCGCGCTACGGCCTAACTCTCCCTTGGTGTCATCCTCTACGAGCACGTTCACCCTCTGAAAGGAACTCTCACCCATCGCATCTGCCAGGGTGACCGCTACTCGTATGCTGTCGAGCGCCCGCTTATGAATCTCCTCATGGCCAGGGCCGACAGGAACAATGATGTCTAGGGTAGTCTTCTCACTCATGGCTCATTCCTCGCGTTGATAACCAAGTCTGCAAAGCTTCAACCATCCCGTGGATCTGCTTGCTCTTGTTTTGGCCGCTCCGCCTGAACAGCCTTACACTCTCGTACCAATCCATGGACTGCTGGTCCTTCCCTACGAACATAAAATGCGGCCTGGAGTGAAGCAGGCACCAGCAAGGCACACCCAAGGCTCCAGCTAGATGCACCACTGTCGTAGGCACTGCGATAATCAGGTCCAGCTCTGCTACCAGCGCCGCCGTATCGTCCAGGTCCTCAGTCTGTGTCAGCCAGGGGTAGCGGTACACTCTCGCCAGAGCGCCCAGGGGGATCTCCCAGGGCGGCACATCCGCGCGGTATTCCAGATCGATAAAATCCACTGGGAGTTGCTGGAACGGTTTCAGGTCATCCGCTGTCAAACTCCTTTCGTGCCGCAAGGTAGCCTCGATACCACCAGTCCAGGCGATGCCAATCTTGGGACGGGGCCCCAGACCGCGTAGGAGTCCCGCCGCTGCGACCCTGCGTTGTTTGTCTGCCACCAGGTAGGGTTTCCCCGTGAACGCCTCCTGAGACGCCCTATGGAAGCGGCAAAGTGACGCGATTGACGATCGGTACTGGATGCGCCCTTCAAGTGGCTCCAACCAGTCTAGTTCCTGCTTGAACTGATCCCCGTGGGTCTCGACGCCAAAGCTGCGCGCGAAAAGGCCGCGTAATTTTGGTTGAACATCCAGTACCACGGCACCCTCGTGGTCCGCCAGTAAGTCTGGGATGCACTGTGCGTAGGCTATCTGATCGCCGATGCCCTGCTCCGCGTAGACGAGGATCCCGCCTGTCTTCTGCCCTTCGTAGCGCTGCTCATCCTTGAAACCGTAAATGCGCTCATCACGCCATTTGATATGCCCTAGGCCAGCCTCATATAGGTCCCAGGCACCATCCCAGTACCTCCGCTGATGAAGCAGAGAAAACCCCAGGTTGACTTGGGCTTGTCGATCCGTAGAACCGTGCTCCCTCAGATACTTCCTAGCCCACGCCTCCGCCTCGATCGGGTCACCACTCAAAATCAGCGATGAAGCCATGTTCCCCACTGCAAATGATAGATTCGGCGACAGACGAAGAGCGGTCTGATAGCAGCGTTGAGCTTCCTTGTTGGCCCCCAGGTCGTCGTAGCACTTCCCGAGGTTCACCCACACCTGGGGCCTTTTCTTCTCTACAGTGGACAGACGTAGGAATATCGGAAGGGCCACCGAGGCCTTACCCGATTCCAAAAGAACTTGCGCTATCAGGAAATGATATCCAGTATTGAGTGGCTCCTCGTGCATGAGCTTGTCGAGGGTGTCCAAGGCAGGTAAGTACTTACCTTCCTCAATCATCTTGGCGAGCTTTTGGATCATAGTCGGCCCCCATGCACGCGCAGGTGCAACCATTCTGGATCGTTGAGGAGCCGCTTAATCAAGGGAATGTATTCCTTGGAAAAAATATCCTTGATTCCGTATCTGTCCATCCAGATCAGCTGTACCCCCGCTGGAATACTGGCCATGAGCCACATATCCTTGTCCTCGTGGGGCCTCAGTTCTGGATGGTCGCGGAGCAGTTTCGCTCGTTTCAGGGCCGGCTCAGCGTCATGTACATTCTCTATTACGAATGTGTCATCCGAGTCATCGTAATGCATGAACGTCTGAACGCCTGCAAGCGGGTCGTTAAATATAAGTTCAGTTGTACTCATTATTCCTCCTAAAGGCCTGTGTCTTTTGTTTTGTCGCGCTCGTAGGAATCAAGTTTCAATAGATCGCGGTATTTCGCCCACTCGTCTACAGACAGCGTTTGAGCGAAGGTGTGAAGAAAATGGATCTTATTCTTCGCAATGGGAACGAAAACCTCTTTCAGTCCCGCGCGGGCTAGGCGATCCCGGCGAGTGCGGGTGGCCAAGGTTCTGGCATTTTTAGAAGCTGCGTCGTATTTCATATTGTTGCCTTTCGGTGAATGTGCGTAACACTTATAGCACATTCAGAAGAAGACAGGCAACAAAAAGCCCTGGGGGGTGCCCAGGGCAAACGGTCGGCGAGGAGGGAATCGTTAGGAAGTGGTAGTGGTGTAGATCTTTCCGGAGGCTGCCTGGTTCTTCGCCTCCAGAGTCAATTCGCATAGAAGTTCCTTCTTCATGTTGTCCCCCGTTACAGCAAGATCTTTCATGCGGAAACGCCGCAGGTACGCCACCTGCCAATACTGCGTGTCCAGCACATAGACGTTGTTGCTGGGCGAGAAATGGCTTGCCACGATGTGCAAGATGCCAGCCTCAGACGCGTAAACATCAGCGGCGCCCAGGATCATGGCGCCACTCGGCTTCTTTCCGGCGAGGTCCTGGTATTTGGTGGCGATACCAGCAAAGGCAGACGCAGCGGTTTTGTTGAAGATGCCCGTCAAGACCAAGTTTGGTTCGCCACCCTGAGTCCAGATGGACGAGACAACGCTCTTCAGGTTGGCCTCAACGAAGGTCCCGGCAGTTCCGGCAGTCAGAGCTGTAGTAGGTGCACCAGACGAGACCGCCGGGGTAGTCGCGGCGGTACCCATTTTGGTTTGATTCGTCCAAAGCCACCTTCCGAGACCGGCTAGGGTTCTGGCGCCAGCAGCTGTGCCAACAGCAGCAACCTGGGTACCGCACAAGGCCTTCTCGACATCGTTCTTCAGCTCGGCCGAGCGCTTCCCGATTTGGTAAGCCAGCTCGCTGCTCCGCCCAGCCTTCTTGACCGCATCGAGCGTCCCAGACACACCAGGGACCTTCTTCATGATTTGGCAGTAGTTGCCCAGGCGGGTAGTCGCTGACGCGGTATTCACCGTGTCATCGTCACCTTCGATGTGGGCATTACCGCTGGTAGCGGCCGCCAGAGAATCAGTCTGCCATTCGTGATAAACGCTCGTAGCTACGCCGTCGCGCCCAATGTTCGTCATGAACGGGTGCGCCGTGGGCGAGATGTTGTAAATCATGTCGGTAAGGTCCTCGCGGAGGCCCTTAGCGGCGTATTTCGTATAAGTACCGGCTGGAACGGTCATAATAGACCCCTATATCTAGACCATATTGCTTTCAACCAGCAGTGCAGCGAAATCGCGGACGCTGCCGGACTGTTTGAGCCGTTGCTGTCGTGCCTTCAGCCGTTGGGCCAGTGCGCCACCCTTGCTCGGGGCCGATCCTGGTTTAAGCTGTTTTACGACTTTGCGGCCTTTTTCAGCGTTGGGCTTAGTAGGGGCCTTACTCAGACCTGTATCGTGCTGCCACGCTTTGTAAGCGATCGCCAACACCCTGGCATCGTTAATGCCCTGAATCTCCTCCGGGGCAAAACCCTGATCCTTCAGGAAGCGGGCGAGCTGTACTTTCTCTACCTTCGCCTTAGGCTCCTCAGCCCATGCTGGTATAAGAGACAGCAGCCGTACCGCCTGTTGCGCTTCCTCTGCTTTCAATCGATCCTGGAACTGCGCCTGCATCTGCTGCCACTGCTGTTGCACGGCCTGCTTGGCCTGCTGAGCCTTGGCGTAGCGCTGATTCAGTTCCTGTTGTTTTAGAATATACGCTTGTGGATCACTGTGGATCAAGCCCTGCAAATCGTTCGCTTCACCAATAATGGATTGCTCGGCGAGCTGCGCGAGCTGCGCAGCTTCCTGGAGCTGTTGGGCCATCTTCTGCTGCGTGGTCTGCCATTCCGCCTGACGCTGGCGTGACTCGGCCATCACACGCTGCCTTTCCGCCGTCAGCGTCGCCTGAGACTGGACAGAATCCTTCCACTCCCCAAGAGAGATTTCTTTCTTGCCGTCAGGGGTATTGATAGGAATCTTCAGGCCGTACAGCTTGGTAGGATCGACATCCAGGGCCTCAGCCAGAGCAGTAATCGAAGCAGGAAATTCTGCTTCTTCCTCGCCCTCTTCGTCGGCGCCCTCTTCGTCAGCACCCGTTTCGAGCTCATCCAATGGCTCCAGCTCGTCACCCTCGTCTTCCTCTTGTGGGGCCTGCTGCGGCAGCTTGGTCTTACCTTTCGGCTTACGCGAAGCGTCCGGCTCGTTCAGCTCCGCCTGCAAGTCCAGCATTCCTTGCCCCCAGTCGGCGGGAGTCTCGGGACCAGTGTCAAGGATTTCTTCGTCAGGATTCACGTCAGCCAGTAGCATAACTAATCTCCTCTTTTCAATTCGTTCTCAGCGAACAGCCCAGCATCGATGTCCTTGCGAAACTGCTCTAACAGCAGCCGCACTACCGCCATCTGCACGTATAGCGCCTCACGGAAGCCAGTCTGCTGTAACCCGGTGTCCATCCACTGCGCAAATAACTGCGCACGGATCTCCTCGCATTTCTCTTCCACCATGGGCATGATGGCTGCTATCGCTCGGCCCTTCTCGATCGTCTCAGTCCTGGATTTCATGTTGGTACCTGCTCAGGTGCGGGAGTGGTGCCGATCTGCTTGAGCACTTCCTGTAGGATCTTTAGTTGCGCGTCCTGCCCAGCCCTGAGCAAATCCACCGAAGCAGAAAGGTCCGCTTTGTAGCGGTCGAGGATGAGCTGCTGCTCAGCTCGCATCGCATCTGCCTGCGTCTTCTGTGCAGCAACCATCTGCGCCATGATCTGGCTTTGCTCATTGATCTTCTGAGCCATCAACTTCTCTTGCGCCACCCCCTGCTTTACCGCCAGCTCGCCCTGCTGCAACTGGGCATCCATCTGCAGCTTCTGCTCGTCTAACTTCAACCTCTGCTGAGCTAATTGTATCTGCGCTTGCGCAGACATCATGGCAGGATCTGGCTTGGGCTGGGGAGGCGGCTGACTCTTCGGGTCCGTGAAATACCGATCCGGGTCTTGGCCGAGGGCGCGTGCTTGGTCCACGGCCATGTTATAGAGGTTGTCTTCGGTCACCAGACGCCCTAACCCTCCGCCCTCGACGATGGCTTTCTGGGATTGAGCCAGGTTTGCCAAGGACATCATATTGCGCTCTTTTGTGTGACGGCCAACGCCAACCTGTACCTCAATATCGTCACGTTGGCGCCAGGTAGAAGGCTGCACCTGCGTCCACCCACTCCGCAGCTTCACATCCATCGGCTCCACATGATATTGCCGCGCCAGGGCGTGGATGTCCTGGAACACGCCCTTGAGCCCGGTTTCAGCGAGCACACGGGCGATCAGCTCAATGCGCATCCTCGCGGCGTCGAAGGCCTGCGTGATGACGCCGGTGTTGGCATTGGCCAGGGCGTCAGCATCGAGACCCATAACCTCGTCCCCGACACCAGTGCGCTGCTTTAGTTCCTCCTGCATCATCTGCATCAAGGAAAGCACTATGGGTGACAGCGGGGGCGAGGCCAACGGTAGCAGGTTCTCCCCTGGCGCACCTTTGCCACGCACTCGGACGATTCCACCAGGGCGGGAGTCCAAGGCGTCAGCGATGTTCACATTTTCATTGACCACCAGGCGCCCGTTGTTCGAGAGATAGGTGTTATCCAGAATCGACCGCAACAGCTGTGTACGGATCTCCTGGATCTCCATTACCACGTCAGCCAGGGAGAGGCCACCGAAGCGATGCGGAATAATGATCGGGGTGGCGGCTGAGATGTACGAAGACTCGATTTCGTCTACGCCCAGTAAAACGTAGCTAGAAATATTTCCTTCTTCTGGGGTAACAAGCTTAACGTCCAGCAGTTCCATGACGCCATCGTCGTCCGCATCCAGCCGGACGTAGCACTGGGTGAATACGACTGTCCTCAGAGACCAGTGGTCTTGCTTCTCACCGCCCACTGCCCATTCTCCGCTCATTTCGTCCTTGGCCTGATCCTCCATCGACGCAGACTTGTCGATCTGGGCCGGTATAGCACGCAGCGTTTCGAGGTCGTACCCATCCTCCGCCAGTTCTCCCAGAGTCATGACCCGTTGGTGGTAGATGAACTTTGCCTTCTTGGGATCTGGGCTCGTAGCGTCATCGGCCACGCCAAACTCGTGCGGTGGGATGCAGGCCACGCACACTTTGCCTGGCTTGACAGTGCGCTCCAGCTTCACGTCATAGCGAGGTTCTTCATCTTCTATAGAGGCAGTCTGATCCGGCCCTGTGACCGATACCGCCCGCCAGCCCTGCATGAGCAGGTCGGTAAACTCGTTATAGGAAATACCATTATGCTCTTCCTCTTCCATGACGGGCTCATCCCACCAGCACTTGAAGAGGCCCGCGCGTTGCCACAAGGCATCCTTGAAAAACGTATAGAGGTTCAGGAACCCGCTATTCTGATCGAAGAAGATATGTTTTACAACCTCTGTTTCCATCATAGCCTGCTGCTCGTCCGCCGGATTCACAGGCGAGAAGACTACGGCGTTGTCCGCTTCAGTGAAGATCCGCAGAAGTGACGGCATAACCCACTCAATCGTATCCATTACGTCTCTAACTACGGCGCTACTACGGTCTTCCTCATGCGGCAGGTATTCGTCCATATCCCCCGAGTAGTAATCGATCGCCTTGGCCCGCTGGATGGACACATCACTACCCTGTGCCCCGGTCGCTGACTCCAGGAGAGAGAGACAAATCTCGGCAACTTCGTCATCAGATAGGACGGCCATTATTGCTCCTCGTTTTAGTTAGTAACTTGATTTCTGCCTGATGCTGGACAACCAGGCGTGTGAATTCGACCGCTAAATCGTTGACGCGGACAGCAAGCGCGTTCAACTCTCTGCGCAATTCCCGCAACTCATGAACTTGTGAGATTTGCATCTTTTCTGGGCCTCCTCCGTTTCGCCGAAATAGGTATAGGTACTATTTTCCAATCGCGAGTATCAGGTTCTTGATGCCTAGCTATGAATTTTTTTACCAGTCGCTCGACATCGGCCTTCGAGCCCTTGTACATCCCTCTGATCTCACCCCCAGCTATCGTGTCACCCTCAATACGGTACTGCCAGAGTCCTGGGACAGCAGCGTTAGGAAAGATCTTAACAGCGGATATAGTCATACTACAACCCTCCTCGGGTAGTCAATCGGCGACCACTGGTGACCACCCAGTGGCTCAGCGAAACGCCTCATCATCCAAGCGTAGCGCGTGGCTGCCATCAAGTCATCGAATTCTTTCACAATAAGGCCCTCCTCCCTGTGATACAAACGGAATTCCTCGAACCAGTCTTCCAGGTGTGCGGCGACTTTAAAGCGTCCTGTCTGCATCGCCTCCAACATCTGCTGCACCCCAGCCTCTACTGACACAGAGCCGTCTGGAAAGGTGGCGTGACTGTCGAGCATCGCCAAGCCGTGCTCCTCGTAAGTGGTACGGAGTTGCACGCCGTTGTCATGCTTCAGGCCATCGTGCGGCCAGGCCCAGGGCAGTCCCTTCCCCCAGGGCCTCAACGCGCCTGCGTGCACCAGGGGGACCTGCTCAGACCGTCTGTAGGTGGCGACGACATAGAAGATATCCGCATCGCGGTCCCAGCAGCACTTCACTGCCGCTGTCGGGTGGTCCCAGCCAAAGTCCAGGCCAGCGATCCAGACAAAATGCGGCGGAAAGGTACCGAGCTGGAAAGTAATTTCCGATTCAGCAATAGGAAATATGCGCCCAGAACCGAGTACGGGGATCCCCCTCGCCCGGGCTTCCCTCTGGTGGGCAGGGAAGGCCGCGATTATCCGAGCACGTTCCTCAGGTGGGATGTGCTCGGCTTCCTCAATAGACATATTCGTATCGGATCGGTCCGGGCTACTTTCCATTAGGAACCTCCGAACTATGTCTGACATACCTAGGAGGGGTGTGAAGGACAAGTACACGATACCGCGTGTGGCGATCGTGCGGGCAAGGCCCTCGTCGTAGATGTCTGATGGCGGCTCTTCATCGAACCAAACTACCTCCACCGGCGCCCCCTGCCAGTTTTCCCGCCCCTGTGCGTAGTACATGAACCGCAAGAGCGAATTGTACCCGTCCACGTGGCGCACAAGCACATAGTCCTTTAAACCCGACACCCCTCGTGCTGGCTTGCTGTCCTTGATCAGCCGCTCGGGTATCAACCCACCGCCCATCTCCAGTTGCTCGCCCTCTACCTCGACATACTCGCCGATCCGCCCCAGCAGCGTGCGCTGTGGACTGTCACGAGTTGCTATTCCAATAGTCGAGCTGGCCCAAAGGGTAATGTGATGGTTGAAGCGTCGGCCGATCCACCAGTCGGGATAAAGCCCAGTGAGGTGGAAAGCAGCTTCAGCAGCGGCGCAAAAAGTCTTTCCATTCTGGTTGCCCGCACGGAGCAAACGTTCTCTGTGCGTGGCACCAGCCGCGTGGAAAGCCGCCTGCTTAGGGTACGGGTGGTAACTCAGTAATACCTCAGAAGCCCTGCGGCGCTCCTGCTCAGCCACCAGAACGGACAAGCGCTGGGCGATCTCCTCTTGCGCAGCCCGGCGATACTGGGAGACCGCTTGCTCGGCTGCAGCCATCAGTGCCGCGTCTCACTCACCGGTGGTGGAGACTTCGCGAGCTGGGCAGACGCCCTCAGCACCAGCTGGTCTATCTGTTCTCTTAGTTCCTTGTCTGTCAGAGTCTTGGCTGACTGCACCTCGGTCTGCTCGATGAGCATCTCCTTAGGAACATACTTAGATACCACGGCCAGTACCGGCAACGGGTCCTTAAGCAAGGCCTCATAGAGGATATCGGACAACGGACGCTTGTCGTCCTCCAGCATTTTAATCGCGCGAAGAAAAGCCCCTCTGACTGTAGGGGCCACGTCGCGGGCGCGAGCTAGACGGGCCATGGTCGGCTCCTGTGGCAGTACGTACTGCTATGCAAGAATGCCAACTAGGAACGAACGTGTCAAGCAGGGTTACTGGGTGTGGTGGGCCGGGGGAGGGAATCGAGCAAGGATGGCGTCCACCTTGTCCGTCAAGCGGTTGACATCAGACCTCAGATTCTTCGAACGTTCTTTCATATCGGCACTGAGGGCGATTATGCTTTCTCGTTGGTAAAAAATCGCATCAACATTGATGGCGATTTGCTTCTCGATCTGCCCTCCCCAGTAAAATAAACCAACGAATACTGATAACAGTGCTACCATATCAGCCACATTTACGTGGCGGTCGAAGATAAGACGCGAGACTGGGGGCAGCATTGGTGGATCCGTTGGAGGTGCAACCATCGCAGAAGACGCTCCTGTAGTTACCTTACAGTGTAGTCTACCACGATGGCCACAACCTACGCGCAGGTAACCTGGAACTCCTGAAGACACTCTGGGCAAGTCACGTCCATCTGAGTCGTGTTCTTTGTCCCAGCCTCACATACGCAGATAGCTCGCCCGTCCCAAAAGTCTGGATAGGTCATAAGATCCACCTGCTCGCTACAGCCTGGACACCGCGTGATGAGCTGCACTTCCCAGTTGGCGTAGATCCAGGCCTTTCGATCGATACGGGTGTACTCCTCCCGGATCTGGTCCAATGTGACGCCGCTGTCATAGAGCTGTTGTACCCTCTCGTCCCCCGCCAGTGACCAGGAACCCTCCTTTTCCTTTGGCTCTGGAATAGGAACTTCCTTGCGGGGCGCATGCTTCTCGAACAACCCAGTATCGATGGGCTTGTCAGGGAATCTAGGGCTGAAAGCCTCCCGGATATCGTCAATGATCGTCATTCGTGGACCTCTCTGTAGTAGCCTGCTCGTCCGACCGCAACCACGCCTCAATGAGCTGACAACGTTCCCTCTCGTCTTCCGCATAGGAAAACTCAGTAAGTAGAAGACGTGCATCGCAGATAGGCAGTTCAGTATTCATCACTTCAGTATTCTCGCAGGATTGGGTAAGTGTTTTAGGATATTCGGCAGCAGGACCACATCATCCGCATTCAGTTCCACCAAGACAACAATAAGGCCGTCCGCCTTCCGCTGTCGATAGCGGGCTTTCGCGGCAGCAGCCTGAGCCCTTTCCTTCTCTGACACCCGTTTAGTCATCACCAAAAGCTCCTGCCGAAGCTGCTTCCATTGGGCCTCTAACGAGCCCACGACTTGTTTAGGGTCATCTGTGCTCATGTCAATCTCCCGTTTGGCTGTATTGCCAGGTGCAAGTATATGGCGAATGTCCGGGGTTGACAAGCGATACTTGTCCTACCATACTAGACTCGCACTTACAGGAGAAACTAAGATGCTTCCATTCAACAGTATGACCCTAGACGAGTTGATCAACGCCATACCGCAAGATGCTAGCCCTTGGGCTCTTGCCCTATGCAGCAAGATCGCCAGTGCCCTGACAGAGGCCATAGAGGCTATAGAAGATCTTCCAGAGGGCAGTTGTGCCCGGAAAGATCTAATAGGCATTCTGAATGCTATAGACGACACCCTTAAAACGAGAGGCGAGTCATGAAAATTACGTTCTACCAAGTAGACTCCAGACTTTGGATGGTTCTGGGCAACGGTAAGCAAATAGGCAGCATCCTGGCACTGCCCGATGGTGGGTTTTCCTACGACATACCGAAGTGGAAGGGTACTGTGCCGGGAGAGTGGTCCCTATCAGATTTACAACATCTGGTCATGGATACCGCAGACGAGTCCTAGGTAGGACTTTAGTATAGAAACGTGAATAAGTCACACTGTCCAAGGGTAGACACGTGTCCGGGGTAAGACTACACTATGAATCAAGGAAGAGGGAAACGGGCCACGGTACAAAGGCCCCCCGGATCAAACGCCTCCGTCCACAACACGCGCACCAACTAGGAAACCAACATGACTACCATGCTAAAGACCATACAAACCGCCCGCAGCGACAGCCTCAAAGCACTCTCTTTTGCCGAAATCGAAGCAGCGCTCAATGCCACGATGACGAACCACGAACTACCCACCATGGGCACGGTTATCACCAAAACCATGGTCGATGATGCCAACGCTAGCGCAAAACTGCTGGCCCAGCTATTCATCGAGTATCACCTGTACCGCACCGAGTTCAAGGACGCGCTCGACTTCGCTAAAGACTACCACGACATGACCGCCTAAAGGAGCGGCAAAGGCCAAGGATGGCCATACTGTCCGGTGTAGGACTCTAATCTAGTTTCGTGAATAAGTCACACTGTCCAAGGGTAGACATATGTCCGGGGTAAGACTATACTTTAGTTAAAGGAAGAGAGAAGAGACACGGTACAAAGTCTCCCCGGTCCAAAAGCCTCCGTCCACAACACGAGCACCAAGAGAGAAGCCATGAACGTCAACCACGCACTACATGCACTGAAAGAAGAACTGAAAGCCCGCGGCTATCGGGTACGGGACATCAAGATGAGGATGCACCCGGACCCCTACAGCCGCATGGAGTGGATGCTGAGCATAGATGTAGGCACCGAGCGGATGGAATGGGGCCTGATGGGCACGGAGGCCGACTTCCAGAGGGTAATGAGAGAGGCCCGCGAATACTTCACCCCGCCGCTGAGCTGAGACACAAGGCCAAGGATGGCCACATAGGAAGTTAGTATAGTTCCGTGAATAAGTCACACTGTCCAAGGCTGGACATCGGTCCTACCCCGGACTATACTATTAGTCAGAGAGAGAGAAGAGACCCACAAACCCAGACAGGAGAATGAAATGAAAGCCACCACCGAAACAACCGCCTTCTTGAACCGAGTAACCAGCATGAAAGGCGATATGAGGAACTACTTTATCGATCGGCTGAATGAAGGCCGCTCATACCTCGGCAGCCTAGCTCGCGGTGAGAGTGACCCAGAGTGGACGCGCGAATACCTGGACGCACTGGCCGCCCAGTGTGGAGTGGAGCCGAAAACATTCGACGCGGCATGCAAGTTCTAAACCCACCATGGCCAAGGACGGCCAATAGGCCATCATAGGCAAAACCTATCGTTATATGCTGATTGATAGGTGTTCAAATGAATGCTAACGAATATCTCTGATCACAATTCCTATTTAGGAGCATAATAAAATGACTAACCAAACAACCATCACCCACGTAGCCGCGCCCCGCGATCGCCGCTGTAACTGGTGGCAAGCGATTCTGCCAGAGTCCCTAACACCACAGCATCTTAACCAAGCGAAGCTACCCCTAACGTATTTCCAGTTCAAAGAAGAGGTAGAGCTGGACCCTGGCACCCTAGTGATCGAATCAGAAGCACGTCATCCTCGAAGGAAAGCCTGGGGGCATGAGGTGCGACTGGGCCGCGCCGAAGGGCAAAAGGTGGTATGGCTGCACCCGAATCTGGCGCGGAAGACGTACATCAAGGCCCATGGTGGGCAGCATCTGATGGAGGGCTCTGGGGATGTAGCGGGGGCGCTGCGCATGGCCCTCTGGCTGCGGGAGCAGGCCGACCAGGGCGCAGCCTGGCAAGAACTGCACGCAGTCCAGGAGCCGGATTGAGCGCGATCTGGGAGCGCCCTGCCAAGGAAGGCCTTTACATCTCTGATCACAATTCCTATTTGAGGAGTCAATCATGAACCAGAACATGTACAGCATATTCCGTGCTCTTCTCTTGGAAGAGGAATCCTTGAGGTATCGGGCCGGCTCCACCGAGGAGGGTGACCTACACCAATCAGAACGAAGTTACCTACGCTACTGTGCAGATATCGTGCAGAAGGCGGTATCCTCTCTCTCGGGGCACTGGCCCCTGGAAGCTTGGCGGGCGGAACGGGCGGGAGGGGATAAAGCCGAGGACGCTTCTGTCTCCAGCAGCGCCCTGGATGAGAGCCGAGAGCTAGATACCTATCCTGCCCTGCTCCTCCCAGAGAAACAACCGGAGGACCCGTGGGCGACGAACAAAGCAAAACAGATCCTGGCCAGGGCAGACGCAGCAACTAGGCGAATAAGCCAGGGTCGCGCGGTAGCGTACACGTTGCACTTCTTCCGATTCCTTGACCATGAGGTACTAAAATTTGAAAAAGAGGAGCAGTCCATGCCTTTTGATATCAAGCGCCAGGTGAAAGACTATCTCAACGATGTGAGGATCAAAAGCTACTAGGAATTATTGAGTGCGTTTGGCGCGTTTGAGTGCGTTTGGCCTCCACAAACGCACGAACGCATTCGGGGGACGTCAAAGTCCCCGACATGCGTTTGGTCCTTTCTCTCTATAGAAACGCGCCAAACCAAACGCACATCGAAATTCCTATCCATAACTGGATGAAAGTCCTATATGCGTTTGGTCCTATTTCAGAGCCAAACGCACATCGAAATTCCTATATCAGCTTATAGGTCTTTGTTTCCTTCCCACGTTTTGCGGTCAATTCTTCCGACAAAGCCCCCTCCTCTACCAAGGCATCGATGAGTTTATCTGCTGCCGTGGGCGCTACCCCTGCGCACGTCCGAAGCGTTCTACGCACAATGCCCGGCTCTTTCGTCACGGCTTCTAGAATAAGCTTCTCCGCCGTTTCCTCTTTCGCGCGGTCGAGCTGGGCCTTCGCCCTCTGCGCATCTTCCGCTGTGGACTTCTCCGCCGCCATGTGCCGGAAGGCATAGCCGTCTCTCGCGATCCAGATCGATGGCAACTTGGGACGGGCATAGCTCACCTTGGGGCGGTCCAGGCGCAAGACACTGGTATCAGCCTCGATCCGTAGTTCCGGGGGCGGCTTGTCGCTGTCTCCCTCGTCCCAGACTGTGAGTACCGCCGTCATGCGCGAGCCATCCGGCAGGGCTGAGCCTCCACGGCCTGTGTAGCCATCCCTGGTCTTCTCCCTGGCATTTGCCTTGCCTGTGTGGTGCACATACCTCACACAGCATCCTAGGCCCTTCACAATGCGCCTAGCGGCCAATACCAGGCCCTGTTCATTGTCGTTGACCAAGTTCTCACTGGCCCCGAAGGACACCATGGGGTCAAAGATGACCAGCACTGGGGGGTCGGATCTGAATTCCTTGATGATCCCATCAGCCAGAGTGGTCAGCTCGATGTTCCTTTCGATGACAGTTATGAGATTCTTCTTTTCCCCGCTCACGTCCCAAAAGCGCACCTTGTCCCACGCTTCCTCTTGCTCTTCCTCGGTCAGCGCGAGCGAGACCATGATTTCCCGTTGTCTCGCAAGAAGCCGCTCCCTATTGTCCTCGGCCGTGACAAACAACACTTTTCCCGATGTCTCCACGTCCAGGCCCCAGAGCGGTCTGCCCAGCGCTATGTGAACCGCCTCGTAGAGGAGGAGTGTCGTCTTGCCAGTGCCCCCAGGCGCCACGATCTGCGCTACGTCCGCATACAGGTACTCCTGCACGAGGCATCTTGGCGCAAGCTTCGCGTTCGCCCGCTCCTCCTTCGTCGACGCCAGTGCGCTCCAAGACGGTACGAGAGGCTTCTTCGGCTTCTTCTCTGGCTCACCCTCCTTTCTGGCCTCCGGCTCCGCATCCATCGGTATCCCTCTCGCCTTCAGTCCCGCCTCAAACTCCGGCAGCAAATCCTCTTCCACAGCCAAGAACTCGCGAAGATGTGATATGTTCCTATCTGAGCAATGAGCGTGGAAGCAGTGAAAGTTCCCACTGGCATGCCCACCTGTATGAGGAGGCCAGTACACCGCGTCCTTCTCTCCGTTCTTGCCATCCGTATGCTCATCCCGCCACGGGCATTCGATGAACACCTTCCCAGTCGCGCCCTCTCGCCCCCATACCATCCCTCTGGCCTCCAGGGCCTCTAGCACGGCGTCGTCGGCCACCCCCTGGGTCTTGGCCTTGCCTGACGGCTCGGCGTCTTGTAGGCGCCTCCAGAGGGCCAGGATGGCATCAGGCAGAACTGGCAGATTTTTCCAATCGCCGATCCAGGTATAAGGCCATCCCATATCGGGGTGGATCGATGGCGGCAGGACATCCTGCACCGAAAGCCCGCTCTGGGCTGTGCATCTAAATTCAATTCCTACTTCGGGTAGTTGCCGGGTAATCAGACTGGCAGGGTCCGTGCCTTCAGGGACGCGGTACAGCAGCTTGGCACGGTTCGGAACACCGCTATGAATGCGCACTGCCTTTGTGTCGGTGAGCAGCACGGTCAGGTTTATCCCCCGGCTGGACAGCCATTCGGTGGCCTTGGCCAGGTTATCCAGATCTATGGCGCAGGTTTTGCTCCAGGTGTGCTGGAGGCCTACTCCCCAGCTGTCAGGCACCTCCTCCACCGACTGGATAGCTTTCTCTTTGGTGTTCCACCCTTTGGTATGCGGCCCCTTCGATCCGGGTTTGATCAGACACAGCGCCCAGCCATGGTCCAGGTATTCCTGGATCTGTGCGTCCGCCGAGAGATTTTCAACTTTATGACTCTCGTGTGGTTGTGTTACCTGTGAACCCGCGCTATCATTGGCACTGGTAGACATATTCATCTCCTTCAGGTGAATTGAACCCCGGCCCCTCACCGGGGTTTTTCTTTGCTCGTCTGGTTCTCATCGCTCCCGCTCCTATGTGAATTCTATAATTGCTTGCGAATCCCATTAGAGCGGGGTACACTTTGGTGGTCAACCCTTTTTGCAATCCGAGGAAAACATGACTACCAAATACGACTACACGCTTGCTCAGCGGAAAGCGCTGCAGGACCGAATCCGCAGTGCTCTGGCCAAAGCTGGCCTCCAGAAGCAGCAGCTTGCCGCCTTCTGCGGCGTTACGAAGGCCACGATTAGTAACTGGTTTAAGAAGGACGCGAAGGATATGGCAGTACCTACAACGGCAAACTTAGTGCGAATCTCAGAAGCAACCAGGGTACCCTACGCCTGGCTCGCTTGCGGGGAGGAGGTGCCCCCTGATGCCGCCGAAGGAAACAAGCCGATATGGGATGGCAAGTCTGGGCTTCCTTGCCCGATGTGTGGGCGGCATTGACATTCATCCTTGCGCCCGAGAGCCGTATTTCGTGCGCAGGGCCTCCCAGATGCCCTGGTCGATGCTGGGGTCGGTTCCCACTGACTCTGGTAGGAACAAGCCTCGGTCGGCTGAATTCAGAACCTGCTCTTGATGCTCCCGTTTCTGGTGTAGCCTCAGCCAGACGTACTCGTCTACTGAATTCTGCACCATGAGTATGTGATTACGGATACTATTCCGTACCCCTTGGCGCCAGACGCGGGCGACGAACTGGTTGTACTTGCCCCAGTTCCAGGGGAGCGCGAAGTGTACGACATCTCGGCACGGCCCGCCCTGGAGATTCAGCCCGTAGCCATCGCTTGCCGGGTTCAGTAACAGCATTCGTATATTCCCTGCGTTCCATTCGTCGATTGTGCTCGGGTTCTGGTCCAGCACCCTGGCGAATGGAAACCGCTCTAGGATCCGCGCCCGATCGGACCGTAGCGCGATTCCTACCAAGAGGGGTGTCGAGACTTCTTCCACCAGCTCGTCCAGGGCATCCAATTTCGCTGTATGGATCTCCTCGAACCGTCCTGACTCGTCGAGGTACAGCGCACCATTCACCGCCTGGCGGGCTTTCCCCTGGGCCACGGCACGGTTTGCGGCACTGATCGCCGCCCCAGAGGCTAGGACAGCGTAGAGTTCCTTCTCGATCTTCAGGTAGAGCTTCCTGGCATAGGCTGGTATGTCCAGTGGTATTACGTTGTCGATCAGCTCTGGTAGCTGCAGATAATCGCGTCCTCGCATCGTGAGGTACAAGTGCTGTACCCTTTGTCCTATTTCTGTAGCGGCGCCCTCGCGGGGTTCCAGGCTATACCCATTCTCACCCGGTTGGAACCAGCGATTCTTGAATATCTCGTATGTTCGGCCCAGGGCTTCTCCGCTGTCGAGTAGGTATGTCTGCGCCCAAAGATCCAAAAGCTGGTTCTCGGCAGGTTCTCCAGTAAGGCAGATAGTGCACTTTACGCGCCCGCTCTTGATGAGGGCACGGGCAGCGGCGAACCTCTGCGTCCCTGGGGCCTTCATTTTTGTACTTTCGTCGAACACCACCACATCGTAGGGCCACTTTCTACGCTTCGACCAGAATCTGAGCAGCCAGCGAAAGCTTTCGTAGTTCACAAGATGGATCTGGGCGGATGTATCGGTGGCTGCCGTCTCGCGCTCCTTCTGGGTGCCGCAGAGGACGTTGTAGCGCATCCAGGCTGTGTGCTCCCAGTGCTCTATCTCCCTGGGCCAGGCGTGCTGTACGACGCGCTTAGGCCCCACGATCAGCACTTTTCGTATCAAGAAATTGTCGAGCCAGTAGTCCAGCGCGGACAGGACAGCTACTGTTTTTCCTAATCCCATGCTCCACCACAGACCCTTTCCCTTGCCGAACCCGCCATTGATAAGGAACTCAATTCCCCTCAGTTGGTACGGGTGTGGTACGAATTGCTCTTGTTTCACTGGGGGTACTCCGATGGGACCGGGCCGAAGCCCGGTCGAGGGCTGGCTACTTTGTGCCGCTTTTGGGTTCGATCGGCTGCATGTTCTCTATAGCTGTGAGAAAGTCATCGGTAGCAGAAGCGTCTAGTTGGCTAACCGGTTTCTTCTTTGTGATCGGCTTCGCATTGGCGAGCTTGGCGAGGAAGTCATCGTCGGCTAACCGGTTTCGTTTTTCGCTGCGAGCCTCTATACGGTTTGCCTCCGCGATCAGATCGTCAACGCTCATTGGCCGCTCGATCGGTTTCAGATTGGCGATGAAGTCATCGATATCAAAAGTATTTAGTTGGCTAATTTGTGCCGCTGTCAGGCTCCGAAGAACAGAATCGGAATCCTCTGCTACGTTTGCGACTATGGTTTGCGCGCATTCCTGAATCTGTGAGGAACCACAACCACCAATTCCTAGATACAAAAAGTAAGAATACGGTTGTTGTTTGTTTATCCAAGTAACAGCGTATGAATAGGCTACTGAATGCCCTGGATTACTATTATACGGCTCGTGGGTGAGAATCTGCAGACCCAAGCCAAGTTCTAGGTTATGGGCCAGTCTTAACGTAGAGGAGATTTGAAGGTCCTCCTTCACGAAGTAGACAAGGCGTTTTCCGACAGAATCATTCGCGTTTGCTATGACTTTGACCGGCATCTTGAAAGGTTCGGCAAGCGCTTGAAAGCTAGCCAACAATAAGACAATAAGTATTTTGATCATGATTTTCACCTCTTAATCGCTTTCCTGTATGTCAGCAACATCGGACTTTTTACGCGATCCCACTTTGGTAATTCTGTGGGCGCTAAATGCCGAGCCAGACATAATCGTGCAAGCTTGGTTGTCGTCTAATTTTACTTTGGTTACCTTGTCGAACCACAAATGCTCGAACTTTGAGGGTGTCGCTATTTTAGCCATGATCGCTTCTCCTCATTAATGATTGATCGCAGACTCTCCCGGAGTCGTTTGTGTTCCGCTGCGCAGAAGGCACATATGCCCGATATCAGTATTGCTGCAGTAACGGCTAAGATGAAAATACTTACTAGTAGGTAGAACATTGTGTGACCTCTTTCTGTTATTGCCGAGTGCGGTTTTAATCCTTGTTGTAGTGGATTATGCATTGCTACCCAGAAAGGCGTATGGCTGGCAGACGTGAAGGAGAAGTTTCAATCCTTGTTGTAGTGGATTGTGCAATGCTACTTGGCGGAACCTGCCAGTGCTCCCAGGGGCTGTGCTGTTTCAATCCTTGTTGTAGTGGATTGTGCAATGCTACGCCTACTCAGCGCTATTCTTCATCGGTATTCGCTCCCTGCATGCACATATCTGTTAGCATAGTCTGTGCTAGGTGCAACAATCCTATGTCGTACGGGTAAGCGTGATCACCGCCGTAGCTGTAGATGCGCATACCTGTGGTCAGTGTTTGACCCACAACAAGAATGTGCTCCATTTCAGGTTCCTCTCCGTGCTCGATCCTATCGGCTAGCAGGCGCAGACAGTTAGGCACGTCTCGTAGATAAGGACCTCCGATCACGATCATTTCATGTACTCCTCTCGTTTTTGTATTCCTCACAATTGGTGTGCTCGCACTCGCTTGTACCATACCGCCAGTACTTACTCCCTGGCGGTATGGGTTGGTTGCACAAGAAGCAGGTATGTTCTTTACGTGCGGTAAATATCCGCAAAGTCTCACATACTGGGATAGCTGCGCTATTCTTCATCGTCATCTCCTTTCAAGCACATATCTGTCAGTATCGCTTGCGCTAAATGCAGCAGCCCCAGCTCCTGTGCATAGGTATAAGAGTCGCCGTAAGAGTAGAATTTAATACTCTTAGATACTGCCTGTCCTACGATGATGGCGTGCTCTAGCTCGGCTTCTTCTCCGTGCTCGATCCTATCGGCTAGCATACGCAGACATTTAGGCACGTCTCGTAGATTTGGCCCTGGGAAGTCTATTACGTGCATAGTCAATCTTCCCTCAGCCCTTGGATAAGGTATCCAAGTAATAGCCCAGCAAGAACTATAAGGGCGGCCACCAGCAGACTACCGAAGCCTATTAATAAGTAAGTCATGGTCTAATCCCCCTCTTTCTTTAGCTGTTGTAGCTGTTGTTTTAGGGCGCGGTTCTCTTCCAACAACTCTACCAATCGTCTAACCGCCCAATGCGCGATATGCGTCCTTGATTCGTTTTCTGGTGCCCTCTTAACTTCCCAATCGGCAAACTTATTGAGCTGGTCTATTCTGGTGGCGTCATTGTGTGTGGTCATCGTCTGCGCTCCTCTCGTTTGGTGTGTTTAAACAATAGTCTAACCTAGGACACTTGTCAATCGATTTTCGGCCAGTTTTTCACTTGTTGCACGCTGTCCAGTACATCGACTTGGAACCCCAGCTCGCGCAGCATGGCGTGAACTCTCAGCTGTACAGCGCTCGGCTTTTTTCCTGGGGCCTTGAGTTCGACCAAGATGATCCGTCCCCCTGGCAACAGACAGATCCGATCTGGGAAGCCCGTCCGGCCCCTCATGATCAGCTTGAGCGCTACTCCGCCCAGAGCCTTTACTCGCTGGCGCAGGGCGTTCTCGACGTTGCACTCTCGGGTCATTTTTGGTACCGCTCCGAGATTGATATCTTCACGCCCAGTGGAATGCCTTGAGACCAAGCAGAGGACCTAGTGAGTAGGTTCTCAACCTCCTTTCGTGCTTGGCCTGCTTGCTCCGCTCGGCACAGAGTCACCAGCTCATCGTGCACCGTCATGAGCATTTGGTACCCCGCCTGTTCGAGTCTCGGAATGGCGTCTGTCATCACATCCCGCGCCGTGGCCTGCGTTGCGTTTCCTGATAGTTTCCCCCCGTGGGTGTCGATGCGGCACCACTTCCCTGTGTACTGGTCGATGCCGTCATAACAGATGGCGTTGCGGGGCTTCCAGCCGGGGAATACTACGTCTTCGATTCTCGGGTTGAAATACATAAGCCTCCTACCCGAGGGTAACAGCATCTCAAGCCATCGAGCGCCCTTGTACTCGCTCACCAAGAAGGATACACGTCCTGCCTCTTGTCGCCGCCCTGGGTACAGAACCGCATCCCAAGCCGCAGCATGCAGCATGTGCCAGAACTCCACTACGTTCTTACGCTTTTCGCGGAAGCCGGAAACTATTTCCTTCACCATGTCTTCCGGCAGTCCCTCGACTCCATAGATCGAGGCGATGCGCTTGTACGCTCCGACGCCACCGTAGAATCCCAGGGCCAAGACAGGAATCTTTCCGTAGATCAACCGGTCTCGATCCGTGACATCCGCTTCTTGCTTCTTCAGCGTGCTGGCAGCCTGATCAATGTAGGGGTCCTTTCCGGATCTCACGAGGTCGAGGAAATCTTCGTCATCAGCCAACCAAGCCAGCACGCGGGCCTCAATGCTGGAGTAATCCCCTGCCAGGACTGCGTAGCCTTCTGGGGCCTTCAGCAGCCCTCGGATCGCTGACGAAGCCACCAAGAGCAGGTCATCAAATACTATTTCAGCCGTTCCATTCAGGATGGAGTCCACGCACAGCTGAGCTGGGAGCAACCCTCGCGAGGGTAGGTTCTGCGGCTGGAAAATACGGCCTGCCATCCGACCTGTACGCATCGCTCCATAGAACTGGATGGCCCCGTGCAGGCGCCCATCGTCACATAGGGAGGCCAACACGCGCTTGAACTTAGCGGTAGAGGTCTTCGCGGCCTTCTGCCGCAGTCCCAGAATGGTACGCACATCCGGCGGGAGGTCCTGCCGTTGCAGCAGCTTTGTCACGCTGGCCTTGGTTAAATCGGCCGCAGCCACGCCTTGCTCGCGGATCCACGAAAGCAGCGCATCCCGCTGTCGCAGTATTTGAGGGCCCTTGGTCGCGGTATCTTCCTGCGCCAGTTTTGCCCAGGCCTCCGGGTTCACTGTCGCGAGGGCTTCACTACTCAGCTCCGCTGAGAATTTCACAGTCAAGGAGTGCGCCTTCTGCGCCAGCTCGGCGTCGATCGGCAACCCACGGTCATTCGATGCTTGGTCGAGTTGCCACAGTTTCAGCTCGGACTCCATCCCTGGGTACACCCAGCCCGGCAGGCGCCGCATGATTTCTCGCAGAGCCAAGATATCGTTCTTGTGATAGTCCTTGAACTCTTCCCATTCCGTGGGGTGCGTGAGTGGGGATCGCCGCACACCTTTGGGTGTCGGAGAGCAAAACAGATTCTTGAGCTTATTTCCGTCTTTCTTCCTCAAATCCAGGGGGATATCGAGGATCCGGCCTATCTCCTCCAGTGACCCTGCCAGGCCACACGTGTAGGCCTGCACCATGCTGCAGCGCCAGCGCTCGATAGGGAGAGGGGGATAACCGCGCCGGTCCAGGAGATGATTGATGGCCACCCGATCGAACATGGCGTTGTGTGCCCAAAATACGACATCTGTATCTTCTATTAGGGCCAGGAATTGGTCTAGCGAATCGCCTGCTGTGAGGTCGCGCTGGACCACTGGGCCAGTTTCGCCCGCCCAGCCCAGCAGCATTATCTCTGCACCTTCTAGGTACCGGTAGCTACCCACAGCCTTTAGTTTCTTATTGGGGTCTGCTTGGTAGGTCTCTACATCAATAGCTATGTTTTTCATTCCTACACCCTCGCCGTAAAAAGCCGCATCCCTGCGGCATAGTTGTGTCAGTCCCAGGGGTTCTCGGCCTGCTCTTGCGGAGCTCTGTCAAATTCGTCGTCATCTTCCGACGACAAGCCTTCGTACTCGTCAGCGGCTGCCCGTTTGGTGCCACTGAGCGGCTCATCATGTTTGGCGAATTTAACTCCGGCTAAAGCCACATTGATGGCCTTGCCAAAACTTACCTTCTCCCCTTTGGGGTTTTGGGCGTAGATTTCGATGATAGCGTGCGCCCATACGCCTGAGTAGATGAGCCCTTCCGCACTCTCTTCTGTCTCCAGGAGTTCATGCCCATAATGCACGGACGGACGCTTGTGGTTGTTGGCTCTGATGAAAAACCATCCTGGCTCGAAGCCGTCAGCCGCAGACTCTTCCGCATTCCTAATAGGGTTATCCCGTACCAGGCGCACCGGCTTGTCACCCCATTCATCCTCCTTGACCTTCTGTAGAGTGTGGCGGATCTCGCCCAAGCTGGGGTGGTCCGGCGGAAAGAGCAGAACACACCCGTAGCTTGTTTCCTTCCCTTGGTACTGCCCTTTCTTCCACAAGGTGTCGGTGAAAGCCAAGCGAACTGTAGGTATAACTAAACGTCTGGACATATAATTACCTTTTGGGGTTTGATGTTACAGAGCTGGTGTTGGTTATTCGTATATAGCTGTTATGAGGTCCTCCTCTTTCTGCGTGCCCAGTTGCCACTTCTTCCTGCGATCCGTTGCTGCGGCAACTACCGGCTTTCCTGGTTCCCGAGTGCGCAGTGCAGACAACGCGGCAGCATGAGCTGGAGCCAACTGCATGGCCTTCGCTGGCGTGACGATCTGCCGGGTCCATAATTTATGCTCCGGGATCACCCCCTCCAGTAGTTCGACTACGGCTTTCTCATCCGACCACTTCCAGTGCGTCACCGTCTCGAAAAGGCCCCAAGCTGGAATGGTAGCCCCAGCGAGCATTCTCTTCTTGGCTTCTTCGAAGACCAGCTCGCGACAGTCCACCAATGCTTCCAGAGCCGATAGGTACGTGCCCAGCTCGCTGTCTGAAAGCCTCTCTAGGGCCTCCACATCGTAGAAGCGGACCGAGGGAGCTGAGCCGGATTGCTCTTCAGACTCCAGGGTGTCCCATGCTTTAGTGATCGCTTGCTGGTCTTTCTCTTGCAAAGCTGGGCAACGGCTCGCTTCATTTGCGAGGCACCAGCGACAGTGATCCCCTGGCACAAGTGGCGCGTCTTTTGCCATCGTTGCTTCTGCGCGTCCCTTGGCTTCGGCGGCAAACTCGCCCAGCTCTGCTGCGGTAAGTAATTCCCAGCTCCGAGAATTCAGCCGGGGCTGATGGATGACGCCGATATAGTAATCTATATCATAGAAGATTTTCAGCTTCTCGGCAGCGCCCAGCAAGTACAGCCGGATCTGCTCGTTTCTTTCAGCGTCCACAGGGACGCCGGCACCGAACTTGGCATCGGTGACTACCAGAATATATGCTGAGTCTCCCCCTCGGTGCCCAACATGCCAGAGGCCAATATGATCGGCCGTGGATGTCACAGGAGGGCTATCCGAGGGGATCGGCAAGGTCACCCTAGCCTCTATTTCCTCGTGAATCAGCTCAATCACGGCCTCTGGCGAAAGGCTCAGCATCTTCCGGACCAGCTTTGAGTCACGCACGCATTCTGTGTAGTTGGTTATCGCCTTGCGCAGATCCCGGTTCATGTCCTTCTCGAAGATTCGAGCGCGGCGCGAGGGATCCTTCCTCAAGAGCTTTGCGGCGGCTGCGTGTGCTGCCGTGCCTTCCGCTGCATATGCACTCTCTTTCTTCGAGAAGCCCTTGGCTTCCAATGCCGCACAGAGACGAACGGAACCTGGGCAGCGAAAGTACCGGTGGGCTTGAGACGCGCCCAGGGGATGGTGAGCGTTTTCATTCATTGTCTTAGCTCCTCTTCTTCCAGGCTACCAAAGCCGCGCGGGCTTTTTGTACTACTGCGGGGTACAGCGAGGGGTCAAGCGCACTCAGCTTATTTGCTGACGCGCCCCCTACTTCGCGCAGTATGGCCATTACCTGGTCCACACCAGCTGCGTTTCCATACGCAACCAGTGCCGCCTGTGCATCTGCCTTGTGGGTGCCCGTATTTGCCGCTGTGGGCGGCTTAGGCGCTGGGGTAGGCTCAGGAGTAGGCGCCGTCTCTATGGGCGCCACAGGTGGCTTCTGCTGGGCGGACTCTGCTTTCTCTGCTCTGAGTGCAGCAGTCAGATCGAGGATGGCCGCCGTCAAAGCAGCAAGCCGATCTTCAAGTGTCATATCTTTTTCCTCGTGATGAAACACGGGGCGGGATACCCCGTGCACAAAGGATGGCCTACGCTAACAAAAACGTCAAGCGTTTTTCGGCTCTTTGTCCTTTACCGTGTACCAAGCTGTCCACGCGGCGGTCATGTCTTGGTGCAGCCTGGTCCAGGCAGCTTTCGCCTGGGTTTCGGTGAGGTCCCCCGTGGCGATCTGCCGCATCGCTGTTGCAGCGGTCAGTGCCACCCTGGCGAAGTCCGCCACCAGTACCGCCGTCGCCGGGGGAAGCCCAGCAGCGCCTGCCGTAGCCAACACGATATCCTGGCCCAAAGCTTCAGCCAGGGCGATGGCGGCTTCTTTAACTTTGGGGTCTTCCAGTACTTGTTTTACTGTCATTGTGTGATCTCCTGCGCAGCCTTCAGTCGTAGGCCTCAGGGCATTTATCGTGGCCACATCGGTATTGGGGAGAGCATGCGCGCCAATAGCGGTATCGTCTGGGATTTTGGCATTGGGGAGGGCACGCAGTCCCTTTGCGATGTTATTACCACCTGCTAGTACGTATTTTACTGTCATTGGACGGGCTCCTGTGCAGCCTTCAGTTTCTCCAGGAGGGCTTCGGCCAGCGTTGCGGCCTGCTCTTGGTTGGTCCAATTGCCAGCGCAGGCCACTTCAATCGTAGGCCTCAGGGCATTGACCGTATCCACAGTGGCATCGGTCAGCTTGTTCTGTGTCTTCAGGATCGCCAAGGTCGCAATCGTCGTCGCGATACCCTGGCACGAAAGCAGCAGCCTCTGCTCGGGAGAGAGGCGGGGTATATCGGCGCACCCTACTAGGGCGAGCATACAGAGAAGAACTAACTTTTTCATTGCTAAACTCCTGTGGGTAGAGCCGCTGGCAGACTTCACGCGCTACTTGCTCGGCCAGGAAAGCCCAGTTCAGC
>Ga0210086_1000173_pt1 | contig 40813 bp, 34 predicted proteins | sample China_Galinas_PW_3_FD_184867 | JGI IMG/M metagenome (GOLD analysis project Ga0210086, IMG submission 184867) | Wetland microbial communities from San Francisco Bay, California, USA, that impact long-term carbon sequestration - China_Galinas_PWB_D2... | ecosystem: Environmental > Aquatic > Marine...
GCAGGTGCTGGCCGGCTTTCATGCCTCGGCCGCGCGCGGGCGTACCGTCGACGCCGAGGCCAGGGTCGACGCGGTGAACGGGCGGTGGCAGGAGAACCTGGCCGAACTGGAGCGGTACGCCGCCGGTGCGGTACCCGGCCTGGACCCGGATGCGGTCGCCGAAATCAAGCGGCTGGCAATGGAGTTCGTTGCCGGTCGGGCCGTGCTCTTCGCTCGTCGGATCACCGAGCGCAAGATCGTCGACGGCCACGCCGACCTGCTGGCCGATGACATCTTCTGCCTGCCGGACGGGCCCGCTCTGCTGGACTGCCTGGAGTTCGACGACCGACTGCGTTACGTCGACGGTATCGACGACGCGGCGTTTCTGGCGATGGATCTGGAGTTCCTCGGCCGCCCCGATCTCGGCGAACTCTTCGCGCGGGAGTACGCCCGGCTGGCCGACGACGACGCTCCCGCCTCGTTGCTGGACTTCTACATCGCCTACCGGGCCGTGGTACGCGCCAAGGTCGACTGTGTCCGCCACACCCAGGGAAACGCCGACGCGGCTTCCGACGCCGGCCGTCATCTCCACATCGCGCGAGAGCACCTGCGCGCGGGTGCGGTCCGGCTGATCCTGGTCGGTGGGGGCCCCGGCACGGGCAAGACGACATTGGCCAGGGCGCTGGCCGAGCGTGTTGGGGCGCAGGTCATCTCGACCGACGATGTGCGCGCCGAGATGGTCCGGCGCGGTGAGCTCGCCGGCACTCCCGGGGTGCTCGACGAGGGTCTGTACACGACTCAGAACGTCGACGCGGTCTACGACGCGGTGCTGCGGCGCGCACACCTGAGCCTGTGCGAGGGTCGCAGCGTGATCGTGGACGGCACCTTCAGCAGATCCGGACACCGCGACGGCGCTCGGCGGCTGGCCGAAGACACCGCCGCGATCCTGGTCCAATTGGCTTGCGCCGCACCTCTGGACGCGACCGTCGACCGGATCCGCACCCGGCCTAAGAACACCTCCCAGGTCACCGCCGAGATCGCGACCGCACTGGCTGACCGCGACGATGTCGGCTGGCCAGGCGCACACCGGATCGACACAGCTCGGCCACTGCCGGATGTGGTCGCCGAAGCGCAGGAGATCTGCCGTTTGTCGGTGTCCTGACTCAGCCGCTGGGCAGCAACAGCAGATCGCCCTTGCGCCGCGCGCGGCCGCTGGAGCGGGCGATGGCCACCAGACGCTCGACGCCGCGCCGGATCCCGGCGGCCAGCTCGTCCACGTCGGGGGCGCTGTCGAAATCGACGAGAAGCCCGAACATCAACTCGTCGGCGTAGCTGAGCATCGCTATACCGGTGCGTAGCTGCACAGCGATCGGCGGAATCGGAAGCAGCCGAATGACTTCGCGTCCCATCACGTGCAGCCGTTGCCGCGGGCCGGGCACGTTGGTCGCCACAGTGACCACCCCGCGCTGCGGAAGTCGCGACAGCAGCCGCACCGTCCAGGCGGTCAGCGCGAACGGCATGAACCTGTTGGTCGCCCACATCAGGGTGTTGCCGGCCTGGCGCTGCCCGCTGGACTTCGCGGTTTGCATCCGATCGTGCACCGCGTGCAGGCGCTGCATCGGGTCGGCGAGGTCGACCGGCAGGCAGGGCAGCATCAGCGATACCCGGTTGTCGGAGGCGTCCATCTGCTGGCTCGATCGCACCGACACCGGCACCAGCGTGCGCAGGGAGTCGGGCCGCGGGCGCTGACCGCGGCGCAGCAGGGCGGCGCGATAGCTGTCGGCCACGGCGGCCAACGCGACGTCGTTGATCGTCACCCCGAAGGTGTGGCAGACGTCGTCGACGTCGCTGCGGGGCACCGCGGCCGCGCTGTACCGGCGCAGGTCACTCACCGGGCCGGTCAGCGGCGAGCGCCCGGCCGGCAGCAGTACGCCCGCGGCGACCTCCGCGGCACCGGCGACGGTACGGGCCGCGGTCTTGGCCAGGCTGACCGAGAACCGCATCGAATCACCGATCCAGTCGAGGGGATTGAGGCTGGGCCGCGCAGGACCGGGCCGGCGCGAAGTGCGCCGGGAGCCGCGGATCTCGGTGGCGAAGCTGGCGACATTGCCGTCGTCGCACAGCGCAGTGACCAGGTTGGTGGCGGCGATGCCATCGGCCAGGGAGTGGTGGACCTTGATCAGCAGCGCCCACCGGCCCCGGGCCAGGCCCTCGATCACCCAGCATTCCCACAGTGGGCGCTCGCGATCCAGGCGACGCTCCATGATCGTCGCGATCTCGGCGAACAGCGCGGCGTCGTCGCCGGGCGGTGGCAGCGCCGCGCGGCGGATGTGGCGGGACAGGTCGAAGTCGGGGTCGTCCACCCACTCGGGCGCGGTGAGATCCAGTGGGTGCGTACGCAACACCTGTGTGCTGCGCGGATTGGACAGGCAGCGCGCGCCGATGGTGTCGCGCAGCGCGGCGAAGTCCGGTACCGGGCCCTCCAGGACCGCTACTCCACCGATGGCGAGGCTGACATGGTGGTCGGCGTCCTCGATCTCAAGAAATCCCGCATCCAGCGTCGTCAGGTGCTCAGCCACGATAGACCTCCAACTACCGGCCCCCAGGGTTCCACTATGGACGACACCTATTCCGGGGCGGCAGGGCCGGAAGTCACCGGTTGACGGTCCCTTTGGAAATTCTGAAGCCCGGGCTGCCGAGGAGTCGGATGGCACGGCAGCTCGGGGCTGACGGGGATATCGATGCGACGAGGGCGAGCGTTACCCGCGACGGTGCCGGAGCGCGGTTTCCCCGGCGCCGGCCGGTTCGAGTTCGGGATCGGCCAAGAACCCCAGTAGGTACCTGCTCTCGTCGATGTCGCCGATGGTGGCGCGGGCCTTCCTGCGGGTGACGAGGATGCCCACCACGGCCACCGCCCACACCACGTACTGCACACCCCAGGCCAGCCGGAACGACGTGAACGAGTAGCCGCCGACGGCACCGATGATCACACCCATCACCTGCATCACCAACAGTGAGGCGAGGAAGCCGCCCATGTTCACCGCCCCCTGTGCCGTGCCCAGGGTGGCCTTCGTGTTGAAGGTGCGGGCGAAATCGAAGCCGACCATCGAGCCCGGACCGCCGACGGAGATCACGATGATCAGCGTCACCAGCAGGCAGTGCGGCGCGGGAGCGGGCAGGGCCAGCACCGCCGTCCACACCAGGGCGTTGCCGGTGATGATGCCCAGCACCAACCACGACCTCCGGTGCGGGTGGCGGCCGGTGACGATGCCGATGATCACCCCCGACGCGATCGCTGCGGCAACTGAGATGGTCAGCAGCGTGCCCGCGGCGGGGCGGGAGAGGTGCTGGGCCACAGTCAGATAGGGCACACCCCACATGAGGGCGAAGACGGTGACCGAGAACTGCGTGCCCATGTGGGTGAAGAAACCCAGCCGGGTTCCGGGGCGCAGCCACACCGTCTTGACGCTGCCGAGGGTCTCGCGCAGACCCGTGGCGGGTCCGCGAACAGTCGTGCCGCCCGGGGTGTCTTTGACCAACAGCAGCGTCAGCACGAGGGACAACACGCCGACCGCCACCACCGAGAGGAAGGCGGTGGTCCACCCCGAGCCGATCAGCAACCCGAGGAACGGCACCGCGGAGAGCACCTGCCCCAGTTGCCCGCAGATACCGGTCAACTGGGTCACCAGCGGTATCCGCCGGGGGTGAACCAGTGCGGAACCAGCCGAAGCACCGAGATGAAGGTGAATGCATCGCCGAGGCCCAGCACGGCCCGTGCGGCGACGGCCGCGGGAAGCGACTCGGTGAAGGCCATCGTCAACTGGCCCAGGACCATCAGAGCGCCACCGGACAGGATCATCGCCTTGGAGCCGAAGCGGTCCAGCAGCAGACCGGCGGGTATCTGCGCGGCCGCGTACACGATGACCTGAAGAACGACGAACGTCGACAGCACACCGGGGCTGGCCCCGAACCGGTCGGCCGCGTCGAGCCCCGAGACCCCCAGGGTGGTGCGGTCCAGGACAGCCACGATGTAGGCCAACAGTCCGGTCGACCACACGATCCACGCCCGCACTGCCACTCGTCCCTTTCGTCGATTGTCCGGGTTGTCCGGGTCGTCCGGGTCACCCGCTTCGTCGCCGAGTCCGTGGCAGCGCTGGCCGGACACGTCCGAAGGTCCGCATCAATCTTCTCCTGCGGGGGCAAATCAATTCCCCAGACGATCTGGGCGAGGCCGGTGCCGGCGCGTCAAGTGGTTGGCTGTAGCTGTCCGCTATCAGCGATCGCCTGGATGCTGTCGTGGCATCTATCCTGATTAGGTGATAGACATGGGTTTGCTGTGAGACAACCGACTGATTCCGTGGTGTTTGCTCACCTGTGTGTGGGTGAGCGTCCAGGTTGGTCAGGAGAGCGTGGTGACGGATTACCGAATCGGTGACCTCGCACATGCCTCGGGTGTGACGGTGCGCAACATCCGCGCCTACCGTGAGCGCGGCCTGCTCGACCCGCCGCGCCGGCAGGGCCGCACCGCCTGGTACGACGAACACCATCTGACCCAGCTCGCGATGATCAACACGCTGCATGCCAAGGGCTTCACCTCCGCACACATCGCCGACTTCCTCGACGGCATTCGCCAGGGCGCGAGCCTGGTCGAGTTCCTCGGTCTGGGGCAGGCGGTGCCCGCACTGACCGAGTTCGCCGGCGATGTGGCCCACGGGGCGCGCAGCGCCCTGGTGCGGGACGGCTCGGGCCGCATCGACCACGACCGGGTCGTGCTCGCCGATCCCGCGGTCGTGGACATCGTTGGCGATACCGACGATGCGCAGCGGTGCCCGGATGCCGTCGCCGGGGTGCTCGAGGTGACGCGGGAGGCGGTCGACGAGCTCGCGGAGCAAGTGGTCGCCGCGCTGCCGGAGGAGGTGCGGGGCGTCCGGGATCACCGTCTGTTGGCGGCCTGGGTGGTCAGCCGGCGGCTGTGCAAGCGGGTGGTCGCCAGGCTTCCGTAGCCTGCGCTGGCGCAGTTCGCGACGATCTCGTCGAAGCTCAGCGCGAAGGCCCCCAAGGGATCGGCCCAGGTGTGCGCCGACCGGGCCCCGGCTGAAAAGTGATGCAGATGTGACCAGTGGCGATGATGTGAACGCTGGGGCGTTTGGCATATCCTGTGGCTCGTGTCCGTGTCGCGCCGCGACGTGCTGAAACTTACTGCAACCACCCCGGCCGTGCTTGGCCTGGGAGGTTTGGCGTCCCTGCTGGCCGCGCCGACCGCGTCGGCCGCCCCGCTGGGCGTCCTGCTCGACTACGCGGCCGGTGTCATCAACGCCAGCGATCTCAAGGCGGCGGGGGCCCTCGGGGCAATTCGCTATGTCTCCGACCGCAGGCCGGGTGGAAGCTGGATGCTCGGCAAGCCGATCCAGCTGCCCGAGGCCCGTGATCTCCACCAGGCCGGTCTGAAGATCGTGTCCAACTATCAGTACGGAAAGCAGGAGACCGCCGACTGGCGGGGTGGCCAGCGGGCCGGAATCGTGCACGCCAAGCGTGGCTGGCAGCTGCACACCGCCGCGGGTGGCCCCATCGGGGCACCGATTTACGTCTCCATCGACGACGATCCCAGCTACCAGCAGTACCAGCAGCAGGTCGCGCCCTACCTGCGGGCCTGGGAGTCGGTGCTGGGGCGGCAGCGGGTCGGCGTGTACGCCAACTCCAAGACCATCGACTGGGCGCTGCAGGACGGCATCGGGTCCTGGTTCTGGCAGCACAACTGGGGATCGCCCAAGGGGTTCACCCATCCGGCCGCAAACCTGCACCAGGTGGAGATCGACAAGCGCAAGGTCGCCGGTGTCGGGGTCGATGTCAACTCCATCTTGAAGCCCCAATTCGGGCAGTGGGATTGAGCCGGAACCAAAACTTACCGACTAGTAAGGTTTTGCCAGCAAACCGCTGCGCGCGTTTTCGGTGAACAATCGTGGACTCGCGTGCCGAGCAAGTGCTTGGCCGAGCTTCGCCGAAGGCCGCGCCCCACAGTGAAATCTCAGATAACGATTGTGTAACAGTCATGCTTTGATCTGCGCTATTGTGGCTACTCGACCGTAACCACCTGCATGCAGGACGTTTGTCCCGGATAGTCCGGGCGCCTGTTCGACCCCGCGTTACCCAGGCCCCTGTTACCCGTGCGTAGAACTCGCCAGTAACCATATTGGCGTGAAAATTGACGCGCGCTCTTATGCCACTCTTAGTGCAGCCGGTTCGTCGGCCGGCCCCCGCGCGAGGGGACGGGCCGGACGGCATCGGCTCCGGGCCGGACGAACCTGACTCCCACCTGGTTTCAGGGGCCGTGATTCGACGGGGAATCGCCGACACCTCCGCATGGCAGCGCAGGGCTGGCGCAAGCCGCACAGACGCCGGCACACGAAGTGCCGAAGAAGTATCGAGGGAGACAGACAAGGTGACGATCCACGAGCACGACAGGTTGTCCATGGGTGACGGGTCACCGCGCAGGGGCGGCCAGCAGGCCGCCACCCATGCCCTGGTCGATCGTCTCAACGCCGGCGAACCCTATGCCGTTGCCTTCGGCGGGCAGGGCAGCGCGTGGCTGGAGACCCTGGAAGAGCTGGTGACCTCGGCCGGGATCGAATCCGAGCTGGCGACCCTGGCCGGTGAGGCCGAGCTGCTGCTCGAGCCCGTCGCCTCCGAACTCGTCGTGGTCCGCCCCATCGGCTTCGAACCGCTGAGTTGGATACGTGCGCTGGCTGCCGAGGAACCGGTGCCGTCGGCCAAGCAGCTCACCTCGGCGGCGGTGTCCGTGCCGGGTGTCCTGCTCACCCAGATCGCCGCGGTGCGGGCCCTGGCTCGCCAGGGTATGGATCTGACCGCCACCCCGCCGGTGGCTGTGGCAGGCCATTCACAGGGCGTGCTGGGCGTTGAGGCCCTCAAGGCCGCGGGCACCCAGGACGTCGCGTTGCTGGCACTGGCTCAGCTGGTCGGGGCCGCGGGCACCCTGGTGGCCCGCCGCCGCGGTATCTCGGTCCTCGGGGACCGCCCGCCGATGGTGTCGGTGACCAACGCCGAGCCCGAACGCATCTACGAGCTGCTCGAAGAGTTCGCCACCGATGTGCGCACCGTGTTGCCGCCGGTGCTGTCGATCCGCAACGGCCGCCGGTCCGTCGTGATCACCGGCACTCCCGAGCAGCTGTCCCGCTTCGAGCTGTACTGCGAGCAGATCGCCGAGGCCGAAGCCGCGGAGCGCAAGAACAAGAGCCGCGGCGGCGCGGTGTTCAACCCGGTTTTCGACCCGGTCCAGGTCGAGGTCGGCTTCCACACCCCCCGCCTGGCCGACGCCGTCGACATCGTCGGCCGCTGGGCCGAGGCCGTCGGGCTCGACGTCGGCCTGGCGCGCGCGATGGCCGACGCCATCCTGGTGCAGCAGGTGGACTGGGTCGACGAGGTGACCGCCCTCCATGACGCCGGAGCCCGGTGGATCCTGGACCTCGGCCCCGGCGACATTCTGACGCGGCTCACCGCGCCGGTCATCCGCGGACTGGGCGTCGGCATCGTGCCCGCCGCCACCCGGGGCGGCCAGCGCAATCTGTTCACCGTCGGCGCGGTGCCGGAGGTGGCCAAGCCCTGGTCGAGCTACGCACCGTCGTTGGTCGGCCTGCCCGACGGCTCGGTGAAGCTGTCGACGAAGTTCACTCGTCTCACCGGCCGCTCGCCGATCCTGCTGGCCGGTATGACGCCGACGACCGTGGATGCCAAGATCGTCGCCGCGGCGGCCAACGCCGGGCACTGGGCCGAGCTGGCCGGTGGCGGCCAGGTCACCGAACCCATCTTCGACGAGCGGATCGCCGAGCTCACCACACTGCTCGAGCCGGGCCGGGCGATCCAGTTCAACTCACTGTTCCTCGACCCCTACCTGTGGAAGCTGCAGCTCGGCGGCAAGCGTCTGGTGCAGAAGGCCCGCCAGTCCGGTGCACCGATCGACGGGGTGGTGGTCAGCGCCGGCATCCCGGAGCTCGAGGAGGCCGTCGAGCTCATCGATGAACTCGGCAAGGTCGGCATCGCCCATGTGGTGTTCAAGCCGGGCACAGTCGAGCAGATCCGCTCGGTCATCCGCATCGCTGCCGAGGTGCCCACCAAACCGGTTATCGCGCACATCGAGGGTGGCCGTGCCGGAGGCCACCACTCCTGGGAAGACCTCGACGACCTGCTGCTGACGACCTATTCCGAGCTGCGGTCGCGCTCGAACATCACCGTCTGCGTCGGTGGCGGCATCGGCACGCCGGAACGCGCCGCCGAGTACCTGTCGGGTCGCTGGGCGCAGGCCTACGGCCACCCGCTGATGCCGGTGGACGGCATCCTGGTCGGTACCGCGGCGATGGCCTGCCTGGAGGCCACCACCTCACCGGCGGTCAAGCAGATGCTCGTGGACACCCTCGGCACCGACCAGTGGGTGGGCGCCGGAAAGGCCGTGAACGGCATGGCGTCCGGGCGCAGTCAGCTCGGGGCCGACATCCACGAGATCGACAACGCCGCCTCCCGCTGCGGCCGGCTGCTCGACGAGGTCGCCGGCGATGCCGATGCCGTCGCCGAGCGCCGCGACGAGATCATCGCGGCGATGGCGGTGACCGCCAAGCCGTACTTCGGCGATGTCGGTGAGATGACCTACCTGCAGTGGCTGCGGCGCTTCGTGGAGCTGGCCATCGGTGACGGCGACTCCACCGCCGACACCAAGACAGCCGACTCGCCGTGGCTCGACATCACCTGGCGGGACCGCTTCGCCGAGATGCTGCAGCGCGCCGAGGCCAGGCTCAGCCCCGTCGACTCCGGCCCGATCGAGACCCTGTTCGGCGACGAGGCGCTGCTGGAGGCGCCCGACTCGGCCATCGCGGCGCTGGTCTCGCACTACCCGGACGCCGCAACGGTCCTGCTGCACCCGGCCGACGTGCCGTTCTTCATCCAGCTGTGTAAGACGCTGGGCAAGCCGGTCAACTTCGTCCCGGTCATCGACAAGGACGTGCGCCGCTGGTGGCGCAGTGACTCACTGTGGCAGGCCCACGATTCCCGCTACAGCGCCGAGCAGGTGTGCATCATCCCGGGCACGGCCGCGGTGGCCGGTATCACCCGGGTCGATGAGCCGGTCGGCGAGCTGCTGGACCGCTTCGAGCAGGCCGCCGTCGACGAGGCGCTCGCCTCCGGTGCGCAGCCGCAGCAGGTGGCCTCCCGCCTGCAGCTGCGTGCCGATGCGCGGGGTCCGCTGGCCATCGTGCTCGACGCCCCCGACGTGTTGTGGGCGGGCCGCACCGCGACCAACCCGGTGCACCGGCTGGCCGCCCCCTCGGACTGGCAGGTGCACGACAACAGCTCCGCGACAAACCATTCCACAGGCGCGCGGCTGCAGGTCCTCGACGACCACAAGGTCGTGCTGAGCGTCCCGCTGTCGGGAACCTGGATCGACATCGCGTTCACGCTGCCGGCGACGGTGGTCGACGGCGGCGCACCGGTGGTCACCACCGAGGATGCGGCCGCCGCGATGCGCGCTGTGCTGGCCATCGCCGCCGGCGTCGACGGGCCCGACGCGCTGCCCGAGGTGGTCAACGGTTCGACCACCGTGACCGTGGGCTGGGATCCCGAGCGCGTCGCCGACCACACCGGTGTCACCGCCACCTTCGGTTCGCCGCTGGCACCGACGCTGTCGACGGTGCCCGACGCGCTGGTCGGCCGTTGCTGGCCGGCGGTGTTCGCCGCGATCGGCGGTGCGGTCACCGATAGTGGATTCCCGGTCGTCGAAGGCCTGTTGAGCCTGGTGCACCTGGACCACGCCGCACGGCTGCTCAAGCCGCTGCCCAAGCAGCACACCCAGTTGATCATTACCGCAACGTCTTCGGCGGCCACCGACACCGAGGTCGGTCGTGTCGTGCCGGTCACCGTCAACGTCAGCGACGCCGCGGGCACCGTTCTGGCGGTGTTGGAGGAGCGCTTCGCGATCCGTGGGCGCACCGGTACCGCTGAATTGACCGACCCGGTGCGGGCCGGGGGAGCGGTGTCGGAGAACGCCACCGACACTCCGCGCCGTCGCCGCCGCGACGTCACCATTGCCGCGCCGGTCGATATGCGCCCGTTCGCGGTGGTCTCCGGCGACCACAACCCGATTCACACCGACCAGGCCGCCGCGTTGCTTGCCGGCATCGAATCGCCCATCGTGCACGGCATGTGGCTGTCCGCCGCCGCACAGCACGTCGTGACCGCCACCGACGGCAAGCCTGTTCCGCCGGCCAAGCTGATCGGCTGGACCGCCCGCTTCCTGGGCATGGTCAGGCCGGGTGACGATATCGACTTCCGTGTTGATCGGGTCGGAATCGACTTGGGTGCAGAGGTGTTGGAGGTTACCGCCAAGGTCGGCACGGACCTCGTCATGAGTGCCACCGCCCGACTGTCGGCCCCGAAGACCGTCTACGCCTTCCCCGGTCAGGGTGTCCAGCACAAGGGCATGGGCATGGAGGTTCGCGCCCGGTCCAAGGCTGCTCGCAAGGTGTGGGACAGCGCCGACAAGTTCACTCGCGAGACGTTGGGCTTCTCGGTGCTGCACGTGGTGCGGGACAACCCCACCAGCCTGATCGCCTCCGGCGTGCACTACCAGCACCCCGAAGGGGTGCTCTACCTGACCCAGTTCACCCAGGTCGCGATGGCGACGGTGGCCGCCGCCCAGGTTGCCGAGATGCGCGAGCAGGGTGCCTTTGTCGAGGGTGCCATCGCGTGCGGGCACTCCGTCGGTGAGTACACCGCGCTGGCCTGCGTGTTCGGCGTCTACGAGCTCGAGGCGCTGCTGGAGGTGGTGTTCCACCGCGGCAGCAAGATGCACGACATCGTGCCGCGTGACGAGATGGGCCGCTCGAACTACCGGCTGGCGGCCATCCGCCCGTCCCAGATCGACCTCGACGATGCCGACGTCACGGCCTTCGTCGCCGAGATCGCGGCGAATACCGGCGAGTTCCTGCAGATCGTGAACTTCAACCTGCGCGGTTCGCAGTACGCGATCGCCGGTACGGTCCGCGGCCTGGAGGCCCTGGAGGAGGAGGTCGAACGGCGACGCCAGATTACCGGCGGCAGGCGGTCGTTCATCCTCGTGCCGGGCATCGACGTGCCGTTCCACTCCAGCGTGCTGCGGGTCGGCGTCGACGATTTCCGGCGCTCACTGGAGCGCGTCTTGCCTCGCGATCAGGACGCGAATCTGATCGTCGGGCGCTACATCCCGAACCTGGTGCCGCGGCCGTTCACGTTGGACCGCGACTTCGTCCAGGAGATCCGCGACCTGGTGCCGGCCGAGCCGCTCGACGAGATCCTCGCCGACTACGACACCTGGCGCAACGAGAGGCCGGCCGAGCTGTGTCGCAGGATCGTCATCGAGCTGTTGGCTTGGCAGTTCGCCAGCCCGGTGCGCTGGATCGAGACCCAGGACCTGCTGTTCATCGAGGAGGCCGCCGGCGGGCTCGGCGTCGAACGTTTCGTCGAGATCGGCGTGAAGTCCGCGCCGACCGTGGCCGGGCTGGCCACCAACACCCTCAAGCTGCCCGAATACGCCCACAGCACAGTGGAGGTGCTCAACTCCGAGCGCGACGCCGCGGTGCTGTTCGCCAACGACGAGGACCCGGCCACCGATCCCGAGTCGGAGGAGGAAGCGTCGGCGAGTTCCGAAGCGCCCGTTGCGAATACCGACGCTGCTCCCGCCGCGCCGGTTGCCGGACCCACCGCCAATGTCGCCGCATCCGCGGCTCCGAGACCCGACGACATGGGGTTCGACGCCGCCGATGCCACCCTGGCGTTGATCGCGTTGAGCGCCAAGATGCGTATCGACCAGATCGAGCCGCTGGACTCGATCGAGTCGATCACCGACGGCGCATCCTCGCGGCGCAACCAGCTGCTGGTTGACCTGGGCTCGGAGCTGAACCTCGGCGCCATCGACGGTGCCGCCGAGGTCGACCTGACCGCGTTGAAGGGCCAGGTGTCCAAGCTGGCCCGCACCTACAAACCGTTCGGTCCGGTGCTGTCCGACTCGATCAACGACCAGTTGCGCACGGTGTTCGGGCCGTCCGGGAAGCGGCCGGCCGCGATCGCCGAACGGGTCAAGAAGACCTGGGAGCTCGGTGATGGTTGGGCCAAGCATGTGACGGTCGAGGTCGCGCTGGGCACCCGCGAAGGCAGCAGTGTGCGCGGTGGCGGGCTGGGCGGACTGCACGAGGGCGCGCTGGCTGACGCCGCCGCCGTCGACAAGGTGATCGATGCCGCGGTCACCGCGGTCGCTGCGCGCAAGGGCATCGCCGTGTCGCTGCCTTCGGCCGGTGGCGGCGCCGGTGGGGGTGTGGTCGACTCGGCCGCCCTGAATGAGTTCGCCGAGAAGGTCACCGGCCGTGACGGTGTGCTCGCCTCGGCCGCCCGGATGGTGTTGGGCCAGCTGGGTCTGGACACCCCGGTCGCCGCGGCGCCGGCAGCGACCGACGCCGAACTGATCGATCTGGTTACCGCCGAACTCGGTTCGGACTGGCCGCGTCTGGTGGCGCCGGCGTTCGATGCCCGCAAGGCGGTGCTGTTCGACGACCGGTGGGCCAGTGCCCGTGAGGATTTGGTCAAGCTGTGGCTGGCCGACGAGGGTGACGTCGACGCGGATTGGCCGCGGCTGTCGGAGCGGTTCGAGGGTGCCGGCCATGTCGTGGCCACGCAGGCCAACTGGTGGCAGGGTAAGGCGCTGGCGGCGGGCCGCACCATCCACGCCTCGTTGTTCGGGCGGATCGCGGCCGGTGCTGAAAATCCGGGAACCGGTCGATATTCCGACGAGGTGGCAGTGGTGACCGGTGCGTCGAAGGGCTCGATCGCCGCTTCGGTGGTCGCCGCGCTTCTGGACGGCGGCGCCACCGTCATCGCCACCACGTCCAGGCTGGACGACGACCGGCTGGCGTTCTACAAGTCGCTCTACCGTGACCATGCCCGGTTCGGTGCATCGTTGTGGGTGGTGCCGGCCAACATGGCTTCCTACGCCGATATCGACGCGCTGGTCTCCTGGGTTGGCAGTGAGCAGACTGAAAGCCTTGGGCCGCAGTCGATTCACCTCAAGGATGCACAGAACCCGACGCTGTTGTTCCCGTTCGCCGCGCCGCGGGTGGCCGGTGACCTCTCGGAGGCCGGTTCGCGTTCCGAGATGGAGATGAAGGTGCTGCTGTGGGCGGTGGAGCGGCTGATTGGCGGGTTGTCGTCCATCGGTGCCGAGCGTGATATCGCCTCGCGGCTGCATGTGGTGCTGCCTGGTTCCCCGAACCGCGGGATGTTCGGCGGCGACGGCGCCTACGGCGAATCCAAGTCGGCGCTCGATGCGGTGGTGGCCCGGTGGAACGCCGAGTCGTCCTGGGCGCAGCGGGTCAGCTTCGCCCACGCCTTGATCGGCTGGACCAAGGGCACCGGCCTGATGGGCCACAACGACGCGATCGTCGGTGCCGTCGAGGAAGCCGGGGTCACCACCTACACCACGGCGCAGATGGCCGCGATGCTGCTCGACCTGTGCACGGTGGAGGCCAAGGTCGCTGCGGCCGGTGCCCCGCTTCAGGTCGACCTGACCGGCGGCCTGGGTGAGGTCGAGCTGGACATGGCCGAGCTGGCCGCCAAGGCCCGTGAGGAGATGAGCCACGAGTCAGGGGCCGCAGCGGCTTACGATGACGATGCGGCCGGAACCATCGCCGCACTGCCGTCGCCGCCACGGGGCTTCACGGCTTCGACCGCGCCGGTCTGGGCGGATCTCGACGTCGACCCGGCCGACCTGGTGGTGATCGTCGGCGGTGCCGAGCTGGGCCCGTACGGCTCGTCGCGCACCCGCTTCGAGATGGAGGTCGACAACGAGCTGTCGGCGGCCGGTGTGCTCGAACTGGCCTGGACCACGGGGCTGATCAAGTGGGAGGACGATCCCAAGCCGGGCTGGTACGACACCGCGACCGGCGAGCTGGTAGCAGAATCCGAACTGGTGGAGCGCTACCACGAGGAAGTGGTGCAGCGCTGTGGTATTCGGGAGTTCGTCGACGACGGGGCGATCGATCCCGATCACGCCTCGCCGCTGCTGGTGAGTGTCTTCCTGGACAAGGACTTCAGCTTCGTGGTGTCCTCGGAGGCCGACGCGCGGGCGTTCGTCCAGTTCGATCCCGAACACACCGTCGCGCGGCCGGTGCCGGATTCCTCCGACTGGGAGGTGATCCGCAAGGCGGGCACCGAGATTCGGGTTCCGCGCAAGACGAAGCTGTCGCGCACGGTGGGAGCTCAGATCCCGACCGGGTTCGACCCGACGGTGTGGGGCATCAGCCCGGACATGGCCACCTCCATCGACCGGGTGGCGCTGTGGAACATCGTCGCGACCGTCGACGCGTTCCTGTCGTCCGGGTTCACCCCCACCGAGCTCATGCGGTGGGTGCACCCCAGCCTGGTGGCCAGCACCCAGGGCACCGGTATGGGCGGTATGACGTCGATGCAGACGATGTACCACGGCAACCTGCTGGCCCGGGCCAAGCCGAACGACATCCTGCAGGAGGTCCTGCCGAACGTCGTCGCCGCGCATGTCATTCAGTCCTATGTCGGCAGCTACGGCTCGATGATCCACCCGGTCGGCGCGTGCGCCACCGCAGCGGTGTCGGTCGAGGAGGGTGCCGACAAGATCCGCCTCGGCAAGGCCGAGCTCGTCGTGGCCGGCGGCTTCGACGATCTCACCCTGGAGGCCATCATCGGGTTCGGTGACATGGCCGCCACCGCCGACACCGAGATGATGCGGGCCAAGGGGATCAGCGACGCGAAGTTCTCCCGCGCCAACGACCGGCGCCGGCTGGGCTTCCTGGAGGCCCAGGGCGGTGGCACCATCCTGCTGGCCCGCGGCGACCTGGCGGTCAAGATGGGCCTGCCGGTGCAGGCGGTCGTCGCCTACGCCCAGAGCTTCGCCGATGGCGTGCACACCTCGATCCCGGCTCCGGGGCTCGGCGCGCTGGGCGCCGGCCGCGGGGGCAAGGATTCGGCGCTGGCCCGCTCGCTGGCCAAGCTGGGTGTCGGACCCGACGATATCGCGGTGATCTCCAAGCACGACACCTCGACGCTGGCCAACGATCCCAACGAGACCGAGCTGCACGAGCGGCTGGCCGACTCGATGGGTCGTTCCGAAGGCGCACCGCTGTTCGTCGTGTCGCAGAAGAGCCTCACCGGGCACGCCAAGGGCGGTGCGGCGGTGTTCCAGATGATCGGCCTGTGCCAGATCCTGCGCGACGGGGTCATCCCGCCGAACCGCAGCCTGGACTGCGTCGACGACGAACTGGCCACCTCGGGTCACTTCGTGTGGCCGCGGGAGACGCTGCGACTGGGCGAGCGGTTCCCGCTGAAGGCGGGCCTGGTCACCAGCCTGGGCTTCGGTCACGTTTCTGGCCTGGTCGCGCTGGTGCACCCACAGGCCTTCCTGGCCTCGCTGAGCACCGAGGACCGCCGGGCCTACACGGTGCGGGCGCACGAGCGGGTGCTGGCCGGCCAGCGTCGGCTGGCGTCGGCGATCGCCGGTGGGCGGCCGATGTACGAGCGGCCCGCCGACCGCCGGTTCGACCACGACGCCCCCGAGAAGCGGCTGGAGGCCGCGATGCTGCTCGACTCGGGGTCCCGGTTGGGCGATGGCGATTCGTACATGCGTTAGGGTCACGGCGTGGCGATAGTCGGAGTGGGGATCGATGTGGTCTCCATCCCCGAGTTTGCCGAGCAGGTCGACCAGCCGGGAACGGTGTTCGCCGAGACCTTCACCCCCGGCGAGCGCCGCGACGCGGCCGACAAGAGCTCAGTCGCGGCGCGGCACCTGGCCGCACGGTGGGCCGCCAAGGAGGCGGTGATCAAGGCTTGGTCGGGGTCGCGGTTCGCCCAGCGCCCGGTGCTGCCGGAGGGTATCCACCGCGATATCGAGGTGGTCACCGATATGTGGGGCCGGCCGAAGGTTCGGCTGGCCGGCGCTATTGCCGAGCACCTGGCCGACGTGATGATCCACGTGTCGCTCACCCACGAGGGCGACACCGCTGCGGCGGTGGCGATCCTCGAAACGCCGTAGGGCTTCGGCGAGCAGACGCAGAATCGCACGATTCGTCCCGAATCGGTGCGATTCTGCGTCTGCTCGCGCTGGGTAGTGTGCTCGCATGGACGATCTGATCGAACGTGTGCGTGCCGTACTGCCGTCGGTGCGGGGTGATCTGGAGGATCTGGTACGCATCGAGTCGGTCTGGGCCGACCCCGCCCGCCGCGACGAGGTGCGGCGCAGTGCGCAGGCGGTGGCCGCGTTGTTCAGCGGTGCCGGATTCGCCGAGGTCGAGATCGTCAGCGAGGGTGGCGCGCCCGCGGTGATCGCCCGCCACCCCGCACCGCCAGGTGCGCCGACGGTCCTGCTGTATGCCCACCACGACGTGCAGCCCGAAGGTGATAGCAGCCAGTGGGATTCAGCGCCGTTCGAGCCCACCGAGCGTGGTGGCCGGCTCTACGGGCGTGGCAGTGCCGACGACAAGGCCGGTATCGCGGCTCATCTCGCGGCCTTCCGGGCCCACGAGGGTGCGCCGCCGGTCGGGGTGACGGTGTTCGTCGAGGGTGAGGAGGAATCCGGCTCACCGTCGCTGGGCCGGCTGCTGGCAGCGAATCGTGGCAAGCTGGCCGCCGAGGTGATCGTGATCGCCGATTCGGACAACTGGGCTCCCGAGGTCCCGGCGCTGACGGTGTCGCTGCGCGGGCTTGCCGACTGCGTGGTGGAGGTCGCCACCCTCGACCACGGGCTGCATTCCGGCATGTGGGGTGGTGTGGTGCCCGATGGGCTCAGCGCCCTGGTGCGGCTGCTGGCCAGCCTGCACGACGGCGAGGGCAACGTCGCGGTGGCCGGCCTTCACGAGGCGAGTGCCGCCGAGGTGGACCGTGGACCGGAGTGGGTGCGAGCCGAATCCGGCCTGCTCGACGGTGTGAGCGAGATCGGTTCGGGCACTGTGGCCCAGCGGTTGTGGGCCAAGCCGGCCGTCACCGTGGTCGGCATCGACACCACGCCGATCGCGAAGGCATCCAACACCCTCATCCCGCGGGCGCGCGCCAAGGTGAGCATGCGGGTCGCCCCCGGGGGCGATGCGGCGGCTCACCTGGATGCGCTTCGCCGCCACCTCGAGGCGCACGCCCCCTGGGGCGCTCAGGTCACCGTCACCCCCGGCGACATCGGTCAGCCGTACGCCATCGACGCCACCGGGCCGGTCTACGAGGCGGCCCGGGCCGCGTTTCGGCAGGTGTGGGGCGCCGACGTCGTCGACATGGGGGTGGGCGGCTCGATCCCGTTCATCGCCGAGTTCGCGACCGCCTTTCCCGAGGCCACGATCCTGGTCACCGGGGTGGAGGATCCCGGCACGCAGGCGCACAGCGTCAACGAGAGCCTGCACCTCGGTGTGTTCGAGCGTGCCGCCACCACCGAGGCGTTGCTGCTGGCGAAGCTGGGAGAGCTTTAGACCGAGATGTCGCGGCGCAGCTTGGCGACGTGACCGGTGGCCCTGACGTTGTACTGTGCGACGGCGATCTTGCCCTTCTCGTCGACGACGAACGTCGAGCGGATCACCCCCTGCACCGTCTTGCCGTACATCTTCTTCTCGCCGTAGGCGCCCCACTCGCCGAGCACCTTCTTGTCGGGATCGGAGAGCAGGGGGAAGGTCAGCGACTGGGCGTCACGGAACTTGGCGAGCTTCTCCGGCTTGTCGGGGGAGATGCCGACGACGTCGATCCCCGCCTCGTTGAGCTCGGCCAGGCTATCGCGGAAGTCGCATGCCTCTTTGGTGCAGCCCGGCGTCGAGGCCGCCGGGTAGAAGTACACGATCACCTTGCGGCCCTTGAAGTCGGACAGCTTGACGGTCTTGCCGTCAGCGTCGGACAGGCTGAACGCCGGGGCTTTGTCGCCGGCTTCCAGCCGTACTGTGTCGGTCACCTTCTGATCCTTTCCTGACCCTTCATCCTCCGGTGCATCGGGACGGCCCGGGCTGATCTAGGGTAGTTCGGCAAGGCGGCAGTTTGGAGGACAGAAGTGGCGGACCGGGATCCCGAGGCCATCAAGGCCGACATCGACCAGGCACGCGACCGCTTGGCGGTGACTGTCGACGCGCTGGCCGAGCGAGCCAATCCGCAGCGGATCGTCGAGGACATCAAGGTGGCGGTGCTGCACTTCGTCAAGAAGCCCGTGGTAGCCGCGACCCTGGTGGGCGTGAGTGCGGTGACCGTGGTGATCGTCGTGCGCCGGATCCGCCGCAGCTGAATCTCAGCGACGTAACAGCCAGCTGCTCAGCGACCACCGGGGCCCGGGCGGGTTGGCCTGCCGGCCCAACCGATTGCAGCTGTGGACCCGCACCGGTGAACCGGACGTGAATTGCAGAGCTACGTCGTCGTCCGGCCGCCAGGCGGCCGGCTCGCCGTGTGGGCCGGGGTTGTCCGTCGCCATCGGCTAAGACCTCGCTCTGTTACTGGGTGGGCATTCCACCGCGAAGGCGCTGACGTTTCAGCTAACCGGGACTATAGCACCGCCTACTAGATCATTGCAGCGTAAGGCGGTGAAAATCACGATCGGTCCACTTTGTGGTTATCGAATGAGTTGAATTCATGCTGGTCAAACAGCTGTTTCAAGCGCCTACCGGCGGTTGCGGGAGCGAGGTCAGGGGCGCCGAATGCCCTGCGGCCGGAACCGGCCCAGACAGCAACGCTATATACGTTGCCACGCGATGCTCAGGGCAGCGTCAGGGAGAGGCGCTCCCAGCCCCGCACCGTCGATGTCGGCGCGAGCTGTGCGTTCTCGTAGTCGACATCCCACTCGGGGAAGCGGTTGAGCAGCTCGTCGAGGGCGTCCCGGCCCTCCAGCCGCGCCAGGTTGGCGCTGCCGAACAGCAGCAGCACGGCTCGAACCGTAGCGTCTCGTCGACCACCCGATTCAGCGGTGAACGGTCCCGCTCCACCTGGCGGCGCTGATCCGGATGTTCGGCGAGCACCTTGGCCAGCCATCCGATCAGCCGGCCGGTCGTCTCGTTGCCCGCGCCACCCACCACCTGGGTGTAGTGCGGGACCTCTTTGCGGGTCAGCGTGCGCCGCACGCCCTGCTCGTCGTCGAACTCCACATTGAGCAGTGCGGTCGTCAGGTCGTCGGAGGGATTCCTGGCGCGATGATGTCGAAGCCGCCCGATCCGATCAGCGGGTCCAGGCAGTCGATGCAGTACTGCCGGATCTGGTCTTCGATGGCGGCCATTCGCCGCGGCGTGAAAACCCGCGACATCAGCACGCGCAGTCTGGTGTGCGCGGGCGGATCCTCGAACATCATCACGCCCTTGGGCATGTCGAAATCGGTCTTGATCAGTTCGAGGATGTCGCTTCTGCTGTTGGAGAACGTCTGCCAATTCGACAGTGCCGCTTCGACATCCGGGTAGCGGGACAGCGCCCAGAAATCCTAGCGGTCGTTGTGGTAGGCGGGTGCCTCGTCGCGAAGGCGGGCGTACACCGGATACGGGTTCGCGGTGGTGCCCACGTCGTAGGGGTCGTAGTAGAGGGTGCCGTTTGCGATCGCCATCGTCTGCGTTGCCTTCTCGCCGGCGGTTACTTCAGGCGGCTGCCTGCATCGACGGGAGGCGTGACGCCGGTGCTGCTTCGGGTCCTCGGCCCTCCCGGCGCACGGGGTCGACACGGAAGCCTTTCCTCCGGTCGTCATGTCGATGATCGTGGCCAGCCTCGCGCGCATCCTGCAACTGGAAGAGGGGCTCGGGATCGATCGCGGCCACCGGGAGGCCGAGGCGTTCATCGAGGCATACCTCGACCGCTCGATCTGCCGTCCGGTGAGCAGCGCGATCCAGGGCCGTGAGTACCCGCAAGTAGTAGCAGTGCCCATGGCCGCCGGTGCCGGCGGATGGGCGCAATCTCGACCGGTACCCATCCGGCCCGCGAGCGGCTCCGAACCAAGGGAAGACCAAGTGTTCGGAGAACGGCGTCGAGCCGTCGACTCGGAGGGTGGGCAGATGCGGAATCCCCAGCACACGGCTTTGTGGTGGCAGGACTGCGGTGCGAGCATGACGGCACGCCTGAGCCTTCGCATGTGAATTGCCGCCGGTATCGCCCTGTGTCAGCTCAGCGGAAGGACGCGAATGTGTTGCAGCGAATTGCGCTGTTGGCCATCGCCGTACCCAGGCGGATCGTCGCGGTAGCAGTTCTGCTGATGGTGGCCACCGCCCTGATCGGCATTCCGGTTGTCAACAGCTTGTCGGCCGGCGGATTTCAGGACCCGACATCGGAATCGGCTGCGGCTGGTCGGCTGCTCGCCGAGAAGTTCGGTCACAGCGACCAGCAGTTGCTGATCACCGTCAGTGCGCCGGACGGTGCCACCAGCGGGCCCGCCCGCCGGGCCGGGACCGACATCGTCGACCACCTCACCCGTTCGCCCCATGTCACCGGCGTGACCTCGGCCTGGACGTCGCCGCCGCAGGCCGCAACAGAGCTGGTCAGCAGGGACGGCAGAACCGGCTTGATCGTGGCCGCCATCGAGGGCGGTGAGAACGATGCACAGAAATACGCGGAGGCACTCGCCGGGGAGGTGGCGCATGATCGCGCCGGTGTCACGGTGCGGGCGGGCGGCACGGCGATGGTCTATGCGCAGATCACCGCCCAAACCGCGCGCGACCTGCTGCTGATGGAGTCGATCGCGATCCCACTCAGCTTCCTCGTGCTGGTCTGGGTCTTCGGCGGTCTGCTGGCCGCCGCCCTGCCGATGATCGTCGGGCTGATGGCGATCCTGGGCTCGATGGCAGTGCTGCGGCTGATCACCTTCACCACCGATGTGTCGATCTTCGCGCTCAACCTGACCATCGCGATGGGCTTGGCGCTGGCCATCGACTACACGCTGCTGATCATCAGCCGCTACCGCGACGAGCTCGCGACCGGCGCAGACCGTGACACCGCAGTGGTGCGCACCATGATCACGGCCGGTCGCACAGTTCTGTTCTCGGCGACCACCGTGGCGCTGTCGATGGCCGCGATGGCGCTGTTCCCGATGTACTTCCTGAAGTCGTTTGCCTACGCCGGCATCGCCACGGTCGCGTTCGCCGCGGCTGCCGCAGTAGTTGTCACACCCGCGGCGATCGTGCTGTTGGGCGACCGGGTGAACGCGCTGGACGTTCGTCGGCTACTACGACGGTTGCTCAACCGTCCCGATCCGGTTGCGCGGCCAGTCGAGCTGGGGGTACCATCCGCTCGCGGGGGACAGTTCTGGTATCGCTCAACCAAATACGTGATGCGCCGCCCGGTGCCGATCGGGTTGGCAATCGGCTCGCTGCTGCTGTTGCTCGGCGCCCCGTTCCTCGGCGTCAAATGGGGCCACCCCGACGACCGCGTGCTGCCCGCGACCTCATCGGCTCATCAGGTGGGCGATCAGCTGCGCGACGACTTCCCCAGCAACTTCGAGGCCACCCTCCATGTCGTCATTCCCGACGCCGATGGCGTGGCAGCGGCCGAAATCGATCGCTACGCCGCCGACTTGTCCCGGGTGCCGGAAGTCTCGGCGGTCTCGGCCCCGACCGGCACATTCATCGGTGGCGACTGGGTCGGTCCCCCGTCAGGGCCCGCCGGGGTGGACGGGGGTAGCGCGTTCCTGACCGTCCGTACCACGGCGCCGCTGTTCTCCGGCAGTTCGAGGACCCAGCTGGACCGCCTGCGCGAGGTGTCGGGTCCGGATGGCCGGGCCGTGCTCATGGCCGGCGGCGCCCAAGTCAGCCGCGATACCGTCGATGCCCTCACCTCGCGGCTGCCGTGGGTGATCTGCCTGATCGCGGTCACGACCTTCGTGCTGCTGTTCCTGCTCACCGGCAGCGTGATACTGCCGCTGAAAGCGTTGGCGCTCAACGTTCTGTCGCTGTCGGCGACGTTCGGTGCGTTGGTGTGGATCTTCCAGGACGGCCATCTCGGTGGGTTCGGCACGACCTCGACCGGGACGTTGGAAGCCACTCTGCCGGTACTGCTGTTTGGTATCGCGTTCGGGTTGTCGATGGACTACGAAGTGTTCCTGCTGTCCCGGATCCGGGAATACTGGTTGGCCTCTGGCCGCACCCGCGCCGACAACGACGAGAGCGTGGCCCTCGGCCTGGCCCGCACGGGCCGGGTGATCACCGCTGCCGCGCTGATCATGTCGATCGCCTTCGCCGCGCTGATCCCTGCACAAGTCTCCTTCATGCGGATGTACGCCGTCGGCCTGACCTTGGCCGTGCTGGTCGACGCCACGCTCGTGCGGATGGCTCTGGTGCCGGCGTTCATGAAGGTCATGGGCCGGTGGAACTGGTGGGCGCCCAAGCCGCTGGTTCGGCTGCACGAGTTGATCGGGTTCAGTGAGGAGCCCCCGGACGGATTGCGGCCAGCGGGATGTCAACGGCACGTTGCCTTTGGTGCAGGCGTTGAGCGTGCCCAACCGGAAAGGAGTCACGATGCGCGCCTTTAACGCCCATTCGCTCATGGCTGCGCAGGATTCGGAGGCACCGCAGGCGGTATCCGAGCGGTTCGCCGCGCAGTTCGAGATCTGGCGAGACCGTGTGCGGGAGGCGGTCCTCGACCACGTCGCCGCGTTCGTCCACACTCGATGCGCCCCCCAGTTGGCCAACTCCGGAATCGATATGGCGGGTACTTTGCTCCTGCAATTCATCGGTGGCGGCAAGTGCCTGCGTCCGACGTTCATGTACCTGGGCTGGTTGTGCGGTGCCGACCCGGATCGTGGCGCCCTGCGGGCCAGCGCGGGTCTGGAACTGCTGCACGCGTTCGCTCTGCTGCAAGACGACTTCATGGACGATTCCGCCATACGGCGGGGACGTCCGGCCGCGCACGTCCAGTTCGGGCAGTGGCACCGCGACCGGGGGCTGTCGGGTTGCGAGCGACGGTTCGGCGCGTCGGCGGCGATCCTGCTGTCGGACCTGTGCCTGGTGTGGGCCGAGCAGATGATGCGCGAGAGTGGGGTCGATGAGCGTGCGCTGGCGCGGGCGTGGCGGCGCTATGACGCGATGCGGGTCGAGCTGGCGGTCGGGCAGTTCGCCGACGTGGTCAAGGATGCGGGCGACCCTCCGACGCTGGACGCTGTGTTCGACGTGGCACGCCGCAAATCCGGTAACTACACGGTTCGCCGGCCGCTCGAGATCGGCGCGGCAATGGCCGCTCGTGAGGACCTCGTGCCGGCGCTGGGAAACTACGGCGATCGTGTGGGCGAGGCCTTTCAGCTGCGCGATGACATCCTGGGCGTCTTCGGCTCCGCCGCCGTCACCGGCAAGCCCGCCGGTGGCGACCTGGAAGAGCGGAAGGCGACCAGCGTCGTCGTCGCCGCCTACCACTTGGCGGATGCCACCGCCCGGCGCCAGCTCGCCGAGCTGATGTGCGCGGAGGACCTTGACGACGGTGACCTCGATCGGTGGCGGACCCTGATCGTCGCGAGCGGGGCGGTGCAGTGGATCGAGGACATGATCGACGGCCGGGTCACCGCCGCGCTGGATCACCTCTCCGACAGCCGAATCGACGAGTGGGTGCAGGCCGCATTGGCGAACATGGCGACGGTCTGCACATCGCGGGTGAACTGATGAGCGCCGAAGGAAGCCGATGATGCATACCGTCGCAGGACGAACCGACCACATCGTGGTGGTCGGAGCCGGGTTGGCGGGCCTGTCGGCCGCCCTGCAGCTGGTTGGCCGGGGGCGGTCGGTCACAGTCGTCGAGCGGGACGGATTTCCCGGGGGGCGGATGGGCCAGGCCGACATACGCGGCTATCGCATCGACACCGGCCCCACCGTGCTGACCATGCCCGAGATCATCGAGGACGCGTTGGCCGCCGTGGGTGCCTCGATGGTCGATCACCTCGAGCTGGTTGCGCTCGAGCCCGCCTACCGCGCGAGCTTCGCCGACGGCAGCGTGCTGGACGTACACACCGATGCCGCGGCGATGGCAGCCGCGATCGAGGAGTTCGCCGGCCCGGACGAGGCGGCCGGATACCAGCGGTTGCGGAACTGGCTGAGCGAGCTGTACCGGCTTGAGTTCGACGGTTTCATCGCCGCGAATTTCGACTCGCCACTGTCGCTGCTGACACCACAGCTCGCGCGGCTGGCGGCGATCGGTGGATTCCGGGGCTGGGATCGCATGGTCGGCCGGTTCATCAACGATGAAAGGCTGCAACGGATTTTCACGTTCCAGGCGCTCTATGCCGGTGTCCCACCCCGGCATGCCCTGGCGGCCTACGCGGTGATCGCCTACATGGACACCGTCGCCGGGGTGTACTTCCCGCGCGGCGGCATGCGTGCCGTACCGGAGGCGCTGGCCGCGGTGGCGGCCGACGCCGGGGTGCAGTTCCGCTACCGGTCAGCCGTCACCGAGCTGGAGCGCTCGGGATCCCGGGTGACCGCGGTGCGTACCGACACCGGTGAGCGAATCGGCTGTGATGCGGTTGTTCTCACCACCGAGTTGCCGCTGACCTATCAACTTCTCGGGCGCGCTCCGCGCCGGCCGGTCAAGGTCCGTCCGTCGCCGTCGGCCGTGGTCGTGCATGTCGGCTGTCCCGCAGTGGATGCCGGGTTCGCTCACCACAGCATCAGCTTCGGTGGCCAGTGGGGTCGGACGTTCGACGAGATCATTCGCGACGGCGTGCTGATGAGCGACCCCTCGCTGTTGGTGACCAGGCCCACGGCAAGTGACGCCGGCCTGGCCCCGCTGGGTCGCGACCTGCTCTACCTTCTGGCACCTGCACCGAACCTCGAAGTGGGAGAAGTGAATTGGGGCACAACTGGTGGGACATACGCCGAGCGCGTGGTGGCCACGGTCGCCGAGCGGCTGCTGCCGGGGCTCTCCGGCGGCGCCGATGTGCTCGACGTCGTCACACCCGCCGACTGGGCGCGGCGGGGTATGGCCGGGGGCACCCCATTCGCGCTGGCGCACACCTTCGCCCAGACCGGGCCGTTCCGGCCGGCCAACATGGTGCGCGGCATCGACAATGCCGTGCTCGCCGGATCTTCCACGGTGCCGGGAGTGGGGGTTCCGACGGCGTTGCTGTCGGGCCGCCTGGCCGCAGACCGGGTCACCGGGGTTGCTGGCCGTCGACAGAGCAAGCGGACCATCAGCAGGTCGGGAAGCAGGTAGCGATGATTCATACCGAGTTACACGCCGCCGGGGTACGCGACGCCCGGCTGCGCGAGTCCTATCGATATTGCCGTCGCCTCAACGCCCAGCACGGCCGGACGTTCTTCTTGGCCACCCGGCTGCTGGCGCCGTCTCAGCGGCCGGCGGTGCACGCGCTCTACGGGTTCGCCCGGTACGCCGACGACATCCTCGACGACCTCGACTCCGATGCGGACACCGCCGCGCGGTCCGATCGACTCGAACAGCTGTCGGCCAAGTTCTTCAACGGTGGCGACCACCCCGACGATCCGGTGCTGGCCGCGGTCCGGCACACGGCGCACACCTACCAGATCCCGCTGGAACTCTTCGATGACTTTCTGGCGTCGATGCGGATGGACCTCACGGTCACCGACTACCCGGACCGTGCGGCGCTGGACAAGTATGTGCGTGGATCGGCGGAAGTCATTGGTCTGCAGCTGCTTCCGGTGTTGGGGACCGTCGTGCCCGTCGAGACGGCTGCCCCTTACGCCGCCGGGCTGGGCAAGGCGTTCCAGTTGACGAATTTCCTTCGCGACGTCGACGAGGACCTACTGCGCCAGCGGATCTATCTGCCCGCCGACGAACTGGCCGAATTCGGTGTGGATCGTGAACTCCTGATGTGGTGCCATACCCACCGGCGCACCGATCCTCGGGTCCGGCGGGCATTGGCCGCCCAGCATGCGATCACCCGCGGCATGTATCGCTTTGCGAGCAAGGGTGTCGCGCTTCTCGCGCCGTGCTCACGACCCTGCGTGGCCACGGCGCTGACCTTGTACTCGGAGATCCTGGACCGTATCGAAGACAGCGACTTCGCTGTGTTCAGTCACCGGGCGACCGTCGGCAAGGCGCGGCGGTTGCAGGTCGCCGCTGTCGGGTTGGCCGGTGCCTGGCGGGCGCGCCGGTCCGTACCGCGGTTTCCGATGGCATGACGTCGGCGCGGCGACAAGCAGATCGGCAATGTGCATGAGCGAACTCAGCTCTTCTTTCACCCGGCCGGTGAATGCATGCGGACAAAGCGTGACCGTCGGCCCCACCGGCCCGGGAAACGACCGGGCCGGGATGCCGGCCCGCAAGCGCCGCCACATCGACGTGTGCCTGACCGAAGACGTCGACAACGGCCGGATGACCACCGGCTTTGAGCGCTATCGGCTGCCCTACAACGGCCTGACGCAGACCAGCCTGCACACCATCGACCTGAGCGCGGAATTCCTCGGCGCACGGTTGCGCGCGCCGGTGCTGATCGGTGCGATGACAGGCGGTGCGGCGCTCTCGCGGACCATCAACCGGAACCTGGGTGCCGCCGCGCAGGAGTTGGGTGTCGGCATGATGCTCGGCTCGCAGCGCATCATGCTCGAGGGTGCGCTCGGGGAGCTCGCCGCCGACAGCTTCGACATCCGCGACATCGCGCCCGATGTGCTGCTGATCGGCAACATCGGGTTGTCTCAGATATGCAGGGAGGCGATGCCCGACCTGGTCAAGGCGCTCGACCGAGTGGGTGCCGATGCGCTGGCCGTGCACACCAACCCGTTGCAGGAGGCGTTGCAGAGCGGCGGCGACACCGACTTCTCCGGCTCGATCGGTCGACTTCACGATGTCGCGGGCTTGCTCGACTATCCGGTACTACTCAAGGAGGTCGGTCATGGGCTCGGTGCGGCCGCGGTTTCAGCACTGCTGCGGATGCCGGGGTTACCGCTGGCCGCGATCGACGTGGCCGGCGCGGGCGGCACCTCATGGGCACGGGTGGAGCAGTTCGTGCGCTACGGGGAGCTGCGCCATCCCGAGCTCGCCGACTGGGGCGTGCCAACCGCCCAGGCGATCACCGAGGTCCGCGAGGCACTGCCCGGAATCGGTTTGGTCGCCTCGGGCGGAGTCCGCACCGGTATGGACGCGGCCAAGGCACTCGTGTTGGGCGCCGACGTCGTGGCGGTGGCGCGGCCGCTGCTGGCCCCGGCGATCGAGTCCAAGACCGCGGTCGTGGACTGGCTCGGCGAGTTCCTCGACGAACTGCGGATCTGCATGCACGGCTGCGGAACCACGGATTTGCCGGCACTTCGCCGAACCACGCCGACCAAGCTGTGCTAGTCCGGGACCGGGCCGGTCGTCTCGCCTGGAGCGAATAGGCGTCGGCTACTGCTACGACATTGCCGAGACGTACGATTTCGGTGCGTGCTTGTGCGGTGGAGGTGAGACGTCAGGTGAGTGCGTTCCCCGATGCGGCCACGCTGGAAACAGTGCTGGACACCGCCGCACGTGCGCCTTCAGCCCAGAATTCGCAGCCCTGGCGGTGGCAGGTCGGTCGCGACTACGTGGGTCTCGAAGCTGACTGGAGTCGCCAACTCGGTGACACCGATTCCGACCGGCGTGACGTGCTTCTCAGCTGTGGCGCCGTGTTGGATCATTGCGTCGTGGCGTTGGCCGCGGGTGGTTGGCACCCTCGGGTCCGCCGATTCCCCGATCCTGACGACGCCAGCCAACTGGCGTTGATCGAAACGGTGGAACTGCCTCCCAGCCGGGCGAGCATCGAATTGGCCACCGCCATCACTCGACGCAGGGCCGACCGCCGCCGCTACGCTGCGCGACCGATTCCCGCCGGCACGCTCGAGCTGTTCCACATCCGCGCCGCGCGGTCCGGGGTGGGGCTGGGCGTGGTGCCCAAGATCCGATGGGACCGACGTGACCACGGCGATTTCGTGCTTCGCTATGGCGGGGGACACGACAGTGTGGATGGCCCGCATGTCGAGGATGGCGCGATGCTCGTGCTGGGCACCGACAGCGATAGTGACCTCATGCAGCTGCGGGCCGGTGAGACGTTGAGCCATATTGTCCTCTCGGCCGCCGCGATGGGATTGGCGACGTGCCCGCTGACGCAGCCCTTGGCGAACATTCGCGATCGTCTGGCGCTGGCCTGCGAGGTGTTCGATGGCGAGGCGCATCCCCAGACGCTGATCCGCGTGGGCTGGGCGCCTGCCGACGGCGATCCGCTTGGGCCGGTCGAGCGACGCCCGGTAAGCGAGACCACCACGTTCAGGTGAGCGGCAATTCGGCGATCGTCGTGCCGGTCGGCTTCGTCGAACCGGTACCCGGCTCCACCGTGAACGCCAGCGCCCCGGAGTCACCGAGGTCCGGTAGCACCGCCGTCGTGGACGACGACACCGCCTTGTCGTCCATGGTCCCGGCCGAGGCGGCGCCGCTGTCGCTGATCAACCACATCTGGTACACGGTCCCCGGGGACGGCGGCGGGACGTTGTTCATCACCAGGACGCCCGCGTTGCGGTCGCGGGAGAACACCACCGTGGCGGTGCCGCCGGCCGGGATGGCGCCTGAGACGGTGTGCACGTCGGGCGCGGCGAAGACCTGCTGCGCGGTCGACGGCTGCTGCGCCGGTCGCAGCGCAAGGCCGACACCCACGGCGCCGAGTCCGATCACCAGGGCAGCTGCCACCGCGAGCACGGTGGCCCGCCAGCGTCGACCCGACGACTGCGTCCGGGGGATGCGCACGTTGTCGTGGGCGACTGCGGCCAGGAGGCGTTGGCGAAGCCCCGCCGGTGGCTCCTGGGCACCGGCCGCGGAGACCACCGCCATCGCCTCGCGGACCGCGCGCACGTCGTCGAAGAAGGCGTCGGCTTCGGCCGGGCCGGCCTGGACGAGCCTGCTCTCGATCTCGTCGCGCTCGGCGTCGGACACCGCGTGTAGCGCGTACGGGACCGCGAGGTGCGCCAGCTCGTCGGGGGGTTGGGTCATCGGGGCACCCTCACCCCATGCCCAGGCAGTTGCGTAGGCCGCGAAGTGCGTCCCGCATCCGCGACTTCACGGTGGCGAGATTCGCCGACAGCCGTTCAGAAACCTCTCGGTAGGTCATGCCCTGGTAGTACGCGAGTTCGATGCACTCGCGCTGCAGGCCGGTCAGACCTTCGAGGCAGGCCACCACCCGCCGTCGTTCCTCGCGGCTGATCACCGCCTCGCTGACGTGGTCGTCGGGCGGTTCCACCGTGGCCGCGCCGTAGCGCGACTCACGTTGGCTCGCGGCCTGCTCGGAACGCACTCGGTCGACCGCGCGCCGGTGTGCGAGGGTGAGCAGCCAAGTCAGTGCGCTTCCGGAAGCGGGGTCGTAGCTCTCGGCGGTCCGCCACACCTGCAGGTAGACGTCCTGGGTGGTCTCTTCGCTGTACCCGCGGTCGCGGAGAACCCGCACGACGAGGCCGTACACCCGAGTCCGGGTGGCGTCGTAGAAAGCGGTGAAGGCGTCGACGTCGCGTTGCGCCACTCGACGCAGCAGGGCATCGAGGTCAGCGGCCGTCATCGTCGGAGGCGGCTCGGTATAGCTGCCATCGCGCGTTAGCCTATCCGGCCGTTCCAGGATCGTGGTCACGATGGCATCAACGCCCCGTTGCTCCCGCTCCACTGCGCGGTATCCGGCGCCTCACCGTTTCCACACCGGCTATTCGGTGCGTCCTGCGACCCTGGATGGGTCTGTGAGCCATGTCGAGCGGGCGCGGAGAACAAACCCGGCCCATCCGCGGCCCTTCGGGCTCCGAATAGCGGGTAGCTGCACAAGTAGGCCGACGGCAACCAGTGCCGTCGACGACACAGAGAGTGGGTAACCGATGAAGAACATCACCAAGACGGTCGCGGTCGCCGGGATTGCCACGACGGCGGCCCTGGGCCTGTCGCTGAGCACCGCCACCACCGCGTCGGCGGAACTGGTCGGGCCTGCCTGTTCCGCCTACGCAGAACAGGTGCCGACGGGCCCAGGTTCGGTGGCGGGAATGGCGATGGATCCGGTGACGGTGGCGGCGTCCAACAACCCGATGCTGACCACGCTGACGAAAGCGGTTTCAGGCCAGCTCAATCCGAACGTCAACCTCGTCGATACGCTGGATGGCGGCGAGTTCACCTTGTTCGCCCCAACCGACGCGGCGTTCGCCAAGATCGATCCGGCGACGATCGAGAAGCTCAAGACCGACTCGGCTCTCCTGACGAAGATCCTCACCTACCACGTGGTGCCCGGCCAGGCCGGCCCGCCGCAGGTGGTGGGCACGCACAAGACCGTGGAGGGCGCCGACCTAACGGTGACCGGTATGGGCAATGGCCTCAAGGTCAACGACGCGTCGGTGGTATGCGGAGGTGTTTCGACTGCCAACGCACAGGTGTACATGATTGATGCCGTGTTGATGCCGCCCGCGAACTGAGCCGGCCCGCAACTGATTACCGGCAGCGGTCCGGCTACCGCGTGATGAGGTGGCCTTGCCGCGGCCCGGGCAGCACAATCGAAAGTCCGTGAGGAGGCAACCATGCTGGGATCGGTCGTCTCGGGCCTTGTCCGGCTGGCCGAACTGGGCGGTTCTGTGGTGGGGGTACGCCATGGAACCGAGGAGCCGCGCTACACCGTCGAGCAGCAGATCCCCGGCGTGGAGATCCGGCGCTACGGCCCGCGGATCGCCGCCGAGACGGCCGTGGCTGCCGGCGAGGAGGCGGCGCGAAACGAAGGTTTCCGCCGCCTGGCCCGATACATATTCGGGGCGAATCACACCGCGGCGAAGATCGTGATGACGGCTCCGGTCGCACAAGAGCCGGGCAGCGTGCGTGGACAGCAGGTCGCGATGACGGCGCCGGTATCGCAGCGGGCCGGCGCCGACGGCGAATGGGTGATCCGGTTCTTCATGCCCGCCGGCAGGACCATGGAATCGCTTCCCGAGCCCGACGATGACGCGATCAGGCTGGTCACCGTCCCGGCCGAGACCGTCGCGGTGCGTCGGTTCACCGGCAGCCGCGATCGGCGGGCGATCGCATCGCAGACCGCTGAGTTGATGCGCGCTTTGCCCCTCCTGCGGGACGGGGGCTTCGCGCCGACCGGCCCACCGGCCGCCTGGTTCTATGATCCACCCTGGACCCTTCCGATGTTGCGGCGAAACGAGGTTGTCGTATCGGTCAAGCCCACAATGTCCTGACGCAGTAGGAGTTTCGAGATCCGAGACCGAACGTGCTTGCGAATCCAGACCGATACTCGTACAGTGGCGTTGCACTGGGCCTGAGTCCACTTCTGTGGCTCTACCAGCCAGGATCCGATTCCTGGCAACCATGCTCACATGTGGACGAGGCCCCAGCTCCCCATATGGTCTAACCGCGAGAATCAAGACGTGGCAGTAATTCTGGCTTATGGATCGCCGTCGCTGGGTCATCTGTTTCCGATGGCTGCGCTGCTGCGCGAGCTGGCCGGACGCGGCCATCAAGTTCACTTGCGCACGATGGCCGCCGAGGTTGCCGGCATGCGAGAGGTCGGCTTTCTCGCCGAGCCGGTGGACGTCCGGATTGAGGCCATCGCCGGGCAGGATTGGCTAGCGCGCAACGCATTAGGCGTGCTGAAGATGTCAATCGGTGTGCTGTGCCGGCGAGCAGCGCTCGAAGGCGACGATCTGAACGCAGCGATCGGCAGTGTGGAACCCGATGTGCTCATCATCGATGCGAACTGTTGGGGGGCAATGTCGATGGCCGATGCCGGCGATGTTCCCTGGCTGGTGTTTTCACCTTTTACCCCCTACCTGCGCTCTCGCGGTGTTCCACCGTTCGGTCCGGGCCTGCGGCCGCTACCGGGGCTGCTCGGCGACATTCGCGACGCGTCGATGCGGCCGTTTGTATCGCGTCTTTTCGACCGCCGGATGCTGCCGCGCGTCAATGCCATTCGCGATGAGCTGGGGGTGCCCCGGGTCGGATCTGTCGACGAGTTCTTCCGGCGGGCGCCGCTGCTGCTGGCGGTCGGGGGTGAGCCGTTCGAGTATCCGCATCCCGGATGGGGCGACACGGTGCACCTCATCGGCGCCTGCGTGTTCGAACCCGCACCCGCGACGGCGCCGGAATGGCTGGTTGCCATCGACCAGCCGATCGTATTGGTCAGCACCTCCTCGATCAAGCAGGCCGACAGCGTCCTGGGGCGGGCCGCGCTGGAGGCGCTGGCCGACGAGCCGGTCCATGTCGTAGCGACGTTCCCGGCCGGAGTGCCTCCCGGCCTGCCGCGGCCGGCCAATGCGACCGTGTGTCGGTTCGCCCCGCACGAGGCCGTGCTGGACCGTGCGGTCTGCGCTATCACTCACGGCGGGATGGGCACTACCGTCAAAGCGCTCGACCGTGGTGTACCGGTCTGTGTCGTACCGTTCGCTCGCGATCAGGCTGAAGTCGCCCGCCGGGTTCAGGTGGCCCGCTGCGGCACTCGGCTGCCGGCGAAGAAGCTCACTGCCGCAAGGTTACTGGCGAAGGTTCACACGGCGATGACGATGACGGAGGGCGCACGGCGGGTGGCGGTCGGTTTCACCGTGACCGGGGGTGTCGCCCGAGGAGCCGACCTCATCGAGCAACAGTTGCTGGGGCAGGCAACCGAGGACGTCGCGTAGTAGGCAAGCGTTTGGACGCGAACGCGACCCACGAGACAGCGGCCGCGAGGAAGGCGAGGGTCTGCGCGGTGCCTGTGCCGTCAGACGGATAGAGCACGCCGGCCGCATAGCGGTCGATGAACCCTCCCGCCGGGAGCGGGTCCATCTCCGCTCGCCTGCGTGCCCATTGTTCCAACGAAGTGAGCGGGCATGGGAGATTCAGCCGCACAACGCCGATGCCCCACACAACGGTCGGCACATGGAACAGGATGGTTCGCGGCCAGCGCAGCGCCAGAAATCCACCACTGGGTAGGTAGACCAGGTACCCGAAGTGGGCGCCGACCGTCAGCACCACGACGGCGAGATACTTTCTCGTCGGGCTCTTCGTGGCTTGCCGTGAGCTCACTGGTATCCCCTCGTGCACACGCTCGGTATGTCCGCCATCTTCCTCCGCGGCCGAGACGGCTGCGAGCAACGTGGGGAGATCTTCGCCCCATCTGTTCGGCCTGAAAGTCGCAATCACAACGATCCGCCCTTCCGGGCGATCTGGTTGCCGGACCGCTTGGGTGGAGACCCTTTGAGGCAAGAGTGACGGATGTGATCAGTCGAGCGAACGATCCGAAACCACAAAAACCCTGCCTGAGCAGGGCTTTTGCACTGTGCGCCGTCAGGGTTTCGAACCCCGGACCCGCTGATTAAGAGTCAGCTGCTCTACCAACTGAGCTAACGGCGCGAGAACCGCGTCAGCGACAATAACAAACCCGGCCACCCAAGGTGAAATTCCCACTGTGACGGCCTTCGGGGTCCGACGGGCTCTACTGGTCGCGGTCGGTCTGTGAATAGCCCTAAACTGTTGCCAGGCGCTCCAAGCTTTTCTACAGGTTGCGAGGTAATACCCGGTATGTGGCACGTCGGCTCGGCATTTCGGAGTTGGCTGGTGGCTGTGGCCGTCGTCCCGGCCTTGCTCGTGGGGGTCAGTGCGTGCAGCAGCACGCCGACGGCCCAGCCGCCCAAGGTGATCGTGGACAAGGGCACGCCGTACAGCGATCTGCTCGTGCCCGAGCTGATGGCCTCGGTCAAGGACGGCGCGGTCGGTGTCTCGGTCGACCAGCCGGTCACCGTGGCGGCCTCCAGCGGTGTTCTCGGCGCGGTGTCGGTGGTCAACGAGGCCGGTAGCCCGGTCGATGGCCGGCTCAGCCCGGATGGGGTCACCTGGTCGACCACCGAATCTCTTGGTTACAACAAGCGCTACACCCTGACCGCTCAGTCGTTAGGTCTTGGCGGTGTCACCACCGAGACCATGACGTTCAAGACACATTCCCCCGAGAACCTCACGATGCCCTACCTGCTGCCCAACGACGGCGAGGTCGTCGGGGTTGGGCAGCCGATCGCGATCCGGTTCGACGAGAACATCCCGAACCGCGCGGCCGCCGAGCGGGCGATCAAGGTGACCACCGATCCGCCGGTCGAGGGTGCGTTCTACTGGCTGAACAACCGCGAGGTGCGCTGGCGTCCGCAGGATTACTGGAAGTCGGGCACCACGGTGGATGTCGCGGTCAACACCTATGGCGTCGATCTCGGCGACGGACTGTTCGGCCAGAAGAATCGCACGACGCAGTTCACCATCGGCGACGAGGTGATCGCCACCGCCGATGACGACGCCAAGACGCTGACCGTCCGGCGCAACGGCGAGGTCGTCAAGACCATGCCCATCTCGATGGGAAAGAACAGCACGCCGACCAACAACGGCGCCTACATCATCGGCGACCGCTTCTCCCACATGATCATGGATTCGTCGACATACGGCGTTCCGTCCAACTCGCCCAACGGCTATCGCACCGAGGTCGACTACGCCACCCAGATGTCCTACAGCGGCATCTACGTGCACTCGGCGCCGTGGTCGGTGGGCAGCCAGGGCTACTCCAACGTCAGCCACGGCTGTCTGAACGTCAGCCCCAGTAACGCACGGTGGTTCTTCAACAACACCAAGCGCGGTGACGTCGTCGAGGTGCGCAATACCGTCGGGTCGCTACTGTCGGGCACCGACGGCCTCGGTGACTGGAACGTCCCCTGGACGGAATGGAAGGCGGGCAACGCGAACGTGTAGCGCCGCAACCGTAGACCGCGCGGTCAGTCGACCTTGTGCCAGACTCCGCAGTTTCTCGTCATGAATGCGGTGTCAGTCGGTGCGATCTGAACCACCTGGGGGCCATCGCTGACGTTGTTGTCGATGATGTCGCCCGTGTCGAAACTGCTAAGTCGTGCCCAGTAGCACCCGTACTTGCCGTTTGTCCGATAGGTGCCCGGGACGATGTCGGTGCCGACGACATAGGTCCCGTTGGTTTCCATGATCGTTTTCGGCCCCGGCGGGGGTGGCGGGGTGCGGGTCACCGTCACCGTCTTGGTTATCGCGGGTGGCGTCGAGGTGACAGTGGCCGCTGTGTTGCCCGACCCTCCGCACCCCGCGAGAAGTACCGCGACCACCGCAACGGCTGCTTTCTTTCCCGGCATGGCAAGGGAGAGTAGGCGCAGGCCCCGGCATCCCGCACCATTTCGATAACACCAAGCGCGGTGACGTCGTCGAGGTGCGCAACACTGTTGGGTCGCTACTGTCCGGCACCGACGGCATCGCCGACTGGAACGTCCCCTGGACGCAATGGGAGGCGGGCAACGCAAGCGCGTAGCTCCGCAGCGTTCTCCCATCTCACTGACGAAGTGGCGGACTCAGGTGCCCCGCATCGTAGCTGCTGGCGAATGCGAGCACGCGCGGCGCCAGTGGTAGGTCCGGCGGCACCCAGGGGCTCTTCCTGTCATTGAATCGACTTGTCAGTTCCTTGACCACGGCGACGTCCTCGGCCACGTTCGGATACATGATCTCGTCTAACAGCCCTTGCAGCGCACTCACTTTGGGTTGAATCGCTTTGATCATGTCCAGCACGCTCGGATCACCGGTCATCGCTTCCAGCTCGTTGCGCTTGAGCCAGTCCTTCCTCGTCTGTTCGATGAACTCCAACATGTACTCGCGGTCCATGTTCACCTTCACCTCTGGCTCGCCGTGGCGCCGTGCGGTGAACTGATACCTGAAAGCGTTGGTGTCGCCGTGCGGTAGTGCGTCGCACAGCTCTTCCAACCAGCGGTATTCGAACGAGGAATCCTTGAAATCGTTGAATAGCTCTTCGACCGCCTTCGTCCGCGCACTGTCGTGGCCGAACGACCTCATCGCGGTCTTGATCGTTTGGTTTCGGTGGATCTGAAGCGCGCTGGTGAAGGAGATCAACGCCGAGCGGATTCTGCGCCCGAGCTCATCGACGGCGTCCTCGTCGAACACGGAAACCCGATTGGCCCGGAAATCGTGAAGGATGCCGGTCAGGACATCAAAGAGGGCATCGCTCTCATCTGAGATGTGCCGCAACAACTCCCTGTCCAGCATCCTCCGCAGCCGGTCGTACGCCTCCCGGTACCGCTTCTTCTCGGCCCCCGTCAGTGAGTCCACTTCGTCGGAGATGATCCCCACGTCGACCGTGGGGGTGTGGGAGCCGAGGATGGCTCCATACGGATCTGCTGCAGCAGCTCCGTCGGCCGGTTCCGTAGCCGCCCGCAGACCGGCCACTGCGGTTGCGCTGCGCGCCCTGATCTCATCCGCTGGAGGCGAACCTTCGTGCAACCAACGTTCGCACTCACATCGGAGACTGTTCAGGCTCTGATTCAGTGACGCGTGCACAGCCGGGAGTGTCACCCGGTTTCTGGCGCCGGGCCTGCTGTGGTGGTTCTGCGTCGAGGACTTCATCGCGTGTGCCAACGCCTCAAGTGGTCCAAGGACGACAAGCATGGCGGAGCTGTTTGCCGGTGGGGGGTCCGATATCGCGGTGCTCCGCCATATCTCCCAGGCATCCTTGCAGTAGTTGATCCGATCGTCGGCGTCTATCGCATCCAGCGCCGAAATGAAGGCGTCGAGCCTGTCGACCCAGATTTTTAGGCGCGCGTTGTCCGCGTTCATGCTTCAGCCTTCCCCAAGCCAAGCCATGCAACCGATAGCTGACGGCAACTCCGGCCAACCTCCAGTCGTCCCCCGTAACGATGACTGATCGGCCCTTCTTCACTCCTATCGGCGTGCGTGCTTCTGCCGTTTCATCCGATGCCACGTTAGCTCACGGCACTTGCCAGAAGGTAGCCCCGCCGGCCGATCAGCGCCGCAACAAAGTCGGCTGCCACGGTCGGAGCCTCTCGCCGGCGATTGACGACGTGCCGACGCGAGACGGTGGGTAGCGCGACCGGCCCTCCAACGCTGCAACTATGGTGCGCCGGGCCGGGGGAAGAAAAAGGTCGGAGGGCAAGTTTGCCCTCCGACCTGCCGGGTGGCTGACGGGACTCGAACCCGCGACATCCAGGATCACAACCTGGTGCTCTACCAACTGAACTACAGCCACCATTGCCGGACCGGCCAATGGACGGTTACGGCGTCGTCGATACTAGCCGCTTTCGGTCTCCACAGCCGAATCGGTGTTCGCCGCCGCTGCGATTTCGCTGGTAGACGGCCCCGGCTGGGGAACGAACGCGGTGCGGCGGTAGTACTTCAGCTCCCTGATCGACTCCTGGATGTCGGCAAGGGCCCGGTGTGCCAGTCCCTTCTCCGGCTGCCCGTAGTAGATCCGGGGATACCAGCGCCGGCACAGCTCCTTGATCGAGCTCACATCGATCATCCGATAGTGCAGATAGTCGTCGAGCGCCGGCATGTCCCGCGCTATGAAACCGCGATCGGTGGCGATTGAATTCCCGGCCAGCGGCGCGGTCTTGGCCTGCTTCACGTGGGTGCGGATGTAATCCATGACGAGTTCTTCGGCGGTGGCCACGTCGATGGTCGACCCGCGCACCTCGTTGATCAGCCCGGAGCGGCTGTGCATCCGCGCGACGATCTCGATCATCCCGTCCAGTGCTGCGTCGTCGGCGTGGATCACCACGTCGATCCCGTCGCCGAGGACGTTGAGTTCACCGTCGGTCACCAGGGCTGCGATCTCGATGAGCCGGTCGGACCGCAGGTCCAGGCCGGTCATCTCGCAGTCGATCCACACCAATTCATCGCGCACAGCGCTCAACAGTATGCCCATGGGCCTCCCGGACGCCGTTGCGGCCCTTGCGGCACCACCCCCGCCGGCGGCAGGCCGCGCTAGTCGCCGCCCAGCTTCTTGTAAACCGTGCCCACGATCGGCGTGACGATCGACCGCGGTGCGTATCCGCTGGCCACCGACATCGCCTTCGACGTCAGCCCGGGCACGACCCGCATCTTGTTGCGTTCCAGGCCGTCCAGCGACAGCTGCGCGGTGTGCTCGACCGAGATCCACAGGAAGTCCGGGATCAGCCTGTCGACCAGCGACGCCTCGCCGGGCTCGGGTATCTCGGTACGTACCGGCCCCGGCGCCAGCAGCGTGACGTGTACGCCGGTGCCGCGAAGCTCGCCGCGCAGCGATTCGCTGAACGTGTTGGCGAACGCCTTGGTCGCGGCGTAGGTCGCGTTGTTCGGGATCGGGGAGTTCCCGGCCGCCGAGCCCGAGATGAGGATGCCGCCGGCCTTCCGGGCCAGCATGCCGGGCAGGACGGCGAGCACCAGATCGTGCACACCGAGCACGTTGAGCTGCACCTGTGCCTTCTCGGCGGCAGGGTCGAGCCGCGACAGCGGCCCGAATGTCGCGGTGCCGGCGTTGGCGCACAGTATCGAGATGTCGCGGGTGGCCAACTCGTCGGCCAGTCTGGCCCGCTCGGCCGGGTCGGCGAGGTCGACCGCCCGCACCTCGACGGTCACGCCATAGCGTTCGGTGAGCCGCGCGGCGACCTCGTGCAGCACGTCTTCGCGGCGGGCCGTGATGATCAGGTTGTGCCCTCGGGCGGCGAGTTCGGCCGCCAGTGCCTCACCGATGCCCTGGGATGCACCCGTGACCACGGCTGAACTTTCGGGGGAGGGGGCGGGGACTGGCATGCGGCAATCGTAGGGGGCTTGGATAGTGTGGCCCGCATGAGCAACCCCCGGTCGGGTGCGTCGACGGCCGGACGGTCGAAGGTTCTGGCCTGGGCACTGTGGGATTGCGGATCCACCGGGATGAACGCGATCGTCGCCACCTTCGTATTCTCGGTCTACCTGACCGGCAGCGTGGGGCAGGGCATGCCGGGCGGAGCCTCACCGGCCAGCTGGCTGGGCCGGGCGCTGACGATCGCGGGGCTCACCGTCGCCCTCCTCGCGCCGCTGACCGGGGTGCTGGTCCAGGCACCGCACCGTAGAAGGGTCGCGCTGACCCTACTGAGTGGCCTCGCGGTCGCGTTCACCAGCGCGATGAGCCTGATCCGCGACGACCCGGCCTATCTGGCGCCGGGGTTGGCGCTACTGGCCCTGACCGCGGCCTGCGGCGATCTGGCCAGCGTGCCCTACAACGCCATGCTTCGGCAGCTGTCCACCCCGCAGACTTCGGGACGCATCTCGGGCCTGGGGTGGGCCGCCGGCTACACCGGCAGCGTCGGGCTTCTGATCCTGGTGTACGTGGGCTTCATCGCCGGCGACGGACCGAACAGGGGCCTGCTGGGAATACCCGTGCACGACGGCCAGAACGTGCGCGCAGCGATGTTGCTGGCCGCCGCCTGGTTCCTGCTGTTCGCGCTGCCGCTGCTGGTGACCGCCCACACGTTGGCCCCCGCCGCCCAACCCGACGAGCGGGCCGTCAGCCTGCTCGGGGGATACCGCCAACTGTGGATCGACCTGCGCGCCGAGTGGCAGCGCGACCGCAACCTGGTCTACTACCTGATCGTCAGCGCGGTGTTCCGGGACGGTCTGGCCGGTGTGTTCGCGTTCGGGGCGGTGCTGGGGGTCAGTGTGTACGGCATCTCGCAGGCCAACGTGCTGATCTTCGGCGTGGTCGCGTCCACCGTGGCCGCGGTCGGCGCGGTGCTCGGTGGCCGGCTCGACGATCGCGTCGGGGGCAAGCCCGTCATCGTCGCTTCCCTGGCGGCCATGATCGTCGTCGGCGTGACGCTGCTGGCGCTGTCCGGTCCGGTGGCGTTCTGGGTGTGTGGTCTGCTGCTGTGCCTTTTCGTCGGGCCCACCCAGTCGGCGGCGCGCACGTTGCTGCTGCGGATGTCCAACCACGGAAAGGAAGCCGTCGCCTTCGGGCTCTACACCATGACCGGACGCGCGGTGGCGTTCGTGGCGCCGTGGCTGTTCTTCCTGTTCATCGACATCTTCCACGCCGACCGCGCCGGGCTGGCCGGTCTGTGCGTCGTGCTGGGGGCCGGCCTGATCGGGATGGTCGCGGTGCGCGTGCCCGAGCACGTTCGAGCGGCGGGCTAGGCGAGAGTCACGCCATGGCGGTGCAGATGGTCAGGCCGCGGCCGGTGCGCTGCCGAACCTGGACGCCGTTCACCGAGACGCTGCAGGTGACGTCACGGCCGACGTTGACGACCGCCACGCTTGCCGAGCCGCGCGCCGGGGACGAGAGGGTGACCTCCTTGCTCCACGGCAACAACACGTTGAACTCGGTCTGCATCACGCCGCCGCTGTCGACGTAGGTGATGTTTATCGCCCGGCCCTCACCGGAGACCTTGTAGACGACGGTATCGGTGCCGCTCGGGTTGGTCGTCGGCCCCGGCGAACTGGGCGTGGTGGTGGTCGGCTCCGGCGTGGCTGTGGGCAAAGGGATGGGCACCAGCCTGGGCGTTGTCGTCCTGGGCGTGCTGGTGCTGGTCTCGGGTAGCGGCGACAGCGGGGCCACCACCGTCGCCTCCCGGGACGAGCTGGTCACGATCACGAGCGCGATCACCAGCCCCACGACCAGCAGCACCGCGGCCGCGGCGGCGATCCACAGCCAGCGCGGTGACCTGGGTGGCTTCGGCGGCGGCGGTGGGGGCGGCGTGGTCGGCGGATATCCGCCGCCGTGCTGCCAGTAGGGTGGCAGCGCCTCGGTGGGCTGGGTCGATGGTGGGACGTAGCCCTGGCCGTAATACGGGGGACCCCAGTACTGGCCTGAGTAGGCGGGATCGGTGTTCTGCGGGTAGTTGTCTACCGGCTGCGTCGGGTCGGACCACTCCGGTCGACGTGGATCGTTCATGCCCACCTCATGATCTGCAGGCTACCTGTGTTCGCTGGCGTGCCGTGGCTACCCGGTCGCTCAGCGACGTGTTTTCCACTGGTGGGGTGTATGAACATCGGTACGACAACCTAGCCTGATGAGTCGGGAAGGAGGTGGCGTGAGGCCGGAAGTTCGGGCGACCTATGGCGCCTCGATGTCGCCCGATGCGACGGC
>Ga0210086_1000175_pt1 | contig 40760 bp, 23 predicted proteins | sample China_Galinas_PW_3_FD_184867 | JGI IMG/M metagenome (GOLD analysis project Ga0210086, IMG submission 184867) | Wetland microbial communities from San Francisco Bay, California, USA, that impact long-term carbon sequestration - China_Galinas_PWB_D2... | ecosystem: Environmental > Aquatic > Marine...
ATCGATCCCGACTACCTCGACTACCTCCGCCATCGGCTCACGCCAACTCAGCGCACCTCGCCCGACCGCATCCCTTCCCATCGATGACCGTGAACACAGTGCCATCGATTAGCGTGACCGCTCTCACCTGAACGTCCGAAGCCGCCTCTCAAGGACAGGCTTTTCCGTAACGAGCTGAAGGAGACGGGTTCTTTGCGGTTCACCGATGTGACCGAGGAGAGCGGAATCGATGCGGAAGAGTACGGGATTGGCGTCACGGTTGGAGATTATAACAATGACGAGTGTCCAGACCTCTATTTGACAAACTGGGGGCCGAACCAACTATGGAAGAACCGCTGCGATGGTACTTTCGAAAAGGAGGAGACGATAGCGACCATTGAGAACGACAATTGGAGTGCAGGTGCTAGCTTCTTCGACTACGACCGAGATGGTTGGTTGGACTTGTATGTGGTCAACTACAAGGAGTATGCTCCAGAAGACGATTTTCAATGCACCACGGAAGATGGCGACCGAGAATACTGTGGCCCAAACTACTTCGCCGCCTTGCCTGACCGACTCTATCGGAACTTGGGAGACGGGACCTTCGAGAGTGTCGGAGATACCGCCTTGGTCGGAGACAACAGCGGTTCTGGCCTGGGCGTGGTCCAGGGAGATTTCAATGGCGATGGCTGGCCGGATCTCTACGTCGCGAATGACAGAGAGCCGAACGTTCTTTGGCAAAATCGGGGAGACGGTAGCTTGCAGGACATCGCCGGGTTGACTGGAACTGCAGTAGATAGCCGCGGATTGGCTCTGGCGAGTATGGGCGTCGACGCAGCGGACTTTGATGGCGACGGTTTCCTGGATGTTTTCATGTTACACTTGGAAAACGAGCCCGCAGTTCTCTACAGGAATCGGGGTGGCGGAACCTACGAGGACGTTTCGAGAAGGTCGGGACTGGCGAGGCTGACATGGGGGTTTACTGGGTTCGGTACACTGGCCTTGGATTATGACAACGACGGAATGCTGGACCTATTTCTGGCGAATGGCGCTGTTTCGACCATCGCGGAGCTGCGAAGGTCGGGCGATGTCTATCCGCTTCACCAGAGGAACCAGCTGCTTCGAAATGTGGGGTCCGGGAGGTTTCGCGACTGCTCGGAAGCCGGGGGCCCCGGCATGGGGCTATCAGAGGTCTCGCGCGGAGTTGCGGTAGGCGACGTCGACAACGACGGTGACTCTGACGTCCTGGTCAGCAACAATGCGGGGCCGGTGCGCTTGTTCGAAAACGAGGTGGGGAACAATGTCGGATGGCTCGGTCTGTCGGTGGTTACAGGAGATCCTCCTCGTCCCGCCTATGGCGCCATGGTGCGGATTAACCGCGTTGGGGATACTCCTCTTGTCCGGACGGTAAAGGCAGATGGCTCGTACGGTTCTTCCAGTGACCCTCGCGTACTCGTGGGCCTGGGTCCGAGGGGACAAGTCAAGGACATCGAAGTCGACTGGGTCGACGGAAGACACGAGGCGTTTCAGGCTCCTCCGCTACGCCAGTATACGGAGCTGAGGGAAGGGGAGGGAAGGCGCAGGGGATAGAAGTCTGCGGGTTTCGATGCTCTTCGCGGATCGAGAATGCCCAGGACATGCAGAGATTGGCGGCCGATTGGAGGCTGTTACTCAAGGTGAAAGAGGTCTTTTAGCGATGAAGAGCTTGTGGCTGGATGTTCGCGTCGGTTTTCGCCAACTTAGGCGGGCGCCTGGGTTCGCCTGCTTGGTGCTTGTCGTCCTTGCGCTCGGTATCGGCGGCACGACGGTGATGGTTGGAGTCCTGGATGGCCTCCTTCTCCAGGGTCCACAAGGTGTTCGGCAGCCGGAGAACCTCGTACGAATTTACATCGTTCGTGACGAAGGCCTGATCCAGACTCCTGACGGAGGCGCTGGGTCGTGGGTGGATTTCGGAGCGCTTCGGGACGGAGGGAGCGGGGCAGAGGATGTCGCGGCGTTCTTTCGTCCTCAAGAGGTTGACTATGGCCTGGGCAAGCATGCGAAGAGGGTGCAAGGACGCTCGGTTTCGCGGTCCTTCTTCTCTGTCCTGGGGGTTGATCCCGCTGTCGGGCGATTGTTTGATCAGGCGGACGAATCGTCGGAGAGCGATCGGGATGTGGTTGTTGTGAGTGAGGCCTTCTGGAGACGGGATCTCGGTGCCGATCCCGAGGCGATCGGTCGGCCTCTTCTGCTCGGTGGGAGATCGATGACCCTGGTAGGTGTAGCGAGCGCCGCTTTCTCGGGACTTGACGGAAGCTCGGTGGACCTCTGGATCCCGGTCGACAGAGACACCTGGAGCGATCGTCCTGACGTGGCTCTGTTCAGCTACGTGGCACGTCTTGCTCGGGGTACGAACAGGGAACAGTTTCGCGCCTCGGCGGAAGTGAGCGTCACGGCGAGGTCCTCGGAGTTTTCCGGACTGGACCCGACTCCGCATGTTCTTCTCGGTCCTCTCAACATTCATCGAGGGCCGCATCCTTCGGGGCCGGTTCGACTCGCTGCCGGTCTGTGGCTGGCGACGATCATTCTCCTGCTCATCGCTTGCGCCAACGTGACGAATCTCTTTCTGGCGCGTGCGACCGTTCGGCGTCGAGAGTTGGCAGTTCGCAGGGCTCTCGGTGCCGGTAGAGGGAGGATCTTGCGGCAACTCCTCATCGAGAGCACCGTGCTGACTCTGATCTCGGGAGGGATCGGGTTGCTTCTTGCTCTGCTCGCGGGAAGGCTCATGCAGGCAGTGCTCGGACTGAAGGCGCATTCTTTCCTCGATCTTCCGGTCGTGGGATTCACGCTGTCGGCCTCGCTTGTGGCCGGTGCGCTCTTCGGTGTCGTCTCGGCCCTCCAGAAGGGGCTTCTCGGATCGGTTCTGGCTCGACCTCACGCCTCCTTCGGGTCACGACGCTTCCGAGGTTCCCGATCAGCCCTTCTGATCGCCGCGCAGGTTACGCTGGCTGTGGTTCTGTTGTTCGGAGCCGGGGTCGTCTTCCGCGCCCTGCAAGCTGTCGTGACCATCGATCCAGGGTTGGACATGGAGCGGCTGGCGGTCGCTTCAATGGATCTCAAATCCGCCGGGTACGACTCTCGCGAGGCTTCGGAGCTGCTCCAGCGTGGGCGCCAAACTCTGGAAGTACTCCCTGGGGTCGAGTCGGCGAGCCTGGTGATGCCGATGCCACTGACCGGTGCTGGTTGGGGTGTCAGCGTGGCGGACCGTCCTGGCGGAGAGATCGTCAGAGTTCCCGAGGGACCTTACGCTTACACAGTGGGCACGGATTTTTTCCGGACCGCTGGCATCCAGATCCTCGCAGGACGGCCTTTGCTGGATGAGGATCGACGGGGCTCGGAGCGGGTGGCGGTTGTCAGCGAAAGCCTGGCGAGAGCTCTTGGAGGATCGGACGAACCCGTCCTGGGACGGTGCGTTCCGATCGGTGTGGAGGAACGCCACACCGGCGCGTGCACTCGAATCGTCGGAATTGTTGCTGACGTTCGCCGGAATTATCTCGTAGCGAGCGCGATACCCTACATCTATCGGTCAGCGTCACAGTTTCCTTTTGAGGAGGGCCCCTCGAGTTTCACTCCGCAGTTCTTGGTGCGGCTGAACGGTGATCCCTCTTCGCATCTTGACGCGATCCGGTCCACGCTGGAGGGCTTGGCTCCGGATCTCCCCTACATCAAGGTCCAGACGATGGACGACCTCGTTGGCTCAAAAGCGATCAGGCCTTTCCGGACCGCTTCGAGGTTCTTGGCGCTGTTCGGTTCCTTTGCACTCCTCTTGGCAGCTATCGGGCTTTACAGCTCGCTCAGCTATTTGATCGCGAATCGCACCCGCGACATTGGCGTTCGGATGGCATTGGGGGCACAGCGATCGAACGTGGTTCGGGCAGTCATCGGCCGAGCCTTGGTGCCCGTTCTGGTTGGGTTGGTCTCTGGACTGTCGCTGGCTTGGACTCTGGCAAGGCTGGCTGCAGTCGAGAGTCACGGCCTGAAGCCGCAGGACCCAGTGGTTCTCGTGTGTGTGGTCGCCGTGCTGTTGTTGGCGGCTCTCATCGCGAGTTGGTTGCCGGCACGACGCGCGTCGAGAATGGACCCGGTTTCGGCGCTGAGAGTGGATTGATCTCCACGTCGAATGCGGTCCGGTTTCGAGGCGCTGCAGGGCGCCGGATCAACGCTCAACTGCGCTTGAGGCTTCAGAGAATTGAACGATCCGGTTCAATTCGGCGAACCATCCGTGAGACAGTTCTGAGCTACGTCTGAAGCTACTGAGGGCGCGGCCTGCAGGTCTTTTCCTTCTTACTGATACCAAAAGAGTTACACGCCTCAGATCCGACCGGCCCAAGGTGGCCGGCGGTTTGCCATTCCTCCTGGGCGACTCCCGGCGGAGGGCGGCTCCTTCGGCCGGCTACGACAACGAATCGACAGGAGGAAACGCAACCATGAACGCGATCGATCGATCCAACCGGCGAGGTCGGAGCTGGACCGCCCTGGCCGTTCTGCTGGTGCTCTTCGGGGCGGTGCCATGCGCCATGGCCCAGCAGCAGACCGGCAACCTGTACGGCACCATCTCCGATGGCCAAGGCGGGCTCCTGCCGGGCGTCCAGGTGCAGATCGCCGGAATCGGCGCGCCGCGCACCCAGTTCACCGACAGCCAGGGGAAGTTCCGCTTCCTCGACCTCGATCCGGGGAGCTACCAGCTCACCGCGTCGCTCGACGGCTTCTCGACGCTCAGGTACGAGGCGGTGGACGTCCGCGTGGGGCGGAACATCACGCTGTCGCTCCAACTGAAGGTGGCCGACCAGGTCGCCTCCGACGTCATTGCGGACGTCATTACCGTCACCACCGAGAGCCCGCTGCTCGACGAGCGCAAGGTGTCCAAGGGTACGACCGTTTCCCAGGTCGAGCTGGAGAAGATCCCCACCGCCCGCGATCCGTGGGCGATCGTCACCCAGACGCCCGGCGTGCTCTCCGACCGCGTCAACGTCGGTGGCAGCGAGTCCGGCCAGCAGGCGATGTTCCGGGCGCCGGCGGTGAGTGACGCCCAGAACACCTTCTCGATCGACGGCGTGATCATCACCGACATGGCGGCTATCGGCTCGTCGCCGACCTACTACGACTTCGACCAGCTCGAGCAGGTTCAGGTGTCGACCGGCGGCAGCGACATCGAGAAGATCTCCGCCGGCGCGTCGCTCAACCTGGTGACCAAGCGTGGGACCAACACCCCGCGCGGCTCGGCGCGCTACCTGTTGACCGACGCCAGCAAGCAGTTCGGCCTCTTCGAGCAGAGCTCGCCCGACATCCAGGGAGACCTCGAGAACGGCGACGGCAACGGCGGCTGCCTGGGCTGTGTGCAGACCCTCCAGGGCACGCCGGGCAACCAGACCGACGAGGTGCTCGACCTCGGGTTCGAGGCCGGCGGCCCGGTGGTCCGCGACCGTCTGTGGGCCTGGGGCTCGTACGGCAGGAACGACATCAAGCAGTTCGCCCAGAGCGGTGATCCTGACAACACCCTGCTGGAGAACACCGCGATCAAGCTCAACGGGCAGCCGACCGAGTCCAGCACCCTGGTCGGCTCCTGGAACCGGGGCGACAAGATCAAGAACGGGCGGCGCCCGGGCTCGAACTTCTCGAGCGCCAGCACGTGGGACCAGAGCGGTCCGACGGAGATCTGGAAGATCGAGGGCACCCAGGTGCTCAGCCCCAATCTCTTCATCAACGGCCTCTACTCCTACGTCGACGGTGGGTTCGAGCTGGTGCCCAAGGGCGCGGCCCTGGGGGACTCGATTCCGGTGACCGCCGAGCCGTTGCTCGACACCGACGGCATCTGGAAGAACACGTACCTCCAGATCGGAACCGACCGCAACACCGACAACTGGCAGGTGGACGGTTCCTACTTCTTCAACACCTCCAACGTGTCGCACGAGCTCAAGTTCGGCGTCTCCTACCGCAAGTTCGACGTGGTCAGCTCCGACGGCTATCCGGGGCGTGGCGTCGCCCACCTGACCTGCGAGGCCATCGGCACCTGCGGGTTGGACCAGTTGATTCCGATCCCGGGCGACGACCTGGCGCTGGTGGTGCAGCAGCCGGAGTCGCCGGTCAGCCAGGAGTACACCGCCGGGTGGTTGCAGGACACGCTGACCTTCGGCACCTGGACGTTCAATGCCGGTCTGCGCTACGACCTTCAGGATGGCAAGAACGAGGCATCGAGGATCGCGGCCAACCCGGCGTTCCCGGACTTTCTGCCGGCTAAGCAGTTCAACGGCAACGACCCGGGCTTCCAGTGGGAGACGCTCTCGCCGCGGCTGGGTGCGACCTACGCCCTCGGGGACCGGAGGAAGACCCTGGTCCGTGCGAGCTACTCCCGCTTCGCCGGGCAGCTCCAGTCGAACGACATCCTGCAGGTCAACCCGCTGGGCTTCACCACCCTCCAGGCGTGGTACGACGACGCCAACGGCAACAACTTCTTCGACCCGGGGGAGGACTACTCCCTGGCCTCGGCCTCCGGCTTCGATCCCAACGATCCCGGATCGCTGACGAGCCCGAACGAGGTCGATCCGAGCTACAGCCCAGAGCTGACCGACGAGGTCCTCCTCGGCGTCGAGCACGCCTTCCGCCCCGAGTTCGTGGTCGGGCTCGACCTGACCTACCGGAAGGTCCAGGACTCCAGGGTGCTCCGGCCGTTCATCATCGACGAGACCGGAACCAAGCGGCTGGCGACGGTCGACGACTACGTGCCGAGCAACGCGGTCTGCTCCGTCGCGGATCCCAACTGCGACGGCTTCGTGCGCTCGAACGGCGCCGACGTACCGAACCTGCCCGACGGCACGCCCTGGTCGGCTCAGTTCTTCGGCTACCGCCCCGGCATCACCGACGCCGGCGGTGACCTGCTGACCAACGCCGACTCCACGCGGGACTACAAGGGCGCTGCGCTCACCTTCACCAAGCGCCTGGCGGACCGGTGGATGGCTCGCGGCTATCTCCAGTACGGCAAGGCTGACTGGAAGCGCGGCAGCCAGGACCGGCGCTACGACAACCCGACCGACCAGCAGGGCGGCTTCGACGGCACGGCCGACGATCCCAACGGCGGTCTCTACGTGGTCCAGTCGGCCGGTTCCGGTCCGTTCGAGAACGTGTTCGTGCAGGCGAACTGGTCGGCCAACGTCAACGGCTTGTACCAGGTGGCCCCGGACCGTCCGTGGGGCTTCAACATCGCGGGCAACCTCTTCGCCCGTCAGGGTTATCCGCTGCTCTACTCGTGGACCGAGACCCTGCCCCAGGGGCTGGGCAACGTCACCGCGTCGTCGGTCCGCACCGTCGACCAGTTCCGTTCCGACAACATCTACGACCTCGACCTGCGGATCGAGAAGGACATGGCGTTCAGCGACAACCTGAGCGGGATCCTCTCCCTCGACGCCTTCAACGTCCTGAACGGGAACTTCGTCATGGGCCGGGACGTGTCGCTCGATACGCCGCAGGCGAACTTCGTCACCCAGACGCTGTCGCCGCGGATCTACCGCCTCGGCTTCCGCCTGAACTGGCGCTGAGCCGGCGCACTTTCGGGTCGCGGAGTGGCCGTCCGGTCGCCCCGCGACCGTCCATTCTCGAACGGGGCCGTCCAATTTCGTGGACGGCCCCGTTGGATCTCGAGGCCCGGACCGGGGTGGTGGCCGCGGTGGGGCGGGTCGCCCGAAATCCTCGCAACTGACTCATTTAAAGAGTCTTCCGTGGCCGGCTCGGTGCTGGTCGGCGCGCCTGTCCTGAGCGCCCGATGCTGGCACGGATCTTCCTTGTCCAAGAGTGTAATGGTCCGATGACTGCTCCCAGCCGATACCCCCGACCGGTCGATCCCGCGGCGCTCACGCGCTTGGTCTTCGAGGACTTCGCCCTCGATCTGGCGAGCGGGGCGCTGCACCGGCGGGGGGAGCCGGTCGACCTCGAGCCCCAGCCGACGAAGGTGCTCCGCCACCTGGCGCTCCACGCGGGGGACGTGGTGCTGCGCGAGGACCTCCATCGGCTGCTGTGGGGTGAGGACACCCACGTCGAGGCCGACCAGGGCCTCAACTACTGCATCAAGGAGCTGCGGCGGGCGCTCGGCGACTCCGCACGCAACCCGCGCTACATCGAGACCCTGACCCGGCGCGGCTACCGTTTCCTGCCCTCGGTCGAGCTGGCCGGCCCGGCGGATCCGGACGGGGACGGGACGGCTGACGCCACCCCCGAGACGACCCGGCCCGTGCCGGCGCTGGTGGTGGCGCCGAGCGCGGCCGCCGACTCACCGGCCGGAGCCGGTGGACCCTCGAAGAGGGCGTGGACAGGATTCGTGCTCGTCACCCTGACGGTGGCCGGCGTTCTGGCCGTCGGCTGGTTGTCCGGCTGGCTCTCCGCCAGGTTCAACGCGCGGCCCCCCGCCGCCGACTCCGGCGACGCCGTCGACTCCGCCGGGCCCGCCGCCGCCGTCGGGCCGCAACGGATCGCCGTGTTGCCCTTCGACTCCGCGGACGGTCTGGACGAGGACCAGGCGGTGGCGCGGCAACTGGCGAGCCAACTCGTCTCGGACCTGGTCGGCTCCACCGGTCCGGGCTTCGAGGTGATCGCCTCGACCACGTCGTTCGCCTACCAGGATGCCGGCAAGACCATCGGCCAGATCGGCCGCGAGCTCGGGGTCTCCTATGTGGTCGAGGGGGTCTTTCTCCGGAACGCCGGCCCGGATCCGGCCCGGCCCGGCGGCGATCCCCCCACTGGGTCGACCGGGTCGGCCGGGCCGACCGGCCCGACCGCACCGACCGCGCGGCTCTGCGTCCGCCTGGTCGACACCCGCGAAGAGGTCGTAGTCTGGACCAGCACCTACACGGTTACCGCCGGGCAGCTCGATGCGCTGCCCGAGGTCGTGTCCCAGGAGATGGCGGCCACGCTGCTGCCGCCGGTCTGATCAGACTCAGCGACCGGACTTGTGACGATTGAGTCAGGTTCCTCCGGGGTTCTCGTGGCCGTCCCGTGCGAGGGGGTGGGTCGCTGCCCTGCCCGTGGAGAGATTGCGCCGTCGTGTTCGTTTGTGCCGAAGATCTGATACCTGTCACCAGATCCGATCCATCGGACGACGCGCGCAGACACGGGAGGCAATCATGGACAAGTCGAACGGCGTCACCCGCCGCGGATTCCTCACCTCGGTCGGGGTGGGGGTGGCGGCCGCGGCCGCCGGCAGCCGGCTGGAGGCTGGCGAGCAGCGGGTCGAGGTCGCCGAGCCGGGGGAGATGGCGAAGGTCGCGTTGACGGTCAACGGCCGGCGCCATCGGCTCCTGGTCGAGCCACGGTGGTCGCTCCTTTTCGTCCTCCGGGAGCGCCTCGGGCTGACCGGCACCAAGGCGGGCTGTGAGCGCGGCGAGTGCGGCGCCTGCACTGTGCTCGTCGACGGCGTCAGCCGCTACTCCTGCATGACCCTGGCGCTCGAGGCCCAGGACCAGGAGATCACCACCCTCGAAGGGCTGATGCGGGGCGAGGAGCTCGGACCCGTCCAGCAGGCGTTCCTCGAGCACGACGCCTACCAGTGTGGCTACTGCACGCCGGGGCAGATCGTCGCCGCCGAGGGCTTGCTGCGGGTGGAGCCCGATCCGTCCGTCGACGCGATCCGCCATGGCATGAGCGGCAACCTCTGCCGCTGCGGCACCTACGCCAACATCCAGAAGGCGGTGCTGCGTGCCGCGGAGCTGCGCGGTGGCGGTCCGGGAGGTGCACGATGACCGATGACGCGCTGTACTACGTGGACGCGCCGCTGCCGGAGACCCCGGAGCCGAGCGGCGAGCCGCGGCCCTGGGCCAAGACCGAGGTGGTCGGGACGCCGCGCCCCCGGGTCGACGGCTACGAGCGCCTGAGCGGTACCGCCGTCTATCCGTCGGACCTGGTGCTGCCGGGCATGCTCTACGGGGCCATCCTGCGCTGCCCCCATCCCCATGCCCGGGTGCGGAGCGTCGACGCCGCGGCGGCCGAGGCGCTGCCTGGTGTCGTCGCCGTGCTGACCGGCGCGAGCCCGGAGGCGAAGGACGTGCGGTGGGGCTACGGCGGCGGCGTCACCACGGCCCTGTTCGATCCGGTCTGCCGTCACGAGGGCGAGGCGGTGGCCGCGGTCGCCGCGGAGACCCCGTACCAGGCGCGCGACGCCCTGGCGGCGATCCGGGTCGACTACGAGGTGCTGCCATTCGTGGCCGACGAGCGTGACGCGCTCTCGGCCGGAGCGCCGAAGGTGCACGAGAGCGGCAACCGGGTGGGGGAGCCGACCGCCTACCAGCGGGGTGACGTGGCGGCCGGCTTCGCGGCCGCGGACGTGGTCGTCGAGCGGAGCTTCCGCACGGCGTGCGAGCTTCATACGCCGCTCGAGCTCCACGGTTGCGTCGCCCGCTGGGACGGCGACCGCCTGACGCTCTGGGAGTCGACCCAGGGTGTCTTCTCGGTCCAGGCCGGTGCTGCCCGAGCGCTCGGCCTGCCCCTGGCCAAGGTCCGGGTGATCGGCCACTACCTGGGCGGCGGCTTCGGCTCCAAGCTCCAGCCGGGCAAGTACACCGTGGTCGCGGCCCTCCTCGCCCGGAAGGCTGCCCGGCCGGTCAAGCTCTTCCTCTCGCGGGAGGAGACCTTCCTGTGCAGCGGCAACCGGCCGCCGTCGAACGTGACGGTGAAGATCGGCGCGAAGAAGGACGGCACGCTCACCGCCATCGAGCTGACCGGCCTCGGCACCGGCGGCGCCTACCCGGCCGGCGGCACGTCGCTCCTCGACTGGCTGGCTCGGGACCTCTACACCTGCTCCAATGTGCGCACGGAGACGACCGACGTCTTCATCAACGCGGGTCCGGCCCGGCCCATGCGTGCGCCGGGGCATCCGCAAGGCGCCTGGGCGCTCGAACAGACGATGGACGATCTGGCCGAGCGGCTCGGCATGTCTCCCGTCGACCTGCGGCTCGGGAACGTGCCGCGGGTGAGCCAGACCCGGGGCGGCCAGCCGTTCACCACCACCGGCCTCGCCGAGTGCATCCGGGAAGGGGCGAAGGCGTTCGGCTGGGAGGAGGCCCTCCATGGGGATCGATCGCGCGAGCCCGCTCGGGAGTCGGGCGAAGGCTCGGTGCGCCGCGGCGTCGGCATGGCCGCGTGCCTCTGGATCGGTGGCGCGGGCGGCCCCCCGTCGACCGTCCTGGTCAAGCTGTTCGCCGACGGCAGCGTCAACCTGAACATGGGGGCGAGCGACATCGGCACCGGCACCAAGTCGGTGATGGCGATGGTGGTGGCCGAAGAGCTCGGCGTCGATCCGGACGCGATCCAGATCGAGAACGCCGATACGGCGACGACCCAGTTCGCCACCCCGAGCGGCGGCTCGAAGACGGTGCCCACCGAGTCGCCGACGGTGCGCCGGGCGGCGCTGGCGGTCAAGGACGAGCTCTTCCGCCTGGCCGCCGAGCAACTGGGTGTGCCGAAGCGGGACCTGGAGCTCCGGGACGGTGCGCTGGTGTCCAAGCGGGACCCCACGAAGACGGTTCCCGTGACCGGGCTCGAAGGGCTGCGCCGCCAGGGGGTGCTGGTCGGCGTCGGCTACCGCGGGCCGAACCCGGAGGGCAAGGTGATCAACCCGTTCGGTGCCCAGTTCTGCGAGGTGGAGGTGGACACGCGCACCGGCGAGGTGCGCATCCTCCGCTTCGTGGCCGCCCACGACAGCGGCCGGGTGCTCAACCGGATGACCTTCGACAACCAGGTGTTCGGCGGTATCACCATGGGGATCGGCCTCGGCGCGACCGAGCAGCGCATCCTCGACCGCGGCCAGACCGGCAAGATGGTCAACGCCAACTGGCACGACTACAAGCTGCCGACCATGCTCGACGTGCCGCCGGTGATGACCTCGGTGCCGATCGATCGGCCCGACCCGGAGGCGAACGTCACCGGCGCCAAGGGCCTGGGCGAGCCGGTGACCATCCCGACCGCCGCGGCGTTCGCCAACGCGGTCTACCACGCGACCGGGGTGCGGGTGACCGACAGCCCGATCGACCCACCCACGCTCTGCCGCCTGCTGGCCGAGCGGTCGAAGGAGGGGGCGACGCCATGACCATGCCGAGCTTCAAGTACGTCCGCCCGGGGAGCCTGGACGAGGCGGTGCGCCTGGCCGCGGCCGACGGTGCCCGGCTCCACGCCGGCGGCACCGATCTGCTGGGGTGCCTGCGCGACGGCGTCTTCGGCGCCGACACGCTGGTCAGCCTGACCGGTTGCGACACCCTCCGGGGGGTTCGCGAGACGGCCGACGGCGGCCTGGCGATCGGTGCGTTGACCCCGGTCTCCCAGGTGGCGGAGCACCCGCTGGTCCGGGAGCGCTACCCGGCGCTCGCCCAGGGCGCCGCCGCGGTGGCGAGCCCCCAGCTTCGCCACCAGGGCACCCTGGGCGGCAACCTCTGTCAGAAGCCGCGCTGCTGGTACTACCGGAACGAGGGCTTCCTCTGTCTCAGGAAGGGCGGCGGCATGTGCTACGCCGAGGCGGGGCAGAACCAGTTCCACGCCATCTTCGGCAGCGGCGGCCTGTGCTACGTCGTCCACCCGTCCGACACGGCCCCGGCCCTGGTCGCCTTCGAGGCGTCGGTCCGGGTGGCCGGCCCCCGGGGCAAACGGACCATCTCCGTCGCCGAGCTCTACGTTCCGCCGGAGGTCGACCCGACCCGGGAGACGGTGCTGGCGCCGGGCGAGGTGGTGACCGAGATCGTCCTGCCGCCCGCTCCCCCCGGAGCCGTCAGCCGCTACCGGAAGGTCCGGGCGCGCCGCTCCTGGGACTTCGCCGTGGCGGGCCTCGCCCTGGTGCTGGCCTTCGACGGCGATGTCGTCCGCCGGGCTCGCGTCGTCCTCTCCGGTGCCGCCCCGGTGCCCTGGCGCTCCGAGGCGACCGAGCGGGCGATCACCGGCAAACGCCTGGACGACGCCACAATCGCCGCGGCGGCCGCGGCGGCCGTCGAAGGAGCCGAGCCGCTCGAGCACAACGGCTACAAGGTGGCGCTCTTCCAGGGCGTGGTCACCGAAGAGCTGGCGGCGGCCGGCGCAAGTTGACCGCCGCGGGGTGAGCACCGTGGTCCGGGCGCCCGGACCACGGGTCGAAGGTGCGCAACGGGCGCCGGGTCACCTCCCCCTCGCCACGGATCGGGCGGCCGGTATGCCGCTTGCAGCCGTGGGACGCGGTACGGTAGGGACATCCGGCCCCCCATGCGCGACGACCACTCCAGCTATCCGGCGATCGGCGACTACGCGATCATCGGCGACTGCCGGAGCGCCGCCCTGATCTCGAAGGGTGGCTCTCTGGACTGGCTCTGCCTGCCCCGGTTCGACTCGAGCTCGCTCTTCGCGGCGATCTTGGACCGGCAGAAGGGCGGGCGCTTTGTCGTCTGCCCGGCCGGAGCCTTCATGGTCCACCGCCGCTACCTGCAAGACACCAACGTCCTCGAGACCACCTTCGAGACCGAGGGCGGCCGGCTGAGCCTGACCGACCTGATCCCGGTCGCGTCCGAGGCGGAGAAGCGCTCCGAGCTCTGGCCCGAGCACCAGGTGCTCCGGCGCGTCGACTGTCTCGAGGGGGAGGTGGAGGTGCGCGTGCTGTACGATCCGCGGCCCGACTACGGCCGGATCGTGCCGCGGTTGCGGCGCCGCGGAGCGCTCGGACTGTGGTACGAGCACCGGGCGGAGGCGCTGACGCTGCAGAGCGAAATCCCGCTCGCGATCGACGGCGACGACCCCGGAGCGCGCGGGCGTGAGGTGCTGCGGGCGGGTGACCGCCGCTGGCTGTCGCTGGTCTACTCCCACCGCGAGCCGGCGGTGATCCCGACCTTCGGGGAGGACGCGGAGCGCAAGGTGAACGCGACCGTCCGCTGGTGGCGCACCTGGGCCACGCGCTGCGCCTACACCGGTCCCCACCGGGACCACGTGGTGCGGAGCGCGCTCACCCTGAAGCTCCTGACCTACGCCCCGTCCGGTGCCGTGGTCGCCGCGCCCACCACCTCCCTGCCGGAGGCGGTCGGCGGCGTGCGCAACTGGGATTACCGCTACTGCTGGCTGCGCGACGCGTCGATCACGCTCCAGGCGTTCCTCGACCTGGACCAGGAACGGGAGGCGAACGCCTTCCTGTCATGGATCGTCCACTCCACCCGGCTCACCCGGCCGGAGCTCCAGGTGCTCTACGACGTCCACGGCGAGACCCGACTGGTCGAGCGCGCGCTCGACCACCTGGAGGGATACCGCGGCTCACGACCGGTACGGATCGGCAACGGGGCGCGCAACCAGCTCCAGCTCGACACCTATGGCGAGGTCGCGGACGCGGCGGCCCAGTTCGTTCGCCGCGGCGGCACCCTCGACCGGTCGATGGCCGAGATCCTGCTCGAGCTGGGAGAGACGGTTTGCCGCCGCTGGAGCGAGCCGGACGAGGGGATCTGGGAGCCGCGGAGCGGCCCGCGCCACCACACCTACTCGATGGCCATGTGCTGGGTCGCCCTGGAGCGGCTGCTGGAGCTCCACGACGGCGGCCACCTGGTCGCGCCGGTGGAGCGCTTCGCCAGGGCGCGCCGCGCGATTCGGCGCCAGATCGAAAGCCGGGGCTACAACGAGGCACTGGGCAGCTACGTCAGCGTGCTCGACGGCGACCAGGTCGACGCGAGCCTCCTGCTGCTCGCCCGCTCCGGCTACGCGGAGCCGACGTCGGAGCGGATGCTCTCGACCACCCGAACCGTCCAGGAGAAGCTCGGCGTCAACGGATTGCTCTACCGATACCGGGGCGTCGACGATGGCCTGCCGGGGGAGGAGGGGGCGTTCGGCATCGCCGGCTTCTGGCTGGTCGATTGCCTCTGCCGGCAGGGGCGGCACGACGAGGCCGAAGCGATGTTCGACCACTTGTGCGACCTGGCCAACGACGTCGGCCTCTACGCCGAGGAGATCGACCCGGAGACCGGCGACTGCCTGGGCAACTTCCCCCAGGCGTTCAGCCACGCCGGGTTGATCGACGCCGCCCTGACCCTGGAGGCCGGCCGGGGTGCGGAGCCGGCGGTACGTGTTCTGCAGCGAGGGGAGGCCACGCCATGAACTGGATGAGTGCTCTGCTGTGGGGCTTCGCCGCCACCTCGGTGATGACGACCTTGATGGCCATGAGCGTCGGGCTCGGCTTCTCGCGCATGAGCCTACCCCTGATCCTCGGCACCATGTTCACACCGGACCGCCAGCGGGCGCCGAGCATCGGCTTCGCCATCCACTTTCTCGACGGCTGGGGGTTCGCCTTCGTCTACGGCTTGGCTTTCGAAAGCCTCGGCCATGCTACCTGGTGGATCGGTGGCCTCTTCGGTCTCGTCCACGGCCTGGCCATCCTGGCGGCGGTGCTGCCGGTGATCGACGGCATCCACCCGCGCATGGCGAGCGAGACCACCGGCCCCGAGCCGACCCGGAACCTGGAGCCCCCCGGCTTCATGGCCCTCAACTACGGCCGCGCCACCCCGGCGGTCACCCTCCTCGCCCACCTCGCCTACGGCGTGATTCTGGGGGCGTTCTACCAAATACCCGGCTGAGGCGTCCTGCCGGGCCGCGGGCGGCCGGGGGGCGCCGGTCGACCCGCTCCCGGCGAACGCTTCTTATTGGCTGCTACCGCTACCTCAACCTGTCGATTGCATCGCCGCGGCGATGCCGTTGATCGACAGGAAGATCGCTTCCCGGAGCGCCGTCCGCTCGGCCTCGTCCTCACATTCCCGGAAGCGGCGAAGGAGCTCGATCTGGAGCAGGTTGAGCACGTCGGTGTAGGGGTTGCGCAGGCGGATCGACTTCTGGATCACCGGGCTGTTGTCCAGAAGCTCTTCCTGGCCGGTGATCGCCAGGATCGCCCGGCGGGCTTTGGCGAAGTCCTCGGCGATCTGCTCATGGAGCGACGCCGCCCCCGCCTCCTCCGCCAGCCGCGCGTAGAGCCCTGCGACGTCCAGCCGCGCTCGCGCCATCTCCCGCTGGGCGTTGTTCACCACCGCGGTGAAGAACGGCCACTCCCGGTAGAGCCGGGCGAGCGTGTCCAGGTGCCCGGTCCCGTCTTCGGAGAGCACCGCGTCCAGGGCGCGGCCGATGCCGTACCAGCCGGGCACGAGATACCGGGTCTGGATCCAGGCAAACCCCCAGGGGATCGCCCGCAGGTCGTCGAAGGCGACTTCGGAACCGGAGCGCGACACCGGACGCGACGCGATCGGCAGCCGGCTGATGTGCTCGATCGGCGTGGCGGCGGTGTAGAACGGCCACAGGCGCTGGTCGTCGATCAGCTCGCGGTAGGCGGCGTGGGAGCGCCGGGCGATCTCGTCCATCAGCAGGCCGGCGTCCGCATCCGGCGCCGGCCCCCCGTCCGATCCATCCGATCCGCGCCCCGAGCCCGCCCCGTCACCGTGCTCGGCGGTCGACAGCAGCATGGCGTGGACGATCTGCTCCAGGTGGCGCCGGGCGATGCCGATGCGGCCGTAGCGGAAGGAGATCACCTCGCCCTGCTCGGTGAAGCGGATGCGCCCGTTGTGCACCGGGTCGGGCATGGCGAAGATCGCCTGGTTGGCCCGGCCGCCGCCGCGGCCGACGGTGCCGCCCCGGCCGTGAAACAGCCGGAAGTCCACGCAGTGCTCGCGGCAGATCCTGCCCAGCCGGTCCTGGGCTCGGTGGAGCGCCCAGTTGGCCATCCAGTAGCCGCCGTCCTTGTTGCTGTCCGAGTAGCCGAGCATGATCTCCTGGAAGTCGCCGCGCGCGGCCAGGTGGCGCCGGTAGACCGGGTGGCGGAAGAGCGCTTCCATGCGCCGGTCGGCGGCTTCCAGGTCCTCGATGGTCTCGAACAGGGGGACCAGGTCGAACGGCAGCGACGGCGCGGCGTCTCCGTCCGCCTCGCCCGGGTCGCCGCCGGCCGCCAGCAGGCCCGCCTCTTTGGCCAGCAGCATCACCTCCAGCATGTCGCTCACGTCGTGGGTCATGCTGATGACGTAGGCCTGGATCGACCGGGGATCGACCGCGATCGCCTCGCGTACCACCGCCAGGGTCTCCATGACGCCGGCGCTGCGCTCCGACAGCGTGGCGCCCCGGGGCAGGAGCGGCCGGGGGCTCTCGAGCTCCGCCTCGAGCAGTGCCAACCGCTCCTCTTCGGACAGGGCGGAGTAGTCCTGCTCGACCCTGGCGAGGCGCAGGATCTCGGCGACCGCGGCTTCGTGGACGCCGCTGTGCTGGCGCACGTCCAGGCCGGCGAGGGCGAAGCCGAAGGTCTCGGTGAGGGCGAGCAGCCGGGGCAGGGTGCCGTAGCGTGCGATCGGTCCCAGGCCCGACGCGCGCAGGCTGCGGCCGAGGAGGTGGAGGTCGGCCCGGAAGTCGTGCAGCCTGTAGGGAGCGCCGTCCCCCGGCCGGCCGGCCGCGGGCCGGTCGCCGAGCTGGCGGCGCAGGCGCTCGATCATCAGGGTCAGCTTGCGCCGGTACGGCTCGTGACGGAGCTTGGCGCCGCCGGGCTGCTCCATGCCGAGCGCCCGGGCGTCCCGCGCCAGGGACTCGGTCAGCTCCTCGGGGATCGGCACCTGCCGGTCCGAGAGCGACAGCTCGCCGCGCAGGGCGGCGAGCTCCTGGACGAACCGCTCCAGGGCGGCCCGGCGCTGGCGGGCGACCGTCCGCCGGGTCACCTGCGGCGTCACGTTCGGGTTGCCGTCCCGGTCGCTGCCGATCCAGGAGCGGTAGGCGAGGCCGAGCCGGGGTGCGCCGGTGGCCGCGGCGGCCTTGCCGAAGCGCCGCTCGAGGGCGCGCTCGACGTCGTCGCGGATCCGCGGGGCCGCCTCCCAGATCGCGTGGCGGAGGAAGTAGAGCCCCTGCTCGACCTCGTCGTCGACGCTCGGCCGCTCGGCCGGGATCTCGTCGGTGGTCAGGAGGACGGCGATCTGGAGGTAGAGCTGCTCGAACAGGCGGTCGCGCTCGTCCGGTGTCGTGTCCCGGCGTTGGAGCGTGTCGAGCAGCTCGCCGATCCGCTGCTGCTTGAAGAGCACCGTCCGGCGCCGCGCCTCGGTCGGGTGGGCGGTGAGGGTCGGCTGGACGTCGAGCCGCTCGATCAGGGCGACGGCGTCGTCGAGCGTGAACCCGCGCTCGGCGAGGCGGGCCATGGCCTCGTCGATCGACTCCGCCCTCGGCGTGCCGTCCGCCGCGCCGGTGCGGGCCCGCTCCCGGTTGACCCGCAGGATCTCCTGCTTCTCCGCCTGGTTGACCAGGTGGAAGAAGGTGGTGAACGAGCGCAGCAGCCAGACAATCTCCGGCAGGTCGAGCGCGGCGATCCGTTCGGCCAACTGCCGGCGCAGATCGGGCGCCTCCTCGTGGATCGCCCGCTTGGCGAGCCGCCGCAGCGCCTCGACCCGTTCCAGGGTCTCGTCACCCCCCTGGTCGCGGATCGCCTGGCCGAGCAGCTCGCCGAGCAGGTTGATCTGTCCGGACAGGGGCGCCGAGATGCCGGTCCCCTCGGCCGCGAGCTCCAGTCCCTCCCATCGCTTCATGCTGCAGGCCCTTCGGTTGCGTTGTGGTGTGTCCGGCCGGTGCGATCGCTGTCGGCTCGGCCGGCTGGATCGATTCGATCGGCAGGGCCGGCGAGCGCGGTACCGGACCCCGTCCGCGCGGACCGGCTCAGGCGAGCGGCTGCTCTGCCCGGTCGCCGCCCCGGCCGACCGTCGCCTGGGCGGCCTTCAAGAAGCTGCCGGCCCAGAAGTAGATGTCCTCGTTCCGGACCGCGGAGCGCAGGCGCTCCATCCGCTCCCGGCGCTCCGCGTCGTCCAGGCCGAGGGCCCGGTGGATCGCCTCGGCGAGGCCCTCCTCGTCCCACGGGTTGACCAGCAGCGCCCCGTCCGAGAGCTGGGTGGCGGCGCCGGCGAAACGGCTGAGCACCAGCGCGCCCTCGGCGGTGCCGGCGGCGCAGTACTCCTTGGCCACCAGGTTCATGCCGTCCTCGAGCGGCGTCACCAGCGCCGCGTCCGCCGCCCGGTAGTGGGCCAGGAGCTCGGTCCGGTCTAGAGGGTGGTAATGGTACTGGATGGGGATCCACCCCGGCCCGGCGTGGGCGCCGTTGATCTCGCCCACGAGGGTCTCGATCTCCCGCTTGAGCTCGGCATAGGCGGGAACCATTTCCCGGCTCGGGTTGACGACCTGGAGCAGGACTACCTTCTCGCGCCACTCCGGGTGGTGCTCGAGCAGGGTGCCGAAGGCGCGGAGCTTGTGCCGGATGCCCTTGGTGTAGTCCAGCCGGTCGACGCCGACCAGGATCTTCCTCCCGCTGCCCAGCCGCCGCCGCAGCTCCGTGGCCCGTTGCTCCACCGCCTCGTCGCGGGCGGCGGCGAACAGCTCGTAGTAGTCGATGCCGACCGGAAAGGCGCCGATCTCGAAGCGCCGCGGGCGTCCGTCGACGACCGCCTCGACCGCGTGGCTGACGTGGTGGACCGGCTCCCGCGAGGCGCCGCCGAGCGCCGGGTCGAGGCGCCGCAGGCAGGCGAGAAAGTTGGCCACGTGGCGGTCGGTCTGGAAGCCGATCAGGTCGTGGTCACAGAGCGCGGAGAGGACGCGCTCCGCCTGGGGCAGACGGAAGAAGAGCTCCGGCGGCGGGAAGGGGATGTGCTGGAAGAAGGCGACGCCCCGGGAGATGCCCCGCCGGCGGAGCTCCTCGCCGACCAGCAGGAGCTGGTAGTCGTGGATCCAGATGGTGTCGCCCGGCTGGTGGATGGCGTCGAGCGCCGCCGCGAACTTGGCGTTGACCTGCTGGTACATGGGCCAGAAAGTCGGCTCCGTGCGGCTCTGTTCCTCGAGCCCGTGAAAGACCGGCCAAACGACCTGGTTGGCATAGCCCAGGTACCAGGCGCGCACCTCCTTGGCGGAGAGGCCGATCGGTTGCAGGGCGAAGCTCTTGGTCTCCGCGTCGCTCAGGTCCCGCGCGCAGTGATGGCCCAGCTCCTCTTCCGGGACGCCGCACCAGCCCAGCCAAACGCCGCCCCGGGCGCGGAGCACCGGCGACACGGCGTTGATCATGCCGCCGGACATGGGCAAGACGGTCCAGTCATCGCCGCCGCCGCTCCGGCCGAGGGTGACCGGCAGGCGGTCGAGCGCCAGGATCAGGCGGCCGGAGCGGTGGGCGCGGCGCAGGGGAGCGGGAACGGCTTGCGGAGCCGGCGCATCGGAGGGCCGAGGGAGCGGTTTGGCGGCGGGCATGGGCGGCCTCCTGTGGGGGACGGGGGTGTGCACGGTCCTTCTTAAAGACATGCACGATCCGGGCCGAGAGAGGCCAGCTCAACGAAGCTTCCGAGGAAGATTCGGGACGGGGCCCCTGTTGGATGCCAGGTGAGCGCCGTCCGACTCGAGACCATGCCCGATCCGTCCCCCTCTCTCCAAGATCTGCCCCGCCCGGAACGCGACGCGGCGTCCCTCTGCCGCGACTTCCGGCGCTACCTCACCCTGACCCTGGGCAGGGACCCCTGGACCCACGACGACCACTCCCAGTACCAGGCCCTGGTGCTGGCGGTCCGGGACCGGCTGATGATCCCGTGGCGCCAGACCGCCCGGCTGCGCCGCGAGCACGACAGCCGCCAGGCGTATTACCTGTCGATGGAGTTCCTGATGGGGCGGGCGCTCCGCAACGCGCTGCTCAACGTCGACCTGGAGGTGCCGGCGCGCGATGCCATGACCGAGCTCGGGCTGCGCCTGGAGGATCTGGCGGCGGAGGAGCCGGACGCGGCCCTTGGCAACGGCGGGCTCGGCCGGCTGGCCGCCTGCTTTCTCGACTCCTGTGCCACCCAGGAGCTGCCGGTGGTCGGCTACGGCATCCGCTACGAGTACGGCGCCTTCCGCCAGCGGATCGAGGACGGCCGGCAGGTGGAGGAGCCGGAGCACTGGCTCCTCCGCGGCAACCCGTGGGAGGTCGAGCGACCCGAGATCGGGCAGGTCGTGCGCTTCGGCGGGACCACCGAGCTGCGCCCGGGCTCGAACGGCCGCCTCCAGGTCTGCTGGTCGGACACGGAGGACGTGTTCGCGGTGCCCTACGATACGCCGGTTCCCGGCTACCGGAACGGCACGGTCAACACGCTCCGCCTGTGGAAGGCCCGGGGGACGGACAAGTTCAGCCTGGCGGAGTTCAACGCCGGCGACTACGCCGCGGCCGTCACCGCCAAGAATCGGGCCGAGAACCTGTCGATGGTGCTCTACCCGAGCGACGAGAGCGAGAACGGCCGCGAGCTCCGCCTGCGCCAGCAGTACTTCCTGGCCAGCGCCAGCCTCAAGGACGTGCTCCGGCGTTGGATCCGGGACCACGGGACGGAGTTCTCCAGCTTCGCCGAGAAGAACGTCTTCCAGCTCAACGACACCCACCCGACGGTGGCGATCCCGGAGCTGATGCGCCTGCTGATGGACGGCCAGGGGCTGGAGTGGGAGGCGGCCTGGCGGATCACCTCCTCGACCATGGCGTACACCAACCACACCCTGCTGCCGGAGGCGCTGGAGCGCTGGCCGCTCACCATGTTCCGGCGGCTCCTGCCGCGGGTGACCGAGATCGTCGAGGAGATCGACGCCCGCTTCAAGGCCCAGGTGGCGGAGCGGTTCCCGGGCGAGCCGGAGCGCGTGCAGCGGATGAGCATCATCGAGCCGGGGACGCACCCCCATGTGCGCATGGCCCACCTGGGCGTGGTCGGCAGCATGTCGGTCAACGGTGTCGCCCGACTGCACACGGAGCTCCTCCGCGACGGCCTGTTCCGCGACTTCGCCGCGCTCTGGCCGAAGCGGTTCAACAACAAGACCAACGGGGTCACGCCGCGGCGCTGGCTCGCCGCCTGCAACCCGGACGCGAGCGGCCTGATCACCGAGTCGATCGGTCCAGGCTGGGTGACCGATCTGACCCGCCTCGCGGAGCTCCGGCCGTTCGCCGACGATCCGGACTTCCGCGCGCGCTGGCGCGAGGTCAAGCGGGGCAACAAGCAGCGCCTGGTCAAGATGGTCCGCGACCTGTGCGGCGTCCAGGTCTCCCTGGACGCCCTGTTCGACGTCCAGGTCAAGCGGATCCACGAGTACAAGCGCCAGCTCCTGAACGCCCTCCACGTGATCCACCTCTACGACCGGATCATGCGCGGCGAGCACGACGGCGCCGATGCTCCGTGGACGCCGCGGTGCGTGCTGCTGGCCGGCAAGGCGGCACCCGGTTACCAGATGGCGAAGGTGATCATCGAGCTGATCACGGCCGTCGCCCGGACGGTCAACGGCGACCCGGACGTGGGCGAGCGGTTGAAGGTCGCCTTCTTGCCCAACTACCGGGTGTCGATGATGGAGATCCTCTGCCCGGCGACCGATCTCTCCGAGCAGATCTCGCTGGCCGGCAAAGAGGCGTCCGGCACGGGCAACATGAAGCTGATGATGAACGGTGCGCTCACCATCGGCACCCTGGACGGCGCCAACATCGAGATCCTGGAGGCGGTGGGCGAGGAGCACTTCTTCCGCTTCGGCCTGACCGCCCAGGAGGTGGAAGCCCTCCGGCCGCACCACGACCCGCGGGCGCGGATCGCCGAGGACGAGGACCTTGCGCGGGTCGTCGACCTCCTTCGGAGCGGCCGCTTCCTGCCGTCCGGTATCGCGGCGCCGGGGCCGTTCGGACCGATCCTCGACCAGCTCACCGGCGGCGACCCCTGGATGATCACCGCCGACTTCCGCTCCTACGTCGACGCCCAGGAGCGGGCCGCCCGCGCCTACCAGGACGCCGATGCCTGGAGCCGGTCCAGCCTCCTCAACACCGCCTCCTCCGGCGGCTTCTCTTCCGACCGCACGATCGCCGAGTACAACCGGGACATCTGGCGCCTGGAACGCCTGCCGACGCCGGGATAGCAGGGCACTTCGTGACGGCTGTGTTTGTCTTGGTCGATCCGTCGAGAAGGCCGTTCCGATCGACCTGGATGATCCACTGGATCGCCCCCCATCCCCTCGATCCCCTTCCCACCCTCGCGGGGGGAAGGGGACGCCCCCGCCCAAGGCTCTCGTCGGTTGGAGGCGGAGCTTCACGGGTTTCCTTCGCCCTGTCGCCGTCGCCCTGCCCGTTGGGGTGTGTCGATGGCCCCAGTTGGGTGGTAAGACGTTATCGACAGTAGTCGAATGCGCATATCCGCAGTTTCGGGTCAATGCGCTCGCGGACCGAAGGGGGAGCCAATCCTCGAGGTGCCGGGTCGGTCCGATCTTTCCGATCGGCGAGGAGGAGAAATGGCGAGTGATTTTCGGGTCCAGTTGATTCACCTGGCGGGTTTCGAGTCCCGTCACGCGGTCTTCCGCATCCCACCCCAGACCTTCCCGGTGCTGGCGGCTGCCACGCCGGAGGACGTCCAGCTCGAGCTGGTCGACGAGTCGGTGGCGCCGATCGATTTCGACGCCGATGTCGACCTGGTGGGGATCTCCGTCATCCTGCCGTTCGCGCCCAAGGCGTACGAGGTGGCGCGGCGGTTCCGCGAGCGGGGCGTGGCGGTGGTGCTCGGCGGCCACCACGTGACCGCCCTGCCGGAAGAGGCCGCCCGTCACGCCGACGCGATCGTGGTGGGGGAGGGGGACCTGGTCTGGCCGCAGCTGCTCGCGGACTTCCGGCGGGGGGAGCTGGCGCCGCGCTACGACGGCGGCACGGTGAGCGACCTGGGGGCCCTGCCGCCGCCCCGGACCGACCTCATCGATCCGCGCCACTACAGCATCGCCAACTCGGTCGTCGCCTCCCGCGGCTGCCCCTACAACTGCGCCTACTGCTGCATCCGCACCACCGCCGGCCGCTACCGCAAGCGCCCGATCGAGGACGTGGTGCGGGACATGGCGGCCGCCCAGGGCAACGTCCTGCAGCGCAAGATGTTCATCTTCTGGGACGACAACCTGACCGGCGACCGGGAGTACGCCAAGGCGCTCTTCCGGGCGATCGCGCCGCTGGGCAAGCGCTGGATCGCCGAGGCGACGCTCCACGACTTCACCGCCGACGCAGAGCTGGTCGAGCTGGCGGCCGCAAGCGGCTGCCGCGGCCTGTTCTGCGGCATCGAGTCGTTCAACCAGGAGGCGCTCCGCGGCGTGCGCAAGGGGTTCAACAAGGTCGCCCGGTTCCGGGAGTCGATCCAGCTCCTCCACGACCACGGAATCTGCGTCGACGCCGGCATGATGATCGGCTTCGACGAGGACGACGAGTCGATCTTCGACCGCACGCTCGAGACGGCGATCGCCCTCGACATCGACATCATGAACCTGGTCCTGGTGACGCCGTATCCGGCGACCAAGCTGTTCGCCGAGATGGCGGCCGCCGGCCGCCTGCTGCACCGGGACTGGTCGCGCTTCGACGGTCACCACGTGGTCTTCCGGCCGGCTCGCATGAGCCCGGATACGCTCGAAGCGGGCTGGCACCGGGTGCGCTCGGAGTTCTACCGCATGGGATCGATCGCCCGGCGGGTCTGGCGCTCCGGCGCCGCCCCCTGGATCGTCCTGCCCCACAACCTGTCGACCCGCCGGTTCGTCCAGATGGAGAGCCGCCGCTTCGCCGACGAGGCGTTCGAGTACTCGACCGTGGTGCGCGAGATCCGCGGCTCCGGGCCCATTCCGGCGTTCGACGGAGGGGCGTTCGAGGGTGGCGGCTTCGACGGTCTCGGGCAGGCTCGGAGGGAGGCGTCATGAAGGTCGAGATCATCAACTGCTGGGTCAGCCGCTACCGCGGTGAGAGCCGGACCCGCCTGATCCCGCCCCTGACCGCCGCCCACCTCGCCGCCCTCTGCCCCGACTGGGTCGACGTCTCGATCCGCCACGAGCAGGTCCGCCCGGTCGACTACGACACGGACGCCGACCTGGTGGCGCTGTCGTTCATGACCGGCTACGCCCCCCACGCCTACCGGGTGGCCGAGCGCTTCCGCGCCCGCGGCAAGACCGTGGTCCTGGGCGGTCCGCACGTGACGCTCCACCCGGACGAGGCGCTCGCCCACCTCGGCCCGGGCGACGCCGTGGTGGTGGGCGAGGCGGAGGTGGTCTGGCCGCGGCTGCTCGAGGACGCCCGGCGCGGCAAGATGGAGCGGCTCTACCGGGCCGCCACGCCTCACTCTCTCGCCGGCCTGCCCATGCCCCGGTACGACCTGATCGAGGACGACTTCATCCTCAATCACTACGTCCAGGCGACCCGCGGCTGCCCGTTCTCCTGCTCGTTCTGCTGCCTGAAGGCGCTCGAGACCGGCTTCCGCATGCGTCCGATCGACGACGTGATGCGCGATATCGTCGAGTACCGAGGCAAGAGCTGGCTCCAGAACAAGGTGGTCTGGTTCTGGGACGACAACCTGATCGGGCACAAGGTCTACGCCAAGGAGCTGTTCCGCGAGATGGCACCGCTCGGCAAGTGGTGGCTCACCCAGGCGTCGGTCAACATGGCCGCCGACGAGGAGCTGGTGCGCCTGGCCGCCGACGCCGGCTGCGCCGGGGTGTTCCTGGGCATCGAGACCTTCAGCGCCGAGAACCTGCGCACGGTGCGCAAGCACCAGAACAAGATCGACGACTACCGGCGGGCCATCCGCACCTTCCACGACCACGGCATCGGCGTCATGGCCGGGCTGATCGTCGGCTTCGACGACGACACGGCGGAGTCGATCCGATGCATCCCGGACATCGTCGAGGAGCTGGGGATCGACGTCCCCTTCCTCAACATCTCGACCCCCTTCCAGGGCACGCCGCTGTGGGACGAGGTCGAGGGCGCCGGCCGGATCCTCTCGACGGACTGGTCTCTCTACACCGGCATGAACGTGGTCTTCGAGCCGGTGTCCATGAGCGCCGGGGAGCTCGCTTCCGGCTACGCCGCCGTCTGGCGCGAGCTGGTCTCGGTCCGGCGCGCGTTCCGGCGGATCACGCTCCGGCCGACGAGCCTGCGGCGGCTCGCGGCGAGCCTGGGGATCAACGGCTTCTACGCCTTCCAGGGCGTGCGGGGCCACGGGCCGCAAGTGCGGCTGGCCGGGGGGGAAGCAGAGCGCCAAGGCTCGGCTGCGGCCGAGCGTCCCCGCGACCGGCAGCTCGGTTTGTCGGAGGTCGGGGAGGCGATGCATTGAAGTGGATCAAGGGCCGTTGGCTGCTCAAACTGATCAGCCTCTACCCGCCCTACCTCGGGGCGGGCGTTCGGGTGTCCCACATCGGGGATGGTTACCGCACCTTTGAAGTGAAGATGAAGCTCTCGTTTCTCAATCGCAACTACGTGGGGACCCATTTTGGCGGTTCGCTCTACTCGATGTGCGATCCGTTCTACATGCTGATCCTGATCGAGAGCCTCGGCCGCGACTACCAGGTGTGGGACAAGTCGGCCTCGATCCGCTTCCGGCGCCCGGGGCGCGGCACGGTGCGTGCCCGCTTCCACCTGTCGGAAGATGAGATCGAAACGATCCGCCGCACCGTCGACGCCGAGGGCAAGGCCGAGCCGCGGCTCTCCGTCGACGTGGTCGACGAGCAGGGCGAGGTGGTGGCCGAGGTGGAAAAGCTGCTCCACGTGCGCAAGAGGGAGCGGGTGGCGAGCGAGAGCTCCTGAAGAGATCGATTGCGGCGGGAGGCCCGGCTCCCGGCCAACGATCCGACCATCGCTCGAAAGGAGCACCGATGTTCACCATCGAGAACCACGTGGGACGGCTCGTCGAGGTGCGGATCGCGACCCCGGTCGCCGAGCCCGAGATGCCCGGTATCGCCCAGGCGACCCATGACCTGATCGCCTCGCTGCCGGGGGCGTTCGTCGCCGTGATGGACCTGCGGCAGGCCAACGTCTTCCCGCAGGCGGTCAGCGACGCCTTCGTCCACATCCTTTCCGACAACAACCCGAAGCTCGAGCGCTCCGCCTTCCTGATCGGCGAGAGCACGATCTTCGGCCTGCAGATCGAGCGCGCCATCCGCATGGCGGGCAAGCCGAACCGGCAGGCGTTCCGCAAGCCCGAGGAGCTGGAAGCGTGGCTGGACGAGCCTCTCAAACCGTCGGAGCAGTACCGGTTGCACGAGTTCCTGGTGGCGGAGGCGAAACCGGTTCTGGCTTGAAGGGCCGGATCGGCTTGATGGGCCTGTTGGGCCTCATGGGCGCGCCGGCGTGAGCGAGCGGGCGCTCACCGTGCCGGCCGCGGACGGCTATCCGCTGGCGGCCACGCTCTACGGTCCGGACGGCGCGGCGGCCCCCGACAGGTCGACCGGGTCGGCCGGGTCGACCGGGTCGGCCGGGTCGACCGGGAGCACCGCGCCCGGCGGGTCGACGGCGGTGGTGCTCTCGTCGCTCGGCGGCGACCGCCGGCGCTACATGCCCTTCGCCCGCCACCTGGCGCGCCGCGGCTGGAACGTCCTGACCTTCGACTACCGGGGGATCGGCGGTTCACGCCGGCGGCCGGTGCGGGGGTTCCCGGCGAGCCTCTCCGACTGGGGCGCCCGGGACGTCGAGGGTGTGCTCGCCTGGGCGGCCCGCCATGCGGCCGGCCGGTGGGGGGTTCAAATCGCTTGTGCTCCACCATCCGGCGACGACGCGGCCAGGACGGGGCAGCGGTCGCCCCGGCTGGTGGTCGTCGGTCACAGCGTCGGCGGGCAGATCCTGCCGCTCGCCTCGAGCCACCGCAGGCTGGACGCCGTCCTCCTGGTCGCCCCCCAGGCCGGCTGGTGGCGGCTGCGCGAGGGGATCTGGGCCCACCTGGTCCGCGCCTACTTCACCCTGACGCCGGCGGTCGTCGGGGTGTTCGGCGGCCTGCCGCTCTGGCCTACCGGCCCCGAGCGGGTGCCGGCCGGCGTCGCTCTGGAGTGGCGGCGGTGGTGCCTGGAACCGACCTATCGGAGCCTGGCGGGAACACCGCTGGGAGCGCGGTTCGCCGAGGTGACGGCGCCCGTCTTGGCCTACTCGTTCGCCGACGATCCGCTGTTCTCGCCCCGGCGGGCGGTGGAGGCCCTGCTCGATCTGTACGCCGGGGCGCCGGTCGCGCACCGCCACGTTCACCCGCGGGAGCTGGGGCACCGGAGGATCGGCCACCGTGGGTTCTTCGATCCGGCGGTGGGACGGGACCTCTGGCCGGACGCCGTGGCCTTCCTCGAAGGCGCGGCTCAGCCGGCCGCGCGAGCGCCCCGCCGGCCGCGACCGCTCCACCAGGCGCCGGCGCCCAGGGCGGCCAGCCCGAGCAGCGACAAGGCCGCGCCGGCGCCGATCCCCTCGGGCCGATAGCGGAGCTCCAGCCGGCCCTCCGTCCTCCCGGGGCCGCCGACCGGCACGCCCAGGAACACCCCACGCACCGCCTCGACCGGCGCCGGCTCGCCGTCGACCCGGGCGTGCCACCCCGGGTCCCAGGTCTCGGCGATCACGACCGTCGCCGGCCGCGGCGTCCGCCAGGAGACGATCCAGTGCCCGGGCGATCGCTCGAGCACGTCCAGGCGCCTCCCAGACCGCCCGGCACGGTCCCCGGCGCCCGGTGCGCCGGCCGATCCCGCCGATCCCGCCCGGCCGATTGCTCCTGGTGAGCCGGCTGCTCTGGCTGATCCGGCGGGTCCACCCACCTCGGGGGATTCATCGCCCTGGGGCGGACCCCAGCGCACGATCGGCAGGGCCCCGGGCCGGCGCCAGACCCGGGCGTCGTCCCCGTCGTAGGCGAGCCGCCAGCGCCGGCCACCAGGGTTCGCCGGCGCTCGCTCCCCGGGTGCCGTCATCACCCAGCGCACGCCGAGACGGTCGAGCCACGGGCTGCCCCAGCGCCGGATCGGCTGGTAGTAGACCGGGTCCGGCGCGGCGAACGAGGCGTAGATCTCCTGGTAGTCGTGGAGCTTGACCGGCGTGTCGCCGCGGACGTCGAACAGCCGGTAGACCATGGCGGCGTCCGGGTGGAGGACCCCGCCGGTGCCGGCGATCCGGTCGAGCGAACTGGCCCGGCGGTGGAGGAATCGGACCGCGCCGGTCTCCGGGTAGAGGTCCGCGGCCGGAAGCGCCGGGTTGGTCCAGGCGTGGGCGAAGGCCAGGTCGGCGGCCACCAGGGCCGGCAGGAGCGGCCACAAGCGCCGCCGCCGCGCGGGCTCCAGGAGCAGGGTCGCCGCCAGGGCGAGGGCGATGGTCGCGATGCCGACGGTCCAGACGGTCTCCGCCGGTCGCAGGCCGGCCGCCGCCCAGTCGTCGGCGAACAGCAGCCAGCAGAGGCCGAGCAGGGCGAGGACCGCGGCGGCGGCGGCGGCCATCGCTCGCCGGCCGGAGCCGGCGAGCCAGGCGTCGACGCCCCGGGCGGCGAGGACGGCCAGGCCGAAGTCCAGCCCCATCTTGAGGTAGTGGGTCAGGCTCTTGTCGATCACCGGTAGCGCCATCAGCAGGTGGCGGACACCCGGCACCTGGTAGGCGGCGAGGAGGGCGAAGAGGGTCATCGCCGCCACCGCCAGCCAGGCCCGCTCGCCCGCGCCCCCGCTCGCGCCGACACCGGGGCCGGCGCCGGTATCGTCTCCCTCCACCCCGTGGCGGCGCCAGCCGTGCCAGGCCGCCGCGACGCCGGCCGCCGCCAGCAGCAGGGTCGCCGTGCCGACGTAGATCGACGTCGCCGGGTCGTTGAACGGTCCCCACCAGGTGGCCGCGCGCCCGGCGGCCAGGGCGTCCGCGGGGGCCGGCGCCAGCGGCGTCGGCGCCGAGCGGCCGAAGAGCGCCGGCATCACCAGTCGGAGCAGCAGCTTGCCCACCAGCGACAACGGAGGCGGTGTGTAGGGCAGGTCCACCAGCCACTTGCTGCTGCGAAACACCGTCGCCATCAGCGGCACCAGCTCGATTCCGGCGATCCACAGGGCGGCGATCCAGCCGCCGGCGTAGGCCAGACCCACGGCCACCGGCCGGCGGGCCCACCGCACCACCAGGTAGACGCCGGCCAGCATGCCGGTGAAGACGGCGGTCTCCGGGTGGCCGCCCAGGAGCTCCAGCCCGCCGAGGCCGGCTAGCCAGGGCCAGGCCGCGGGCCGCCGGGCGAGACGCTCGGTCGCCCAGAATGCCCAGGGGACCAGGGCGTGGCAGTTGGCCATCGGGTAGAGCATCCAGCTCGTCACCACGCCGGAGAGGGGGAAGGCGACCGCGGCGAGCAGGGCGCCGCGCTGGCTCGCGCCGAGCTGCCGGGCGAAGGCCCACGCGCCGACGCCGCCGATCACCAGCCGCGCCCAGGGCAAGAGCACCAGCCCGAGCTGGAGCGGCAGGGCGGCGAACAGCAGGTGGAGCGGGAAGAGCGGTGCCGAGGAGCCGTTCGACCAGTAGGGCGTGCCGGAGAACTGGAAGGGGTTCCAGAGCGGCAGCCGCCCGGCGCGCATCTCGGCGCGCAGGAAGATCAGCCAGGGCTCGACCTGGAGGGTGATGTCCCGCAGGTGGGGGTTGCCCGCGGCCGGGTCCAGCTTCGGGGTGGCTCCCTGTGCCGCTCGTTGCCCCGCTCCCTGCCAAGGCGGCAGCGATCCGAGGGTCGCCGCCGGGCTGGGCACGCCGTCCGGCAGCGCCAGCACCGGACCGAGCAGGACCATCGCCACGATTCCGGCGACCGCCCAGGCCGCGCACCAGCCGCTGCCCGCTCCGGAGCCTCGCCGCCACCACCGCTGCACGGCCAGCGGCGCCAGGGACAGCACGAGCAGGACGGGCAGGGCCGGATTCATCCGGGGGATCATCCCATAGCGACGACCCGCTCCCCGACTACCTCCCGGGGTGGCCCGCGCCTCCCCTCCGAGGCGTTGTGCGGCCCCACGGCACGCGCCAGGGTGAGGTGGGAGTCCGTGCGGCGGTCTGATGCGGCGGGTCCCCTGGCGACGGGAAGGGCGCGATGGACGCGGCACCGACAGAGCGGGGCAGTCTGGACAGCTCGGAGAGCGAGCGCGGGCGATGACCGACCGCACACTGCGCGGGCGGCTGCACCTGCTGCTGCTCCAGTGGCTGGTGGTCTTCCTGGTGGTCTCCGGGCTGGTCGGTCTGTTCGCTCTGCGCCACATGCGCGCCCACGTGGAGCAGGACCGGCTGCTCCTGGCGCGCACCGTCTCCCACTACCTGGACTCGGCGCTGTTGAACGCGCTCCAGGGGGTCGGCCGGCTGGTCAGCGAGCTGCCCGATCCGGGGGAGTGGGACGGGGCGGCCCGCTCCGAGCTCCGCTCCTTCCGCTTCCAATTCCTCTTCCGGAGCGCCATCCACCTGCTGGACGAGAACGGTCGGGTACTGATCTCCGATCCGTCGTTCGCCGACCCGCCGCCGATGCCGACCGACGAAGGCGTCGACGCCTACCTGTCGCGCCCGCGGATCAGCTCTCTGCTGCGCAAAGGGGACCGCCGGGTCCTGCTCCTGACCTATCCGTTCGAGCGCGACGGCAAGCGCTACAGCCTGGTGGCGGAGATGAGCCCGCGGGGATCCATGCTCTCCGTCGTTCTCCAGAACCTGGCGCCGGAACCCGATCTCCACCTGGTGGTGATCGACAACGTCGGCATGGTGATCGCCGCGCCCGATCACGAGCAACTGTTCAACGCCATGGCTCCCGCCGATCAGCTCGGTGCCCGCATCCGCGCCCGGCGGCCCCTGGTGACGGAGGTCTCCTCCTGCACCATCTGCGTGGACGGTCCCAAGACCGGGGACTTCCTCACCGTCATGGTGCCGCTGCGCAACGCCCCCTGGGGCGTGGCGATCCAGCAGGACGAGTCGGAGGCGTTCGCCGTCCTCCGCCCGTCCCAGCTCGGCTTCGCCACCACCGCGGTGCTGCTGCTGCTCATGGGCCTCCTCCTCTCCCGCGGGCTCGGGCGCTCGGTGATCGAGCCGATCGGCCAGCTCTCCGAGCAGGCGGAGCGGCTGCGCCAGGGGGACCTGGAGTCCCCGATCACCGTCGAGGGGGACCGGGAGATCCAGATCCTGGCGCGCAGCCTGGATGAGGCACGCGGCCAGCTCGGCACGACCCTGGGCGAGCTCAAGGGCTTGAACGAGCACCTGGAGGAGCTGGTCGCCGACCGCACCCGCGAGCTGCGCTCGCGCTACGAGGACCTGAAGCTGCTCTACGACGTGTCGGCACTCTGCGCCCAGGAGCGGCGGCCCAGCCGGTTCATCCCGCCGGTGCTCCAGCGGATCTCGCGCCGGTTCGCGTTCCACGCCGTCGCCCTGGTGACGACGCCGCCGGACGGGCCGCAGAAGCGCTACGTCCACCCGGAGAAGACCGCCCTACCCTGGCTCGGCGCCGCCGCCGCGGTGCCCGAGGGGTGGCAGCGGCGCGAGCTGGTCTACCACGGCGAGCCCAAGGGGGTGCTGTTCTACCGCTGGCCGGACAGCGAGGACCAGCCGGCGGTGGAGGCTCTGCAGCACGAGCTCGCCCTGTCGCTCCACTCCGCCTACCAGCTCCGCCGGACGCTGATCCAGGACGCCCAGCGCAAGGTCCTGGTGCGGCGGCTGCTGGCGGCCGCCGAAGAGGAGCGCCGCCGGATCGCCCGCGAGCTCCACGACGAGATCTCCCAGCTCCTGACCGCCATCCAGCTCTCCCTCGAGCACGCCGCCTCGCACCCCGAAGAGCCCCACCGGTTCGACCGGGTCGAAGAGCTCCTCACCCGCACCCAGCAGGAGGTCCACCGGGTGATCTTCGACCTGCGCCCGTCACTCCTCGACGACCTGGGGCTGGCGGCCGCGGTGCGCTGGTACGCCGAGCGCTACCTGGAGCCCGAAGGGATTGACGTCAGCCTGGAGGTGGAGGAGGAGCTGGAGCTGCCCGACGAGGTGGAGATCACCGCCTTCCGGATCTACCAGGAGATCATCACCAACATCCTGCGTCACGCCCACGCCGAGCATGTCTCGGTCGAGCTCGAGCTCCACCCCGCGCTGATCTCCGTCGCAGCGGAGGACGCCGGGCCGGAGGGAGGAGCGGGCGCGGCCGGCACCTTGGTGCTGGCGGTCGAGGACGACGGTGTCGGCTTCGAGCCCGACCAGCAGTCCGGTGGCGGCGCCGGCCTGGTCGGCATGCGCGAGCGGGCCGACCTGATCGGCGGCACCATCGAGATCGACAGCGAGCCGGGGCTCGGCACCCACGTGCGGCTCCGCATCCCCCTGGAGTGAGCCCATGATCCGCATCCTGATCGTCGACGACCACGACCTGGTGCGTGAAGGGCTACGCACGATCCTGGAGCAGGAGGCCGGCTTCGAGGTGGTCGGCGAGGCCGGCGACGGCCAGGAGGCGATCCGCGAGGCGCGGCGGCTGACGCCGGACGTGATCCTGATGGACCTGAACCTCCCGGGCGGCATCGGCGGCCTCGAGGCGACGGAGGCGATCCTGGCCGACCGGCCGGATGCCAAGGTGATCATCCTCACCCAGTACGAGCAGCGGGAGTACATCAAGCGGGCGCTCCGGATCGGCGCCCAGGGGTACGTCATCAAGCGGAGCGCCTCGCGCGATCTCAAGGAGGCGATCCGCACCGTGTTCCAGGGCCGGCGCTATCTCCACCCGGTGGCGGCGGACGAGCTGGTCGAGATCATGACCCGCGGCGAGAGCCTCGAAGAGGAGGATTACGAGAAGCTCACCCGCCGCGAGCGGCAGGTCTTGAAGCTCCTCGCCGAAGGCAAGACCAGCCGGGAGATCGCCAAATACCTCGGCGTCAGCCTCAAGACCGCCATGACCCACCGCACCAACCTCATGGCCAAGCTCGGCGTCCACTCCCGCGCCGAGCTGATCAAGTACGCCATCCGCAAGGGAGTCATCGACGTCGAGCGGCCGGAGTAGGGGGGAGATGCAACGGGATGGTCCGTTTGTAAGCACACGGCTCCCGAATTTGCGAGTCACCCGGCGGCGGCTCCATCCCCTGGGTGGCTTCACTATTCGGTATCGACAGCGAATCGCCCGCTTCCTGGCTTCCTTCAGTACAGGGTACAAGTCGACAACGGCAGGTCTGCTGCTCGCACGGCCGACAGGCTGTGGTCAGCGGGAACGAGGTGAATGGGTAGCGTGGGGAATATGGGTAGACATCATGGAATCCCTCTGCCACTAGCCTAGGACGGCCAGCTCGACGACTGGCTTCGTGTTGGTAGGGCAGGGTTGAACTTCCAGTGAGAAAGCGTAGTAGAATTTAGGATTATGCTCAATAATTGAGTGGAGGGGTTGACCTGCTTGTCGAAGTCAACGACCAGAGTGGCGGGCGGGCTGGTGGCGCGTGATTCGCGAGAGTGGCACCCGGGTTAGTCAAGCTCTGCGCGACCAGAGAGAGCGGGTGATGCGGGTGATGGCGTTGGGCTATCAACGAGTGCCGGAGTAGGTCCTTTTACACGCGTCAAGCCCATCGAAGACGAGATCGAGAAGCTGAGTCCCGAGGAGTTCTCCCAGCTTCGGGACTGGATCATGGAGCGGGACTGGAAGCAGTGGAACCGGCAGATCGAGCGTGGCTCCCGCGCTGGCCGGCTGGGTGGTCTCTTCGAACGGGCTCTCGAGGCGCATCGCCGAGGTGAGAGCCGGGAGCTTTGACCCACTTCACCAGTGCGGAATTCTGGGAGTTCTTCCAGGATCTTCCCGACGATGTTCAGCAGCGTGCGCGGCGGAGTTTCGAGTTGCTGAAGTTGAACCCTCGTCATCCTTCCCCACGGTTGAAGAAGATCGGTGTCCACTGGTTGGTGCGTGTGGGGCGCGGCTACCGCGCGCTCGGCGCGACGGTCGACGGCAGCATGCTCTGGGTGTGGATCGGAACCCACGCCGACTACGAAAAGCCCCTGCCTTGACTGGCGCTTCCTCTACAACAGCGCGGGCAGCGGCCGGAGAGTCTCCGCGATCCGGCGACGCGGCCTCCCGCTCCGTGAAGCGCGAATCCGGCCCAGTACCAGGGATGGCTCCGCCCGGGTGTCTCCAGGGTGTGGAGCTGGGCCTCCCTCAAGGCGTCCGAGGAGGGTTCGCCGGCGGCGAGATGGCGTTCGAGCTCCACCATGAGATCAGCCGTGGCCTGGTCGTCTACCGCCCAGGAGGTCGTCACGGTCGATCGGGCTCCGGCGAGGAGGAAGGCCCGTGCCAGGTTGGTGACCTCGTCGCCCCCTGTGCGCGGGCCTTCTCCGGTATGGCACGCGGGGAGGACGACCAGGTCGGTTCGGGGGAGACGGAGCTGGGAGGCGATCTCGTGGATTTCGAGTCGGCCGTCAGTGCGCGGATCGCCCGGCGGAGTCAAAGAGGGGGCCAGCTCGAGGTGCGTGAACAGGGGGTCCGTCCGGTCGATGACCCCGTGGGAGGCGATATGGATCAGCGAAGCACCGGGTCCGAAGGTCCGAAGGGCGTCCTCGGTGGCGTCCGGTCCGAGGAGCGGACGGCTCCCCCAGATGGCCGCGACTGCCCGGGCTTCGGCGCGGGCCGCGGGGAGCTCCCCGGTCGGGTCCCCGAGGACCAGCACGGAGCCGCCTCCCTCGGACGGTCGCTGCCGGAGCCGTGCATAGGCGCTCGCGCTCGGCGCGTAGAGCAGCGCGAGGTCCCGGATCAGCCAGCGGTGCGTGTCCGGGTCCAACAAGGCGGCGAAGGGGAGCTCCACGAGCGGCCCGTGAGGGATGAGGACGACACGCCGGGTCCCGACCTTGTCGCGGAGCGGTGACCACACGAGGCGGTAGAGGTCCTCGGCGTCGTGCTCGATCGGCAGGTGGTTGCGGATGTCCTCCCGGAAGCGGGCGACCCGGTCTTCCAGCTCTCGGGCCTTCGTGTCCAGGGGCACCAGATCGATTCCGTCGTGGTGGACGACCCAGGCCAGGGTCTCGTCTCCTGTGCTGCTGGACACCAGGTAGGCGACCAGGGTCGTGTCCGGGTCGAGCTGGTGTTGGATGGCGGCGAGCGGCAGGGGCCTGGCCCGCTCGGTGCTCGGACCCTGGAGCGAGAGGCGGTTGAACGTCGCGTCGATCTCGCGGCGAACGTCAGTCAGCTCCTCCTGAGCCGCATCGAAATCGTTCTCCTCCGAGGGGTTCCAGATCGCCTCGGTGACGCGGGCCTCGAGGGCGTCTCGCCGGCGCCTGAGAGACGCGATCTCCACTGCCTGCGCTTCGTAGGGCTGTTCGACGACCCGTGCGTCCACCAACCCATCGAGGAGCTCCCGGGCACGAGCCTGCTCGGCGTGCTCAAAGGAGCCTGCGACGTTGCCGGTCTTGGTGTCGATCAGGGTGAAGAGCTGGGCGAACGGTGCGAGTGCATCGTCGAGACCGGAGCGGAGGCCAGGTGGCGCGGCGGCAGAGACCAGGTGTTCGAGCCCGTCGAGGGAGCGTTGGAGCTCGGGTCCCGAAGGCCACCGCTCCGGTTGCTCCGGGTTCTGAGCCATCTGGGTGACCTGTCCGACCATGGAGCGCAGTGCATCTTGCACGGCAGCCGGCTGACCCTCGACGAGCGTGCCCACCTGTCCGACGAGCTGCAGCAGATCGGCGCTCGATGGTCCGGAGTCGCCGACCGAAGCGAGGAAGTCGGTCAGGGAGCAGTTCAGGCGGACTCCCTGCATCAGATGCACCACCGAATCAGAGGCTTCGCTGACGTCCGTGCTCAACATCTGGCCACAGAGGGCGACCGCCTCGTCGAGCTTGTTCTCGCGGAGGAGAGAGACCAGCTTGAGGTTGTCGAAGTAGAGCGGGGGAAGCCGATCGCGGTAGCGGTCGCCCAGGGTTTCGAGCTGTTGGAGGGCGCTGTCGAGCTCGCCGGAGCCCACACCCAGGACCAGGTCGGAGAGGAGCCCTGCCACCGGGGCGACCTGGGGATCCTCCTGTCTGGCCGCCTCCTGGAAATCGCGGAGGTCGGCCGCCGCGGCCTCCGGCTTCCGAAGAACGCTCAAGGCCGTGCCCCGATAGGCGCGCAGACCGGCCTCCTGGACCGTCATGCCTCGTCCCTGGATCAGGCTCAGGGCGTCGTCGAACCGGTGGAGGGCACGACCGAACCGGTAGAGATTCATCTCGAGGAGCCCCAGGCGTTCGAGGAAATGGGATCGGGCGAGGGTCGTGTCCGCGGTGTCCGCGTCGAGGAGACGGGTGGCTTCCTCTTGGAGATCGTGGGCTTGCCGGACCCAGTCCGAGGCGCCTGCCCGGTCTGCCGATCGGGCGCTTCGCGCGGCGAGCTCCCGCGCTTCTGCGAAGCGGCCCTGCTCGATGCGCGTGGCCGCCAGCCCCCAGGCGGCAACTGCCTCGGTGAAGTCGTCCCCCTGATCGTGGCCCCGTTCGAGGAGACTGGCAAGCGCCTCGGAAGCCTCCGAAGGCAGCCCGTCGCCCAGTCGTTCGAGGGCGTCGACCAGCTCCGGCGCGACCGATTCCGACCTGGCGGAAGGGCTGGCCTGCGCGGTCGCGGCAGGGGACCCTGCCGGCTCGGCCGGTGCGCTCTGGGCCGGCAGGCTCCGGGCGCCCGCGCCGAAGAGCAGCAGGGAGAGGGTGAGAAGGAAGAGGGCTCGGTCGAAGTGGTCGAAGCGACAGGGGATCGTGATGGGCACCATGAAGCTCTCCTTGCGTCTCGGGGTGGATCAGTGGTCGGACTCGGTGAGGGCGAGGGCCGTCCGGAGTGCGCCGCCGGCAGCAGTGGCGACCTCCGGAGTCTTCGCGGCGCGTTCGGCTTCTCGGAAGCTCCGCGCGGCGGACAGGGGCAGGCTGCGCTCGAGCTCGAGAGCTCCCTGCAACAGAAGGCCCGTCGCCGAGGGGCGAGCGGTCAGCTCCTCCTGCAACGCCTCTCCCGCCGCGTCGAGAAGTCCCTGGTCCGCCAGGAAGAGGGGCACCCGGAGATCGGCGTCTGAAGACGGAGCTTCGGCTTGTTCGAGTACCTCGAGACTGGCTTGGATCGCCCGCGCCCTGGCGTCCGGAACCCGCCACACGCGGTGGCGATCACCCCAGGAGAAGGCTCCTCCGATCGTGGTCTTGACGCCGACGGCCAGGTAGGACTGACCGTCGGCGGGCAGGTCGGGCGCGTCCTGTGGCCAGGGCAGAGAGCACACCTCGAGTGACCCCGGCGGGTAGGCGCGTTCCGCACAGTCGACGTCGGAGACGGGGACTTTCGCGGTCCATGGTGCGGGGCCGACGACCTTGATAGCGATTTCGCGAGCCCGCGGAACGCGGGTCCATCGGAGGACCGGACGCGGTTCCAGGGTGCCCGAGTCCCGCGGTTCGAGCAGGACGGGGATGCCCGGGTCCTGCTCTTCGCGCCCCCGCGTTCGAATCCGGACGATGGTCGTGCGCGTTCTGTCGAGGCGTCGGAGAACGCTCTGGGTGTAGCGGTCGGTGTCGAGGGTCCGGTCGCTCGGCGACAGCGCCGCGTAGGTGCCGGGTGCCAGGGGAAGACCGGTCGCGCAGGTCTCGGAGGAGAGCCGGAGCGCGGTGCCGCCGCCCAGGCGGAGCAAGTGGTCGGTGGAGCAGACCAGCGAAGCGGCTCCAGGCTCGGAGACGTTGACCACCGACCCGTCGGGGATGACCTGCCTGGGGAGCACGCGGACGATGTCTCCTGCCGCGGTGTCGGTCGTGACCACGCCCTCCAGGGCGGTGACGACCGCTGTCAACGGCGGGGACGGCCGGTCAGGGGCCGGCTGGAGGCCCGGCGTCGGCGCGAGCACCGGGAGGAGGATCGCGAACCCGACGCAACGAGCGCGGCGACTCATCGGCCGACTTCCTCTACCGCGGAGAGCGCGGCGCAGTCGAGGCGACGCTCCAGTCGGGCGACCCGGTTCGACTCCTCGGTCACTCCCGCAGGATCGATGCGCCGGAACCGCTCCACGGCTGTGCAGGCCCGCTTGCCGTCACCGGCGGCGTCGGCCGACTCCGCCAGCCAGTAGTACAGGTCCGCGCGGAGCGGCCAGTCCTCGGCCGGTGTGAGCTCGAGGGCGCGCCGGAAGGACTCGTCCGCGCGCTTCGGCTGGCCGAGGGCCAGCAGCGTCCGACCGAGGTGCTTGTGCAGGCGAGGGGACGTCGGATCGAGGGTGAGACCGCGAGAGAGCATGTCGCGGGCGTCTTCGAGCCGGCCCAGGTCGAGGAACGCGGCGCCGAGCTCGTTCGCCGCGTCGGCGAACGTCGGATCGAGGTCCAGGGCGTCACGGAGCGGCCTGATTGCTTCTGCCGGTCGGCCCGAACGTACCAGGAGCGCCCCGAGGTTGTACCGGTGGACGGCGCGGTTCGGGTCGAGTCGGACGGCGAGGGTGGCCTCGTCGACGGCCCGGTGGAGATCGCCGAGGTCCTGCTCGGCCGCGGCGAGATCCGCGTGGACGGACGCCAACGTTGTCGAGTCCGCCCCCCAGCAACGGTTCGGTCCCAGGGCGGCGTGGAGCACTTCGGCCGCTTCCGAGGCCTGACGGTCGAGCAGGAGTGCGTTGGCCTGTTCGACCGCCCGCTCGACTCGCTCTTGGCAGAGTGACCTGGTCTGCCGGACGGTGACGGCGGTCAGCAGGAGGATACAGCCGACGAGCACCAGTCCGACCCGCTTCATCCAGCGTGGGAATGGCCGTCTCAGCTCGGCCCCCTGGAACAGGATGGGTCGGGCCCACTCGTCTCGTTCCGGGGCTCGGAGCCAGACGTCCCAGCGCGCGCCGCTGAGGGCCTCTTCGGGCACGGCGCCCTGCCCCAGGCGGCGGTAGAACGCCCCGGTCAGCGAGACCGCGGCATCGTCTCGAATCGGTCCGCGCATGGCGACGACCACCGGGAGGCCGCCCTTGAGCAGCGCGGTCGCCACCCCGGAGAACGGGTTGCCCGCACCGACAGGGAGGTCCGCCGTCTCACAGGCGTTGAGAACGACGAGCTGGAGGTCGGGGAACTGGCGCAGCACCGCGGAGAGGTGGCTGCCGGCGACGGTGTGGCCGGGGTCCTCCTCTTGCTCCCAGAGCAGTCCGCCCCCTCCTGCGATGCCGAGCCCGCGGGTGCCATGTCCCGCCAGGTGGAGCCCATGGAACGGCCTCCCCCGGTCGACCGCCTCGCGCAGAAGCTGTTCGAGGGCATCCAGGTCGTCGGCCTCGGCCCAGTGGATCTCGAGACCGGGTCCCTTGGCTGCGCCGTCGAGCAGGGCTCGCTCGGCTTCCAGATCGAGGTCGTCGGCACCGGAGAAGAGGGCCAGGATGCGGAGCGGGCGCCTCGGCACGAACGCGCGCGGAGGACGCCGGACCACGAGCGAACGGACAATCGAAACGTGACCCTCGCACGCCAGGCGCTCGGCGCGGCCCGTGTCGACCATGCGTTCCCAGGCGCGGCCATAGAGCCGAGGCATCCCTGGCCGACCCGGGTCGAGCACCAGGCGGATCCGGAGACCCTCGCCCGATGCGGTCGCTCGGGTCAGCTCGTACAGTGTGCGAACGTCCGGGTTCTCGAAGAGGGCGTCGAAGAGGTCTGCTCCGACGGTTCGCTTCCCGGAGGTCTCTCGTCCGTCGTGGCTGATGGCGGTGACGTTTCGGTGCCGATCCTCCGGATCGATCGCATCGCCCGGCGCAGGAGGCGGCTCTTCGGCGGGGAGACGGACGGCGCCCTGGGCCATTCCGAGGGGGGAGACCGCGTCGACGGTGTAGGAGTCGGTTCCTCCTGGAGTCAGGGTGAGGGTGAGCTCCAGGCGCTCGCCATCGGATCGGGCTGCCTCGGAGGTCTGGTGCCGAGTCTCTCGGGTCAGGGCCATCGGCCGGATCGGTTCGTTGGGCGCGGACCGGACGAGGTTCCGTCGCGCGGACGAACAGACACCGACCGCCGTCGATCGGGTGAGTGTGGGGGGCCTACAACAGCTCCGGCAGCGGCCGGAGCGTCTCCGCGATCCTTCGCAGGTCTTCCTCGTTCAGGTCGGTCCGGAGCGTGATCCAGAAGTCGCCGTGTTTGCCGACGGCGTAGAGGGTGTCGCCTTCGG
>Ga0210086_1000177_pt1 | contig 40260 bp, 17 predicted proteins | sample China_Galinas_PW_3_FD_184867 | JGI IMG/M metagenome (GOLD analysis project Ga0210086, IMG submission 184867) | Wetland microbial communities from San Francisco Bay, California, USA, that impact long-term carbon sequestration - China_Galinas_PWB_D2... | ecosystem: Environmental > Aquatic > Marine...
GTCTCCGAGGAGCCTCAAGCCGGACCTGCTGTTCCGCTATGTGTCGGGCACGCCGGTGCGAGAGAACAACCGGACGGTGGTGCGTCTGGAGCGCACGTGGTTCGCGTACTACGAGGCGGAGGGTGGTCCGCCGCGGGGGATCGCGCTGGTCATCCCGGGGATGTTCGGCACGCCGCGCGAGAGCGTGGACGGGTTCGTCCGCCGGATGCGCCGCGAGGGCGTCGCGGTGGTGCGGATGCTCAGCCACCCGTCGCGGTTCACAGAGCGGGTGGAGTTCGACATCGACCTCGACAGGATGGACCGCTCGGCCGAGCAAGTCGCGTCGGTGCTCACCGGGCGTGCGGCCGAGTGCGCCTACGCCGCCGAGGCGGCGTTCGACTACCTGGCCCGCGAGCGTCCGGAGACCGTGGGTGTGCCGCGGATCGGGGTCGGGATGAGCGGCGGGGCGATGGTGCTGCCGACGGTGATGGCCCGCGAGCCGGGCGCCTACGCCGCCGCGGTGAACATCGCCGGCGGGTGCGACTTCTGGTCGATCAACTTCGAGAGCAACTACGCGGATTTCATCGACGCGATCAAGGTCCACTTCACGCCGCGGGAACCAACCGGGGACGACCTGGCCGCGTTCGCACGCGCGTATCTCGCCCACGCGCCGCTCGACTCGTACAACACCGCGCCGGTGGTCGCCGCTGTACCGACGCTGATGATCCACGGCTCGGGCGACCGGGCCGTCCCCGCGTACCTCGGCGACGAGTTGTGGGAGCGGTTGGGGCGCCCCGAACGGCGCGTGGTCCCGCTCGGGCACGAGCTGCTGTTCCTCACGCTGGGGACGCAGATGGATGCGATCGTCGAGTTTCTCGAACGGCACGCGCTCGCGCCGGAGAGTTGAGGGTGCGCGTCGCGGTCAGCCCGTACCACCTGACGACGCGCGAGCCGCCGGCGATGGGGGCGTTCCTGCTCGCCGACGAGGTGGTGACGCTGCGCCCGACGCCCGAGGGCGGTCGCGCCGCCGCCGAGGCCGCCGCCGAGCAGGTGCCCGTCTACCGTGCCCTGCTCGAGTCGTGGGCATGGACGGCGGCGTTGTGGCGTGAGGGCGTCGTGCGTGCGCACGCCGACGGCGATGACCCCGCCGACGACGCGCTCGACTGCCTGGCCGAGCTGCACGGTGACGATCGGCTGGCCGAGCTGCGCCCGCTACTTCGCCCGGACGATGCGGACCGGTTCCCCGAGGCCGCCGCACGCGACCTGCTCAGGGGCGGGCCGGACCCCGGGGTGAGCGTGCCGATCTCGGGCGGTCTCGACCGCTTCGCCTCGCGCCACGGGCTGGTCGTGGTGCGCGCACGCCCGGTATCGGTGGCGCAGCGTGCCGAGGCGAGGCTCGCCGAGCGTCTCGCGTCGTTCGCGGTGCCGGCGCTGGTGGAGGCGGAGGGGGTGCGCCTGCTCGAGGCGCGAGCCGTGCTGGGCGCGCCACTCGACGTGCTTCGTGCCGAGCTCGACTCGGCGTGCGAACGGGCGTGGGTCGGGCGCGAGGTTCGGGGCGATACGCTCCGCGCAGCTGCTCACTCGCTGACCGAGGAGTTCGAGTTGGTGCGCGCGCACCTGACCCGCCCCGACGACGAGGTTGGGCGGCGGGTCCGCGCGGCGACCGTCTCGTGCACGCTCGTGCGCATGCCTGCCGACGCGGTTTTCGTGTCGAGCCTCGCTGCGGCGCGGGCGATGGGCAGGCGCGCCGACGACCGCCCCGTGCGCGAACGCTTTCCCGCCGACGATCTCGTGCTCTCGCTGGTGATCAAGGTGATGGGCGCACGAGGATAGGGGCGCAGCGTTGCCCTGACCTTTGCGGGCTCAGGTCAGGTGTCAGGGATCGCCTTTGTGCATTGGGCGAGGGGCTCTGATCTCTCAATCTGTGATTTCAGATCTGAGATTTCAGATGAGAGACGCCGTTGACGCATCGGCGGCACAATCCGCCTGCCCATTGCCCATTGCCCATTGCCCATTGCCCATTGCCCATTGCCCATTGCCCATTGCCCATTGCCCATTGCCGCCTTTCTACACTGCCCCCATGCAACCCCCGCACACCAACCGTCTGGCGCACGAGTCGAGCCCGTACCTGCTCCAGCACGCGCACAACCCGGTGGACTGGTATCCGTGGGGTGCGGAGGCGTTCGCGGAGGCACGGCGCCGCGACGTGCCGATCTTTCTTTCGATCGGGTACTCGACCTGCTACTGGTGCCACGTCATGGAACGCGAGTGCTTCGAGAACGAGGCGGTCGCGCGGCAGATGAACGAGGGCTTTGTGTGCGTCAAGGTCGATCGCGAGGAGCGCCCCGACATCGACGACATCTACATGACCGCCACCATCCTCCTTACACAGCACGGGGGGTGGCCGATGAGCGTCTTCCTCGAGCCGGAGAAGCTGCGTCCTTTCTGGGCGGGGACGTACCTTCCGCCCGAGCCGGCGATGGGGCGGGCGAGCTTCCCGCAGGTGATGAACGGGATCAGCGAGGCCTGGCGCGAGCATCGCGAGGCCGTGCTCGGGCAGGGCGAGCAGGTCGCCGAAGCCGTGCGCACGGAGTTGGCGTCCCGCCCGGACCGCGTGCCGGTCGGCGAGGCGCACGTCACCGCCGCGGTGCAGACGCTGCTCGCGTCGCTCGATCGGATCGAGGGCGGGTTCGGCGCCGCGCCCAAGTTCCCGCAGCCGGTCTTCCTCGACCTGCTGATGGAGGCACGCGCGGGCGGCGGCGACGACGCGACGGTCGCGGCGATCGACCACGCGGTGCGCCTCACGCTCGACCGGATGATGATCGGGGGGATGCGCGACCAAGTCGGCGGCGGGTTCCACCGCTACTCGGTCGATGCGTCGTGGACCGTTCCCCACTTCGAGAAGATGCTGTACGACAACGCCCAGCTCGCGGCGACGTACGCGCGCGCGGCCGCGCTGTACGACGACGACGAGTACCGACGCGTCGTGCGCACGACCCTGGACTACGTGCTGCGCGAGATGACCCAGCCCGGTGGCGGGTTCGGCAGCGCCCAGGACGCCGAGGTGAACGGGCGCGAGGGGCTCAACTACCTGTGGACCGAGGGCGAGGTGCGGGGTGTGCTCGAGCCGGACGATGCGGCGTTCGCGGTGGAGGTGTACGGGCTCGATCAGCCCAACTTCAGGGACCCGCACCACCCGGATGAGCCGGCGCGGAACGTGCTGCGGTTGAGCGCGCGCCCCGATGCGATCGCCGAGCTGATGGGGATCACGTCCGAGGTGTTCCACGAGCGGTTCGATCGGATCAACAACATGCTGTACGCCGCGCGCGCTCGGCGTGAGCAGCCGCGACTCGACGACAAGGTGCTCGCCGGGTGGAGCGGGCTGATGATCGCCGGGCTGTGCGCGGGGGCCGAGGCGCTGGACGAGGAACGGTTCGCGGACGCGGCGGCGCGTGCGGCTTCGTTCGTGCTCGATCACATGACCGGCACCGACGGATCGCTGCTGCGGGTGTGGCGCGATGGTTCGTCCAAGACGCCGGCGTTCCTCGATGACCATGCATTCCTCGCCGCGGGGCTGGTGGCGCTGCACCGGCTGCGCCCGGACAGGGGATGGGACGATCGCGCGATCGCGTTGATCGAGCGGGGCGAGGCGGCGTTCGGTGACGGCTCCGGCGGGTTCTACGACACGCGGGCGGAACAGGACGACCTGTTCGTGCGCGCGCGATCGGTCCGCGACGGAGCGGTGCCGACGGGTCAGTCGGCGCTGCTGAACACCATGATCGACCTGTTCGAGATCACGGGCGAATCGTCGTGGGGCGACCGCGCGGTCGCGCTGCTCGCGTCGATGAGCGGGGCGGTGGCGGAGAACGCGCTGTCGGCGTCGAACACAACGCGCGGGCTGCTGCGGCTGCTGACCAGCGACAGGGTGGCGCGCACGCACCCGGTGTTCGCGGCGCCGGGAGCTTCGGGCGGGGCTTCGGTCGATCCGGCGGGGGCCGACCCGATCTCGACGCCGGTGGAGGTGTTCGCGTCCGAGGAGCGGATCGTGCTGCGTGAGGGTGAGCCGGCGTCGCTGGAGATCGCGCTGCGGATCGCGGACGGGTACCACATCGTGGCGAGCGAGCCGGGGGCGGAGGGCGTGCGGTTGGAGCCGCTGCGCGTGCACATCGTGGGCGGGACGGGCGTGCGCGCATACGCGGACTACCCGGCGGGCGAGTCGTACGGCGGTTCGCCGGGCATCGGCGCGATCCTGGTCTACACGGGAGAGGTGACGTTCGAGGTCGCGGTTGAGCTGGACGGCGCGTGGAGCGGCGAGCCGCGGCTCGCGGTCACGTACCAGGCGTGCAACGACCGCGCGTGCCTCGCGGCACGCACGGCGGTGCTTGATCTTGAGATCGCCCGCGAGTGACCGTCAGCGGCGGCGGCGCACGCCCAGGACCGAGAGCCCGAGCAGCGAGAGCGCGCCCGGCGCGGGGGTGATCGAGACGTCATCGACGTCGAAGGTGTACGCCTGGTCCACCCCGGCGAGCGTGCCCGAGACGCTCACGCCGATCTGGACGTGCCCGACGTTGGTGAAGACGGTGTTGAAGTCGGAGCCCTCGAAGGTGACGAACTGGGGGTTGGACGGGTCGATGTCTATGTCGATGGGCGTCCAGGTGTTGGGCATGACGGGGATGAAGCTGAGGGCGACCCCGCCGGGGAAGTTGTTCGGCCCGCTGAAGCGGACGAAGTAGGTGAGCGGCTCGGGCGCGTTGTGTCGGATGTAGGTGCTGAAGTGGGTGACGCCGGCGGCGAGCCAGTCGCCGACGAACGCGCCGCCGGAGAAACCGAACTCGTCCTGCCCGCGGGCGACGGCGGGGGTGTCGCCCTCGAGGCTGTTGGCGAAGTTGAACGCGCCCGAGGCGTAGCTCGAGCCGTTGTAGCTGCCGGAGGGGACGTAGCTCAACTCGGAGGTGAGCAGCCCGTCGCGCCAGCCGGCGGCATCGGTGGCGAAGGTCTCGGTGTACGGATTAACGACGGCGGCCTGGGCCACGGCGGGAACCAGTACCGACACACACAGTGCGGATAGACGCATCATCTCTTCTGCCTCCCAAGCAGGTGAACGGTCCACGATCCTAGACACAGCATGCCACGGAACCGGGCGTGTGCCCCCAAACTCTTGGGTTTGGCGTGGATAACTGCGCATGGTCCCAAGCCCGGATCAAGGGCACGCGCCGGTTCGCCGATGCTGCTGTGGGCTGCGCAGTGCGGTCACGGGAGATCGGTGTGGGCCGTATGGGGGTGAATCCTCTGGTACTCATCACGGCGCCGGCGGTGCTTGTCTCGCTGTTCGGGGTCGCGAGCGGTGCGTCCGGTGCTGTCCCGTCTGGGGAGATCCCACCAAGCGTCGGTGTGGGCGTTGCATCCGGGTGGTTCCACCTGGCAGGTGACGTTGTTATCGGGACCACCCTTGTCGCGGTTCCCGCGTGGCTGGCTGTCCTGCTGCGCCGGCGTCGCGACGTGCCGCTCCCCGTTGCCTCGCGGGCGTTGCTGACCCTGGTGACGGCGTGCGGTGCGCTCTACCTGGTCGAGGCGGTGCTGACGTGGTACGGGGTGAACGGGATGGGCGGTCCGCTGAACCTGCTGACGGCGGTGGTGGCGGCCGCCGCCCTGACGGTGCTGGTCCCGGCCATGCCGACGGTGCTTCGTCTGCCGGAGCTGGAGCGAGCCAACGAGCGCCTGCGCGAGGAGGTGGCGGAGCGGGAGTGCGTCGAGGAGGCGCTGCGGCGCTCGCTGGAGGACGCACGGCAACTCAGCGAGGAGCTCGACTTCCAGAAGCGTGCGCTCGACGAGGCGGCGATCGTTGCGATCACCGACCGGCGCGGACGCATCACGTATGTCAACGAGAAGTTCTGCGAGATCAGCGGGTACACCGAACCCGAACTGCTTGGTCAGGACCACCGGATCGTCAACTCCGGGTATCACCCCAAGCAGTTCTTCAGCGAATTGTACGCGACGATCTCGTCGGGCAGGAAATGGCGCGGCGAGGTCCGCAACCGCGCCAAGTCGGGCGGGATCTACTGGGTGGACACGACGATCATCCCGATCGCGACCGAGGGCGGGGGCATCAAGAGCTACGTCGTCATCCGCACCGACATCACTGCGCGCAAGCAGACCGAGGAGCACCTGCTCGCGTCGCAGCGACGCTTCGAGGCCGCGATCCACGGGTCCAAGGACGGGATCTGGGACTGGGACCTCGAGACGGAGAAGGTGTACTACGCGCCGCGGTGGCTGGAGATGCTCGGGCTGAGCGAGGGCGACCTCGGCGACACGCCCGAGGAGTGGGTGAGCCGGATCGTGTCGGACGACCTGGCACGGTTCCAGGACGCGATGCACGCGGCGATCACCGGCGAGACCGAGGCGTTCGAGTGCGAAATCCGGATGATGCACTCGGACGGGAATTCGCGCTGGGTGCTCTGCCGCGGGGCGGTGTACCGCGACGAGGCGGGCACGCCGGTCCGCATGGCGGGGTCGCTGGCGGAGATCTCCGACATCAAGGCGGCGCAGGAGGCGTTGCGGTGCGCGGCCGAGCAGGACCGGCTCACCCGCCTCCCGAACCGCGACACGGTCATGAGGCAGGTGTCCGGGGCGGTGCAGCGCGCCAAGGTTCACCCCGAGGAACGCTTCGCCGTTCTGTTCTTCGACTTCGACCGCTTCAAGGTCGTCAACGACAGCCTCGGGCACCGGGTCGGGGATGCGCTGCTCGTCGGCATCGCGGATAGGTTCCGGGCGAACCTCCGCGAGAAGGACATCGCGGCGCGGGTCGGCGGGGACGAGTTCGTGGTCCTGCTCACGGACCTGCAGGACTTCGACGAGGCGACGCGGGTCGGCGACAGGCTGCTCTCGGCGTTCCGTGTGCCGCACCGGCTGGAGGGGCACGAGGTTGTCTCGACGGCGAGCGTTGGGCTGGTGACGAGCGACATGGGGTACGACACGGCCGAAGCCGTGCTCCGCGACGCCGACGCCGCGATGTACCAGGCAAAGGCCGCCGGTCGCGGGTGCATCGTCGTCTTCGACAAGACGATGCACGACGACGCGATGGATCGCCTCAAACTCGAAGAGGATCTGCGCTGGGCGATCACGCGCGGGGAGTTCTACCTGACCTACCAGCCGCTCATCCGTCTCGAAGACGGGGCGTGCGTGGGGTTCGAGGCGCTGATGCGCTGGGAGCACCCCGAGCGCGGGCTTGTCGGGCCCGACCGGTTCATCCCCATCGCGGAGGACACCGGACAGATCGTGGAGCTCGGGGAGTGGGCGTTGCAGGAGGCCACCCGGCAGGCCGCCGAGTGGAACAAGCGCATCGCGTTGCCCGAGCCGCTGACGATCAACGTCAACGTGTCGAAGCGTCAGCTGGGACAGTCCGGCTTCCTGCCGGCGGTGGAGCGCGCGCTGTCCGGATCCGGGCTCGAACCCGCGCTGCTCAAGCTCGAGATCACCGAATCCACGATCGTGGACAACCGGCTCGACATGATCCCGACGCTCCAGCGGCTGCGGGAGACCGGGGTGTGCATCGCGATGGACGACTTCGGCACCGGGCACTCGTCGCTGAGCGGGCTGCACCGCTTCCCGATCGACGTGCTCAAGATCGATCAGAGCTTCGTGAGGTCGATGGAGCAGAGCCGGGCGTTGGCGGCGGTGATCCACGCGATCGTCACGCTGGCCCAGCACCTCGGGATGGCGGTCGTCGCGGAGGGCGTGGAGACGACCGACCAACTGGCCGCGCTCCAGGCCCACGGGTGCGACTTCGCCCAGGGGTTCCTGTTCAGCAAGCCGCTACGGGCCGAGGACGCGGAGGGGTACCTGGCCAGCCGTCTGGGGCGGGAGGCGGCGTAGACGAGCCGGTTCCCGCCGGGGGCGCGGGGCTCTTGCCCGGTCATCCCGCCCGCTATACTTGTCCGCTTGCGGGCGTAGTTCAGTGGTAGAACGTCAGCTTCCCAAGCTGAATGTCGTCGGTTCGACTCCGATCGCCCGCTTTCCTCTCCCCCGGCGTGCCGGTCGATGACTGGGCGTGCCTACCACCGACAGCAGAACGACTTACGGCTCGCGGAGCGGCGTCGGTTTCGGTGTCCTCGCGCGCGCCGTCACTGTCGCTCGATGCCTCGTTCAGACCCTGTCGGCCTGTTTCTCCTACAACACTCACTGCAACGGATCGGCTCGGCTCGATCGGCATAAGGGGTAGCGCGTCGAGTGCTTCACGCTTCGCGAGCAGCTCCGGGTCCGTGTACCGATTCATGGTCAACTCGGGCGTGCCGTGCCGCATGAGGGCTTGAGCGGTCCGGGGAGCGACGTCGGCCGACTTGGTCAGGTGGGTGGCGGTCGTGTGCCGGAGAGCGTGCACGTCAATGGTGCGGCCGTCAGCGTCTCGCTTAGGGATGCCCGCCGCAGCCAGGTCTCTTCCCAGGATCTGGTTGAGGGCCTTCGGCACTGTGAACAGACCGGCGTCAGAACTCGTTCCCTCCTCCAGTCCAGAGAGCCAAGCTTCCATGTCCGAGGCCAGATCGGCGCGGAGGGGGATCGTCGCAGCCTTCCGGTTCTTGGTCGTCGTGGCAGGCAGCCGGATGTTGGGCCCAGCAGGGTCCAGGTCCACATCTCGGATCCGCGTCTTCTCCAGCTCGCCTCGCCGCAGCCCAGTGAGCACCAGCGTCTTGTAGATCAGAGCCCGTTCCAGTCCCAGCCGCTCAAGTTGTGCCTTCAACTCAGGCCGGACCTTCGCGCCCAGCTCGCCCTTCCGCTTCCCGCGGCGGATGGTCGTGGCGTCTCGCAGCGGACGTTCACGCGCCGTGCGGAGCAAGCGGGCCAGCTCCTCCTCCGTGAGGGCTCTCCGCTGCCGTCGCACGTCGCTTTGTTCACGCACGTTACCCAGCGTGGAGAGCGGATCCCCGAGGAGCCGGTGTCCTTTCCTAGCCCAATTCACAAACGCCTTGATGCTGGCGAGATAGGTATTCACGGTGCGCGGACCCATGCCCTCCTCCAGTCTGGAGTTCACCCAACGCTCAATCTCTGAAGCCCGGATGGCGGTCAGGGTCTCGAAACTGCAGTCGTCCACCACACGCCGCAGCCTTCGCAGCGTCTCCCGCCGGTGCCACTCCGTCGTCCCCTTAGTCAGGAGCGAACGCTCATACTCCGCGACGTGCTCGGGGAGCGGCCGGGAGCCGTGCTCACGTGCTTCGAGTTCCTCCTTCGGCAGGGATCCCGTCCTGACTCGCTCGGCCTCTCGTGCGCGGTCATTCGCGTTCTGTTGGGCTGCCTGCTTGTCCCGACAGCCGGTGGACTCGCGGACGAGCCGTCCGTCCTCGTTCGTGTACTCCATCCAGTAGACGGAGCCCTTGTCCTGAACATGAGTACCGTCATCGCTCAGCGGTGCAGTCTTCATGCGGCCACCCTTGCCCCTCCAGCGGGCGTGACGCTTGCCGCATTTGGTGATGATCTCCGCACGCGGAGGAATGGGGCGGGTAACCGTTGGTCTGTAGACACTCGGCATCAGTGAGTCTCCCGACGCTGCGGCTCTTCTGAACCGATCGCCTCATGAGCGTAACTGGTTTCTCCCGGGTTCTCGGGGAAGCGAACATCCGAGGAGGTTCGGGGCTCGCCAGGGCGCTCAGGGGCACCGCCCGGCGTGCGTTCCACGTCGCCGTTGTCTCCCCGACCGGCTCGGGGTAGCGGCGGGGAACCTGCCTCCGCGGGTGGTGCTTCCCCGTTGTGTCCCCGAGCAGCGTGGGGAAGCGAGAGAGTGCGTTCCTCCTTCGCTGCCTCGGGGCTCCCGGCACTCGCGGCGTCCCCTTCGCCTGCCCCGTCCTGCCCGATCCTGTCCCGAAGTGTCTCTGGGGTGATGAGCCAGTCGGCTCGCACCGTGTCCGGATGGCAACTCAGGCGGTAGGTAGCCGGTATGCGCCCGCTTCTCTCAGATACCCGCTCAATAAGCCCCCTCTCGACGAGCTTGCTCACGTGGCGGTGGATGGGTGAGGGGGATCGGACCTCGTTCACACCCAACGCCTCGGCTTGGGGGATGGTGAACTGCGATAGTCCGAAAGTTGCGTACAGCCCTAGGGCGTACCCCTTCTCTGACGGCTTCAGGCCGAGTCCCAGTGAACGTCCTAGCGGCGATAGCAGGAGTTCCCTCGCGATTGCGTAGTCCTCCACGGTCGCGACGATCTCAGTCCCGTGCTCCGGCCGTTCGGTGCGCTGGTACTGGTGCAGGAGGGCGATGACCTTGATCAGGGAGAGGATCTGCCCAATTGCTCGCCGGGCTTGGGGAGCGTCCACGGGTACGACCTGCGCGATCAACACCGCGAAGGGGATTCGGACGACCACTCGCTTCAGGAGTCGCTGGGCCGTCACGAGCACCGCCAGGTTCTTTCGCTCCTCCGGCAAGTGGGCCGCCGTCAGTGCTTCAGCGTCCAAGATGCGCCGGGTTTGCTCGGGGCTCTGATCCGTGGCGAGGAGCAGCACGCGGTTCATGTCCTCCCCGAACTCTCTGGCATTGGTCGAGCTGTCAACGTATGCGATCGGACCGTACTGATAGACTTCACGGGTCTGCTGGCCCCCATCCGGCCCCTTCTCGGTCACGACCTTGCGCAGTTCTCCGGAAGAAAGCAACTCCCGAAGTGCTCGTGTTCGCTCTGCCCTTGCCTCGGCATCACCTCTTGGACGCTCCCCAGCCATCACGAGGATGTGCATCAGACGGCCGGGGGGCTGGAAGTAGTACAGCGCTTGCGGCGTGATATCTGTGGCGTCGAGGACGGCTTCCGGCGGAAAGAACGCCGCCACCCTCTTCATCACAAACGACTTCCCCGAAGAGGAGCAGCCTTGGATGAGTGCGCCGAGGGGCTTCGGCAAGAGACGGCTCGTACCGACGAGGTAAAGTGTTAGCGCGAGCTGGTCTTCTCCTACGATGCCCGCCGCTTGAAGCGAACCAGCGAGCTTCTGGACCAGGCATGGGTCCTTGAGGAGGGCGAGAGCCTTCGCGAGGATGGCGGGATCCGTAGTAGCGAGCTTGGCCGCCACGACCGCATCCCGATCTCTCAGGAGTTCCTCCCGCGACTTGTTCATCGGCTGCGCCCGCAGCTTCCGTTGATCCACACTCAACAGCTGCGCTCTGAGATCCGCATTCTCCTTCGGGGAGAGTCCGCACGCCTTCGTGGCGTTCTCCAGGAACTTGGCCCGGTCCTGCTCCTTGGCCGGATCGATGACGTTCTTGAAGCACACACGGTCTCCTCGCGAGCAGGCCGCCTCGACCTTGCTGCGATCCCGCGGCGTGAACTTCAGCGTGACGGGCTCCCGTTCGGGGCTAGCATTAGGTGAGCAGTCTGTTTGTTCGGCACTCGCCCCGGGGACCACCGGGGCGGTGTCTTTCGGGTGGTCCGTCACTGCGTCCCTCCCTTCCGGATGAACTCCTCGACGGCCTTGGCGGGGATGCGGACGCTCCGCCCGATTCGGACGGTGGGCAGATCCCCCGTGGAGATCCGCCGCCAGACGGTGCGCTCGCCCACCCCGAGTGATCTGGCGGTCTCGCGTACCGTCCAGAGCTTGGGACTGTGCCGTTCGTCCATGAACTTGGTGTCTCTCACGGGATCTTCCTTTCTTCTTCTGCGTCTCGCGGCGCGCGGGGTTGCCTGCCGCGTACACCTGATCCATTCACTGCTCCACCGCTCGGTACAGCCCGGCAGCGGGAGTGACCGGGAAGAGACGGTTAGGTGACGGGTTGGAGACAGGAAGTTGTGGGCCCGCGGCGGGTCTCGATACCGTGACTTGCCGTGAGCGGATCTCACCGCACCCGCGTGAGCAACCCTACATGTTGAGTACGCGCCGTCCAGTGCTACTGCATGTCCACAAAGCGGTGAGGTCTTTAGGCCTTCGTCGTCATTCCCATCCGCCGGTTCGCATCAAGAGCCCCGACTGGCCCAGATTCTGGACCGCTCTACATGTACGATGATGGTCCAACGTACGAAGGGACGCCTCATGCTCCGGCTCGCACTCGCGGGTCTCGCAGTCACAACGACGCTCGGAACGCCTGCAGCAGGTCAGGCACGCTTCTTCGTCACCTGGGACCACGGGGCCCACAACTTCGACAAGACGGCGTGCAGCACAGGCCGCGTCATCGCTCTGCAGTGGGTATACGACCACCTGCCCGGGGATGACGCCGTGGTCGTGAAGCGGTGGAACACAGACACGGACACCGAACTCGACGGCTGGAACCCATTCGAGTTCGACCCGGAGCGGCCCTACTCGCTGATCGGACTGTCGGGTGACGGGTCCACTCTGCTCGGCGAGACGGAAGCGGGCGAGGTGTCTGTGTGGATCGACGGGGTGCGTTATGTTCCCCAGCCGCTTACCGGAGCGGTCTCGTGCGAGGTGACCCACGTCACAGCTGGCCAAGAGGTGCTCGGCTACTGCACGATGTCCGACGGCTCGACGATGCTCGCATCGTGGATGGGTGCTCAGCCCACATCGCTGGGGATCGATGGCGAGATCTACTTCGTCAGTGCCGAGGGCCTCGTGATCGTCGGTGTCAGCGACGGGTGGGTATTCCGCTGGGAGAGCGGGCTTACCGACTACATCGTGGAGGGTGTTCCCAGAGCGATCAATGCGGATGGATCGGTGATCGCTGGGGAGACAGAGACAGGTGCCGGATTCCGATGGCGGAGCGGAGTGCTCGAAGCGCCGCTACCCCACATGGATGCCAGTCGTATTCAGCAGGTCACCGATGGCGGTGAGATCATCAGAGTTGAACTTGTGACGGGTGACGGTTCGGTTCTGTGGCGGGACGGGCAGATCGAACGATTCGATGATGTGTACTGGATGTCCGACAACGGCCAGATACTCGTGGGCGATGATGGTCTGCCCTTCGTCTACATGAATGGTGTATACGAGCATTTCGTAAGCCCCGCGTATGCGTACGGGGGTACGGTCGAGATAAGGAGGATGTCGGCTGACGGTACAGTTGTGGTTGGACAGGTCGATGCACTGGCGTCACCCTACTCAGACATCTACTCAACCCCGTTCATCTGGACGCCTGAGGCCGGCTTCGAGTTGATGTGCGACTATCTCGACCACTACGGCCTGACCCCCTCGGACTGTCGCGACTTCCTTTCCGGTTTCCCACCATATCTAGTCGAAGGCGTGTCGCGCAACGGCCGGGCGGTCTTCGGCCGGTACACGGTTTTCGGAGAGGCGGACGGTCTGTTCTATGTCGTCGTGCCGCGGCCGTGCTCGGTGGCAGATGTGACGACACAGGGAGCCGGGCCGTCCGACCCGCTCTATGGCAGGCCCGATGAGATCGTGACCGTGGCTGACCTGAACTACTACGTAAACCAGTGGATCGCCCGAGAGCCCGCTGCGGATCTAACTACTCAGAACGCGCCCATCGGAGATCCGCTCTTTGGCGTTCCGGACGGCGGGGTCTCGGCGATTGACCTGCAGTTCTACGTGAATAGCTGGCTGGAGGGATGTCCATGAAGGTGAATCCATGAACTGTGGCTCAGTAATTCCTCCAGCTCTTGTCTTCGTGCTCGCCACTGGTATGGCCCCACAGTGCGGCTTGTCTGGAAGTGTGCAATGCCTATCTGAGGTGGTTCGGGGCAGATATGACACACCCGGTAATGCTAGTAGCGTCACAATCGTCGGGACTACAGCATTCGTCTGCGACGACTCTTCAGGACTCATGCTAATCGACGTTAGCGATCCCGACGCACCGCAACTAGTCGGGCAGTATCAGGCGATCGGCATCATCGGTGAGGTCGCCATTGACGGTAACATGGTGGTTGCGACTGTCAGCGATCCAGGAAGACTGGAGTTCATCGACATTGCTGACCCGGCTGATCCAACGCTTGTCGGGACTTTTCAGTTCCCAGGGGACAGTGAGTTTAGTGGCGTCGCCGTGGACACTCCGTGGGTGTACGCCGTAGGTGGGGGCTTCATCTTCGATCCCGGGGAACTGCTCGTAGTCAACATCAGTAACCCCGCAGTGCCCTCACTTACCGAGTTCTTCCATCTTCTGGGAAGCCCGCGCGACATCGCATTAGAAGGGGAGCATGTGTTCGTCGTTAGTCCCTCGATGCTGGAGGTGATCTCACTCGCAGGGCCGCATCCAGAACGCATCGGCACGTTCCCGGGCAGTTCATTCTCGGAACTCGATGTTCTTGGCGGTACCGCATATGTCGCGGCGGAGGGTCACGGGCTGCAAGTCATCGACGTATCCAACCCCTCCATGCCCGCGCTGCGTAGCACTTACCAGACTCGCGGTTATGTCAGTGAAGTCGATGTAGTGAACGACCGCGTGTATCTCGAAGAAGGCTATCGCATGCAGGTCGTCGACGTCGGCGACCCGGGTGCGCCGTTCAATCTGAGTACGTACTATGTGTTCGACGCGATCGCTGATCTGGCAGCGGATGGCGACCTTGCCTACGTAGTGGATCCGGGAAATGGGCTCCAACTCATCGACGTTGCTGACCCGTTCCAGCCGCTGTTGGGCTATTTCGACACCCGACTCGCGTACGGGGTTGCAGTTGATCAGATGATTGCCTGTGTCGCAGATGCTCAATCGGGCCTGCGGGTACTGGATGTCAGCGACCCTAGGGCTGTGCTGCCGCTTGGAGTGTTAAACACGAATGGAGTGAGCATCGACATTGTGCGTGACGGATCGCATGTGTACTTGGCCGATGGGCCTGGTGGCTTGCGGATCATCGATGTCAGTGACCTTTCGGCGCCCGAGACGCTCGGCGTGTGTGATACGACCGGCTGGGCGATCGGCGTAGATGTACACGGATCTACTGCGTACGTGGCAAGCGACGACGCCGGATTACAGATCATTGACGTATCTGACCCCGGCGCACCGATTGTCGTCGGCACTTTCGGTACTCAGGGCCACGCGTACGATGTTGAGGTCATTGGCTCAACCGCGTATGTGGCTGACACCTTAACCGGCCTTCATCTCGTGGATGTCAGTATTCCAGAAGCGCCAGTGGCGATCTCGCGTCTAGACAACCTGGCCAGAGGCGTCACGGTGTCTGAATCGATGGCGTACGTGGCCGGAGGGCTGGCTGGGGTGCGGTGCGTCGACGTTAGTGATAGTGCGAACCCTACGGAGGTCGGATTTCTCAGCCTGCCGGGAGATTCATGGGACGTGCAGGTTGTTGGCACCACCCTGTATGTTGCCGACGGCGAGGGTGGTCTACGAGTGATTGACGTGAGCGACCCATCGGTTCCGGAAGAAACGAGTTTCTACGTAGGTGCCGATTTTGCTTATGGAGTTTGGGTCAGTGGCGGTGTCGCATACCTCGCGGATGGTGAAGCGGGACTGCAGTTCATCAATGTCGATCCGGAATGCCATAGGGGCTGCATCGCGGATCTCACGACGCAGGGGGCCGGTCCATCGGACCCGTCGTTCGGCGTACCCGATGGAGTAGCGTCAGCTGCAGACCTGAACTTCTTCGTAAACGACTGGGTGGTGGGTAGCCCGGCGGCAGATCTCACGACCCGAAACGCGCCTAGTGATCATCCGTACTTCGGGCTCCCTGACGGGATCGTGTCGGCAGTCGATCTGCAGTACTTCGTGAATGCGTGGATCGCAGGGTGCCCGTAGCCGAATCTGTAGTTTGGATGAGAGCGAGGTTCAGCGCGTGGTTCCGAGTTGAAGCGAACTCATCCCGAACGGTCCTGCGTGAGGATTTTGGTAGCGAATCGATCATTCCCCCGCATCTGAGACACGGACCCAGGGGGCCGGTGGGGGGTCTTCGAGTCGGGCGTCCAGCCGTGACGAAGCGTGTTCCAACTCACTGGCGAGCGAGCCCGCGTCGCGGCCGCTCAGGACCGCCTCTCTGAACGCCGCGTCCAGCCGGAGGAACCGCAGCGCCCGCCGCCGGAACTTCCGCCGCTCGGCCGTCTCCCGTCCGTGCTTCAGGGCGTTCATCCGGCTCCTGGCCTTGCCCTCGGGTGTGCGGGGGCCGGTGGACCGTTCCCACGGCCGGTTACGCAGTGCGGCCTCACGGAGGCGCTGAAGGCCTTCGGGCGTGATGTAGCTGCGCCGTGACCGTCCGCCAAGTTCGTTCGTGGAGATCCTGCCCTTCGGGTTGTGCCGCCTGTCGCTCACTTCAGTATCGTAGGTTCGAGTGCGCAGAGGGCGGGCACGCATGACCAAGTTCAAACTCCGCTTCGACCCCAACGAGATCCGGGAACTCGCCGAACGCTACGGCACGCCCGACGACGACGCGGAGGTGCTCGCGCTGGGGGCGCTCGTGCGGGAGCGGGGCTCGCTCACGCGGGATGAGTTGCTGCTCTTCGGCCGGTGGAAGTCGCCGCGGATCATCGGGCACCTGGAGGCGAACGACCCTGAGGTCATCCCCGAGATCGCACGGTTCGCCCTCTCAGCCCGCACCGAGCACTGCCGGATCGAGCCGCTGCTCTCGCTGCGCGGCGTCGGCTGGCCCATGGCCTCAGTCATCCTGCACTTCTGCCACCGCGACCCGTACCCGATTCTCGACTTCAGGGCGCTCTGGTCGCTCGGCGTCGAGGAGCCCCCGGACTACACGCTGGAGTTCTGGCTCGCGTACACGCGGGCTTGCCGCCGCCTTGCGGATGAACACCGAGTCTCGATGAGGGTGCTCGACCAGGCCCTCTGGCAGTACTCGAAGGAGAATCAGGGGCAGGAACCTCCTGGACTGGAGGAGGGCAGTGCCTGAGTCGGGATGCTCTGCTGTCCACCGCGGGGATCGCACGCATGATCGTCAGCAGATGCCGAATCGCCCGCCCCCGCACCTCCCGGTCATCGCACCGGATGAGCGCGACGATGGTCGAGACCTCGCGTTCGAGCGTCCATGCCATCAGAGGACCTCTCGTCAGCCAAGCCGGGCTGTAGCCGGCTCGGCTCGGACGGGTAATTCTATGCGGCTACCGCCGCGATCTCGGATTTCAAGCAGTGGGTCATACACAGATCGGTTGGACCGCTCGCGCTGTCGCAGCACGACTGATGTGTACCGGGCGGCTTCCGGTCAGTCATGAACCATCGAATCGAAGACTCCTTCCTCGTGGCTCATCCCCTCCCCGAAGAAGTTTGGGTACAACAGGGTTGGCGGATGTCCCCCGGGGCCTGGAGCGACAGGATCCGGCAATGTGGATAAGTCCCATTGCGGGCCCGTGTCAGGTGGTCGAACTGCACCACGATGGTGTAGTGTTATGTATGGCAACAAGGAGTGAGATAGATCAGCCCACGCAATTCAGCCCGGAGCGGTGGGCGTCGCCCCCGTCGCTCTCGGGAGGAACGCGATGAGCGAGGCCGCGGAGACATCGCTGCTCCCGTTCCCGGCGTTGAACGGCAGGTACGCGGCCCTCGACCCTGACAAGCTCCGGGGGGGGTATTACACGTCGTCGGGCGTGGCGCGGTGGCTTTGTTCGTGGGCGGTGCGGGGCGCTGACGACCACGTATTGGAACCGAGCTGCGGGGCCGGGAGCTTTCTAAGAGCGACCGCCGAGCGATTGGCCGAGCTCGGATCGACCCCCGCCCGCATCAAACAGCAGGTTGTGGGCATCGAGATTCTGAAGCAAGAAGCCGAGGCCGCCGCCCAGACGCTTACTCGCGCAGCTGGGGGAAGGACGAAGGTCGGCGTGATCAACGACGATTTTTTTTCCTGGTGCCTGCGTCACGAGGACTTGTCCTTCGACTGTGTAGTCGGGAACCCACCGTTTATCCGATATCAGAGTTTTCCTGAGCCGGCACGAAGCCGAGCCATGCGGATCATGGAAAGGGCGGGACTGCGGCCTAACCGCCTCACGAACATCTGGGTGCCATTCGTTGTCGCATCGGCGGCCCGGCTCAGAGAAGGCGGTAGACTGGCGATGGTTCTGCCTGCAGAGCTCCTTCAGGTCACTTACGCAGCGCAGCTTCGTTCGTTCCTCGTGGATCGCTTTCAGAGCATCGACATCGTCGCCTGCAATGAGCTCTTCTTCGACAACGCCGAACAAGAGGTTGTCCTGTTACTCGCCGATGATGCTCTCGACTCGCCGTCGGCAGGAAACAAATGTCGCGTGACGATGACGGAGTCCCCAGCCGTCAAAGCCGTAACAGAGCGGAAGCCGGCCGCGGTACTCGCAAAGTCATCGCCGAAGGTGGTTCAACACGACAGCGAGAAGTGGCTCAAGTACTTCCTTTCCAACCGGGACATCGGTTTCATGCGGGCGCTTCGAGCAAGTGGTCGCGCCGTCCCCTTGTCCAAACACGCATCCGTCGATGTCGGCGTCGTGACAGGGAAGAACGCGTTCTTCGTGCTTTCGAAGGGCCAGGTGGACGAACACGAGCTCCGTGATTATGCAATTCCACTGATCGGAAGATCGTCGCAGCTTCGTGGGGCTCTGTTGACAGAATCGGAGTGGCGCGGGCTCGCCGCTGCCGATGAACGGGTCTTCCTCTTCAGTGTCCCCAGTTCGATCAACGGAGAACTTTCGGCAGCCGGCAAGCGGTATGTGAGGCACGGCGAGGCGCAGCAATTCGACGCCGGCTACAAGTGCTCCATACGCACGCCGTGGTATTCGGTCCCCTCGATTTGGAACCCCGACTGCTTCTTCTTCCGCCAGATCTACGACTTTCCGCGCTTGGTGGTCAACCGCGCGGGAGCCACATCGACCGACACCATCCACAGGCTCCGATGCTCCGCTCCGGCCGCGCAGGTCGCCGCCAGCGTATATACGCACCTTACCGCAGCGTCCGCGGAGATCGAGGGACGCAGCTATGGCGGGGGGGTTCTTGAGCTGGAGCCCACGGAGGCGGAACGGCTTCTCATGCCGGCGATACTCACGCATGGTCTGCCGATCGAGGAATGCGACCGTCTTATTCGTCAGGGTCGGCTCGCCGATGTCCTGGGAGAGAACGACCGGCTCATTCTCCGCGAAGGCATGGGACTTTCCGAGCGTGAGTGTGCTTCGCTGATGCGTATCTGGCAGAGAATGCGCGATCGCCGAATGAAGCGGCGGCGTGGTTCCAAAGGCCGGGCGAAAGCACGGAGTGGGCGCGAGTGACCGTTCCAGCCTGTCGAGAGGAAGCCAAGGCGCGCATCGTCGCCCTTGTCCGGCAGTTTGAGCTCTACGAGCAGGAGTACACCCGAGCGGGGACGACGTATAACGAAACCCAGGCTCGCAGCGAGTTCATCACGCCGCTCTTCGAGGCGCTCGGCTGGGATGTGTACAACGATAACGGCCAACCTATCGATCTGAGAGAGGTGATCCAAGAGGCTACCGTCGAGGTGGGGGACGAGCGACTTTCAAAGAAACCGGACTACGAGATGCGAGCGGCTCGCGCCCGCAAGTTCTTTATTGAGGCGAAGAAACCGGCAGTTCCTCTTGATCGGGACCGGCCGTCGAGCTTTCAGACGAGGCGGTACGGGTTCTCTGGCAGCTTGGCCATCTCGGTACTGACCAACTTCCGCCACCTGGCTATCTACGACTGCGTTCCAACCCCGCAGGAGGACGATCCCCCTGGAATAGCGAGGATCGCGTTTTTCGGATACGAAGACTACGAAGCGCGTTTCGATGAACTGTATGACTCGCTTTCGCGCGAAGCGGTCTTCTCTGGTGCCTTTGACGAGCGTTTCGAGGTGCCGGCGGTCCGACACGGCACCCAGCAATTTGATCAGCACTTCCTGCGCCAGGTCCGCTCGTGGCGTGAACGCCTCGCCTTGGATGTCCATGCGAACAGCCCCGAGCTCAACTCGGAGGAGCTGAGCTATGTCGTGCAGCTCTTCCTGTCGCGCATTGTGTTCCTGCGGATTTGCGAGGACCGCGATATCGAGCGGTACGAGACGCTGAGGGAGCTGCCACAAGCAGCTGCTTTCAATGGCCTCATGGGTCTCATCCGCCGTGCGGATCGGTTCTACGACTCCGGCCTATTCAGGCTGCTGGAAGACGAGCGCTTGGGAGCCCGCATCAGTGACGAGTTGCTTGCGACGATAGTCGAAGAGCTCTACTACCCCCAGAGTCCATACACATTCTCCGTCGTCGAAGCGGGTGTGCTCGGCGAAATCTACGAGCAGTTCCTCGGTGAGGTAATAGTCGTCAACGACGCGGGTGATGCAGAGATCATCGAGAAGCCGGAAGTGAAGGCGAGCGGCGGCGTCGTTCCGACACCACAGTACATCGTAGATGCCATACTCGAACGTACCCTAGCCCAGGCGATAGATGGTAAACCTCCGAACGAGTTGTCGCAGTTTACCGTAGCTGACACCTGTTGCGGATCGGGCGTGTTCTTGCTGCGTGCGTTCGAGATCCTGATCAACCACTGCGTCGAGTGGTATGTCGCGGACGGGGCCGAGCAGCACGCGGGAACTCGCATCTATGAAGTGATGGCTGATCAGTGGAGGCTGACCTTTCAAGAGAAGCGACGGATTCTCTTACAGTCCATCCGAGGCGTGGATATCGACCCCAATGCTGTTGAGGTGGCCCGCTTTAGCCTGCTGCTGCGCCTCATCGAGGACGAGACTGCCGAGGCGCTACGCGCATACGAAAGGGCGCAGCGACAGGCCGTATTGCCCGACCTTGACCCGTTCATCAGAAACGGCAATAGCCTCGTTTCTCACGAGGAACTCGCCGCCTTCGCTCCCGATGCAGAAGCCGAGCTCACATCCCAGGTTCGGCCCTTCACCTGGGAACGAGAGTTCCCGGAAGAGCTGGGGCGCGGCGGATTCGATGTGATCGTTGGCAATCCGCCGTACATTCGGATTCAGCACATGGTGACCTACTCGCCACGAGAGGTCGAGCTGTACCAAAGTGAGGAGTCGCCATATACGACCGCCCACGCAAACAACTTCGATAAGTACGCTCTGTTCATTGAGAGATCGTTGTCGTTGTTGAAGGAGCACGGCCGGCTTGGGCTGATTGTCCCAAATAAGTTCCTGATCACAGCGGCGGGGCGTGCCGTGCGTCGCTTGCTCGCCGAGACTGAGGTTCTTGATGGCTTGGTGTACTTCGGAGCACAGCAGGTGTTTGGCCCCGGCACCAGCAACTATACCTGTCTTCTGTTCGCGTCAAGACCAGGGCGTGGCGAAGTACAGATTGAGGACGTTTCCGACGTGAACGAGTGGCGGTACGGCGGCCCAGGCGAGCTGGAGATCATCCCGATCCGCGAATTCGGAGAGGACGCCTGGTCAATCGGACATCGTCTGGCAGAGGCCATCTTCGAGCGAGTGCGCGATGCCTGTCCGGCATCACTCGGGGGCGAAGCGGACATCTTCGTCGGCGTCCAGACCAGCGCCGATGGGGTCTACATCGTGGAGACGGAGGACGAAACGCCGGAGTCGATCTCGTTCACCTGGGACGCGCAGCGTTGGACGATTGAGCGTGGCATACTCCGTCCGTGCCTCCACGATGTTCGGCTGCACGCATATGGCGTACCGAACGCTAACAAGCACATGATCTTCCCGTACCGCCTCGACGAGCGCAGAGCCTCGCTGATCCAGCCCGATGAGATGCGTAGAGCCTATCCGGGCGCGTGGTCGTACCTGTGCGCCAGACGGGATGAGTTAGAGGATCGGAACATCATGGGCGGGCGGGCAGAAGAGCGGCAGTTCTATCAGTTCGGACGCTCCCAGAGCCTCGTCAAGTTCAACAGCCCGAAGATCATCTTGCCGATCCTATCCAAAGAAGCGCGGTACGCGTACGACGACCAGAACATCGTTGTAACCGGTGGCGGGAACGGACCGTATTATCTCGTTCGGCCCGCCCGAGATTCAGAGCACACCCTCTACTTCTTGCTCGCGGTGCTTTGCCATCCGGTTTCTGAGGCCATCGTGAGGTGTCGCCCGAACGTCTTCCGTGGGGGCTACTACTCGCATGGCAAGCAGTACATCGAGACCCTGCCCGTGCCCGATGTCTCGGCAGAAGAGCGGCACACCGTGGATGGGCTTGTTCGGCGCACCATCGACGCCACCTCCGCTGCACACTCTGCGCGAACGCCAGCCGCACGTGCGGCAGGTATGCGTGAATCGGAGGCTCTACGACTTCGTGTTGAAGCGTCTGTGTCGAGCCTCTTTGGTCTCACGGACGCCGACCTCGCCGTCATCGGAGATGTTCCCGTTCCTTCATAGCGTCTGTATCGATTGGGTGTCTGTTGATGGAACAAACATCATCGCGGCTCTCCTTTCGTGCATTGCTACGTTGATGCAAACGAGCGGTCGCCGGCTCGGGCCTCCACATCGCAACGGTCTTACCGGTCCGCGGTCAGTGCTCGAAGCAGATCCACCAACGAACGTCGGATACCCAGGGGAAGGTGGCTCCACGCGAGAAGGAACCGCCTCGCATCGCCTACCCGTTCCTCCTCTTGCCTTGTGCTCCTACAACACTCACTGCAACGCGAGCAGTCTGGCTCATGCAAGCCACTGTTTGTAGGGCACTTAGGATCCTCGTCCGTCAGCTTCCCAAGCTGAATGTCGTCGGTTCGACTCCGATCGCCCGCTTTCCCCTGACCCGGTGTGCCGGTCGATGACTGGGCGTGCCTACCTCCGACAACTGAACGACTTACGTCACACGACGCAGGCTCTGACGACCGACAGGCCCGATCTCCAACTCACCGTATTAGGCCCCGCTATTCCCATTGAGCGCTTCGTCAATCTGTGCTAGGACATCTGCTAGGGTGGCGCGTTCTTCACTCGTCAGATCGCCATGCTCCTCGTTTATGATGCGCCGCAGTGCGATCCTTGATTCGCCAAGAAACTCGGACGGGAACCCCGATGACGCTTGAGCGATGGCGAAGTCCACAACCTCGCTCAGCTGCGTCAGCCCACGTCGATTCAGTTCTACAGAAAGAGACTTTAGGTACTCATACAACGCGGTGTTGCTAGATAGTGGTTTCATTGACATCGCCTTTCAACTCAACCATTTATTATGGCATCACAAACCACGAAATATCTACGCCGTACGGTGAAGTGACCACCTGAATGCCACCGCCGGAATTGGTGAGCAGGCGCGGGGCCTTGTTGGTGATCACCGACGCGCCGGGTTTGAGCGAACCGCCCATCAAGAAATCCGTGCTGACCTCCGGCATGCCCATCCGCCCAGCGCAGCCTGGCGTTAACGGGTTCTGGAGCGACCAGTACTGCGATTCGGTAGCCATCGACTGCCCCAGTTCTCCCGAGCGGTAGAGCGTTGCTCCAGACCTGGCCTCACTCAGCGCCGTTCGCGCACTTGCTCCCAATCCCTGAACCTCAGTTGCGTAGCGAGTTACAATAGAGGTGGGGTTCGCGGAACGGACGCCCTTGAGCCCTCGTGGCTCTTGACACAACGGCAGTGCCTGGACCGCGCCCCCGCAAGACCACCGACACCTACGTCCACGACGCCTGGAACCGTCTGGTCCGCGTCCACCGCGAGGACGATGCTACACAGACCGACGGCGACATCGCTTACTACGCCTCCTTCGATGATCGCGATCGCCCCCGCCCGCACGCGCGGGTGGCGGCATCGCCGCACCATTGAGGCCCCTGCCGGCGGGTGTGTCAAATCGGCTCCGGGCGGGGCCCGTGCCGGTACGCCTCACATCAGAATCTGGTAGGCCCCGGCGTCGTGACTCAGGTCCAGCGCCTCGTGGACGGCCATCTCAAGGGCGTCGGGACCGTCGTCGTGGGCGCCCAACGGGTACTGCCGCAGTTGCTCGAGCAGCGTCTGATGGCGGCGAGAAAACCAGAGCTTCCCGTGAGAGATTAGGGGCTGAAGGCTCTGGATGCGGGTCTGCTTGTGGGAACGATGCTCGACGCGCTCGAGGTAGATGTAACGCCCGCGCTTCTGCAGCGCCTGCTCCAACTGGTCCGCGAGTAGCTCCTGGAACTGGTTGGTCTCCACCACCATCGTCTCGTACTCGTAGATCCTCGACAGCTGCACGATGCGCTCGATCGTCTCGTCCGGCGAGCGTCGGGCGGTGTCGGCGCCGATGACGTAGATCCGGTCCGTGTGCCGGTTCTTGACGATCGTGATGATCGCCGAGTAGTCCCCGCGCCCGGGGTGTCTGCCGAGGCTCGGGTCGCACGCGCCGTAGATGCGGGCCCGGTATCCGAGCCCGCGCAGCACCGCGTCCTCGTCCTTGTACCGGGGGTTGCGGGGATCGTCCCAGTAGCGGAAGCTCGACTCGGCGAACAGGCAGTGCTCCGGGTCCAGGGGCTCGTTCTGCTTCTCGGCCTGGAACGCGCCGTGCCCCTCCACCGCGCGCATCCGCATCAGCGCCTCGTAGTCCTCACGCGGCTTCCACAGCACCCGGGCGCCGGCGAGCATCTCGGCACGATGGTCCTCGAGAAACAGCTCCCCGCCCCGGTCGCCGTTCTCTCCCTCGTACTCGTCGTCCCCGAACCGGATCTGCTCCCAGCGGTCCCAGAGGTCCATCCGCTCGCTGAACCGCTCCACTGCGCGGTAGATGTAGCGCTCCCACCCGGCGCCTCTGCCAAGCGTGCCGTCCGGGTGGGTCAGGTTGGCGAGCAGCGAGTCGTAGTGCACGATCGTCCCCACAGCTCGCCGGCAGCGCTTCGTCTGCCCAGTTGTATATCGCTGGTCGTGGGGAGACGGGCGAACCGAGCAGGGCGCAGCTGACTTTCTCGCGGCCGGTGAGAAGGTCGGTCACATCGCGAGGCGGACTCCGCGCCAACCGGCGCTGCTTCTGTGAGCCATGCTCGATGAACGGGGTAGACGATCCCCATGATCTGTTCGCACCGTGAGCGTCAGTCTGCCCAAGCTCCTCCGGATATCCGATTCTCGATTGGGCGCCTTTGTTTGGGCGGCAATCAGCTGGGCGCGCACCGTGATGCAAACATCTAATGCAAGGCGGTTCCAGTGCGAGAAATCCCTTGACTCGGTTCTCGGCGTGCGGGATGCTCGTTGATCTAACCATTTCGCGCGCTCTTGAGTGGATCACATGTACAGCCCGGCTCGATTCGACGCGGTTCGCGTTCGGGTGTTGCAGCCACGCCGCGTGCAACTGAGTGGCGAGGCTTGGAATCGCTGGAATCACGCGTCTATCTGTCGATCACCGTCGGCGTGACGGAAGACGGCGTCGCGCGCTTCTTCGGAACGGACGACGCCGACGTCGTCGTCATCCGGGCGACCGCGCAGGACCGACCCCTCGAGTTCAGTATCAACGGGGGTGAGTTCCGGACGGACTTCGACCCGGCGCAGCCCGGCGAACAGAACCTCCGAGTGACGGATGGACGCGTTAGCTGCGACTTGGGTGGCGGGGACGACCGCGTGATCGTCAGTGTCGCTGATGACGAGGGGTTGGAATCCGTTGACAACAGCTTCCTGACGACCACCGACGACTGGGGATTCGACGTTCGGTACGAACACGTCGAAGAGGTCTTCGTCGTCAACGAGGGCGGCGGGGTAATCGCTTCGGTCCGCCCGGCCGATCAGACATCCGATGACCGTACGACACCGGTCCCGGACTCGGCGGATGTTGTGGAGGTCACGGATCAGCGGTGGGGTTCCGGGCATTGGGCGCGTGGTCCGCCTGACTCGACCGAGCTATCCGAACCTGGTGCGGGGGGCGGTGAGTATGTACGTGGCATCTCCGAGTCGGATCTCTCGCTGATCGCAGCCGAGGCGATGCGGCGTTGGCTCTTGTCTCCACTGGCGCAGGGTCACGAAGCCGAACTCGCATCAGTTCACGTCGTCCTGCGCGATCTACCGGGCCTCGCGCTGGGGCAGGCGCGCGGCCTGACTGTTGTCATCGACCCGACCGCCGGTGGATTCGGCTGGTTCGTCGATCGGACACCATGGGACGATGCGGAGTTCACCAGCGCGCCGTCGGGCGAGCTGGACGCAGCGGAGGGCAGCCTCGCCTCGGGGCGGTTCGACCTGCTCTCCGTGATGATGCACGAGATCGGCCACGTGATGGGACTCGACGACGTCGACCCCAGCGCCGACCCCGGCGATCTGATGGCCGGGTCGATCTCAGCGGGAGAGCGTCGACTGCCCTCCTCGGTTCCGCTCGCGAACCGAGTCGTGCATGGGTTCGGCTCCCTGTGGGACCGCAACGTCGTCATCGATCTCACCTCCGATCTACACGTCAACGGCGACATCGTCTGGGACGACATGGTGGTCGTGCACGGAGCGATCACCGTCACCGCCACGGGCACGATCACGCTGCTGGGCTCGGGCTCGATCGTGGGCGACAGCGCGGGCGGGAGCGACGACTTGGTGCTCGCCGGAGACGGCGCGGTCACTATCCGCGGGATGGCGGGGGGGGACGGGCTGCGCGACCTGGACGTCCGTTCCGGAAACTCTGTCGCATTCACCGGTGCGTCCGTTTCGCTCACCGGGGCGCTAAGCGTCTCCGCGGTTTCGACGGTAGAGGATACGCAGGCGACGTCGATCGTTGGCGTCCTGATCGAGGACACAACGATCGAGGCGGCGACGGTCTCGATCTCGGCGGTGTCCTCGGTGACGGCCGAGACGGACGGAATCCCGGGTGTGTTCGGGTTCGACAGAGCGGCGGTGGAGGTCGAATCGCGTGCCACGGTCGCGGTGACCGGCACGACGCGGATCGAGAGCGCGGGGAGCGTGGACATTCTCGCGTCGTCCGAGGTTCGCGCGTCCGCCGAGGCATTCGCTTGGGGCGGTATTGTCACGGCGGATGCGGCGATCGCGCGTTCGACGGTGACCAGCGAAGCTCGCGCGGAGGTTTCGGGTGACACCGCGATCGTCGCCGGAGGCGCGTTCCGGCTGCGGGCAGTCGACGATGTGACGGCGACGACGATCGCCAACGGCGAGGCGGCCGGCGCGGGCGGCGCCGGCGGCAGCATGGCGAGGGCGACGCTCGATGGGACGTCGCTCGCGTCGGTGACGGACTCGGCGGGCGTATCGGCGTCGGAGATCGAGGTGTCGGCGACGAGCCGGGACGAGTACGCGACGACGGCGACGTCCACTTCGGGCGGCGCGAGCGAGAACGGTCCGGAGATCCTCCAGACCCTCACGGACGCCGGTGCGGAGACGAGCGACGGTGCGGTGTCGCTGGCGGCGGCCGTGGCGGTGACGAACTTCTCGCGACTGACGTGGGGGTACATCGCCACCGACGGTGTGCTCGAGAGCGGCGGCGACATCGTCATCGGCGCGACATCGGGCGTCTCATCGGGCACCCGGGCCGACGCGAGCGGGACGCAGAGCTCGACGGGTGTCGGTGTCGCGGTGGCGGTCAGCAACGGTGACGTCGTGACCGAGGGCTATGTCGACGGGCCGGTGACCCTATCGGCGGCATCGGTCGAGATCGGCGCAGGCGTTCCCGACGGATCTCGGCACTCGTTCAGTGCGGAAGCGGTGTCCGGCGCGGGGGCCGAGGACGTGGGAGTCGCGGGTTCGGTCGCAATCAACATCGTCGGCAATCGGGCCGAGGCGCTGCTCAAGCCGGGCGCCGTGGTGGAGGTGGGTGGGGCGAACGTCTCGCTGGCCGCGACCAACGAATCTGAGAGCACGGCGAAGGCGCTGGCCTCGGAGGAGGGTGCGACCGGCTCCGACGTCGGCTTCGGCGCGTCGTTCGCGCTCAACATCGCCGAGAACATGACGCGGGCCGAATTGCGGTCCGGCTCGGTGCTGACCGGCGCACGTGACCTCGCGCTGGTCGCGGCGGGGTCGCACACGATGGTGACGGAGGCCAAGGCGGGCGGCACTTCCTCGGGCGGCACCGGCATCGCGGGCGTTGTGGCGATCTCGATCTCGAACAACGACACCATCGCGCGGCTGGGCGACGGGCCAACGCTGATCGTCGCCGGCTCGCTGACGTTGAGCGCCACGCACTCGGGATCGACGTCAGGGCGGGCCGAGGGCGATTCCGAGTCAGCGTCGGTGGGGGTCGGGCTGGCGATCGCGGTGACCGTGGCGCGCGACATGGCGGTCGCGACAACCCGGCGCGGGATCGAGGCTGCGGGGGATGTTGGCTTCGGGGCGCTGTCGGCCGGGTCGAGCGCAGCCGAGGCGGTCGCCGGCGTTGAGGGCGGCAAGGACGAGGACTCGTCGAGCGGCGACATCGATTCGGAAGTCACGCGCCAGATGGACCACGCGGACATGGTGGGCCAGGACAACCTCGGTCCCGACGGAGGAACGAACGGAGCAGAACCGCCGGGAGCGGAAACCTCCGACGGCGCCGTCACTGTTGCCGGTGCCGTGGCGGTAAACGTGGGATCGTCGAAGGCGCACGCGTACGTGCCGAACAACGGCTCGGTGACGGCAGGCGGGATGCTGAGCCTGAGGGCGTCGAACAACTCGGACGCCTCAGCGAACGCCGACGGCAGCACCACCGGCGACGCGGCCACGGGGGTCGGCGCCGCTATCGCGCTAAACATCATCCGCTCCGAGACGCTCGCGTACATCGGGTCGGGTGCAGCAGTGTCCGCGGCCGGCATCGAAATCGCCGCGCGCATGACCGACTCCGGGGGGGACTCACAGAGTGTTTCGTCGGCCGAGGCGGAGTCGGGCGCGGGCTCGGACAGCGTCGGCGTCGCGGGGTCGCTGGCGATCAACATCGCCGGCAACCGATCCGAGGCGCGGATCAGGCCCGACGCGGCGGTCTCGGGCGGCGGTGGGGCGGTGAGCCTCAGGGTGGTCAACTCCACGAGCGCGACGGCGAAGGCGCTGACCGCGGATGGCGGGGCATCGGGCTCGGATGTGGGCGTGGGCGCTTCGGTGGCGCTCAACATCGTGAAGAATCAGGCGCTCGCCGAACTGGGATCGGGCGCATCTCTGATCGGCGTGGGGGATCTCACGCTAAGTGCGTCGGGCTCGCATGCCGTCGTGACCGAGGCCGAAGCCGGCAGCGAGTCATCGAGTGGCGTCGGCGTTGCCGGCGGCATCGGTGTGTCGGTGGCGAACAACGACACGATCGCGCGGCTGGGCGACGGGCCCGCGCTGTCGACGAGCGGCTCCGTGACACTGAGCGCCGTTCACTCGGGCTCGACGTCGACCAAGGGCAGAGGGTCCACGAAATCGGGCACCGTCGGGGTCGGCATCGGTCTGGCGATCACGGTGGCGAACGACGACGCCCTCGCGACGACGGCGAGGGGCATCGCCGCGGGCGGTGCGGTCACGTTCGAGGCGCTCGGCTCGGCGGCGAGCAGCGCCGAGGGCACGGCCGGCGCCGAGGGCGGCAAGGACGAGAGCAGCGCGACCGAGGATGTCGACACCCTGGTGGACGACGAGCTGACCCACGCCGACGACGTGGGCACGGACAACCTGGGCTCGGACGGCGGGACAGACGACGCCGAGGCCCCCTCGCCCGACACCTCGGACGGGAGCGTGACGGTCGCGGCGGCCGTGGGCGTGAACATCGGCGTCTCCCGCGCACGCGCGTACGTTCCGGACAGCGGGTCGGTATCGGCCGACGGGCTCCTGACACTCAGCGCCTCGAACAACACCGATGCGTCGGCGAAGGGCGACGGGAGCACCACCGGCGACGCGGCAACCGGCGTTGGGGCGGCGGTCGCGCTCAACGTCGCGACGTCGTACGCTCTCGCGTACATCGGCGAAGACGCGAGCGTCACGGCCTCCGGCGTGCTGATCGGATCGCGGATGACCGACGTCGGCGGCGACGCGACCAGCACCTTCGCCGCCGAGGCGATCTCCGGCGCCGGATCGACCGACGTCGGCGTGGCCGGGTCGCTCGCGATCAATACCGTCGGCAACCGAGTCGAAGCGTTCATCAAGCCCGGTGCCGACGTGTCGGCGGGCGGTGGGGCAGTGTCGCTGGAAGCGGCCGGCACGTCGAGCAGCAGCGCGAAGGCGCTGACCGCCGGGCTCGGGGCGACCGGCGATGTCGGCGTGGGCGCCTCGGTTGCGCTGAACATCGCGAACAATGTCGTGAGGAGCGAGCTCCAGGAGCGGGCGCGGCTGATCGGCGCCGGCGCGCTCACACTCACCGCGGCCGGCGCCCACTCGATGGAGAGCGAGGCCGTCGCGGGCTCGGCGGGGGGGACCGCGGTGAGCCCGGCGGTGGCGCTCTCGATCCCGGTCAGCCGGTCGCTGGCTCTGGTCAGCTCGGAAGAGCCGCTCATGCTCGCCGGCGGGATGGCGATGTCCTCGTCGCTGAGCAACGACGTCACGACGGAGGCCCGCGGCGACGCCGCCGGGACGGGGACGGGCGTGGGGGCGTCGGTGGCGGTCGCGGTGGTGGTGGCGACGGCGAAGGCCGAACTGCACAGCTCGGTGGATGCACAGGGAGACGTGCGCATCACCGCGGACGCAGCGGTGAGCAGTGCGGTCGATGGCAAGGCCAGCGCGGTCGGCCTGCCCGACATCCCCGGCACCGACATCGACCAGGAGGTGGCGCGCCAGCTGGCCTACGGCGACCCCGACATCGAGCCGCCCTCGGTCACCGACGCTGTGGATGAGGCGAACAACGCCAGCCTCGACGAGACGAAGAAGGAGATCGCCAAGGTCGGTGTGGCGGCGACGGTGGCCGTCAACGTCGTGACGTCGCGAGCGCTGGCGATGGTTCTTGAGGGGCTCGAGATCACCACGACGGGCGCGTTCGAGCTGTCGAGCGCGATGGCGACGAGCGCCGACGCCGACGCGATCGGCAACGCGCTGATCGCGCAGACGGCCGTCGGGGCCGCGGTAGCGCTCAACGTCGCGACGGTGATCAACCGTGCCGAGGTCGGTGATTCGGCGCGCGTGACCGCGGGGGATGTTGCGGTGCGGGCGGCGTTGCACGGGGGCGAGGCGAGCGGCGTCTCGGCCTTGGGTGTCTCGATCGGCGGTTCGCGTAAGGTCGGTGTCGCGGGCTCGATCGGCGTGAACGTCGTGGTGCTCGTCACCGAGGCGCTGGTCGGGGCCGACACGGTCGTGACCTCCGGGGCCGGACTCGCGGTCGCCGCGACGGGCGAGCTTGGGTTCCGCGCGATCGCGGGCGGCGGGGCGACCGGCTCGAGCGCGGGCGTGGGCGCGTCGATCGGCGTGAACGTGCTGACGAGCCGCACGGAGGCGTCGGTGGGTGACCGGGCCGTGCTCCTGGCGCCCGGAGCGCTGGCGGTCGCGGCTCAGACGACGATCGCCCCGCAGGACGGCGATATCCCCGGGGATCCCTCGGCGGGCGTTGCGGGCGGGGCGGTCGCGGGGACGGCCGGTGTCGCGGGCTCATTCGCGGTGAGCATCATCACCGAGTCGACGCTCGCGCACGTCGGCGCGAACACACGCGTGAACCAGGGTGAACCGGGCGGACCCGCGCAGAGTGTCATCATCAGCGCAATCGACGAGACCACGATCTCGGACGCGGCGGGCGCCATCTCGGCCGCGAAGTCCGTCGGCGTCGGCATCGGGCTTGACCTCGTGGTGTTCAAAAAGACGACCGAGGCCACGCTCGGCGAGGCGTCCATCGTCCACGCCGGCGGTGACGTTGTCTTGCGCTCCGACGCGCGCGAGGACATCTTCTCGCTCGCTGGCTCGATCGCGGCGGCGGGATCGACGGGAGTCGGCGGCGCGATCAGCGTGCTCGTGCTCACCACGCCCATCTCGGCCGGGATAGGCGACGGTGGGTCGGTCACTGCGAATGGAAATGTCGTTATCGAGGCGAACCACGACGGCAAGATCGAGTTGATTGCGGGCACGGCCGGCGCGGCGGGGACGACGGGGGTCGGTGCAGCAGTCGCGACGCTCATCCGCGTTGACACGACTACCGCGACCATCGGCGAAGGTGCGTCAGTCACCGCGGACTCGGCGTACGGGCCGGTGCCGATCCTGACATCAACCACGGATGCGGACGGGGCACGGCTGCGGCGCGAGCACCGCGGGCTCGCCGTTACCGCGACATCCGGCGAGGATACGACGACGATCGCGATCGGTGGGGCCGGCGCGGGCACGGCGGGGGTTGCCGGTTCGGCGACGGCGAACGTGTTCGTGGAGGTCACCCGCGCATCGGTCGGTGAGGGCTCGATGGTCCGCGGGGCCGGTGTGGCGTTGCTCGCCGCCGACGACACGGACCTCCTCAGCATCGCCGGCGCGCTGGCGGGCGGAGGGACCGCCGGGATCGGTGCCGCGCTCGACGTCGGAGTGCTGACGAAGGTCACCGAAGCGTACCTCGACCCGACCGTAGATCTTGTCACCACAGGTGATGTCGCGATCGAGGCGGATTCCGACGAGCGCGTCCTGTCGATCACCGCGAACGTCGGGATCGGCGGCTCGACGGGCGTCGGCGGCTCCGTCGGCACGTACGTGATCACGACGACGACCGAGGCCTCGGTGCGGGGACAGGCCGGCGCGCCGACCGTCGTCAGCGCGGGTGGCGACGTCGAGATCGCCGCCAGAGGTTCCGCGGACATCGACCTGATCGCGGGCGGGGTCGCCGGCGGCGGGACGGCCGGGGTCGGCATCTCGAACGCAACGCTCGTCCAGACCGACACCGTGCGGGCGTTTGTCGGCCCGGACGTCGGTGTTGTTTCGCGCGGCGGAGCCGGCGTGTCGATCACCGCTGACTCCGACACCGATGTGTTCTCGATCGCGGCCGGCGGGGGACTCGCGGGCTCGGCGGGCGTCGCGGGCAGCGCGACGGTCGGCGTGATCACACAGATCACGCGTGCGTTCATCGACACGGGAACCACCGTGGACGCCACGAACGCGGACGCGGGCTCGCACCCCGGGCTGACCATCCGGGCGGTCGGCTACACCACACGGTTCGGTATCGCGGGCGCGGTGGCGGGCGGAGGCGCGGCCGGCGTCGGCGCGGGCGTCGACGTCGTCGTGCTGACCAAGCAGACCGAGGCGTATGCCGCCCCCGACACGCACGCGGCGGCCGACGGAAGCGTCGCGATCGACGCCGAGTCCGACGAGCACGTCATCTCCGTCTCGGCGGCAATTTCCGGCGGCGGCTCGGCGGGGATCGCGGGCACCGCGGGCGTCTCGGTGCTCACCATCGGGACGCGGGCGTGCATCGACAACGCCGAAACGCCGCTCGACCGCGTGACCGTGGACGTGGGCGGGAGCGTCGCGGTGACGGCCGACGGGCGCACCGAGATCGACCTGGTCTCCGGGAACGTGTCGGGGGCGGGCGCGGTGAGCATCGGCGCGGCGGCGGGTGTGCCCGTCGTGGTCAAGTCCACCGAGGCGTACATCGGCCGGTACGCGCAGGTCGATGCGCGCGGCGAGAATGTTCCGGTCATGGTCAGGCGCGGCGGGTTCCTGGTGGGGTACATCCCGAACGCCGAGGCTGTCACGTTCGACCCGGGCTCCGTGGACGGGGATACGGACACGATCTCCATTGCCGGCGGGCACAACTTCGTGACGGGGCAGGGTGTCACGTACGACGCCGGCGGCGGCGACGTGATCGGCGGGCTGACCGACGGGCGCGTGTACTACGTGATCGCGGATGAGAGCGACCCGGGCGCGCTGCGGCTCGCGACGACGCGCTCGAACGCCCGCGCCGGGATCGCGATCGACCTCGATCCGACGTCGGCGAGCGGCACGAGCCACACGCTCAGCCCCGACGGCGAGGTCGCCTCGACCCCGCCGGCCCCCGGCAACGACTTCAACAACGACGGGACCGAGGACACGAACGACCCTTCGTTCAGCCTGCAGCGGGTCTCGACTCCCGCGATTTCACCGTTCCGCGGCGTGGCGGTTTCCGCGGTCAGCCAGGACGACATCGAGAGCATCGCGGTGAGCGGGGGAGGTGCGGGGGCCGTCGCCGTGAACATCGGCGGCACGGTGCACGTGTACTCGAGCGACACGCTCGCGTCGGTCGCGGAGAACACGCGGGTGACCGCGGGCGGCGGGCCCGAGCCCGCGTCGGTGCTCGTCGACGCCCAGAGCGACTTCTACCACCTCGCGGTTGCCGGCGGGATCTCGATCGCGGGGACCGTCTCGGTCACGCCGAGTGTCGACGTCGTTGTGGTCGACAACGAAACACACGCGTGGGTCGCCGGCGGCGCGGACGTCGACGCGAGTGGGAACGTCGAGGTCGCGGCCGAGGCCGCCGAGGACCTGCTGGTCATCGCGGCGGGTGTTGCGGGCTCCGGGCTCGTGTCGGTCGGCGGCTCGGTGCCGGTGGTCGTGATCGCGAGCAAGACGCACGCGGACATCGGCGAGTTGTCCACGGGCCTCGCCGACGCCGCGCACGTCGCGGCGGGCGGGAGCGTGCGGGTGTCGGCCGAGGACAACACCGACCTCGACATGATCGCCGGGAGTCTCGGGATCGGGATCGGGGCGGTCGGCGTGGGCGCGTCGGTCGGCGTGGCGGTGATCGCCAAGGACACCGTGGCGCTGATCGGGCCGTTCGCCGAGGTCGATGCACTCGGAGCCGGCGATCCCATCGCGGGCGTGTTCAACGGCGAGATCAACGACAACGGCTTCCCAGCGATGTCGGCCTCCGGCGTGATCGTGCAGGCGTACTCGAGCGAGAACCTGCTCAGCGTCGCGATCGCCGGCGCGTTCGGCTTCTACGCCGGCGTCGCGGGCGGCGTCACCGTCGAGGTGATCAAGTCCGACACCACGGCGCTGATCGGCGCCCTGGCAAGGGTCAATCAGGGCGCGGGCGCCCCCGACGAGACGCAGTCGGTCCATGTCTCCGCCGCCAACGACGTCAAGGCGTTCGCGGTCGGCGGCTCGGCCGGAGGCGGCATCGCGGGGATCGCCGGCGGTGTCGATGTCGGCGTGGTCCGTAACGACGTGTTCGCGACCATCGGCGCGGGGGCCAAAGTCGCCGCGGCCTCCGACGTCGCTGTCAACGCCTTGGCGCGCAAGGATGTGGACACGGTCGCGGTGAGCGTCGGCGCCGGCATCGTCGGCGTTGCCGGCTCGGTCTCGGTCTGGACGATCGGCGCCAGGGTCGAGTCGTCGTACACGGCCGACGGGCAGTCCGAAGACGTGCTCGACAACGACGTGGTCCCCTTCGCCGACAGCATGGCGAACGGAGACGACCAGCAGAGCGGCTACCTGCGGATCATCGACGGGTACGAGGGTCCGGTCTTCGACCCGCAGACCCGGCTCGACCCCGAGAACGACACCATCGACCTGTCCGCCACGGGGCACAGCTTCTCGACCGGCGACCCGGTCGTGTACCGCACGAACGGCGGCACCGCCATCGACGGGCTCGAGGACGGCGAAACCTACTACGTCATCGTCGACCGGGACGACATCAACAAGATCTACTTGGCGCAGTCTCCGGAAGACGCGATGGACCGTGTCGCCATGGACCTCGAACTCGGCATGGCGACCGGCGATACCCACCGGCTCGACCCGCTCGTCGGCGCGGCGACGGACGGCGCGGGATCGAGCATCGACGACAGCGCCCCGGACGATCCTGTCTCGGACGCCGTGAACGCCGAGGACGCCCCGAAGGGGACAGTCGCGACGATCGGCGCCGGAGCCGAGGTCGTCGCCGGCGGCGATGTGAGCGTCCGCGCGGAGGAGGAGGTCGGGTTCTTCGCGTTCGTCGGCGACTTCGCCGCGGGCGGCGTTGCGGTGGGCGCATCGATCGGCATCGCGACGATCCGCGGTGGCACCGCGGCACTGGTCGAGCCCGGGGCGTCGATCACCGCGAGCGAGAGCGGGCGGCTTCTCGTGAGGGCGAAGCTGACCGAGAACACCGAGGGCAAGTCGATCGCCGGGCGCGGCGGTGCCGCGGCCCTTGGCGCGCAGGTGATCGTGCTCACCGACCGCAGCAGCCAGTTTGCGGCGATCGGCGACGGCGTTGTCGTGAGCCATGCCGGCGACGTGCGGGTCGAGGCCGACGCGTCGCGCTCGCTCGACGCGAACACGATCGGCGTGCTCGTGGGTCTCGTGTTCGTGACGGGCGTGTCGGTCACGACGGCGACGATCGGGCCGTCTGCGCTGGACCAAGCCGGGGTCGAGGGTGTCACGAGCGCCACGATCGGACACGCGGCGATAGGGTCCGAGGTGGCACGTGTCGGCGATGTGAGCGTGGTTGCGCAGGCGGACGATGAGATCAGTTCAACGCCTTTCGTTGTCGGTGCGACAATCGGAGCGAACGCCCAGGCCGGCGCCATCGCGACGTCAAAGTCGGATACGACGGTGGAGGCCGGCGTTGGCGGCGCGACGATCCACAGCGACGGCGACGTGCTGGTCCGCGCCGCTGGAAGCCCGGACCTCAGGACAAAGGCCGACGGTTTGGGCTTCGCGATCGAGGCGGTCGGCGGGGCGTTCGCGAAGGCGACGATCGGCGGCTCGGTGTCGGCGAACGTCGATAACGGCGCGCTCATCACAACCGTCGGCGCCGGCGTGGTCCGGATCCTGGCCGAAGCCGACCGGCCGTCGTCGCGTGCGGAGACGTTCGCCGCGACCGGCGGCGGGCTCGGTGTTTCCGCCGTCGATGCGAAGGCGGAACTCTCGATGCAGGTCAGCGCACGTGTGGAGGACACCACGATCGCATCGGGAGGCGGAGTCTTGATTCGGAGCGCTTACGTGCCCACCGCGGTTGCCCTGGGCGACGCATTCGCGGGCGGCGCCGTTGCCGTCGGCGCGGCGCTCTCGAAGACGATCGTCGGCGGTTCCGCGACGGCAAGCGTCGGCGGGAATTCGCACATCGACGCAGGAATCGGTGCCGAATCGACGCCGGGATCCGCCGAATTGCCGGGGGTGCGGATCCTCGCCGATGCGATCGGCGCAACCGCGCAGTCGACGTCGAAGGCCGCGGCGGGGGGCGTCGCGGGGGGCGCCGGAGCGGACGCGAACGCCGACCTGGCGCTCGCGGTGACCGCGCTGGTCGTTGCCTCGACGGTGCGCGCGAGCGGCGATGTGCTCGTCCGCGGGCAGTACGAGCCGCTGTCGGACGCGACCGCGCGGGGATCCGCCGGCGGCGTGCTGGCGGCTGGCGCGGCGCTGGCTCGGGCCACTCTTGGCGGCTCGGTCGACGCGCGCGTCGTCGGGGGCTCCCAACTCCAGGCCGGCATGACGGGCGAGCCCGCGGACGTGTCTATCGTCGCTCGGTCGAACTCCGCGATGGCGCAGGCCGAGGCAGGTGCATACGGCGGAGGAGTCGCCACCGGTGTGGGCGTCTCGATCACCTCGACGACCACCGTCTCCGCGAACGCGGCTGTTCTGCGGTCCACCCTGACCGCGACGCGGAACGTCGCGGTCGAAGCGGTGCTCGCCCCGTCTGCGATCGGCGAATCGGACGGTGCCGCAGGCGGGTTGGTGGCGGGAGGAGCCTCACTCGCCACGACGACGATCGACGCGACGACCGCAGCGAGCATCGGTGAAAACTCGGTTGTCAGCGCCGGGGCCGGCAGCATCCCCGGGGACGTCTCCGTGTGGTCACGGTCCGTGACCTACGCCCGCGCGCTGGCGAACGCGACCAGCGGCGGGCTCGCGACCGGCAACGCTGCACGCGCGACCGCAACGGTCACACAGGACACACAGGCTCTGACGGGCAGGAACTCGAACGTCGAAGCGACCCGAGACGCCACGATCACATCCGAGTCGATCAGCCGGCTCGATGTCGATCTGGACGGCACCGCGATCGGCGTAGCCGCCGCCGGTGACGTAAGAGGCAAGGCCGAGCTGTACCCGTACACACGGTCGCTGATCGGCACCGATAGTCAGATCACGGCTGGCCGCGATGTGGAGGTGTACGCGCTGACGTCCGTGCCGCAAGCCGACGTGACCGCGAGGGGTGGCAAGGGCGGGCTGATCGGGCTGGGCGGGCAGGACGTTTCCTCGCGGATCGATGGTGCACGGACGATCACCTCGATCGGGACGGGCGCGGTGCTGCGTGCCTCGCGAGAGGTGGGTGTCACCTCAACCGCACGGATCGACGTTTCGGCGGACGCTCGTCAGACCGCGGCGGGCGGCGTCACGTCCAACCGCGTGGACGCTCGCGCCAAACTGATCGACTGCCAGACAATCGTGCTCTTCAACACTCAGGCGAGCGCCGAGGCAGAGGACGTGCGGATCGCCGCGAGCGATGAGCACGTGTTCGTGAAGTCCCAGGCGCGGTCGGAGACGACCATCGCCGAATACAGCGACAGCACGGCGGACGCCGTGGCCGACGTGTACACGAACGCGAGGGTCACGATCGGTGAAGGGGCGATGATCCGCGGGCGGAGCAGCGTTTCGATCTCAGCGCTGTCCGAGGATGTCGGGTCGCGGACCTACGCGGCCGCGAAGACGCTCGGGTACGCCGGCGACACGCTGGCGATCTCGGACAACGACCTGCGCCCGAAGTCAACCAATGTGTACCGGGCGGGCTCCCACATCATTACCAACAGTTTCCTGATCGAGTCCCAGGCGCCGCACTACGCGCAGAACTACGAGCGCACCGCGGTGGCCGAGACCAAGACCGTTACGAAGCTCGTCAAGGTCGTGGTCGGCACGGTCTGCGAGTGGGTCCTGGGGCTGTTCGGGCTCGAACAGGTGTGCCAGCCGGTGTACGACTGGGTTGAAGAGGTGCTCCCGAGCACAGAGGACAAGCTGTTCTACGGGCAGAAGGCGGTCACCAACGAGATCGAGATGGACGGGGAGGTGACGATCACCGGCCCGCCGAGCCCGTTGCTGGAGGTAGACGCCGACGGCAACATCGTCCGTGCCGAGCACGTCTCGCTGCTGCCCGGCGGTGACGACGAGATCGTGGTGGACGACATCATCAACCGCACCGGTGGTTCGCTGACGATCCGTGCCGCAAACGGAACCGTGAGCGGTACGCCCACATTCAACCTCAATACGGCATTTGAAGAGGTGAGACTGACAAACTCGTCCGACAAGGCGCTGGTGATCAACGACATCCGGACTGTCCGAGATGATCCACCGGAGTTCTCGCTAACCGTGCGAGAGAACGGCGCGGACCAGTTCGACCCCGCTATCCACCACAACCTGTCGGAGGTCAGTATCACGAGCGCCGGTGCGAATGCCGGCGAGGGCGTCGTACTCCGTGGCGCGATCGTCAACCCGCGCGGGTTGACCTCGATCGAGAGCTTGCGGGGAGACATCGTCCGAGACGGGGAATCGGCCGTCATCCAGACGCAACTGCTCGCCCTCCATGCCGACCGAGGAACGGTCGGGGGTCCGGCTCTCCCGCTGCTCGCAGAGATCATCGCGAGCACGGAGCCCGACGCCCTGGGGCCCGGGATCGACGCCGCGTTTGGGGCCGAGGGGGTCTACCTTCAGCTCACCGCCGTGACCGAGGACGCGGCGCCGCTCCGGATGGAACTCAACGGCATCGCCGCGGCCGACGGCGATGTGCAGGTCAATATCAACGAAGGGCAGTCGCTCGTGGGCGAGCCGCTGCTCGAGCTGACGCTGAGCGACGGATCGGTGATCACCGGCGAGCAGCTGGACGACCAGGTCGACCTTGCGCTCATCACGGACGACACGATCGGCTACGCGTTCGACCACGGGCTGACGACAAGTGTGCTCGACGAGGACACGCTGTTCTACAGCTCCGGGGACGGCGAGCCGATCGGCGGGCTGGTCGACGGCGCAACCTATTTCGTGCAGGTCGTGGACACCCGGCACATCCGCCTCGCGCGTTCGCTCCTCGAGGCACAGGACGCTGCCGTGACGGCGTTTGGAGGGGCGGACGTTGGCCTCGACAACACGATCGACCTCGGGTACGAGCACGGGTACCGCACGGGCGACGCGGTGCGCTACCGCAGCGGTGGGGGCGACGCGATCGGCGGGCTGATCGACGGCACCACCTACTACGTCATCGAGGTTGGGGCGACGACCATTGCGCTGGCGGAGTCCGAGCAATTGGCGCACGCGATGGTCTCGGCCGGCTTCGATCCCGCGGCGATCGGCGACGGTGGGGGCGTGGACGGAGCGCTCGATACGATTACCTTCGCCGCGCCGCACGGCTTCAGCACGGGCGACCCGGTCGTGTACCAATCCGACGGCGGCGACCCGCTCGGCGGGCTCGTGAACGGCGGTGTGTACTTCGTGGATGTCGTCGACGACCTGACGATCCGACTGGAGCGGGCGCCGGAGGCCGCGGCTGACGATCCGTCCGCGTTCTTCTCCGGCGCTTCGGACGTCTTCGCGGAGCCGGACGAGATCCAACTCGGGTACGCGCACCGATACCAGGCCGGCGACGCCGTTGTTTACCGCAACGGCGGCGGTTCAAGCGTCGGCGGGCTCGTCGACGGGCAGACTTACTACGTCGTCGTCCTCGGCCCGAACAACACGCGGATCGCGCTCAGCTCGGATCGCACCGCGGCGCTCAACGCCAAGAACGAAGTGTTCGATCCATCGGCCGCCATCGACAACGCGGCGGACAGCATCGATCTGGGCCACACGCATGGGTTCTCCACCGGCGACGCAGTCGTTTACTCCGCGGGCGGTGACTCAGTCATCGGCGGG
>Ga0210086_1000180_pt1 | contig 40210 bp, 37 predicted proteins | sample China_Galinas_PW_3_FD_184867 | JGI IMG/M metagenome (GOLD analysis project Ga0210086, IMG submission 184867) | Wetland microbial communities from San Francisco Bay, California, USA, that impact long-term carbon sequestration - China_Galinas_PWB_D2... | ecosystem: Environmental > Aquatic > Marine...
CCGCCGATCGGCCTCGGCGACAACCTGCGGCGCACCCTGCTGGGATTGCGGCGGGCGAAGTCCAATGTCGACCGGCTCAAGCTCGTCGGCAAGCTGCCCGCGACGCTGGGCGTGGAGATCCCGGTGAACAGCGAGCCGCGCACCGGGTTGTCGATGGGCGAGCATCAGGCCATCACCGCCAAGCAGATGGGCATTGCCCGCGTCGCCCAGGACGAGTTGGCCGCCGCGAGCCACCGCAACATGAGTGCTGCCTTCGACCGCGGCTTCTTCGACGATCTGGTGACGCCGTTCCTCGGGGTGTACCGCGACAACAACCTGCGCCCGGACGCGTCGGTGGAGAAGCTGGCCAAGCTCAAGCCGGTGTTCGGGGTGAGGGCCGGCGACGCGACGATGACGGCCGGCAACTCGACTCCGCTCACGGACGGCGCCTCGGTGGCGCTGCTGGCCAGCGAGGACTGGGCCGCGGCGCACTCGCGGGAGCCGCTGGCCTACTTCATCGACGCGGAAACGGCGGCGGTCGACTACGTCAACGGCGCCGACGGCTTGCTGATGGCACCGACCTACGCGGTGCCGCGGCTGCTCGCCCGAAACGGGTTGAGCCTGCAGGACTTCGACTACTACGAGATCCATGAGGCTTTCGCGTCGGTGGTGCTGTGCCACCTGCAGGCATGGGAGTCCGAAGAGTACTGCAAAGAGCGGCTCGGCTTGGACGCCGCCCTCGGGTCGATCGATCGGTCCAAGCTCAACGTCAACGGCTCGTCGATCGCGGCCGGGCACCCGTTCGCGGCGACCGGTGGGCGCATCGTCGCGCAGCTGGCCAAGCAGATGGCGGAGAAGAAGAAGGAGTCCGGCACACGTGGGGGCACCGTTCGCGGCCTGGTCTCGATCTGCGCGGCGGGCGGCCAGGGGGTCGCGGCGATCTTGGAAGCCTAAGTGGGCTGACAGGAATTCCTTCGGCGCCGTGTAACGGACCCGTCGATCCACCCGATATTCGGGTAGCCCCGTGTTGCCGTCTGACCCCCCGACCCGACGACAACACGGGGTACCTATACCCGTGGGCGGACTACCCCATTGGTGGACCTGAACCGCCGCTGGCAAGAGGGGGGCCAGCGGCGGTTCATTCTTGGCATTTTTGTGCTTTTCCGTCTAGCGGCGAAGCAGTTTCAGGGCTAGCATCGGCAGCACGACGGGTTCGGGAGATGACTGATCCGAATAGCCGGTATATGAGGTGAGAGCCGGCGGCGCAGGATATTGAGACGCCCTTGAGTGTCCTCCCGAACCCGCCTTTTATTGCGCTCGCTCAACTTCCGTCGCCGTCGGGGTGAAGAAGTTCGTCGGGGTGGTGGATTCGGTTGATTTCGGGCGGGCCGGTGCCGTCGCTCCACGCGAGCCGACCGCGTTTGACGCTGGTTCGTCGTCGGCGTGCGCCGATCAGGCTGTGGTGCGCCCCGCACGCGAAGAAGAGGTTGTCAGCATCGGTCGGACCGCCCTCGGCCCATTCTCTGGCGTGGTGCACCTCGCAGTGGTGGCCCGATTCCATGCAGTTGGGGTGCGTGCAGCCGCCGTCTCGGGCATAGCAGATGAGCCGCTGGTCCGCGGACGCGACGCGTTTGGCTCGCCCCAGATACAGCGGGCGTTGGGTGTGTTCGTCGAACACGGCCAGGTAGGGGATGGCGTCGGAGGCCATGCGGATCAGGTCGCGCATCGGCAGGGCCGATCCGCCGCCGGTGCATGCAGGGGCGGGCATCGGCATGGCCGGATCGGTGACCGCCGCGGCGGCCTGGTTGAGGTCTTGCAGCGTGGTCTTGACGATCACGGTGACCGGGGTGCCGCGGTGCTGTCCGAGCGTGCCGGAGGCGATTCCGGCCTTCAGGCCCAGCGCGATCGCGTCGTGAAGGCGCTGCGGCGACGAGCGGTCGTCGCGGGCCCTCGGCTCGGCATCGGGCTCGTCGGGCTGGTGGCGGCCCGGGCGCACCGCGGCCTGGACTGCTTCGACGTACGCACGTGCCTCGGGGGTCAGCCAACCCGACAGCCGGCTCATGCCGTCGGGCTGTTGCTTACTCAGAAGCAGGCCGCGGCGGTGCGCGCGATCGCGGTCATCGAACAACCCGTCGGGATTGAGGGTGTCGGCGATACGCTGCCCGACGGCGGTGACGAAGTTGGGGTCCTGCTTGCAGGCATAGTCGACCAGTCTGCGTTCGGCGTCCGCACGGTCGGTGGGACTGACCGCTGCGGGCAACAGATCCACTCCTCGACACACCTCGCGGATGTGGCCTTCGCCGACCAGACCTTTCTCGACCGCGTCGGCCAGCGCGGGCAGTTCAGGCTCCAGCAGTGGGCCGGTCAACGAGCGTCGGGGCCGGATGCGGGCGGCCACTCGGGCGCGTCGGCGGATTTCGGCCGGCGTGATGCGCAGTCGCGACCACAGCACATCGCGCAGCGACACATGCTCGATCATGGTGGGATCGGGGCCGTCCGGAGGGTCGAACAGCTCGCCAAACATCCGATACGACTGGCCCGCGATGGTGCGCTGCTGGGATTCCAGGCGTTCGGCGACCTCGACGCGAAACCCGTTGCCGACGTTGTCTGACGGCGTCTGCCGTAGCCGGGCCAGGCCTCGGTCGATCAGATCCAACGCCGAGCGCAACTGCTGCTGCGCGGCGTCGGAGGTGATGCATGGGGCCATGGCTCCACGTTAGTCGAACAATTGTTCGAAAGAGGTCCCGGAAAGGCCGACCTGTGGATAAACACGGATCTGTGGATAACTTCCTGCACCCGCGGATATAGGCTCACGCCGTGAAAGATGAACGCGTCGGCGTGCAGGTGAAAGCAATCGACGACGCCGACGAAGTCATCGAATTTCTCGACGGCAGCATGCGCGTCGCCGTGGAGTTGATGGGCAGTGTGATCTTCGGGCACGGCACGTATCTGCCTGGGTGGCGATGGTCCGTCCACGTCGCGCCGATTTCGGGTCGAATCTCCCAGCGCCACTTTGGCTATGTCCTGAGTGGACGAATGGCCGTGCGAAGCACTGACGGCGTGGAAAATGAGGCCGGCCCGAACCAGGCGTTCGCTGCAGAACCGGGGCACGACGCATGGGTTGTCGGCGACGAGGCATGTGTTGCTATCGATTGGTGGCCGATAACGTGAATCGGTCGCGGACACTCTGCGAGCCGAAATCGACGACTTCGCTGGCCTCAGCGGCCGAGTTCGACAGGACCCTGTGAACACGAAAGCCCCTGTCCCACAAGGAATCAGGGGCCGACGCGGTAACGATCAGAAGGCAGCTTCAGGCAGCTCCATCAGGTCGCCGTCGATGTTCTCCAGAACCACGCGGGTGCTGGTGAGCAGCGGCAGGAAGTTCTTCGCAAAGAACGAAGCCACAGCGATCTTGCCCTCGTAGAAGTCACGATCGGCATCGCTGGCACCGTCGTCCAGCTTCGCGATCGCCACCGCGGCCTGCTTCTGCAGCAACCAGCCGATGACGAGGTCGCCGACGGACATCAGGAAGCGCACCGAGCCCAAACCGACCTTGTACAGGCTGGTCGGGTCATCCTGCGCGGCCATCAGGTTGCCGGTCAGCGACGCGGCCATGGCCTGCACGTCCTCCAGGGCGGTTGCGAGCAGTGCACGCTCTGCCTTCAGCCGGCCGTTGCCGTCCTCATTCTTGACGAACTGCTCGATCTGGCCCGCCACGTGACCCAGCGCCACCCCCTTGTCGCGGACGATCTTGCGGAAGAAGAAGTCCTGCGCCTGGATGGCCGTGGTGCCCTCGTAGAGCGAGTCGATCTTGGCATCACGGATGTACTGCTCGATCGGATAGTCCTGCAGGAAGCCCGAACCGCCGAACGTCTGCAGGCTCTCTGTCAGTTTCGCGTAGGCCTGCTCGGAGCCAACCCCCTTGACGACGGGCAGCAGCAGATCGTTGACCTTGACCGCCAGCTCGGGGTCGATGCCGTGCACCGCCTTGACGACGTCGCTGTCCTGGAAGGTCGCGGTGAACATGTACAGCGCGCGCAGCCCCTCGGCATAGGCCTTCTGGGTCATCAGGCTGCGACGCACGTCGGGGTGATGGGTGATGGTCACTCGCGGCGCGGTCTTGTCCGTCATCTGGGTCATGTCGGCGCCCTGGACGCGGCTCTTGGCGTACTCGAGCGCGTTGAGGTAGCCCGTCGACAGCGTCGCGATGGCCTTGGTGCCCACCATCATCCGGGCCTGCTCGATGACGTCGAACATCTGCGCGATGCCGTTGTGCACCTCGCCGACGAGCCAGCCCTTGGCCGGAACGCCGTGCTGGCCGAACGACAACTCACAAGTGGCCGAGACCTTCAGGCCCATCTTGTGCTCGACGTTGGTGACGAACACGCCGTTGCGCTCACCGATCTCGCCGTTCTGGGGGTCGAACAGGAACTTCGGCACGAAGAACAGAGACAGGCCCTTGGTGCCCGGGCCTGCGCCCTCGGGCCGGGCCAGCACCAGGTGGAAGATGTTTTCGAACAGGTCGCCGGAGTCACCGGAGGTGATGAACCGCTTCACGCCGTCGATATGCCAGGAGCCGTCGTCCTGTTTGACGGCCTTGGTGCGGCCGGCGCCGACATCGGAGCCCGCGTCGGGCTCGGTCAGCACCATCGTGGCACCCCAGCCGCGCTCCGCGGCCAGCTCCGCCCACTTCTTCTGCTCTTCGGTGCCCAGCGTGTGCAAGATTTGCGCGAAACCGGCACCGCCGCCGTACATCCACACGGCGGGGTTGGCGCCCAGGATGTGTTCGTGCAGCGCCCATGCCAGCGCCTTGGGCATCGGCATGCCTCCGAGTGCCTCGTCGATTCCGACCTTGTCCCAGCCGGCGTCGATCATGGTCTGGACCGAATCCTTGAACGCCTCGGGCAATGTCACCGAGTGCGTCTTCGGATCGAAGGTCGGCGGGTTGCGGTCGCCCTCGACGAACGAATCTGCGATCGGGCCTTCGGCGAGTCGGCTCATCTCGGCCAGCATCTCGCGGACGGTGTCGCCGTCCAGGTCGCCGTACTCGCCCTCGCCGAGCGCCTTGTCGATGCCGAAGACCTCGAACAAGTTGAATTCTTGATCGCGGACGTTGCTCTTGTAGTGGCTCACGGGTTTCCTCCTCGTTGAGAACGCCACCTGTGGTTGGGTACTTGCTGCTAAGTTACCCACCAGTAACTCGTCCAACTATACCGCTCGGTAACTTATTCGCATATCTCTTTGTGAGCTAACTAACAGACCGGTTGGTTGAGTGCTCAGCGACACGGCAGACCGCATCTGAACTGCAACGATGCCCCAGAGTCAAGCGGGCGATCCACCCGCTCTGGTGGCAGACAGACCCTGATCGGGGCCGTTGGATGACCCGCGCTGCCGAGCCGCGGCCCCAGCCAGGACGGCGACGCGGGCGGAAATTAGTGCGGAGGTTACTTCCGCCGGAAGATCTTGCTGCCCAGCCACACGACCGGGTCGTACTTGCGGTCCACCGCGCGTTCCTTCATCGGGATCAGCGCATTGTCGGTGATCTTGATGTGCTCCGGGCAGACCTCGGTACAGCACTTGGTGATGTTGCAGTAGCCCAAACCGTTGTGTTCAACCGCCCGCTCCGGACGACGCTCGAGGGTGTCCAGCGGGTGCATGTCCAGCTCGGCCTGACGCATCAGGAACCGTGGTCCGGCGAACGCCGCCTTGTTGTCATCGTGGTCGCGGATCACGTGGCACACGGTCTGGCAGAGGAAGCACTCGATGCACTTGCGGAACTCCTGCGACCGCCCGACGTCCTCCTGCTGCATTCGGTATTCACCGGGCTGCAGGTCCTTCGGGGGCTTGAACGACGGGATCTCGCGCGCCTTCTCGTAGTTGAACGACACATCGGTGACCAGGTCGCGGATCACGGGAAAGGTGCGCAACGGCGTCACCGTGATGACGTCGTCCTCACCGAAGGTCGACATCCGCGTCATGCACATCAGCTTGGGCCGGCCGTTGATTTCCGCCGAGCACGACCCGCACTTGCCGGCCTTGCAGTTCCACCGCACAGCCAGGTCGGGCGCCTGCGTCTGCTGCAAACGATGGATGATGTCGAGCACCACCTCGCCCTCGTTGACCTCGACCGTGAAATCGTGCAGCGCGCCGCTGGAGTCGTCACCCCGCCAGACCCGCAAGCTTGCGTTGTACGCCATTACGTTCTCCGTCCCGGATGGTCGGCCAGCTCCTCGTCGGTGAAGTACTTCTGGAGCTCGTCGATCTCGAACAGCTCCAACAGATCTGGACGAATCGAAATCTGGGGCTCGTGCGTCACGGCGATGTCCGGCACGACGGCATCTGCGCCCTCGGCGCGGCACACCAGCAGCGTCTTGCGCCAGTCGGCATCCATGGACGGGTGGTCGTCGCGGGTGTGCCCGCCACGGCTCTCCGTGCGCTCGAGCGCGGCTTTGGCCACGCACTCGCTGACCAGCAGCATGTTGCGCAGGTCGATCGCCAGGTGCCACCCGGGATTGAACAAGCGGTTCCCTTCGGCCTTGAGGTTCTTGAACCGCTCTCGGAGATCGTCCAGCTTCGACAACGCCTCGGTGATCTCCCCGGACTTGCGGATGATGCCGACGAGCTCGTTCATCGTGTCCTGCAGGTCGAGCTGCAGCGTGTAGGGGTTCTCGGGGTTGTCGCCGTTGGATGGCCCGTCGAACGGCGACAGCGCCAGCTTCACAGCTTGCTCCACGGCCGAGTCACTCACTGCCGGGCGGTCCTTGAGGCCACGCACGTAGTCGGCGGCACCCAGCCCCGCGCGACGGCCGAACACCAACAAGTCCGACAGCGAGTTGCCGCCCAGCCGGTTGCTGCCGTGCATGCCGCCAGAACACTCACCGGCCGCGAACAGCCCGGGCACCTTCGCGGCCCCGGTGTCGGGATCGACTTCGATGCCGCCCATCACGTAGTGGCAGGTCGGCCCGACTTCCATTGGCTCTGTGGTGATGTCGACTTCGGCCAGTTCCATGAACTGGTGGTACATCGACGGCAGCCGGCGCAAGATCTCGCCCTGCGGCAGCCGCGACGCGATGTCCAGGTAGACGCCGCCATGGGGCGTGCCGCGGCCCGCTTTCACCTCCGAGTTGATTGCGCGCGCGACCTCGTCACGCGGGAGCAGGTCAGGGGTGCGGCGCGCGGAGTCGTTGTCCTTGAGCCACTGGTCCGCCTCTTCCTCGGTTTCGGCGTACTGACCTTTGAACACGGGAGGGATGTAGTCGAACATGAATCGCGTTCCCTCGGAATTCTTCAGCACACCGCCGTCGCCGCGCACGCCCTCGGTGACCAGGATGCCCTTCACGCTCGGTGGCCAGACCATCCCCGTCGGGTGGAACTGGACGAACTCCATGTTGATCAGGGTGGCGCCGGCCCGCAGCGCCAGCGCGTGCCCGTCGCCGCTGTACTCCCATGAGTTGGACGTGACCTTGTAGGACTTGCCGATCCCGCCGGTGGCCATCACGATCGCTGGCGCGTCGAACAAGATGAACTTGCCCGTTTCCCGCCAGTAGGCCAACGCGCCGGAGATTCTGTCGCCGTCCTTGCACAGGTCGGTGACGGTGCACTCGGCGAACACCTTGATCCGTGCTTCGTAGTCGCCCAACTCGGCCTTGTCCTCCTGCTGCAGCGAGACGATCTTCTGCTGCAAGGTGCGGATGATCTCCAGGCCGGTCCGGTCGCCGACGTGAGCCAGCCGCGGGTAGGTGTGACCGCCGAAGTTGCGCTGGCTGATCCGGCCATCCGCGGTGCGGTCGAACAATGCGCCGTAGGTTTCCAGCTCCCACACTCGGTCCGGCGCCTCTTGCGCGTGTAATTCGGCCATGCGCCAGTTGTTCAGGAACTTTCCGCCGCGCATCGTGTCGCGGAAGTGCACCTGCCAGTTGTCTTTCGGATGGGCGTTGCCCATCGCCGCCGCGCAGCCGCCCTCGGCCATCACGGTGTGTGCCTTGCCGAACAGCGACTTACAGACCACCGCGACTTTCAGGCCGCGCTCCCGCGCCTCGATCACCGCACGCAACCCCGAGCCGCCCGCACCGATGACGACGACGTCGTATGAGTGCCGTTCTATTTCAGCCATGAAAAAACCCCATTACTAAAAACTCTGTCAGCCAACGAATCTCGGATCGGAGATGGCGCCGCTGGCCACCAACATGACGTAGAAGTCGGTGAGCATCAGCGTCCCCAACGTGATCCATGCGTAGAGCATGTGCCGGGTGTTCAGCTTGCTGATCTGTGTCCAGATCCAATACCGCACGGGATGCTTCGAGAAATGCTTCAGGCGACCGCCGGTGATGTGCCGGCAGGAGTGGCACGACAGCGTATACACCCACAGCAGAATCACGTTCACGGTGAGAATGATGTTCCCCAAACCGAATCCGAAGCCGGTCGGCGAATGGAACGCCATGATCGCGTCGTAGGTGTTGATGATCGAGATGATGAACGCGGCGTAGAAGAAGTAGCGGTGCGAGTTCTGGATGATCAGCGGTAGCCGGGTTTCACCCGTGTACCGCGAATGTGGTTCTGCCACAGCGCATGCCGGCGGTGACTGCCAGACGGAGCGGTAGTAGGCCTTGCGGTAGTAATAGCAGGTCAACCGGAAGGCGAGCAGGAACGGCAGCGTAACGGCCGCGTACGGCAGCCACCATACGTTCGGCAGGAATTGCCCGAAGTGGCTGGCCTCTGGCACGCACCCTGTGCTGACACAGGGCGAGTAGAACGGCGTGAGGTAGTGGTAATCCGCTACCCAGTACCACTGGAACCAGTGGCCCATGAACGCCCGCACCGTGGCGTAGATGACGAACGCGGCGAACCCCAGATTGGTCCACAGCGTCGGCAGCCACCACTTGTCGGTGCGCAGTGTGCGCTCGGGAACGTCTGCGCGGGTTGAGGAGAAGACCCCGGCACCTTGGTGCGGTCGGGTGGGCGCGCTCATCGGGAAACACCGTTAGTGCTGGACAACAGACCTCCTTGGGCTGAAGGTGTCAAGGAAACACTACGACACGCGGTAAACCCACAGAAGCGAGTCTGGCGTGAGACCTGTCACGCATGGGAGCAGGAGGTACGGGATGTCATCCACCGCGCGGCTGCAACAGCATGCCGCCTCGCTGCTTTCTCTGCACCGGCCCGGCTATCCGGTGGTGCTTCCGACGGTGTGGGACGCGTGGTCGGCCAACCTCGCCGTGGAGGGCGGGTTTGCGGCGCTGACCATCGGCAGCCATCCGGTCGCGGACTCCGTCGGCAAACCCGACGGCGAGGGCATGGCGTTCGAGGACCTGCTGGCGCGCGTCGGGCAGATCACGGCCGCCGTCGACGTGCCGGTATCGGTGGACGTGGAGTCGGGATACGGCGAAGCGCCGAGCAGGCTGATCGACGGATTGCTGAGCGTCGGCGCGGTCGGCCTGAACGTCGAGGACACCGTCCACAGCGAAGGCAAGCGATTGCGGTCGATGCAAGAGCACGCCGACCTGGTGCGTGCGTTGCGGGCCGCGGCCGATGCCGCCGGCGTGCACGTCGTCGTCAACGCGCGCACGGATCTGTTCCTGCGCCGCGACGGCGACGACGGGGACCGCGTGGACCGCGCCATTGCTCGACTGGCGTTCGCCGCCGAGGCCGGCGCTGACGTGCTCTACCCGGTCGGCCGCCACGACCCGGACACGCTGCGCCGCCTGACCAGCGAACTGCCGTTGCCGGTGAACGCGATCGCGGTGCCAGATCAGGACGACCTCGCCTCGTTCGCGCCGCTGGGCGTTGGCCGGATCAGCTTCGGCCCGTTCTGGCAGGCGGCACTGGCGACTCGCGCCCGCGAGATCTTGCAGCGCTGGCGCTGAAGCACGACGCCGTGACCAACTCGGACTACCGCAGCGCGACTCACGGCATGGTCCGGATCAGTTGGCACCGAACAGTTTGTGGGCCCCTTGCCAGCGGGTACTGTTACTGATCGTGGCCGGCGGCGGGATTGGGCGTCAACCGATCCCGGCAGCGCGTGCCCTGGAGTTTCAAGGCCAGAATGCTCGGCTGGTCGGCTTGACTCGCTTGGCACTGGCCGCGATGAGGCGCGCGACGGCTGCCCTGCTCGGTCCTGATCCTCCGATGGTCGACAGAATCGGCGCCGCCTATGAGGTGTTGTCCACGCTCAATCATGAAATCGAGGACCATGCAGCGTTGCTCTTGGTAACTCGTGCCCGTTCGACCCAAGGAGAGCTGCCGGCGACCCTCGCCGCTGTGCACATCAACGCCGAAGCCGAGCGCATGGGGCAACTGGCGCGGGAGGTCGCCGATATCGCCCGGACCCGGCGTGCGTGGGCGTCCATACCGGCCCCCCTGCTGGGCGTGCTTCGCGAGCTGAGTGAGGTTTGCCTGGACATCGCTGCCAAGGCGGTCGACGTCGTCGAGTCGCACGCGTCGGTCGTCGTGGCGGAGTTGGACGGGAGCGAGGACGAAGTGGATCGACTACGGCAGCTACTGTATTGGAAGCTGCTATCTCCGTCCGGTGTTATCGATGTCGGCGCGGCAATCGACGTGACCTTGGCCGCTCGCTGCTACGAACGCTTTGCCGAGCACGCTGTGGCGGTCGCGCATCGCGGTGCGCTGCGAGCGTTGCGTGCGCCTAAGGGCTGAGGACAATACGACGATCCTTGATCTCGGCGAGATTCGCGGCCCGTCGTCGGCCCCGGTGGGTTCACATTCTCGTGGATGGAGTTGGTGAACCGTGAGAGGGAGTCCTTGGTGACCGGTGCGGGGTGGCAGTTTTGGGTCGACAGGGGCGGCACGTTTACTGACATCGTGGCGCGCCGGCCGGACGGGCGCCTGCTGACTCGCAAGCTGCTGTCGGAGAACCCTGCGCAATACCGCGATGCTGCGGTGGCGGGGATCCGCGCGCTGCTCGGGACTGCCGCGGACAAGCCCGGTCCGGCCGTGCGGGTGGAGGCGGTGCGGATGGGCACCACTGTGGCGACCAATGCGCTTCTGGAGCGCAAGGGGGAACGCACGCTGCTGGTGATCACCCGCGGTTTCGGCGACGCGCTGCGCATTGCCTACCAGAATCGTCCGCGCATTTTCGACCGGCACATCGTCCTGCCCGAGATGCTGTACGACCGGGTCATCGAGGTCGACGAGCGGATCACGGCCGACGGCGGGGTGCTACGCGAGCCCGATCTCGAAGCGTTCGGCGAGCAGCTGCGGCAAGCCCACGCCGACGGGATCCGCGCGATTGCGGTGGTGTGCCTGCACAGTTACATGCACCCGGCACACGAGCGTGAGATCGGCAAGCTGGCCGAGCAGATCGGCTTCGCACAGGTTTCGCTGTCGTCCGAAGTCAGCCCGATGATGAAACTGGTCCCTCGTGGCGACACCACTGTGGTCGACGCCTACTTGTCCCCGGTGCTGCGCCGCTACGTCAACCAGGTAGCAGACCAGATGGCTGGCGTGCGGCTGATGTTCATGCAGTCCAACGGCGGGCTGGCTGAGGCGGGGCATTTTCGCGGCAAGGACGCGATCCTGTCTGGCCCGGCCGGGGGCATCGTCGGGATGGTGCGGATGTCGGCACTGGCGGGGTTCGACCATGTCATCGGCTTCGACATGGGCGGCACCTCCACCGACGTGTCGCACTATGCCGGCGAGTATGAGCGCGTGTTCATCACCCAGGTGGCCGGGGTCCGGCTGCGCGCTCCCATGCTGGACATCCACACCGTGGCCGCGGGCGGTGGGTCGATCCTGCATTTTGACGGGAGCCGCTACCGGGTCGGCCCGGACTCGGCCGGGGCCTACCCCGGCCCGGCGTGCTACCGGGGCGGAGGTCCGCTCGCTGTCACCGACGCCAACGTGATGCTCGGCCGCATCCCACCCGCACACTTTCCGGCAGTTTTCGGTCCCGCCGGTGACCAGTCGCTGGATAACGAGATAGTGCGGCGCCGCTTCACCGACCTGGCCGCCGAGATCCGGGCGCGCAACGGCGATGACCGTTCGCCCGAGCAGGTCGCCGAGGGGTTTTTGCGGATCGCGGTGGCAAACATGGCCAACGCGGTCAAGAAGATCTCGGTCCAGAAGGGACACGATGTGACCCGCTACGTGCTGACCTCGTTCGGCGGCGCGGGCGGGCAGCACGCGTGTGCAGTCGCGGACGCGCTCGGCATCCGCACGGTGCTCGTCCCGCCGATGGGCGGCGTGCTCTCCGCGCTCGGGATCGGCTTGGCTGACACCACCGCGATGCGGGAGCAGTCGGTGGAGATCCGGCTCGAGACCGCCGCCCTGGAGAGGTTGGCCACGGTCGCGGACTTCCTCGAGCAGGCCGTCCGTACCGAGCTGCTTGACGAGGGCATCCCGGCCGAGCGAATCCAGGTGATTCGCCGAGCGCATCTGCGCTACGACGGAACCGACACCGCGGTCCGGGTCGAATTGGCCGGGCTCGAGGCCATGACTGCCGCGTTCCTAGCCAGCCACCGCGCAACCTACTCGTTCTTGATGGATCGTCCGCTGATCGCCGAAGCGGTCTCGGTCGAGGCGACCGGGCTCACCGAGCAACCCGACCTCTCCCACGTAGACGATCAGGCTGGGGATCAGGTCGCCGACGGCGCTGGCTCGTCGGATACCATCCGGGTCTACTCGGGCGGGTCGTGGCGCGACGCGCCGCTGCGTGACCGCGAGCGGATGCGGCCAGGAGACACGGTGATGGGCCCGGCGATAATCGCCGAGGCTAACGCCACCACCGTCGTTGACGATGGTTGGCGGGCGACGATGACCGCCGCCGGGCACCTGCTCGCGGAGCGAATGGTGGCGCCCGCGCAGCCTGATGCCGGCACCGAGGTTGACCCGGTGCTGCTGGAGATCTTCAACAATCTGTTCATGTCGATCGCCGAGCAGATGGGCTTCCGGCTGGAGGCCACCGCCCAGTCGGTGAATATCCGTGAACGGCTGGACTTTTCGTGCGCGCTGTTCGATCCGAACGGCAATCTCGTCGCCAATGCGCCGCACATCCCGGTACATCTCGGGTCGATGGGCAGCACCGTCAAAGAAGTGATCCGCCGGCGTGTCGGCGATATGAAACCCGGTGATGTGTACGCGGTCAACGACCCGTACCACGGCGGCACTCACTTGCCGGATATCACCGTCGTGACACCGGTCTTCGACACCTCGGGGGAGTTGGGGGCACTCCCCCACAAATCGGAGATATCCCCACCCGCTTGCGGGGAAGTCCTATTTTTTGTTGCCTCCCGTGGGCACCATGCCGAAATCGGCGGCATCACCCCCGGCTCCATGCCCGCCGACAGCCGCGAAATCCACCAAGAAGGCGTGCTGTTCGACAACTGGCTACTCGCGGAGAACGGACAGTTCCGCGAAGCGGCGACCCTACGCCTGCTCACCGAAGCGCCTTACCCGTCCCGTAATCCCGACACCAACCTCGCCGATCTTCGCGCGCAGATCGCTGCCAACCAGAAGGGCGTCGACGAGGTCGGTAAGATGGTCGACCACTTCAGCCTCGATGTCGTCCAGGCCTACATGCGCCATGTCCAGGACAACGCCGAGGAAGCGGTCCGTCGCGTCATCGACAGGCTCGCCGATGGCGAGTACCGCTACCGCATGGATTCCGGCGCGACGATCGCCGTCAGCATCACGGTCGACCGCGTTAGCCGCAGCGCGACCATCGACTTCACCGGGACCTCGCCTCAGCTGAGGACTAACTTCAACGCGCCGTCCTCAGTGGCGACCGCCGCGGTGCTCTACGTGTTCCGCACCCTGGTCGCCGACGAGATCCCTCTCAACGACGGCTGCCTGCGTCCGCTTCACATCGTCATCCCGGATCAGACGATGCTCGCGCCGACCTACCCTGCCGCGGTTGTCGCGGGCAACGTCGAAACCTCACAGGCGATCACCGGCGCGCTGTTCGCGGCGCTACGTGTACAGGCCGAAGGAGCCGGCACGATGAACAACGTCACCTTCGGCAACGAACGGCACCAGTACTACGAAACTGTCGGATCCGGCTCCGGGGCCGGTGATGGGTTCAACGGGGCGTCCGTCGTGCAGACGCACATGACCAACTCCCGGCTCACTGATCCCGAAGTGCTCGAGTGGCGCTTCCCCGTGCTGCTGCGGGAATTCGCCGTCCGGCGCGGCAGCGGCGGTGGTGGCCGATGGCACGGTGGTGACGGCGCCGTGCGCCGGATCGAGTTCACCGAGCCGATGACTGTCAGCACGTTATCCGGGAATCGGCGAGTCCGCCCTTACGGTATGGCTGGCGGCTCACCCGGGGAGCTGGGACGCGACCGCGTGGAACGCGCCGACGGCAGCACCGTCGACCTGGCCGGGTGCGACTCGATCGACGTCCAGCCCGGCGACACATTCGTGATCGAAACCCCCGGCGGCGGCGGATACGGGGCACCCTGAAAAGTACATACGACAAAGGCCGGTGGAGCCAGTGGCCTCACCAGTACTGAATTGTCTACTGTTACTTGGTGATCGGGATGTGCCTCGCGTCGCCACCGACGTGTGACGGCAGGCCGAAGGCCCGGCGGAACGATCCGTAGCGCAGCGTGCGGCCGTCTTTCTCCTCCGAGTTCTCGTCGCGACGCTCGCCGTGGATGATCAGTGCGCCGTTGTCGACCTCGACGTTGACGTCCTTCTCTGCGTCGATCCCGGGCAGCTCGACGCGCACCACCGCGTCTTCGCCGTCTTTGACGATTTCGGCGGCCGGGCTGAACGCGACTGAGAACCAGTTGTTCGCGGCGGCGGGACCGAAGAACTCGTTGACCCAGCGGTCGAGATTGACGGCCGGACGCGTCCACAGGGTGAGATTGCGCATGGTGTCTCCTCGATGCGGTTGGCCGGCCCAGCGCCGGTCTCCTACCAAGTAGAACTTGAGTCGACCACGCTTAAGTTCTTGGCGATGTTCATCTGAAGCGGACGCGTCACCCGACCCGGGTCGCATGCACGACCGTAATCGGCAGGTGCACGCGGTCGCCATCGAGCAACGGCGTGATCGCGGCGAATCGCCGGCCCATGTCCTGCATATGTTCCATCTGTCCTGGCAGCATCTGCTGGCGCAACTGTTCCGGCAGGTCGTTCGGATCACCGGCCATTGAGCTGCTGTTCGCCAGATACGTGGTCGGGCCGAGAAAATCGATCCGCCAGCCGTTTTCGGCCAGGGTGTCGCGGATGTTGTCCTCCTCCACCGGTCTCGGGGCGATCACGCCGTTTACGTTTCGGTCGGAGAAGCAGTACAGGTGCCACCGTGCACCAGGTCGCGTTGCGCGGTGCAGGGCGGCCGCGTACGAGCGCTGGCCGCCTTCGTCGAGGCAGTGGTACAGCGCGCTGTCCACGACGGTGTCGAACTGTCCGTCGTACCCGGTCAACTCGGTGGCATCGGCGACTCCGAAGGTGACTCCCCCGCGAGCGGGAGGTGCCCCCAGGACCCCGGCCTCGTCCGCTCGGCTGCGGGCCCGCTCGATAGCCGCCTCGGAACCGTCGAGGGCGGTCACCGAATATCCCTTCGAGGCAAGGAAAATCGCGTTGTCACCGAGTCCACAACCGATGTCGAGCACCTCGCTGGATATCCCGCCGAGGACCTCGAGTTCCATCAGCCGCGGTTGCGCCTGCCCGATGTCCCACGGAATCCCGGTCGGCGGCGGGGCGCCGTCGAACGTCGGCTCGCCGCGGTAGAGCTTGTCGAACATTTCGGGGTCGGGGGTGAAGGTTTCTGGCTTCGTCACCTCTCCCAACCTACGCCTGTCACCAGACGTCGCCAGACCGCCAGTCGCACACCAGGTCTGCCGCCGGATCGACCGTGACGTCCACGGGCAGCACGAACACGCTCCCATCATCCTCGGGCGTGCGGGTCAGGCCGGTCGGGGCCAGCACCGATGTCGGTCCTCGCCACTGGATCCAGCCCCGGTCCAGGTAAATCTGCCGTGCGGAGTGCGACGGATTGAGCGTACCGAGTCGGTAGGCCCCGCGAATCACTTGCTCGGCACCGTCCATCAGCGCCGTGCACAGGCCCTGACCGCGCCAGTCCTCGCGCACGGCGACCCCTTCGACGTAACCGGTTCGCAGCGGCGCGCCTTTGTACAGCAATCGGCGCAGCACCACCGCGGCGTGGGCGATGAGCGCGCCGTGGTGGTAGACGAGCGCGTGCATGCCGCCGAGCGTGTGGTCCCAATCGTCGGCGGTGAAGTCGCCGTCGAACGCATCGATCAGCAGTTGATGGGCGCTCTGCCGGGTCTCGTTGTCGAGATCGGCGGTGTGGATCAGGCGGGCCGTGTGGACCGGAGTTCGCACAACATCGGGTCTACCACATCTCTTAGGCTGGCCGCCGGGGCCTGGACCAGTGGAAGCGGACGGTCTGACCGGGCCGGATCTGGCCGACCCGGTCGATGTCAGCATCCGTGACGACACCGACCACGGGATAGCCGCACGTCACTGGATGGTCCGGGCCGAGGATCACCGGCAACCCGTTAGCCGGCACCTGGATTGCGCCACGGGTGGCGCCCTCATTGGGCAGTTGCCGCTCCGCCCAGCGAAGTTTCAGCGGTTTTCCGGCCATCTGCATGCCCACCCGGTCGCTGCGATCCGACGCCACCCAGTCGGTGTGCACCAGCGCGTCGGGGTCGGCCAGCCAGTCGTCGCGCGGACCGGGCATCACCGCGACCTCGATCAAATCCTCGGTGAGCGACGCGACGGGTGCCTGGTCCAGTTCGGGGAAGTCCGCGGTGTGCTCGCCGACCGGCAGCACGTCGCCCGGCTGCAGCGGAGCCGGCCCGATCGCTGACATCACGTCGTAGCTCCGCGAGCCCAGCACCGGCGTCACGGCGACGCCGCCGCGCACCGCCAGGTACGTCCGCAGACCGGATCGGGGAGCGCCCAGGGAGATCACCTCGCCGTCGTGGGCGTAGTGAATGCTGTTGATTCCAAATGGGATTCCGTTTACGGCGGGGTCGGTGTCGGCACCGGTCACCGCGATCGCGGCGTCGCCGCCGCGGACCCGGGCCGTAAGCCCGCCGAACATGACCTCGATCGTCGCCCGGTCGCCGGGATTGGCCACCAGCCGGTTGGCCAGCGTGTGCGAACGGCGGTCGGCCGCCCCGGACCGCGTCACGCCGATGTGCGCCAGGCCGGGCCGGCCGAGGTCCTGCACCAACGCAAGCGGTCCGGTACGCATGATCTCCAGGGTGGTGGTCGCAGTCATCGCCGCTCCCGGAACTGCACGGTCATGCCGGGAGTCAGCAGAGCCGGATCGGAGCGGTCGATGTCCCACAGCGTGGCGTCGGTCCGGCCGATCAGCTGCCATCCGCCCGGCGTCTCTCGCGGGTAGACACCACTGAATTCGCCTGCGAGCGCGACCGATCCGGCCGGTACGCGGGTGCGCGGCTCGGCGCGGCGCGGCACCGCCAGCCGCGCATCGCCGCCGGCGAGGTAGGCGAAGCCAGGGACGAACCCGCCGAATGCCACCCGCCATGGCGCGCCAGTGTGCGCCGTGACCACTCCGGCCGCACCGAGGCCGGTGATGCGGCCGACCTCGTCGAGATCCTCACCGTCGTAAGTGACTTCGATGACGATGTCCGGGCTGGTGCTGGTGGCGATCTCGTCGTCGGGAACCACTGTCAGCTTCTCGATGTGCTGGCGCGCCCCTGGCAGGTAGCGTGCACCGTCCACCTTGACCAGCACGGTGCGTGAGGCAGGCACGATGTCGGTGACGCCGAGAAGATCGGCCTCCCGAAGCGCGGCCGTCCAAGCGAGCACCTCGGCGGTGCTCTCACACTCCAGCAATAAGGCGTGATCGCCGTAGTCGAGCACACTCAAGTCTGTTGCGACACCCATCTACTCACCGTATCGCCGGATTCGGCGCGCGGCACCGTACCTGAGTGCACTGCCAGAGCCGCCTTAACAGGGTCTCAAGCTGCCGGCCGGTATGTCGGTTCGCGACGCTTGATGAACGCGATCACGCGGTAGGTGACCGGCAGTACGACGACCTCGACCGCGGTCTTGTAGATCCAGCCCAGCAGCACGTAGGTGATGAAGTCGCGGGCCGTGTCGATGCCGATGGCGCCCGCGGCGATGCTGCAGAACACCAGGGTGTCGGCGAACTCGCCGACGATCGTGGAGCCGATGAGGCGGGCCCACAGATGCTTTTCTTTCGTGCGGGCCTTGATCGCCACGACGACCCACGCGTTGAGCGTCTGCCCGCAGATGAACCCCGCCAAACCGGCGATGATCAGTTGGGTGGACGCGCCGACGACGGTGCGCAGCGCCTCCTGGTTGCCGTAGAAGTCGGCGGCCGGCAGGAATATCGTGAGCCAAAAGGCCGCCGCCGCAACGGCTTGCATCGCGAACCCGACGTAGATGGCGCGGCGGGTGGCGCGAAACCCGTACACCTCGGACAGCACGTCGCCGATCACGTAGGTGATCGGGAACACGACGAATCCGCCGTCGGTGATGATCGACCAGTTGCCGACGACGGGCCCGAACGCCACGCCTTTGGTGGCGGTGATGTTCGAGATCAGCACGAGCCCGGTGAACGCGCCGACGAGCACCGGATAGAAGGCCGAACCCACCGATGCGTAGCCGGTCGCGGGCTCATCATGGGTGCGGGTTCCGGCAGTCATCGGCCGATGGCGTTGGTGAGCATGGGCGGCAGCTGGTTGGCGACGAGCGGCAGGCTCAGCGCCGACGAGAACGCGATCGCGCCGGACAGATCCTTGCCGGTGAACACGTTGCGCCTGGTCAGCTTCTGGAAGGTGGCGTCGGCTTGCAACCGGGCCTGCTCGTCGTCGCTCTCGGTGGTCCAGATCAGCACGTCGGCGACACCCAATGCGTCGACCGCCTTGTCGCGCGGGATCAATGCGCGGCTGTCGTCGACGCCGAACTGCTCGATCTCGTCGGGGATCACGAATCCCATCTGGGTCAGGAACTCGGTCCGCCAGCCGGGCAGCGTCGCGACGAAGTCGTCCCGGTAGAAGCTGCCCTGCACGATCAGGGCCTTCCTGTCTTTGAATTGCGCGTTGGCGTCCGCGACTTCACCGAACTTGCCGTCGACGTCGCTGATCAGCGAGTTCATTCGGTCGGCCTGGAAAACGGCCTGCCCGATCGTGGCGGCCTGCACCTTCCACGGCTCGAAGAACGGTTGGTCCCCGGACTGCGGAATCGTCGGCGCGATGCTCGACAGCCGGTGGTAGCTGTCCTGGTCCACACCGGCGTTGGCCGCGACGATCAGGTCGGGCTTGAGCGCAGCGATCTTGTCGAACTCGAGGCCGTTGTCGAGAGACAGGACGGTCGGCTGTGCCGAACCGAGCTTCGGCCGCGCCCACGGCCACACCGCGAACGGCTGATCGCCCCACCAGTTCGTGACCGCGACCGGCACAACGCCGACCGCCAGCAGGTCGTCCTGCTCGGTGAATCCTGCGCTGACGACCCGCTTGGGCGGGGCGGCGACCTTGGTCTCACCGAACTGGTGCTTGACCGTCACCTCTGACCGTGCGCTGTTGCCGGACTTGTCCGACGAGCAGGCGGCGGTGGCGGCCAGCCCTGCTGCAGCGGCCACCCCCAAGAAGCCGCGCCTGCCCAGATTTCGCATTGCGGTGAGATTAGCCCGCCGCCAGCCGCCCTCCCGCGAACGGCCGCAAAAACCCCGAGCAGTGCGCCCCGAGATCCCGATCCCAGCCGCATCACGGGACGGCGAACGCGCGTCGGTAGTCCGACGGCGTCAAGCCCACTGCGCCGGAAAACAGCCGACGGAACGTGCCGGTGTCCTGGTAGCTGACCGACCGCGCGATCTGCTCGACGCTGAGATCTGTTGCTTCCAGGAGCTGCTTCGCACGGGACACCCGCGCCGCCTGGAGGAAGTCCAGGGGTGTCTGGCCCGTCTCAGCCCGGAAGCGGCGAAGCATGGTGCGGGTGCTCACATGATGTGCGGCCGCGAGCGCGGTCAGGTCGTACTGCTGATCCAGGTCGTCCAAGAGGTCGCGCCGAACGTTGGTTGAGAACGCTTGCTTCACGCTGTCATCGAGGGTCTCGTCGATGTAAGGCGACTGCATTGTGCGGCCCGGTGTGGTCAGGGTGATCTTCGATGTCGTGCGGGCTACCGAGGCACCGGCACGCATACGGACAAGATGCAGCGCCAGATCGAGCGAAGCGCTGAACGCGCCCGTCGTCGTGACCGGCCCGTCCTCGATGAGCAGCGCATTGCGGTCGACGGTCGCGTCCGGGTGACGTTTGCCGAGCTCGTCCGCGAAGAGCCACGCGGTGGTCGCGCGGCGTCCGTCGAGCATCCCGGCCTCGCCGAGGAGGAACGCGCCGACGCAGATGCTTGCGGTCGAGATGCTCCTCGCTGCCACCCGGCGCAGGAGCGCGATCTCGTCCTGTGATCTCTTGAGCCGGCCGTCGATGTCCTGGCCTGGGCTGAGGTCGAATCCAGGCACCACGAGGAGGTCGAGGCTGTAGTTCATTCGCAGAGCCCGCACTCCGAACCCGCCGCTTGTGGGCACCACACCCGGACGAGCGGCATGGATTGTCGGGATGAACGGGGCCGGATCACCGCTGAATTCCGCGACGCGGTTCGCGAGGGTGAGCACGTCGAGCACGGCGAACGCCTCAGACGCGAAGCAGCCCTCGTAGACGAGAACGCCCACCCGGCTAGCCGCATCAACCACGTGGCGAGAGTAGCCGCCATAGTGGCATTTACGCCACTCGTGCCGGGCCGCCTCCGCTCGCCACTATGAAGATCCGGCAGGCGCCGGACCGATGAGCAAGGAGGCAGACATGCGACTGACGGTTGTGTTGTTCGACGGCTTCACGGCCCTGGACGTCGTCGGCGGCTACGAAGTGCTTGCGAACGTCCCCGATGTCGAGGTCGAATTCGTCGCTGCAGCCCCTGGCGTGATCGCGGCCGACTCCCGCCGCCTCGGACTGCTCGCCTACCGCGGCATCGATGGAATCGCCTCGACCGACATCCTTTACGTGCCCGGCGGACCAGGCGTCTCCGCAGCACTGGCCGACCCAAGACTCCTCGGCTGGATCGCGCAGATGCACGCGACTACGACATGGACGGTCGGGATCTGCAACGGGGTTGCGCTCCTGGCGGCAGCCGGGATCCTCGACGGTGTCAGCGTGACCACAAACTGGGGCTGGCGCGATCGGGTGGCGTCCTACGGTGTCCAGGTCGTCCGCGAGCGCTTCCACCGTGACGGGCGGATCGTCACCGGCGCCGGCGTGTCGGCGAGCATCGACGCGGGGCTGTTCCTGGCCGCGCTGATCGCAGGTGAGGACACGGCGCGTCTTGTCCAACTCGGCATCGAGTATTTCCCCGCGCCGCCAGCGTGCGCCCGCGCTGGCGGCGCCGACGTGCCCGACGGCGACAAGGAGCTCCTTCTGGCGTTCGAGAGCGGTCCGGCGATGGTGCGGCTCAGGACCGCCGAGCTGCCCTGGGCGCAGGTGAACGCATGACCCGCATCGAACCCGTCCGCGCCGACCTCCAGCTCCGCGCCTTCGACACCGCTCGACGTCGATACGGTTGGCTGCCGAACACCATTCGCGTCATGGCGCGGGGAAGCAATGCGGCCGATCTCTACCTCAAGGCTGGCGAAGCCGCGCGCGCCGTCGGCCGATCGACCCACGCCGACAATTGAGACGTCCGAGCCCAGCTCGAATTCGCAACACCGAGCTCGACCCAATGCTGCAGCAGCGCGGCGAACAGCTATCGCGCCCGCCCGCGCCGTGACCAGGTTTTTAGGCTGCCGCCGATTTCTCCAGAATGTGCACCCCGCAAGCCGAGCCGAGGCCGATGACATGCGCGAGGCCGACCGTCGCGTTCTCGATTTGACGGTCACCGGCTTCCCCGCGCAGGTGGTGACAGATCTCCCAGATATTGGCGATGCCGGTGGCAGCGATCGGGTGCCCCTTGGATTGCAGACCGCCCGACACATTCACCGGAGTCGAGCCGTCGCGCCAGGTGGCCCCGGAGTTGAAAAACTCTGCGGCACCGCCCTCTTCACACAGCATGAGGTTGTCGTAATGTACCAACTCGGCGGTGGCGAAGCAGTCATGCAACTCCACGAGGTCCAAATCGCTGGGACCCACGCCCGCCTGCTTGTAGGCGGTGGCAGCGGCGTTGCGGGTCAGTGTGTTGACGTTGGCCAACACCTGGCAGCCTTCCTCGTAGGGGTCGGTAGTCAGCACCGACGCCGACACCTTCACCGCACGCCGACGCTGTTGCTGCGACAGCGACTTGAGCGTCTCGCCGTTGCACACGATTGCCGCCGCGGCACCGTCACAGTTGGCCGAACACATCGGGCGGGTGTTCGGGTAGGCGATCATGACATCGTTCATGATCTCGTCCAGTGCGAACCGCTTCTGATACGCGGCCAGCGGATTGAGAGTCGAATGCGCGTGGTTCTTCTCGCTGATCTTCGCAAAGAGTTCGAAGCTTGCGCCGCCGTACTTGTGGTCGTACTCCATGCCGATCTGAGCGAAGACGCCCGGCATCGACTCGGTACCGATCCGCCCGTCGACCGGCGTCACCGCGCCGTAGCGACCGGACGCCGTCCACGTCTGAGCATCGCCTCTCTTCTTGCCGCCCGCGCCGAGAAGACCAGCGCCTGAGAGCTTTTCGACTCCAACCGCCAGGCCGTAGTCGACTTCACCTGCCTTGACGGCCATGATCGCCGTCCGCAACGCGGTTGCGCCGGTGGCGCATGCGTTGGCGACGTTGTACACCGGTATTCCGGTCTGGCCGATCTGCTTCTGCAGTTGCTGACCGACACTGGCGTTGGCGTTCATCAGATTGCCGGCCGCGATCATCCCGATGTCGGCCATCGTGACCCCGGCGTCGTCGAGGGCTCCGGTGGCAGCCTCGGCGGCCAGGTCGACGGCGTCAAGGTTGGGGTGCTTTCCGAACTTCGTCATCTTGATCCCGAGGATCCAGACCTCGTCACTGGCACTCATCGTCTGCTCTCCTTCGATCAATCAGCGGGCTCGAACGCGAACCCGACGGCCTCTGTGCCGTCGGCGTCCTCCCCGAGTGAATACGTGGTCAGCCGCACCTTCATTCCGGTGCGGACGTGGTCGGGATCCGGCTCGACGTTCGCCAGGTTGGCCCGGACCTGGGTGCCGTCGCAGTCGACTACAGAAGCCACGAACGGGGTAGGGATGCCCGGCGCGGCGAACGTGACGATCGTGAACGCCCGCACGGTGCCCTCGGTCGCGATCGGGACGGTGGTGAACTCTATGGCGAAGCACTTGGCACAGGCGTTGCGCCGGTCGAAAAACCGGGCACCGCAGCTCGTGCATTGGTGTGCGACGAGATGTGGCTCGCCGTCGTCGAGCACCAGGTAATCGACCATCGGTATCTGCTCGGCCATCTGCACCTCCGTTGTCCGTCCTGTTGACCGTAGCGGTCTACGTCGGGGCGCGAACGCCGGTCTGCGCGGGTCCCGCGATTACGAGGCTGCCTCCGACCGGTACCGCGCGACGAGGTACCCGTAGCCGCACGCTTCGGCGAAGGCCAGCTCGCCGTCGCGGTCGGGTTCGTCAAGTTCGCGCATCCACTGGCGCAGCAGTGCGGCTCCAGAGTGTTTCGATCCGCCGTCCGTGTCGGGACCTGCCGACACCGCGCCGAGGCGGCGGACGTAGCGGTCGGCCAACGCGAGCCGGTGCACCTCTGTCACCAGGTCGACCGCCTCCCCTGCCCACAACCGGACCACGCGCCGGTATGCGGTGAGGTGATCGACAGGTAACCCCGCGGCACGCAATATTTCACGCGAATCCGCCAGGGTCGCAAGCAAATCGGCGCGTCTCGCCTTCAGTGCTTCGCGTGCCCGGCGCAGGTCGGACTCGAACTGAACGGCCGGTGACTCGGCGGGCAGGTCACTAGTCGCCGGCGGATGGATGGCGGAGCCGACGTCCACCTTGGCCCAGTCCCCGAAGCTCTCGGCCCACATCCCGAGCTCGCCGACGATCACGTTCAACTCGGCGCGGTGCTGATCGAGGTGAGCGGCGAAGCTGCGACGTCCCTGGCCAGCCGTCAACCCCGCAGCCCGAACCACCTCGCCGGTCAGTGCTTCATGAGCGGCCACGACGGCGAGCAGCCTGTCGCGTGCCAGTTTCCTGCTGTCGCCGAACCACTCGCGTCGCCGATCCACACTTCGATGGTGCCAGGCGTCCGGCGGTGAGGCTCGCTCATTGGTCTTCGCGCAAGCGGCTCATCCACGGGTTGTAGTCGGCGATGAGCTCTTCCTGCGGTGGCCGCTGAAGTTCCGGCACGTGCTCCAGGTTGATCCGGATCCGGTACCAGATCGAGCTCGGCCCGCGCATGCCGTCGACGAGCACGTCGGCCGGCTGCAGCCGCTCGGCCGCACGGGGATGGCGCGCGCGCCAGGTGTCCAGTGCTGCCAGCGCCTCGTCCTTGGTCTTCGTCCGGGCGACCTCGATCAGCGGCTTCGTCGACTGTCGTCTACCCGATTTGGATGTCGCCGGCCCTGCGGCTCCGGTCCCCTTCGGCGGCTTCTCGGCCGGCCCCAGCCGCTCGGCCAGTTCCAGCAGCATCTCCAACGACCCGGCTGCATCGTCCATCCCCGCCCACGGATCGCCGATCGCTGCGAACCGCGTGGGAACGGTGTCGACCGTGAATTGCTCGGGGCGACAACGCGACACCTCGTCCCAGAACAGCGGCGTCGACACCCGCGCGTCAGGAGTTGCGCGCGCCGAGTACGCCGACGCCGTCGTGCGGTCCTTGGCGTTCTGGTTGAAATCGACGAACACGCCCTCGCGCTCCTCCTTCCACCATCGGCTGGTGGCCAGGTCCGGGGCGCGCCGCTCCACCTCACGGGCAACGGTCTCAGCTGCCAGCCGCACCTGCCGGTACGGCCACCGCGGCCCGATCCGCGCATAGACGTGAAAGCCCCGCGACCCCGACGTCTTCGGCCAGCCGGTCAGTCCGTGGTCTGCCAGCACGTCGCGCACCACCAGCGCGACCTCGACGATCTGCTGCCACGCCACCCCGGGCACCGGGTCGAGATCGATGCGCAGCTCGTCGGGGTGGTCGAGATCGCCGGCCCGCACCGGGTGCGGGTTCAGGTCGACGCAGCCGAGGTTCACCGCCCACGCCAGTCCCGCCGGGTCGTGAATCACCGCTTCCCTGGCCGACGTGCCGGACGCGTACTTCAACTCGGCGACGTCGACCCAGTCAGGGCGCTTCTCGGGCGCGCGCTTCTGGAAGATCGCCTCCGCGGACAAACCTTTGACGAAGCGCTTGAGGATCATCGGCCGATCGGCGACGCCGCGCAGTGCGCCATCGCCCACCGACAGGTAGTAACGGATCAAATCCAGCTTGGTGCGGGCCGCACGACCGTCGGTCGGCGGGAAGACGACCTTGTCGGGATGGGTGACCCTGACCTGCCGGCCGGCCACGTCCAACGTCACCGGGCCGGCCATAGTGCCATCGTAGGATCGGTCCCACCGTGAGACCCCGGTCACATAGGGTGGTGCCCATGTCTACGCTGAAGCCGGGTGAGCTGGTAAACCAAGTCGTCGACAAAGCCAAGCAGTACGCCGAGCGCGGCGCGGCCGAATTGCACTACGTGCGAAAAATGTTCGAGGCCGGTGCGCTCAAATTGGAGCCGCCGCAGTCGGTTGCCGCGATGGCCGCCGACATCGCGCGCTGGGGCGAGATCGGGATGATCCCGTCGGTCAACGCGCGCCGCACTCCACACCGCGTCGCGGTCATCGACGACGAGGGTGCGTTGACGTTCGGCGAGCTCGACGACGCCGTCAACGCGGCCGCGAATCAGATGGTGGACATGGGTGTCAACGGCGGCGACGGCGTCGCGATCCTGGCCCGCAACCACCGCTGGTTCCTGATCGCGAACTACGCATGCGCACGGGTCGGCGCCCGCACGATCCTGCTCAACACGGAGTTCTCCGGCCGGCAGATCGCCGAGGTCGCCGATCGCGAAGGCGCCCGGCTGCTGATCTACGACGACGAGTACGCCAGCGCGGTGCAGGAGGCGAACTTCGACCTCGGCAAGCTGCGGGCGCTCGGCTACACGCCGGACGCCGAGGACTCGGGCTGCACCGACGAGACGCTGGCCGAAGTGGTCGCACGCGGCAACACCCAACCCGCGCCGAAGCCGTCCAAGCACGCTTCGCTGATCATCCTCACCAGCGGCACCACCGGAACGCCGAAGGGCGCCACCCGGCACACGCCGCCGACGCTGGCGCCGATCGGCGGTGTGCTCTCGCACGTGCCGTTCAAGTCCGGAGAGGTGACGTCGGTGCCGTCGCCGATGTTCCACGCTCTCGGTTACCTGCACGCGACGATCGCGATGGCATTGGGCTCGACGCTGGTGCTGCGCCGGAAGTTCCGGCCCGTCACCGTCCTCGAGGACATCGAAAACTACCGTGCCACAGCGCTTGTCGTGGTGCCGGTGATGCTGTCGCGAATTCTCGACGCACTCGACAGGGCGGACCGCAGCTACGACTTGTCGTCGCTGCGAATCGTGTTCGTCTCCGGCTCTCAGCTCGGTGCGGAGCTCGCCACGCGCGCAACGAAGAGGCTCGGGCCGGTGATCTACAACCTCTACGGCTCAACCGAAGTCGCGTTTGCGACGATTGCCCGCCCCCAGGATCTCGACGTCAACCCGTCGACCGTCGGACCCGTCGTGAAGGGCGCGAAGGTCAGGATTCTCGACGAGCACGGCCACGACGTGCCGCAGGGACAGGTGGGCCGCATATTCGTCGGCAACACGATGCCGTTCGAGGGATACACCGGCGGCGGGGGAAAGCAGATCATCGACGGGCTGCTGTCCTCGGGCGACATGGGCTACTTCGACGACAACGGGTTGTTGTACGTCACCGGCCGAGACGACGAGATGATCGTCTCCGGGGGCGAGAACGTGTTCCCGGCCGAGATCGAAGACCTGATCAGCGGCCACCCGGATGTCGTCGAGGCCACCGCGCTCGGCGTCGACGACGAAGAGTGGGGTGCCCGGTTGCGCGCTTTCGTTGTGAAGCAGGAGGGTTCGAGCATCGACGAGGACGCGATCAAGCTGTATGTGCGCGAGCACCTGGCCCGGTACAAGGTGCCGCGTGAGGTGGTCTTCCTCGACGAGCTGCCGCGTAACCCGACGGGCAAGATCCTCAAGCGCGAGCTGCGCAAGGTCGACTAACCTCTCGCCGAGATTGCAACCATGGTTGTGATTGCGTGGGTTTCACAGCCCAGGATGCAATCTCGGCGTCAAATGCAGAGCCGAGCAGCCCAGGTGAGCTACGGGTCGCGGGGCAGGCCCAGCAGCCGCTCGGCGATGATGTTCAGCTGCACTTCGGAGGTGCCGCCGTAGATCGTCGTCGCCCGGCTCGCCAGCAGCTGGTCGGCCCACTTGCCTTGCTCTGAGTTGGGATCGCCGATCGCGCCGTCGACACCGAACGACGACACCCCGAACTCGGCGTAGCCCTGGGCCGTGCGCATCGACAACAGCTTGGAAACCGCCGCCGACGGCATCGGGTCGTAGCCGGCCAGCGTCAGCAGCGTGGACCGCAGGTTCAGCAGCTTGGTCGCATGCCCCTCCGCAATCAGCCGGCCGGCGCGGTTCTGCGCCACCTGGTCGAAGTGGCCGTCGCGCAGGAACTCGACCAAGCCGTTGAGGTTGGCCAGGAACGGCGCCTCGCTGCTGCCGATCGAAACCCGTTCCGCGGTCAGCGTGTTGCGGCTGACCTCCCAACCGCGGTTGACCTCGCCGAGCACCAGATCGTCCGGCACGAACACGTCGTCGATGAACACCGTGTTGAACATCGCGTTGCCGGTCAGCTCGCGCAGCGGCCGAACCTCCACGCCGTCGCTGGACATGTCGAGCAAAAAGTACGTGATGCCATTGTGTTTGGGAGCGCTCGGTTCCGTGCGCGCCAACAACGCGCCCCACTGCGACACCTGGGCGGCCGTGGTCCAGATCTTCTGGCCGGTGATCCGCCACCCGCCGTCCACCTTGGTGGCCTTGGTGGTCAGGCTGGCCAGGTCCGAGCCCGCGCCCGGCTCGGAAAACAGCTGACACCAGATCATTTCGCCGCGGAACGTCGGCGGCAGGAAGCGTTGCTGCTGCTCGTCGGTGCCGAACCCGACGATCGAGGGCGCCAGCCACGCGGCGATGCCGAGCGGTGGGCGCCTGACCCGGCCGGCGCTGAACTCCTGTGCGATGATGATCTGCTCGACGGGGCTGGCCGACCTGCCCCACGGCTTCGGCAGGTGCGGCGCCACCCAACCTCCCTCGGCGATCGCGGCGGTCCGCTCCTCGCGCGGAATCGCTTTCAGCGCTGCAACTTCGGCGCGGATCTCCTCGCGCAGCTTCTCGGTCTCGGGATCCAGGTCGATGTCGAGCTTGCGCAGCCCGGAACTCGTCGCGGTGTCGACGACAAGCTGAGGATAGTCGGAGGCGCGGCCGAACGCCGCGACGATGCCCAGCGCCCGGCGGTAGTACACGTTGGTGTCGTGCTCCCAGGTGAAGCCGATGCCGCCGTGCACCTGGATACAGTCCTGCGCGCAGCGTTGCGCGGCCGTCGGCGCCAGCGTCGCGGCCACGGCCGCCGCGAATTCCGCTGCGGCGTCAGGGTCCTCGAGTCCCTCGTCGATGGCGCGGGCCGCATCCCACACTGCCGCGATCGCACGCTCGGTGTCGGCGGCCATCTCCGCGCACTTGTGCTTGATGCCCTGGAACTGCCCGATCGGCCTGCCGAACTGCTCGCGAATCTTGGCGTAGGCCGCGGCGGTGTCCGCGGCCCAGCGGGCCACGCCGACGGCCTCCGCCGATAGCAGTGTGGTCACCAACGCCCGTGCAGCGGAGAGGTTGAGCTTGCTCAACACCCGATCGGCCGGGACCTCGACGGCATTGGCCCGCACATGGGCGACCGGCCGCAGCGGGTCGACGCTCTCGACCGGTTCGATCTCGAGCGCGGGATCGGTTGGGCTGGCGTCCATCACCACCCACTCGGTGCCGCTGGTCTCCGGGTCCAGCCCGGCGACCGGCAACACCAGCACCGAAGCCTGCGCGGCCGACGGCACCGAACGGGCCTCGCCGCGGATCACCAGCGTGTCGCCCTGGCGGGTTGCGGTCAGCGACGACTCCAGCGCGTACGCCGCAATCGTGGCGCCGGACGCCAGGTCGCCGAGGATCTTGGCCTCCCGGTCGTGGGCCGCGATCAGCGCGCTGGCGATCGCCGACGGGACGAACGGCCCGGGCACCGCGCCGCGGCCGAACTCGGCGATCACGACCGCCAGCTCGAGCACGCCGAAACCCTGTCCGCCTACGGCCTCGGCCAAGTGGACCCCGTGCAGCCCCTGGTCGGCGGCGGCCTTCCAGTACGGCGGCGGATTCGCGATCGGCGTTTCCAGCGCCTCGTGCAGGACCTCCGGCGGCGCGACCCGTTCGACCAGGGCACGAACGGATTCGGCCAGGTCTTTGTGTTCGGGGGTGATCGCGATGGGCATGGGCTTCGTCGCCTCCCTCATGGCCTCTGCTCGTCCGAATAACCGGTGGGTTGGGAACGAGGTTACCTGCGCGGCGCCGAGCACCGGATGTCCGGGGGACGCCATTCCACTACAGGTCGTCACCCCTCGATGACGCGTGCGCGAACGACACCATTGACAACGTGCGCCAATCCGGCGCCGTCGCGCAGCCGGGCGCAGTTCTCGACGCCCTCGACGAGGTAGCGGCGCATCGTGTCGGCGGTGTACCACGTGACGTGCGGCGTGAGCACGACGTTGTCCAGGGTCAGCAGCGGGTTGTCGGCGGGCACCGGCTCAACGGCGAATACGTCCAGCCCCGCCCCGGCGAGCCGCCCTCCCCTCAATGCGTCGACCAGCGCGGGCTCGTCGACGATCGCTCCCCGCGACGTGTTCACCAGCACCGCATCCTTCTTCATCGTCGCAAGCGCGTCGGCATCGAGAATTCCGGCGCTCGAATCCGTCAGTGGCAGGTGCAGCGACACGACGTCACTGGCGGCCAGCAACTCACGCAACTCGCGCCAGCCGGCCGTCCCGTCGTCAGACGTGCTGGTGTGCAGCACGTGAGACCGCGGCGTGCCCATGGCCATCACAATCCGTTCCACCCGCCGCGCAATGTTGCCGTACCCGATCAGGCCGACGGTGCAGTTGCCGATGTCGCGCACGGTTTCGCCGAGCGACGGGTCCGTCGGCCACCCTGCCCCCGCGCGTGTCAAGCGGTCCAGCTCGATCAGCCGGCGCAGCGTCGCCAGCATCAGCAGCACCGTGCCCTCGGCGACCGACGGCGCGTTGGCCCCGGGCATGTTGGCCACCGCGATCCCCAGCGATGTCGCGGCGGCCACGTCGATCGTGTTCACGCCGGCACCGAGCTTGTGTACCAGCCGCAGCCGCCTGCCCTGGCGCAGGTCGGATTCCGACAGCGGCCGCAGCACGTGCCAGATCACCTGGGCCTCGGGCAGCTCCCGGTAGAAGGTGTCGTCGTCATCCTCGGCGCAGTACCGCACGTCCAGCCAATCACTTTGCGGCGCAAGGAGTTCAAGTACCTTCTCGCCGGGCGCGAAATGGGCGAGGACTCTTACCGCCACCGTTTGGCGATCCACGACGCGATGGTATCCGCCTGCTCGCTGCGCGCCCCCGGCGTGGTGAAGTAGTGGTCGGTGTCGATCGACGTCGAGGTCTTGTCGCGGCTGGCCAGCGCGTCGTAGATGCGGCGGGCGTCGGACGGGTACACGCCCGTGTCCTGGTCGGCGTTGATCACCAGCGCCGGGGAGTCGACGCGGGCCAGATGCGGCTCGGCGCGGGTCTGCGCGTGCCGCAGACTCCACATCCCCAGCCAGTTGCGCAACGTGCAGGCGGCGGCGATTCCGTGCGGTGAGCGGTTTGCCTTGGCCGGCATGCCGGCATAACACGTGTTGGGTGGCCGTTTGGTGGGCTCCAGCGTCGGGTCCACCATCCTCGGGTCGGCCCAGGTGCGCATCACCGTGAACGGCCGGTCGGAGAACCCGGCTTCGCGAACGCGGTCCATTTCGCCCAGCACCCAGTCGGTGATCGCATGGTTGCGGGCCACCTGGGCGGCCCGGTACCGGTCGACGAATTCCGGCGAAAACGGCGGCCCGTTGCGTTCGTCGAAGATGTCCAAGTCGGAATGCGTTGGCACCGGGTCGTTTTCGTCGACGACCGCGCCGTCCATCCACGCAGTGAGCACATCGGGCCGGCCGGGGTGCGCCGCGCTGGCGACGTATCCGTCCGCGGGTGGCAGCTCAGCCAGGCCCGCGGCGGGCCGCATGCCCGGCAGCGGCGTCACGTTCGGATCCACGGCCTGCGATTGGTAGGCCGCCATCAGTGACCCGCCACCGGAATTACCGAGCAGCACCACTGTTTCCACCCCCTGCACCTCGCGCAACCAGCGCACGCCGACGCCGATGTCCACCAGCGCGTGGTCGAGTAGGAAGCTGCTCTCGTACCCGCGGAAACGGGTGTTCCAGCCGAGGAAGCCGACGCCGCGAGTGGCCATGTAGTCGGCCAGATAGTGCTCGGCGAAGTCGATCTGGTAATGCGTGGCGATCATCGCCGCTTTGGGTTTGCGGCCCACTCCGCGGTGGTAGAGGCCTTGGCACGGGTGGCCGCCGGCGCCGCCCCGCCGCGCGGTGGGCGATGGTAGGCCGACGAACTCACGGATCACGCCCGGTGTAGCCATGTCAGGCGGCCTCCTGGCAGTAGATCGCCCGGTAGAAGATGTTCGCCAGCGTGGTGATGCACGCGATGTCGTCGATGTCGGCCGGATCGCGTCCGGACAGTTGCACGTAGCAGAACTGATTGAGCATCGACACGATCGCCACGGCCAGCAGATGTGGATCGTCGTCTGGGCAATATCCCTCCGCTTGAGCGCGTTCGACCATGGTGGTGATGAACGTGATTGGAAGCGCGCAGATTTCGGCCCAGTACTGCGCGAAGTCGTCGTTGACGGTCGCCAGCTGCGAGACGCTGATCATTTCGGCCAGCCGGTGGCGGTAGGTGTACCAGTGGGCGGCCGCCGCCTCGCGGGTGCGTTCCTGGTTCGACAGTCCGTGCCGGGTCACCGATTTCGCCCGCTCGTTGGCCTCGTCACGGAAGCGCAGTGCCCACTCGCGGACCATCGCCTCCTTGGAGTCGTAGTAGTTGTAGAACGAGGCCGTCGAGCGGCGCGCCTCCTTCGCGATGTCGGCGGTCGTGGTCGCCAGGATCCCCTTGCGCGCGATCACCGCGCGGGCGGCCGCATCGATCGCGGCCTGCGTCTGACGGCCGCGAACGGTGGGCAGGGGCTGCTTCGGGGGCTGCTTCGGCTGCGCCAACATCACTCCCGGGATCGACCATTGAGCAGAATCTGAACCTGATGTTAGATTCAGATGCGGGTCTTGAGAAGCAGGGGTGCGTCATGATCAAGCCGCAGAACGCCAACTCCGAGTTCGCGCTGAGCGGGATCAACCACGTCGCGTTGGTGTGCTCGGACATGGCCCGCACCGTCGACTTCTACACCAATGTTCTCGGAATGCCGCTGATCAAGGCGCTCGACCTGCCCGGCGGAGTGGGGCAGCACTTCTTCTTCGACGCCGGCAACGGCGACTGCGTCGCGTTCTTCTGGTTCCGCGACGCGCCCGACGCGGTGCCCGGGATCTCGGCGCCCCGCCATATCCCCGGCATCGGCGACATCGTCAGCGCCGTGAGCTCGATGAACCACCTGTCGTTCCACGTGCCCGCCGAGAAATTCGACGAGTACCGCCAGAAGCTGAAGGCCAAAGGCGTGCGCGTCGGGCCGGTGCTCAACCACGACGAGAGCCAGACACAGGTCGCCGCGCAGCTGCACCCGGGCGTCTACGTCAGGTCGTTCTACTTCCACGACCCGGACGGCATCACGCTCGAATTCGCCTGCTGGGTGAGAGAATTCGATACATCGGAGGTCAGCACCGAACCGAAGACGGCGGCCGACCGCCGAATGCCTGCACAGGCCTAGCGGGATGGCCGGAGCCGGTCGATCGACCATGCCAGTTGGTCGACGAGCTCGTCGCCCGTCAGCGCGACCTGACCTGCCAGCCAGGCACTGAGCGCCTGCCGGACACCGCCGACGGCGAAGTGCGATGCGGCCTGGACCTTGTCGTCCTCCGGCAACTGGAAGGCCTCGCCGACGTGCTGCCCCAACAGCACCGCCATCAATGCGGTGCCCTCGTCCCGCTTGCGGACCACCACCGAATCGGCCAGTTCTGTGCTGAACACCAGCCGGCCCACCCGCGGGTCGTCGTTGACGGCGGAGACCAGGGTGGCCATGGCGGCCCGCGCCTGCTCGTCTGCTGGTGCCGCGGCCACGGCGGCCTGAATGGTCGCGGCAAGGCCGGCGATCACCCAGTCGTACACCGCGCTGACGAATTCGTCTCTGTCCGAAAAGCTTTCGTAGAAGTAGCGCGCCGAGACATTGGCTTGACGGCACAGCCCGCGCACGGTCAGCGCTTCGGAGCCTGACGTCGACCCCAGGATGCTCAGGCCGGCGTCCAGCAGTCGGCCGCGCCGCTCCGCCTTACGGTCGGCGGGCTGCACACCGCGGTACGGCCGGGCGCCGGTCTGCCTCACAGTGACCATCTTGACACCCGTCTCGTTCGGCGGGAATATTAGGAAACGAGCGTTGTCAGATAGGGGTGCCGATGACTGTCACCGAACCGGTCGCCCACGCCGAGCGGCCAGTGTCCGCGCCGGGCGAGCGGAATGCCGGGTCCCAGCGCTCCCGCGCGAGCCGTGACGCCGGAATGATGGGCGTCGGCCTGCTGGCGGGCCCCGCGAACGTGATCATGCAACTATCCCGGCCGGGCGTCGGCTACGGAGTCGTGGAGAGCCGCGTCGAGAGCGGCCGCATCGACCGCCACCCGATCAAGCGGGCGCGCACCACGTTCACGTATCTGGCTGTTGCCGCCAATGGCACCCTCGACCAGAAGGCGGCGTTCCGCCGGGCCGTCAACCGGGCACATGCGCAGGTGTACTCGACGGACGAGAGCCCGGTGAACTACAACGCCTTCGATCCCGAACTGCAGCTGTGGGTGGCTGCATGCCTCTACAAGGGCACGGTCGACATCGAGCGGCTGTTCGTCGGCGAGATGGACGACGAGACCGCGGATGCGCACTACCGCGACTGCATGGCGTTCGGCACCATGCTCCAGGTTCCGCCGGAAATGTGGCCGAAGGACCGCGCTGCGTTCGACGAGTACTGGCGCGAGTCTCTCGACAAGGTGCACATGGACGACAAGGTGCGCAACTTCCTGTATCCGATCGCCGCGGGCCGGCCGCCGATACCGCTGCCGCGCTGGCTCCGGCGGCCGCTGGACGGGGTCGGGTTGCTGATCACGACGGGATTTCTGCCGCAACGGTTCCGCGACGAAATGCGGCTGCCGTGGGACGCCCGCCGGCAGCGTCGGTTCGACCGATTGATGACGGCGATCCGGGTGGCGAACAGGTCCGCACCGAGGTTCGTCCGGGAGTTCCCGTTCAACGTGCTGCTGCTTGATCTGGACTGGCGGATGAGGACCGGTCGCCCACTGGTGTGACCGGGCCGAGAGGTCGCCAAGAATTCGTTGAGAATCCGTCAAGGCTCGAAGCTGATTCTGGGGTCAGCCGCAACACCCCACATCAGCAAAGGAGTCCCCACAATGTTCGCTCGCCGTTTCACCGCCGCCGTCGCCGGAACCACCGTCGCCTCCGGGCTTGGCATGGCCGCTCTGATCGCGGCCGGGTCCGCCAGCGCCGGCTCGGTCGACGACGCGTTTCTCACCCAGCTCGAGCAGGACGGGATCACGCCGCCCAGCGCGGCGCGGGCCATCAAGGATGCGAAATCCGTCTGCAGCGCCCTGGACAACGGCTACTCGGCCGACGAGGTCATCGACGCGGTCGCCGAGTCGACGGGCTTGAGCGCCAACGGCGCCAACACGTTCGCGGTCGACGCGGCATCGGCCTACTGCCCGGAGTTCGTCGAGCAGAGCTGACACCGAGCCAGAAACGGGGACCCCACGGCGGGGTCCCCGTTTTCTCGTGTCCCAGTGCGCTAAGCGCCGCGCCCCAGCTTCGAGCGGCCCCGGCCTGGCACCAGGGCATCGGCGGAGACGAACTCGTCGATGAGTTGGGCCAGCGTGGCCGGGCAGTCGAGCTGCGGGTGGTGCCCGGCGTCGTCGATGATCTCCAGCCGGCTGCCCGGCAACGTGGCGTGGGCCGCCTGGGCATGGCCGGCGGGGATGACGGTGTCTCGCGCGCCGGCGACGATCAGGGTGGGCAGATCGCCGACGAGGTGCGGCAGCCGGTCCAGCGCGCACACCGTCTGGCCCCGCACGTCGATGACGGACCGCAGCGTCCGCATGAACGCCTGGCGTACCAGCGGGTCGGCCAGCGCCGCATACTTCCGCCAGCGCTCCTGAGCTCTGGCGGCATCCACCCCCCGGGCGGCGAGCAGCGACAGCACCCCGTTTCCCACGGCCAGCGCCGGCCGCGACGCGACCACGGGCAGCAGCAGTTCCGCGCCGGGCGCTGAAAGCAAACGCAGCGGCATGCTGATGTCGGTGCCTAGACCGCCGCTGTTGACCAGGACGAGGCGCCTGCAGTACTCGCGGTGCTGGTAGGCGAACTGCAGCGCGACACCGCCGCCGAGGGAGTGCCCGACGAGCGTGGCCATCGGGATGTCGAGTTCGTCGAGAAAGTCGCGCAACCACACCGCGAACGCCCCCAGCGAGTAGTCGGTGCGGGGTTTGTCCGACTGTCCGTGGCCGAGCAGATCCGGCGCGATCACCCGGTACTTCGCCGCGAGCGGCCCGATGACGGGAATCCACGCGCGGGAACTGCCGGCCATCCCGTGCACCAGCAGCAGCGGCTCGGCCGCACGGTCACCCTCGTCGCGGTAAGCGACGCGGTGGCCGTGCAGGTTCGCGACGTGAAGTTCACTCATGTCCAGGTTCGCTGTCCCCTCGGTTGCCCTGGCCGGGCGGCGGTCTTCGGCGGGTGATCCGCGCCCTCGCGGAAACGCCCGGTTCAATCATCGCCTGCGCATCGGCGCAACTCAGGACGGACATGGTCAACATTGCTCGGCTACTTCGTTAACGAAAGATAACAAGGGATTTGTTCGAACGCGGCCGTTTGCCGGCTGCCGGGTGGATTCCGCCTCCTGCCGACGGGACCGACCTCGCCGGGCCCGTCGGTCACGTCGATGCGGCGCGAGTTCACGCCCGCAGCGCGCGCGTAGGGTCGACACCGTGCGCACCGACAACGACACGTGGGACATCACCACCAGCGTCGGGGCCACCGCATTGTTCGTCGCGGCGGCGCGTGCGCTCGAGGCCCGGCGCGACGACCCGGTGGCCGTCGATCCGTACGCCGGGTTGTTCTGCCGTGCCGCCGGCCCACAGTGGAGCGACATGCTCGACGGTAAGGGCGCGGACCAGAGGCTGAAGAGCGAATTCGGCGACGTCTTTCAGCGCTATCAGGGGGCACGCACCCGCTTCTTCGACGACTATCTTCGGTCCGCCGTCGCCGCCGGTGTGCGGCAGATCGTCATCGTCGCCGCCGGTCTGGATTCCCGCGCGTACCGGCTGGCCTGGCCAGAAACCACCGTCGTGTTCGAAGTCGACCGGCCCATGGTGCTGGAATTCAAGCGTGAGGTCTTGGCCGGCCACGGCGACGTTCCCACGGCTGAGCGCCGGGAGGTGGCCGCAGACCTTCGGGAGGACTGGCCGAAGGCATTGCGGGACAAGGACTTCGACTCCGCTCAGCCGTCGGCGTGGCTGGCTGAGGGCCTGCTGATGTACCTTCCCGGCGCCGCCCGGGACCAGCTGTACACCGGTATCGACGCCCTGTCCGCGGTAGGCAGCCATGTCGCGCTGGAGGACATGCACGCGTTGGACAGCGGCACCGTCGAGGCCAAGCGCGCCGAGGAACGGGAGAACCCGGAGCAGGCGAGCCACTTCTTCAGCCTGATCTACAACGAGGAGCACCGAGACGCCGCGCGGTGGTTCGGTGGGCACGGCTGGGATGTTCAACCGATCCTGGCGGCCGACTACTTCCGGCAGCTAGGTCAAGTCGTTCCGCAGCCGGACACCGACGGTGGGCAGATGTTGCGCTCGGGCAGCCTGGTCACCGCCGCGAAGCGCCGGCTGTGATCTGGCTCAGCCCCACCGGACGCCGGCCTCGTTCAGCGCCGTCCAGCCCACCGAGCTGACGTCGGGATCGACGCTCAACGCACGGACGGCGTTCTCCAGAAGTTCGTCGTGCCGAGCCGGCGCGGAAAGTTCCGCGCGAAGCCCGATCTCGTTGGGCGTGGTCGCACCCGCCGACCGCACCGACGTCAACTGCAGGCCGGGCTGCGTCAGCGCGTCGAGAAGCAACGACGTGACCCGCGACTGGCTATCCGTTGCGCACTGCAGCTCGAAAACGTAGTCGGCAGAAGGAATCTCGCGGCCCATCCGGGAGCGCGCACGGTCCATCCGGGCGGCCAACGGGAAAAGCAACGTGTTGGCGACGATGACGATGCCCGCGCCGGCGACCGCCTCCCGCCACATCCACGCTCCGGCAAGCGCGCCGACTGCGGCCGTCGCCCACAAGGTCGCGGCGGTGTTCAGGCCGGTCACCGACGAGCCCTGCTTCATGATCACGCCCGCGCCGAGAAAGCCGATCCCGGTGACGATCTGGGCGGCGACCCGGGTCGGGTCCTGCTCGCGGTGGAAGGTGTAGGCGCCGAGGATCAAGAACAGTGCCGCCCCCATGCTGACCAACGCCATCGTCTGCAGGCCGGCCATCCGGGCCCGCCACTGCCGTTCGATGCCGATCGCGATGCCGAGCACAGTTGCCAGGCCGACGCGAATCAACAACTCCAACCCCGGCAAGGTCATGACCGGAATCATCCCGCACCGGCGGCACGTTAGGTGGTGGACACGCTAGGCGAACATGAACTCGCGCAGGAACCGCGTCATCCGCCGGAGGTACTCCGGTTGGCTGACGTGGAGGATGTGGTTGCCGGGGAACCAGTGCAGATGGCAATGATCCCAGTGGTGCCACAGCATCTCGGCCTGCTCGGGCGGAGCCAGTCGGTCGCCCAGACCGGTGATGATGAGCCGGCGCTCGCGGGAGACCAGCGGCGAGTAGTTGAGCGGCGAATGGTAGGCGGACGCGGCGACGAACTCGTCGAGGTTGATCTGGCCGAGCCTGCGGCCCAACGAAAACAGCTTGCTCGCGGGGAACCAGTCCTCGAGTTCGTCCTCGATCGACACCACCGGGACGTTCGGGATGACCGCAGCGAGCCGGTCTTCGACGGCGGCGATCAGCGCGGTGGTGTAACCCCCCAGCGAGATACCGGTCAGTGCGATCTGCTCGACGCCGGTGAACTCCAGATAGTCGACCAGCGACCGGAAGTCATGCACCGCCTGCGCCATCGCCTCCGCGAATCCGGTGAGCCCGCCCGCGAAGTAGCCGTATCCGCTGAACGGAGAATACTTTTCGGCACGCCGACCGTGAAACGGCAGCGTGTAGAGCAGCACGTCGTAACCGGAGCGGTAGAACCACGGCAGCGACATCCACAGTCCGTTGAGCAAATACGGCGACCCCATGAAACCGTGAATCAGGCACAGCGTGGGATGCGGTCCGTCCTCGTGGCGCCAGTGCTGCGCGCGCACCACGTTGTTGCGCTTCAGACGCCGCCACCGGTCCCGCATCGCGGGGTTGACGGGTTCGAAGCTGCTGTCGAACGCGATGTTGTGCACCCGGCCGTGGGCAAGCCACTCGGCGACGGGGTTGGCCGGCCGCGAGTAGATGCGCGGCGGCTGGTTCGGGGCCGGGAAGGACTTCACCGGGTCGTGCTCTGCGGCGAGTTCGGCGTAGAACGCCATGGTGTCGCGCTCGCGGGCGGTGTCGGGGCGGCGCACCAGTTCGGCCGCGATCGGCGGCAGCATCGCCGCACCGACCAGCGAGGCGACCAACGTGCGCAACCCTATGTCGGCGGCGGCCGAGGCGTCCACAATCAGCCGTTGACCGATGGACAGCTCCGAGCGGTCCGGCAGCCCGCGAGCGCCGGCGTCGGCGCCGGGGACGTTGGGAAGCGGTAACGGCGGATCGACCGGGTCGGCGCTTGACGTCATTGTCGGCCTCCGGTTATCCGGTCGGTGTCGCAGTGGTCGGCTGCAGTGATTCGCACGCCTTCAGCGCGCTGTCCCAGGTGGTCTGGTCGACGCCCGGTGGTGGCGGGGCCGGGGTGGTGCTGGTGGTTCCCTCGACGGGCCCGGGCAGCGGGCCCGCGGGCACCGGCTCGGGGCCGGGGGGCGGCCCGGCCGGCGGAGACGGGACGCCGTGCTGGGTCAGGCACTGCTCGTACACCCCGTGCGACTGCTGCGGAGCCGAGGTGGTCGTCGACGTCGTCGACTCTTGCGGCCCTTTGCCGGTCGAGCACGCCGGGACGACGGCGAACACGGCCGCCGCCAGGGCCAATGGGACGGCCAGCGGGACGAGGCGTCGGTGCATCAGGGGTCCTCCTGGTCACATCGGGGCGGGGTACCGCTTCGCCCGACCTTAACGGGTCGCGCCCGCGGATACGCTCAGGAAGTGCGATGGGACCCCGGGCAGTACGGCCGCTTCTCCGCCGAGCGGGACCGGCCCTTCTTCGACCTGACCGCGCGGATCGGGGCCATCGCACCCCGGCACGTCGTCGATGTCGGTTGCGGACAGGGCCATCTCACCGCGAGGCTCGCCGAGCGTTGGCCAGACGCCGTGATCGAGGGCTTCGACTCGTCGCCGGAGATGGTCGCCGATGCCGCCGATGTAGCGGGTGTGACGTTCGCAGTGGCGGACGCGCGCGACTGGCAGCCCGGGGCCGACGTCGACGTCATCGTGAGTAATGCGGCGCTGCAATGGATTCCGGGCCACCAATCGCTGATGGCACGGTGGGCGTCGGCACTGCCCAGCGGTGGCCGGCTGGCGGTGCAGGTGCCGGGCAACTTCGACTCGCCGTCGCACGTGCTGATGCGTCGCCTGGCGGGGGAGTCGCGGTGGGCGGACAAGCTGGCGGACGTCGTGCGCCACCCGGATACGGTCGTAACACCGGAGTCGTATGCGGCGGTGTTGCTCGACGCCGGCCTGCACGCCGACGTATGGGAGACCACCTACCTGCCCGTGCTGCACGGCGCCGACCCGGTGCTGGAATGGATCCGCGGCACCGGCCTGCGCCCGATCCTGGCCGCGCTG
>Ga0210086_1000182_pt1 | contig 39912 bp, 34 predicted proteins | sample China_Galinas_PW_3_FD_184867 | JGI IMG/M metagenome (GOLD analysis project Ga0210086, IMG submission 184867) | Wetland microbial communities from San Francisco Bay, California, USA, that impact long-term carbon sequestration - China_Galinas_PWB_D2... | ecosystem: Environmental > Aquatic > Marine...
CCCCGCGCCCAGCCGCCGCCACAGCCGCGCGACCCGGTCGACGTCCTCGTCGACGACGAGATTGCCCATCACCCGCACGACCGCCTGCATGAACGTCACCGAACGCATCGCGAACGGGCCGACCGTCGGCAGCAGCCACGGCACGGTCAGCAACCACGCCAACCGCCGCGCAACCGAAAACGCCCGAGCGTAGTGCTCCTGCAGCAGTGCGGGCCACGCCCGCGAAAGGTCTTCGTTGCCAAGCAGTTCCGCGGCGAACCGGCCCATCTCCAGCCCGTAGTCGATGCCCTCGCCGTTCAACGGGTTCACCCCCGCGGCGGCGTCGCCGATCAGCATCCAGTTCGGCCCGGCCACCCCCGACACCGCGCCGCCCATCGGCAGCAGCGCCGACGACACCGCGCGCGGCGGCCCGTCGAACTCCCAATCGGCACGGCGCTGATCGGTGTAGTGGCCGATCAGCTTGCGCAATGCCACGTCGGCGGGTCGCTTGGACGTGGCCAACGCGCCGACGCCGATGTTCACCTCGCCGTTGCCCAGCGGGAAGATCCAGCCGTACCCGGGCAACAGCCCACCGGAGCGGGTACGCAACTCGAGGTTCGTCGACAACCAGGGATCGCAGGCATGCGGCGTCGAAAGGTATCCGCGCACCGCGACGCCGTACACCGTCTGCTGATGCCACTGGCGCCCCAGCGCCCGGCCCAGCGGGGAGCGGGCGCCGTCGGCGACGATCACCTCCCGGCACGCCACCGGCCCGGAGCCCGTCGTCAACGAAACCAGCCGTCCTCGCGAATCCCGGGAAACGTCAAGCACTTTCGAGCCCAGCATCATCCGGCACCCGGCGTCGACGGCGACTTGACGCACCCGGTCGTCGAGCTCGGTTCGCGGCACCGCCGACCCATAGGAGGGAAACGACGGTCCCGGCCAGTCGATCTCCACCTCACCGCCGAAGCCGGTGAGCCGCAGGCCGCGGTGCTTGATGTGCGTGTCGAGCCAGGCGCCCAGGCCGAGCCGCTGCAGCTCGGCGACCGCACGCGGCGTCAAACCGTCGCCGCACGGCTTGTCGCGTGGAAACGACGAGGCGTCGATCACCAGCACGTCACGTCCCGCGCGCGCCGCCCATGCCGCGGCCGCCGACCCGGCCGGACCGGCGCCGACGACGACCACATCGGCCGTGGTGTCCATGCTCACCAGTATGTTGGACGAGTGAAGACGCCGGCGACCGTGGTGGCGGGGGTCGAGTTGGGTGACCCCGCCTTCGCGGCCAGCGTCCGCGACGGAGTGGCCCGCATCGAGTCGCTGATCAGCGAAGAGCTCGGCAAGGGCGACGAGATCATCCGCGACGCGGTGATGCACCTGTTCGAGGCCGGCGGCAAGAGGTTCCGCCCGCTGTTCACGGTGCTGTCGGCACAGCTGGGCCCGGCTCCCGACGCGTGGCAGGTGACCGTCGCGGGGGCGGTGATCGAGCTGGTGCACCTGGCGACGCTGTACCACGACGACGTGATGGACGAGGCGCAGGTCCGCCGCGGCGCACCGAGCGCGAACGCGCGGTGGAGCAACAACATCGCGATCCTGGCCGGCGACTATTTGTTCGCAACGGCGTCGCGGCTGGTCAGCCGGCTGGGGCCGGACGCGGTGCGAGTCATTGCGGAGACGTTCGCCGAGCTGGTGACGGGCCAGATGCGGGAGACCCGCGGCGCGGCGCAGCACGTCGACTCGGTCGACCACTACCTGCGGGTCGTGCACGAGAAGACAGGTTCGCTGATCGCGGCGGCGGGCCAGTTCGGGGCGACGTTCTCGGGTGCGTCCGACGAGGACGTCCAGCGGCTGAGGCGGCTCGGCGGGATCGTCGGCACCGCGTTCCAGATCTCCGACGACATCATCGACATCGCCAGCGACTCGGAGGAGTCGGGCAAGATCCCGGGCACCGACCTGCGTGAAGGCGTGCACACGCTGCCGGTGCTGTATGCGCTGCGCGAAAGCGGGCCGGACGCGGAGCGGCTGCGCGAACTGCTGGCCGGTCCGATGGGTGACGACGCGCACGTGGCCCAGGCGTTGACGTTGCTGAGAGCGTCATCGGGGATGGCGGAGGCCACGGAGACGGTCGCACGGTACGCGGCTCAGGCCCGCGAGGAGCTCGCCGGGCTGCCGAACGGCGCGGGTCGGCAGGCGCTGGCTACCTTGGTGGAGTACACGATTTCGCGCCACGGTTGATCGCGGGTTGACGGAACCCGGCGTCGCCCCTCAGCGTTCCCTTAGCGATTCGTTTAGGCAAAGAGGAGTCTGATGATGGTCGGGCACCGATGGGGCAACGGCATCAAGACGGTGCTGCTTCTCGGGTTGATGTCGGCGCTGATCGTGTTCATCGGGTCGCTGTTCGGCAGGAACATCCTGATCTTGTCGATCCTGGTCGCGGTCGGCATGAACATCTGGGTGTACTTCAACAGCGACAAGCTGGCGCTTCGTGCGATGCACGCGCAACCGGTCACGGAGCTGCGGGAGCCGATGATGTACCGGATCGTGCGTGAGCTCGCCACGGTGGCGCATCAGCCGATGCCGCGGCTGTACATCAGCGACACAGCGAATCCGAATGCCTTTGCGACAGGGCGTAATCCGCGCAACGCGGCGGTGTGCTGCACCACCGGCATTCTGGCGATGCTGACCGAGCGCGAGCTGCGCGCCGTGCTCGGCCATGAGCTCTCGCACGTCTACAACCGTGACATCCTGATCTCCTGCGTGGCCGGCGCGCTGGCCGCCGTGATCTCCGGTCTGGCGAACCTGGCGTTCATCATGAGCGTCTTCGGGGGCAACCGGGACGGCACGAAGCCGTTTGCGCTGCTGCTGGTTTCGCTGCTGGCACCGATCGCGGCGGCGGTTGTGCGGCTCGCCGTGTCGCGGTCGCGCGAGTACCAGGCCGACCAGTCCGGTGCGGAGTTGACGGGTGACCCGTTGGCGTTGGCGTCCGCGCTGCGCAAGATCTCCGCCGGTGTGCAGCAGGCGCCGCTGCCGCCGGAGCCGAAGCTGGCCAGCGAGTCGCACCTGATGATCGCCAGCCCGTTCCGTGCCGGCGAGCGGATGGTGGGGTTGTTCTCGACGCACCCGCCGATCGAGGAGCGGATCCGACGGCTGGAGGACATGGGCGGCGGAATGTACTGAGCGTCTGCGCGGGAGCGTTTTTGGTGCATTTGGCTCTTCTGAAAAGCGATAGCGTATGTGCTATCGCTTTTCAGTTTGTCCATTACACCTACCGCGCTGAGTGGTCGCCCGATGCCGGCCACTACGTCGGCCTCTGCATGGAATTGCCGTGGTTGTCACGCGAGGCACCGAGTGCTCGTGAGGCGATTGCCGCTGTCGAAGAACGGGTCACCGAAATGATTGCCGAAATGGAGTCCAGCGGTAAGGAGTTGCCTCCTTCGCTGACCGAGCGAACCTACAGCGGCAAGATCATGGTGTGCACATCGACCGCACTGCACGCTCGTCTCTCGATAGAAGCGATCGAGCAGGGCGTCTCGCTGAATCAGTGGGTGGTGCAGAAGCTGTCCGGGCGCCGACAACCAACGCCACTCGACGACTGGTAGGACGGATCATCCGCGCAGCCGTCGACGCGCACATGGCTCACCTTTAGGCTGTGGCCATGACCGACCATGACCGTGCCGCAGCCCGGCGCGAGATCGCCGACGCTCTTGTCAACGCCCTCGAACGCCGTCATGAGGTGCTCGACGCGATCGTGGAGGCCGACGATCGCCCCGCGGCGGTCGACGCGATCGCCAAACTGCTCGGCACCTCGCATCTCGGAGGCGAAGCGGTGATGGGCATGCACTTCGAGAGCCTCACCAAGGATTCGCGGAAGAAGATCGCCGCCGAACTCGAGGACCTGAACAAGCAGCTGACGTTCACTCTCGTCGACCGGCCGGCGAGCACGGGCGAGGGGCTGACGCTCAGACTGTTCACCGCCACGGCCGACCGCGACATCTTCTCCGCGCGCACCGAGGACATGCACGAGGCTGGCGACGGCTCCCGTGGGCCCGCCGGCCCCCTCGACGACGAGATCCGGTCGGGTCTGGGACGGATCGATGCCGAGGATGCGGTCTGGTTGGTCGCCCTCGCCGGCACGGAGAAGGTCGGCATGGTCTTCGGCGAACTCGCCAGCGGCGAGGTGGACGTGCGGGTGTGGATCCATCCCGAACACCGGAAGCGGGGCTACGGGACCGCGGCACTGCGCAAATGCCGCTCCGAGATGGCGAGCTACTTCCCCGCCGTGCCGATGGTCGTGCGCGCGCCCGGCATCCACCCGTAGACCAGCGGCCGTCGTGCGCCCGGCCGGTCCGTGGCCTAGGGTGTGATTCCGTGCCGAGCAAAATGCTGACCGGCCTGGCCGGGGTTGCCGTAGGGGCAGCATTGATCGCAATACCAGCTGTCGCCGGGGCCGACGAAGCGGTGCTGCCGAACATCAACGTCTATCCGCCGATCTCTCCCGCCGAGTTCTCGGTCTTGGACGGTGCCTGGTACGCATTCGGGACGCCCGACGGCCTGACGTGCGTGCTCGACAAGAGCCGCAACGCGTACGGCTGCAGCGGGCCGATCCCGTCAGCGCCGAACGGGGCGAACCTGGTCAGCGGCGTCGGGGGCGAGGAGCCCGGGTTCGCGAACTCGGCGGCACCGTTGTTCGCGGTGGCCGGCCCGGTGACGCCGTTGCCGCCGCAGACGCGGATCAGCTACCGCAATGTCAGCTGCGCGATCGACGCGGGCGGGGCCACGGTTTGTGTCAACAGCGCGACGCAGCACGGGTTCGTGCTCAGCCCCTCGGGCAGCTTCACGGCCTAGAGCCTCGATCCACCGATGAGCTGAGGTCGGCCGTGCTCTAGCCGCTCTTGGTCGCATGTGTCGGTGTGTGGGCGTATCTGCTGGTGTCCAGGCTTAGATCCGATCGGCGCCGGTATCTCGTTCCCGGGGAATTTAGGTGTCTCGAAATTCGTTAACAACAGGTGAACTCGCGGTGTGCAAACCATGAACAGAAGGGCGGGAAAATGAAGAATTTTGCTCTCGCTGTCGCTACGGCGAGTGGTTTGGTCGCCGCCACGCTCGGTTTGGCGGCCCCAGTGGTAGCGACGCCGTCCGACGGTGAATCGGCGCAGGACACCGTGAACCGGCTTGAGAGCGAGGGGTTCAGGGTGATCCTCAACAAAGTGGGCAGCGGTGCGCTGGATCAGTGCACGGCTACGGCGGTGCGGCCGGGCCAAGACGTCACGGAGCCTGGAACCAGCCGTATCGGGAGCCGCGACCCGGTTCAGGATCTGCTGTACACAACGGTGTACGTCGACGTGCAGTGCTGACCGTAGCGGCGGCCGTCCGCAAGTTCTCCGCACCTGGCAGCGCAAGCCCGGCAGACCTCGCGAACCTCAGAATCCTGCGCCGTGAATCTCGTGGCCGGGAGTCTCCGCCGCTAGACCGCGATACGCGTCCTCGACCGTGTGGCCGTGGTTGATGACGCCGTCCACCTCGCGGGCAATCGGCATGTGCACGCCGTAGCGGTCGGCCAGCTCCATGATGACGCTGGCGGCCTTTACCCCCTCGGCCACCTGGTCCATCGACGCGAGGATCTCCTCGATCGGCTTGCCCGCCCCGATCTGCTCGCCGACGTGACGGTTCCTGCTGCGCGGGCTGGTGCACGTCACGATCAAGTCGCCCAGGCCGGCCAGCCCGGGGAACGTCTCGGGCTGCCCGCCCATCGCCACCCCCAGCTTCGTCATCTCCCGAAGCGCCCGCGCGATCACCAACGCCCGCGTGTTCTCGCCGATGCCCAGCGAATAGCCCATCCCGGTCGCTATCGCGTACACGTTCTTCAACGCGCCCGCCATCTCGATGCCGAGCACGTCGTCGGTGGTGTACACGCGGAACCGCTGCGTGCGGAACATCTGCGCCAGCCGCGTCGAGAGCTGCTGATCCGGCATCGCCATCACCGCCGCGGCCGCGTACCCCTGCGCAACCTCGCGCGCGATGTTCGGTCCCGCCAGGATGCCGGCGGGATGCCCCGGCATCACCTCCGCGACGATCTGCGACATCCGCAGGCTCGTGCCCTGCTCGAGACCCTTGATCAACGACACGATCGGCACCCACGGCCGCAGGTATGTCCGCAGCTCGGTCAACACGTCGCGGAAGCTGTGCGACGGCACGGCCATCACCACCACGTCGGCATTGTCAGCAGCCTTCTCGAAGTCGGTGGTGGCCTCCAGGCTCGGGCTCAGCTCGACTTCGTCACCCAGATAGCGCAGGTTGCGATGCCGCTCGTTGATGTCCTCGGCGGTCTCAGCGGAGCGCACCCATTGCAGGGTGTCGGCGCGGCGGGCGGCGATCGACGCGACGGTGGTGCCCCACGATCCGCCGCCGAGCACGACGACGCGGGGTTCACGGCGAGCAGGAGTCATGGGTGACACCATATTGGGGAGGCGCGCCGGTTCACTGAAGGTTCACAAACTCCCGGCGCTTCGCCGACCGAACACCATCGCCTCCGTGACGCGGTCGAACCGGTAGTCGATCGCGTCGGCGAAGTAGTTCTGCCGCACGTTCCACGGCCGCTTGATGCCCGACTTCGGCAGCGCGTGCAGGTTGCGCAGCACATAGCCGGCCGCGATGTCCCACGACGGCTTCTCGGCCATCGGCTCACCGTCCAGATGTGGGTAGGCCGATGTGTAGCCGTGCGCGCGCATGTACGCAATCAGCCTGGCCGTCGCGCGGGCGGTCATGTCGGCGCGCAGCGTCCACGACGCGTTGACATAGCCGATGCACCAGAACAGGTTTGGCACGTCCTGCAGCATGTGCGCCTTGTAGACGAATCGGTCCTGTGGCTTGATCTCGGCGCCGTCAAGGCTCACGGTGACCCCGCCCAGCGCCTGCAGCTGCAGGCCGGTGGCGGTGACGACGACGTCGGTGTCGACATGGCGGCCCGATCGCAGCGCAATGCCGCTGGCGTCGAAGTGGCCGATGTGGTCGGTGACCACCTCGACTCGGTCGGCGGTGATCGCGTCGAACAGGTCGCCGTCCGCGGCCAGGCAGATCCGCTGGTCCCACGGCTGGTACGGCGGGTTGAAGTGGGCGTCGCGGTCGTAGCCTTGTGGCAGCCGCTTGGTTTGCATCCGCCGGAACAGATACTTCATCAGGCCGGGCGTCTTGCGCGACAAGAACCAGCCGATTGCTTCCTGAAGGGCATGGCGGAAACGCATGATGGCGTGAGAAGCGTGGCGCGGCAGAACTTTTCGCAGGTGATCGGTCAGCGCGCTGAACCGCGGATACGAACCGACGTAGCTGGGCGTGCGCTGCAACATGACGACCTTGCCAGCCCGCTCGGCCAGCGACGGGACGAGGGTGACCGCCGTCGCGCCGCTGCCGATCACGACCACTGTCTTGCCGGTGTAGTCGAAGTCTTCGGGCCAGTGCTGCGGATGGATGACCTCGCCCGCGAACTGCCCGATGCTGGGGAAGTCCGGGGTGTAGCCCTCGTCGTAGTTGTAGTAGCCGGTCGCGAAGAACACGAAGCGGGCTTGGTAGGTGGCGCCGTCGTCGACGTGAATCGTCCAGGTGTCGGTCGCGGAGTCCCAGTCGGCCGAGCGGACGTAGCTGTCGAAGCGGATGTGCTCGTAGATGCCGTGCGTGCGAGCGGTGTCGGTCATGTAGTCGCGGATGTGGTCGCCGTCGGCGATCGCTTCGCGCCGGGCCCAGGGCTGCCACGGAAAGCTGAGCGTGAAGATGCTGCTATCGGAGCGGATGCCGGGATATCGGAACAGGTCCCAGGTACCGCCGATCCGTTCGCGGCGCTCGAGGATGACGTAGGTCAGGCCGGGGTTGCGTTCGGCGATCCGGTAGGCGGCGCTGATCCCGGAGATGCCGGCGCCGACGATGACGAGGTCGACGGACTGGATGGCGGTCATCACCTCAGTGTGGCGTACCACCTGAGACCGCCTCGGTCAACGCCTCGACCTCTGTCGGTGTGACGTGAAGGACTCCGGCGCTGGGGATGTCGTAGAACAGCCCGATCACGTTGAAGTTGCGTTGCTCTCGCGCCGCGACGACTAACGGGTGACCAGCGAGAGTCTGGACCTGCGTCGCGACGTTGACCATGCTGAGCTGGTCGACGACGTCGAATCCGCTGGCCCGCGCCGAGCGCGCCACCGGGTGCTCGCCTGCGGCAAAGGCTGTCAGCGTGGGTTTGCCATGCTGGAGCCAGGTGCGCAGCGATTCGTCACCGGGACTGGTCGTGTCCACAGAATGATCTTGTGGCAGAAGGGCATTCATCGCAGCGCAGCTGGAGTGCCCGCAAACCACGATCGACGAGACTCGCAGTTTGTCGACAGCGAAGGCGATCGCGGCTTCGATCGAGAGGTCCTGGCAGCCGGTGGGTACCAGGTTTCCGACGTTGCGAACCGTGAACAGGTCCCCCGGGCCACTGCTGGTGATGACGTTGGGTACGACGTGTGAGTCCGTGCAGGTGATGAAGAGCGTGTCCGGCTGCTGGGTGTGTGCGAGCGGCTTCAGGTGCGGCCGTAGAACGGCGGCGGTGCGGCGGTGGTACACCGCCAGGCCGTGCAGCACCTGGCGCGCGGCACCGTGATGGCGGTCGTGACCGTTGGTGCTGTGGCGCTGCCATGAACTCCACGGCGTGACCCCCGAGCGCTTGTCGATCGGGACGAAGCCCCGCGCCGGCGGCCCGGCGAGCGCGTCGGCCATGTCCACGGCGCCGACGTCGTGCACGTTTACCGAGCCGCCCGACGCCCGATGACGACGTTGCCAGTCGTCGATCGCCTCGTATGCGGCGCGATCGATGAAGTCGACCGACAGCTCGATGGTCACCGTGGTGCCGGGCGGGACCGATGCGAGAACACCCGTGAGGCGGGGCAGCGACAGGTAACTGAACGAGCCGTCGACGGTGACCCGCCACTCGTCGGGGCCGACCGGCTCGGCCTGGATGCGGGCCCGCACGACCCGCCACACCGTCAACGCGATGGAAAGGGCGAACCCGATGAGCACGCCTTCCAGCAGATTGAGGAACAGCACACCCGACACGGTGACGACGTAGACCGCGAGGTCGCCGGTTCGGCGCGCGGTTTCGATGTGCGCCCATTTGACGAGCTGGATCCCGATCACCACGAGCAAGCCCGCCAGCACCGACGTCGGGATCTTCTCGGCCAGAGAAGCGAACGGCACGGCGAACGCCAATACCCACACCCCGTGCAGAATCGCCGAGGCGCGCGTGCGCGCGCCGGAGTGGACGTTGGCTGAGCTGCGCACGATCACGCCGGTGATCGGCAACCCGCCGAGCGTCCCTGACGCGATGTTGGCGGCGCCCTGGCCGATCATCTCGCGGTTGAAATCAGTGCGCTGGCCGCCGTGCATCCTGTCGATCGACACCGCGCACAGCAGGCTTTCGACACTGGCGACGAGAGCCAGCGTGAGAACACCCACCGCGACGGCACCCCACTTGCCGTCCGGCAAGCTGGGAAGCTGTACGGCGTCGAGCAGTGACCCGTTCAGCTTGATGCGCTCCACGTCGAAGGCGAAGACCACCGACAGCGCCGTCACGGCGACGACGGCGACCAGCGCTGCGGGGACCTTGCCGAGCCAACCGGGCACCCACCGCCATAGGACAAGCGTGCCGATCACGAGCATGCCGAGGAAAAAGCCGGCGCCGTGCACTTCGAGCAGCTGGCTGGGCAGCTCGGCGATGTTCGTCCAGGCGGATGACTGGGTGCTGCCGCCCAGCAGCACGTGTACCTGCTGCAGCGCGATGGTGATGCCGATGCCCGCCAGCATCGCGTGTACGACGACGGGCGAGATCGCAAGCGCCGCTCGGGCTACCCGGCTCAGCCCGAGTGCCACCTGCAGGACGCCTGCCGCCACGGTGAGCGCGCACGTCACCGCCCAGCCCAATTCGGCGATCAGGCCCGCGACGACCACGGTCAAGCCGGCAGCCGGACCGCTCACCTGCAGCGGCGAGCCGCCGATCGCTGCGGCAACGATCCCGCCGACGATCGCAGCGATGATGCCGGCGAGCACGGGCGCATTGGAGGCCACGGCGATGCCCATCGACAGCGGAAGGGCGACGAGAAACACCACCAGTGAGGCGGGCACGTCGTAACGCAGAATTGGCCGGAGCCGGTCGAATCCTGCCACTCGCTCACTCCTCGAACTTGTCAATGCCAATGGCCCATAAATGGGCGTGGTCCTTTCACCAGAGTAGATGCGTCGACGAATGCGCGTCGAGTAAACAGACGAGAGTCATAGAGAACGCAAATGATATGAATTCGCTATGTGCGGCGACACGTGATCGCTGCAACTCGGCAGAGCGGGCCAGATAGGAAAAAGATATGTATTCCGTGACAACCCTGGTATGCCGTCGGGACGATGGTTGTATGGCGTCGCTGTTGAGACCTGGTACATGACGGCGCCATCCGCGGAAGGGACACGGGCCGCCGAGGCGATCGGTGTGAGCCGGACCGCTGCGCGGGCCGCACGATGCCGGCGCCAAGTGTCGAGGCGCAAATCGCGCTTCGGTTGACTCCCGCTGCAATTTATTTCGGCTGCTGAACGCGTTTCTATGTGCCCGATATGAATTTATGGCCGACGTTCCGCAAGTTCTTTACGCTGATAGGTGTAAACGATAAGAGGATCTCATTTAAGGGAGAGAAGCAATGCGAAAGAAAATTGGCTTTGTGGCGACACTATTAGCGGCAGGCGGGCTGGCAGCTGGGCTCAGCGCGCCCACCGCGGCAGCGGGTCCCATGGACTGTGTGGCGACGACCCCGTATACCACCAAATGCGTAACCGACGGGCATGCCTCTCTGCATGTCAGGCCGGCCCCGACCGGCGGCAGCTTCTACATGAACGGCTACATGAACAACTTCCCGCTGTTCTAAGCCGGCTACGGCTCGCCCCTGCGCTGCTGGCAAGGTGGCGGTATGGTGACGTCCGATGCCGAACAGGCCTGGGAAGAGCGCTACGGCGAACGCGAGCGGGTGTGGAGCGGACGGGTCAACGCCCGGCTGGCCGAGGTGGCCGATGCGCTGACGCCCGGGCGGGCGCTCGACCTCGGCTGCGGGGAGGGCGCCGACGCCGTGTGGCTAGCCGAACGCGGTTGGCACGTCACTGCAGTGGACATCTCGCAGACAGCGCTCGAGCGGGCGGCGTCCGAAGCGAACGCCCGAAACGTAGCCGTCGACTTCCAGCGGCACGACCTCACGGAGACCTTTCCGGCCGGCGTCTTCGATCTGGTGTCGGCGCAGTTTCTGCATTCCAGGGTGCCGATGGACCGCGCGAAGCTGCTGCGTCGCGCCGCCGACGCGGTCGCACCGGGGGGAATCCTGCTTATCGTGGATCACGCCGCGGCCCCACCGTGGGCGTCGAAGATGCACCACCACGAGTTTCCCACTGTCGACGAAGTGGCGTCATCACTGAATCTCGATGTGGCGCAATGGGAGCGGATACGGGTCGACGCGGTCGAGCGCCAGACGGTCGGCCCCGACGGGGTTGACGCGGTACTCACCGACAACGTGATGGTGCTGCGGCGGCGGTGATCACGCCGCAGCCGCCCGCCGGCGCCACCGCCGGCCAGGTCCACGCGTGGTGGAACTCGCTGACCCACGACCAGCGCGCCCAGTTGATCGCCGCGCACCCGCCGGAGTTGGGCAATCTGAATGGAATTCCCGCGGACGTGCGCCACCAGGTCAACATGGCGGTGCTCGACGACGACCTGCGCCGTGCGGAGGACGACACGCGTCGCCGCAACGCCGAGCAGGTCAAGCGTGGACTCGACCACGACAGCGGCGCCGACCCGGGCAACCAGCGACCCGTAATGCTTTGGGCCTACCAGCCTTTGGCGTTCGACGGGCAGGGCCGGGCGGTGATCGCGATCGGCGACCCGGACCACGCCGAGGACATCGCGGTGATTGTGCCGGGAGCCGGCAACAGCGTCGCGAGCGGATGGCTGCACGGCGGGCACAACGACGCGATCAACCTCTACGACCAGTCCAGGGCCGGCTATCCCGACGACGACCTCTCGGTGATCGCATGGATGGGCTACGACGCCCCGGACGGTTACGACGACCCGCGGGTGGCCTCGCCGTGGCTGGCGCGTGAGGGTGGTCTGCGGCTGACGCAGGATGTCAACGGCCTGTTGGCAACACGCTCGGGTTCCCAGCCGCACGTGACGGTGCTTGGGCATTCGTACGGCGCGACGACGGTGGCCGATGCATTCGCGGTGAGCGGAGCGCAGGGCAACGACGTGATCTTGTTGGGGTCGCCGGGGACGGATCTGGCGCGCAGTGCCAAGGACTTTCACCTTGACGGCGGCAACGTGTACGTCGGCTCGGCGTCGTCGGATCCGGTCAGCTGGCTGGGTGAGGCCGGTGGTGTGCCGAACGAGCTGAACGAGGCGCTGGGGTATCCGTTCGGCCGGTATGCGGGGTTAGGGACGGATCCGGCCGGCGACGGCTTCGGGTCTGTCCGGTTCAAGGCCGAGGTGCCGGGCGGCGGTGCCTTGAGTTTCCGCAATCATTCGCACTACTTCGACTCGGGTGGTGAGGCGCTGCGCGCGATGGCGCACATCGTCACCGGTCACTCCGACGCCTTGGCGGGTGACGATCTCGTGGCGCAGGGACGCAGGCAGCCGCACATCACGACGCCGACCAAGTTGGGCCCAATTCGCCTGCCGCACATTGATACTCGAATTCCAGGAATCCCGGCCTATATCGACCCGGAAGCCGAGAGGGGCGCACCATGACGTTGACCGACGAGCAGGCGATGGCCCAGGTGATCGAAGCGGCGAGGCAGATCGCGCGGGTGGCTGCGCTCACGGACGTGACGGGCGGCTTCATGTTCGAGTCGTGCAACGACCAGGGCCGGGCGCCGTATCGCGGACATGTCGAGATGAGCTTCGCTATCCCCGAGGGAGCCGACCCGGACGGCTACTTTGGGCAGATCGCCGCCGCGATGGTGCGGCACGGCTGGAGCGAGGGGCCGCCGCCGGGGATGTGCCCGTTCGGTGAGGTGATCCACAACGAGGCGGTGCTGGCGGTCATCTGCCACGCGTCCGGCAACGTCGCACGCGGTTCGGTGCAGGTGTCCGGCGAGTGCGCCAACATGACGGACCACCGTCATGATGGCAAGACGGTCGGGGTCGATGTCAGCGAGCAGCTCAGCGGTAGTTGACGAACTGCAGTGCGACGTCCAGGTCGGCGCTCTTGAGCAGGGCGATGACGGCCTGCAGGTCGTCGCGCTTCTTGCTGCTGACACGGACCTCCTCGCCCTGGATCTGGCTCTTGACGTTCTTCGGGCCCTCGTCGCGGATGAGCTTGGTGATCTTCTTCGCGTTCTCGCTGGTGATGCCCTGCTTCAAGGTGCCTGTCACCTTGTAGGTCTTGCCGGAGGCCTGCGGCTCGCCGGCGTCGAAGGCCTTCATCGAGATGTCACGGCGGACCAGCTTCTCCTTGAAGACGTCGACGGCGGCCTTGACGCGCTCCTCGGTGGAGGAGGTGATCTCGATGGCCTCGTCGCCCTTCCAGGCGATCTTGGTGTCGGTGCCGCGGAAGTCGAAGCGGGTGGCCAGCTCCTTGGCGGCCTGGTTCAGGGCGTTGTCGACCTCCTGGCGGTCGACCTTGCTGACGACGTCGAACGATGAATCCGCCATTGGATTCGGTCCTCCTCGAGAGTTCTGCCGGGTTGTGCTCGCGCTCCATCTTTATCGTTCCGGGCGGCCAGGACCAAGCCAGGTGGATTGATGACGCCGCGCAGAAGACAACAACCTCCGCCAATCGTCCGGTTTGCGGGCGGCGAGGGTCCCCGTTGTACCCTGCTAGTCGCACTAAGGCAGGTTGCCCGAGCGGCCAATGGGAGCGGACTGTAAATCCGTCGGCTTACGCCTACGCAGGTTCGAATCCTGCACCTGCCACCGCAGGTTTACCCAGTTCAGAGGCTATTTTGGAAGAGCGTGGGCTAGGTTCGTGCCGGATAGATGCCCGATCTCATCGAGTGCATCAAGCGCTACGTGCGTGACGGCTTTCGATCAGACCGTCTTGGTGACACCCACATCAGGACGGAAGCAGAACCGTCGGTCAACTTGGTCAGCGTCGCGTAGGAGCGGATGAACGACCGGCCGACGCAGCCATCGATGCTGACGTGGAAATTGCTGACCATCACCCACGGATCGGTGCCCGTGAACTCGATCTCGTACACCGGGACAATGTTGACGAGGCCGGGCTTGAGGGCGACGTCCACTCCGAGTGGGGTTATCCAGCGATACACCCGTTGGAGGTGGTCATCTCGACACCGCAGCCGATGTTGTAACCGGCTTACAGGGTGCCGCGGGCCTCGCCTGAAGGACCGCTGAGCGAACCGGAGAACGTGCCGCCCACGATGTATTCGCGCGTGGACGCCGCCGTGGTCAGCGGCGCCACCGGCAGCTGTGTCTCGTACTTCGACGAGAGCGTCAGTGTCCAACCGTCGGGGTCTTGATAGTCGCCGGGGCCGCCGAGGGCACCCGGCCGTCATCCGCCGGAGGCGCCGCCGCGTCGGCGGCCGTGGGGTCCGAGTCGGGATCGGCCAATGTCGGGGCGCGATCGCCAACGCCAGCATCATGCAAGCAGTCGCCACCGTGATGCGGCACTACAACAATATGAAATATGAGCAAAGCGTGTCATCTCCGAGGTCACACCTCTACGCAGCACACCGGAGCGACCGCGCACTGGTGCACACCCCCCGGCTGGCTGAAGGCAGAGGATGAACAGGCACGCCTACGCCCTGATCGGCGGCCTGCCATCGCTTGCTAGAGAGCGCAGTTGCCCGAGTTTGTACGCCGCATGCAATGCGCAAGGCGGGTAGTCGTCGGAGGTGAACGCGCCGCAGTCGATCGGCTCGCTGCCCGGACTCCGTGAGGATTTGTGGGACTTGCTGCCTGGTTCGAATTCGGCTCGGTCGGAACCGACGAAGCCGTTGACCAGCTACTTTGTGGGGTATACCGTCGAACGGTAAACAGATTGGGGGCCCGAAATGCTCGAAAGCTTTAAGGCCGCTCTCGCCCGGGTGCAAAGCGACTACGATTTCTACATCGGCTGTCAGACCGATCCGGATGCAACCCTCGCAGGCTACGATCTCAGCCCCGACGAGCGGTCGGCGCTGACCGACCCCGACCTGCTCGCCGATGTGCTGAAGAAGGGTGTCAAGCCCCGCAACGCGCCGAGCATCACCATCAAGATCTCCGGGAGGCACGACTGGGTGAACCGCACCAAGAAGCCGCCGAAGAAGAACGCGGCGCGCATTCACCGCGAGGTTGAGGCGATCGAGGGGGCAAGCACAGCCGAGGAGCGTACCAAGGCGGCCGTAAGGTTGATGGAACTGATCGGATGAGCGAACCAGACTCGGCCGCCACGCCAGTCTGGCCATTTGACATAGGAATCGTCGGAATCGGGATCGTCGGGACGCATCAGCTGACCCGAGAAGCCGAAGCGGTGATCCGCCGGTGCAATCGCACGTTCGTGATCGCCGACGGCTACGGCGTCCCCGACTATGTGGCAACCCTGTGTCCCCAAGTCACCGATCTCGGAACGTTGTACGAACCGGGCAAGAACCGCGGTCCGACGTATTACAAGATGGCCGCCGAGGTTGTGTCGGCTGCCATCAGTGACCCACCCGTCTGCCTGGCGGCGTACGGTCATCCGTGGGTCTATTGCTATCCGACGACACTGATCAACCAGGCGGCGCCGGTGCTCGGTTTGCGGGTCAAGGTGTTCCCCGGCATTTCGGCCTTCGACACGCTCCTGGTCGATCTCGAAACCGACATCGCGGCCAATGGTATCCAAATGTACGAAGCCACCGACCTGTTGATTCGACAGCGTCCGATTCAGAACGATGTCGCCTGCGTGATCTGGCAGCCCACCGTCGCGGGCGATCCGACGTGTCCGGTACAGCCCTATCGCGCCGAGCAATTCGAACCGTTGCAGGAGTACCTGCTGCGCTTCTATCCCGACGACCACGAGGCCTCACTCGTGACCTCCAAGACGCACCCATTAATGCGATCCGTCGTCAAACGCCTTCGCCTGGGCGAACTCGCCGCGATGCTCGCCGGTGACCCCGACGTCGGCACCCTCTACATTCCCCCGCTGCGCCAGCGACCGATCGAGGACACCGCGTTGATGGAATTCATGGCCACCGCCGGGACGGACGCGCCATTGCAGTCATGACGACGGATCGAGCCCCGCGTAGCGCTGCACGAACTGAAGGAACGCGTGGTGATCGTCGCGGACCACGACCCCGGCCAGACGCAGTCCGTTCCTCAGGCAGTCCGCCGCTTCCGCGGCCGCCGAGGCGATGCCGGAGGACGCGAGTAAAGCCTGCAGGTCCGCGAGATCATAGTGATCATGCCGCCCCCGCCGTCCGAACGCCTCCAGCAGTACGGCGTTCAGCGCGCCGGACCGGGCGTCATCGCTGAGGTCGACGAGATCGTCTATGCGCCACATCGCATCGCCCAGCAGGGTCCCCGCCGAAGGAGCGGCCGGAGTCCGAGCTCCGATCGTGAGCACCTCGATGATCTCGAAGGGCAGCACCGAGGTTGCTCTGGAGCACTCAACCATTCGCTCAACAGACAGCTCGGTGAGCGGGCGGCGCATCGAAGCGGTTTCCGCCTCGAGCGCATCGGCCAGTTGTTCGCCGACGATCCGGCGTACGTCCGCCTCATGCGCGTAGATGCCGTGGAGGTTCTCGAAGAAGGCCTCGGTGACACTGACCGTGAACGCCACGCCGGCATCGGCGGCAAGGACTAGCGGCAGGCCCGCCTGCAGCCAGCCGGGGCCACGCCGATCCTCGGCTGCGCCGATCAAGTCCGCGCCTCGGAAGTGATCAAGCAGCCGCTCGCCGATCGCCGGCTCGGCGTCGCACACGCCGTCCACCAGTCCGATGGCGAGATTAAAAGTGCCGCAAAGGAATCCGGCGGTGGTCTGCCGATGACTCCCGTCGCTAAGGCTCGATGCGAGCAGGTTCGATGTCACGGCGCCGAACGCGAGCGCCGCGCCGATCCGCGCGATGTCGCCCGCGAACTCGAATTCGACCGTGAGACCGTCGGCCGTCGGATAGCACTGCTGCAAAACACTCGTCATCAGCCGCCGCCCAAGAGCCGCCGTCTTCATCTCCGCGATGGCGAAGTCGGCGGAACTCAGAAGCAGACCGCGGTCGCCGAACTCGGTCTTGAGATGACGCACGACCGCGTTGTCGATCGCGCTCTCCAGACGCTCAGGAATCTTCAACCGCGCCCCGCCCGTCAGCACAATCCCGCAGTCCGCGCGCGTGCTAAGGCGGCCACGCACGCCGCTGACGTGAAGGTGCGATGCTGGTCGGCGACGACGACGCCGCTGCCGAACCGGACAGGCCGCCAGGGGCCTTCCCTGTTGGGATCCCTGTCAGGTGGTAAGGGGATCCGCATAATCGGATAGCTGGCCCAGCCGCCATCCGCTTGCTGTAACTCGATGAGGCGCCTGATGCCACGTTCGATATGATCATGATCGGCGTTCGCCTGCAGCAAGATTGACACCGCGAGGGCGGTGGCAAAGGCCGAATCGGCGACGCCCGGGATGCTCCATCCGCCCGTGTCGCGTTCGTTGAGGATCGTCCATCCGACTGCACGGCGGACGGCCGCACAGTCGCCTGCCGACAACGCGAACTCGACGGCTTGTTGGGTCGCGAAATGAGGTGACGTCCACCAGTACGAACTCCAGCTGCCGTCACCGCGTTGTCTCGCCCTCACAAAGCTCCACGCGGCCTGCGCCTGGGCCGGGCTGGCGCCGCCTGACGCGGCCGCGAGTGCCTGGCCCGCCACCGCCGTCACCTCGGTGTGCGGAGCGCACCACCCCCAGAAGGGCACCCAGCGGCGGAGTCCCATGAAGCGGCGGATCGGTCCGGATTCGAAATATGTTGCGATGCTGCCGTTTTTGCTCCGTTGGTGAGCGATCAGGCACGAGGCCGCGCGGCGGCACACAGGCCCGTGACCGCTTAGCCGGGTGAGAAACCGCAACACCCATGCCGTCGAGTCGGCATCGGTGGGGACGTCCTCGTTGTAGCCCCATCCGCCGTCGACGTTTTGGCTCGCCGACAAGGTAATGGCGGCTTGCTCGAGCGCATCCGCGCTGTCGCCCGTCAGGGGTAGGGCGGTACCGATGAAGCCCGTAGGCCACTGCGACGCCTCACCGGCCGGCGTGACGAAGTCCCGCCACAGGCCGTCCCGGCTTTGGCGGGCAAGGAGAAATCGCGTCCCGTGCTCGAGTGCGTCCGCCATGCAGCCAGCCGATTCGTTCAAGAGTGACAACCCGTGATGTAGGCGACAAGGCGAATCTATCGTTTCTATCGTTGTGGCATGAGTGATCTCGACGGCGGCGCGAAGCGTTGGAGTCCGAGTGGCGAAATACGCGCACCGCGCACTGGCGGGAAGGTGAAGGGAACCGCCGATGTCGCTCAAGAATCTCATCCGGCTCGTCGTCGCAGCCTGTGTCTTGTTCGCTCCCGCGTGCGCCGGCGGTCCACCAGACGAAGACACCGTTGGCGCGCCGAGAGCCTCGGCCCCGAACGTTCCGGGCCAGCCACGCAAGACCGACGCCGGAAATGTGCCGACGTCTCCGATCTCCATCCCTGCCACGAACGCGTTGCTGGGTCAGCCGATCGATGATGTCCGGCACACGGTGGAGCAGCAGATTCAGGAAGCGTGCGGAAACGGCGAGCTGTGCGCCAACGTAGTGGTGGCCCAAGGCGACGACGACAGCTACGACCAGTGTCGATTCGCCGGGTCCATCCCCACCTCGCCCGATGACCAGCCGATCGTCCTTCCGCCCGGCTCGACCATCACGCTATTGACCGGAACATGGCCGTGCGAGACCTCCACCACATCCGAGACCACGACCTCCACGACTGAGGCTTCGTCCACGACCCCGCCGACGACAACAGCCGCGCCCACGACGCATGTCTCACCCACAAGCTGACGACACGCCTGCACCCGCATCGCCGTTCTCCGGCTTCTCACGGCTGACCCGCATCCTGGGTGAGTTCGTCGCGCCCACGACTGTTCTCACCGCGCTGCTGTTCTATTTCGGCTGGGCCCACGTGTACTGGTTCTTCGACTACTTCGGCGTCGACTCGTCGGTGCTTGCGCCTAGCATGCGCGAATACGTGATGCGCAGCGTCGACGCCCTGTTCATCCCGCTGATCGCGATAGCGATCGTCGGCCTCGTGTTGATGTGGGGATACATCGCGCTGCCGGAGAGCATCCGCCACGCCCCCCGCTCACGCTGGCAGTTGACCACCCTCGCCGTCGTCGGGGTACTCGTTCTGCTCAACGGTCTGAGCCGGCTCCTCGTCGTCACGCCGCCCAACCGAGGACTGTGCGTGGCGCCGATCTGCATCATCGTCGGCGTCGTCCTGCTTTGGTATCTGGTCTGGCTGCGCCGCAATCGATTACAAAAGGAGCATCCAACAGGACGCCGCTCCGACGCCGCGGTGCTTTGTGAGTGGGCGGTGATGTTCGTCCTCATCGCGATGAGCCTGTTCTGGATAGCGACGGATTACTCGGTAGCGGTCGGCCAAACGCGGGCTCGGCAAGCGGCCGCTGAAATTCCTTACCGCCCAACGGTGATCTTGTTCAGCGAGAAAGATCTGCACCTGAACGGCAGCGGCATCCGTGAAGTCGCGTGCGTTAAAGACAGCGGGGGTGACTCGGCCTACCGCTTCCGCTACGACGGGCTGGTGTTGCTGATCGAGATCGGTGACCAGTTCGTGCTGTTGCCGCGCACCTGGGAGCGGAGCCGCGACACGGTGATCGTGCTGCCCAAGTCGGGCGTCGGTGCCACCCGCTTCGAGTTCGCTGCCGCGGACGACTATCGCCCGGGCCCGAGTTGCTGACTGACCGTTCCTAAGACCAACTTGGCATGGCACCAGGATTGCGCCACGGAGCCCGAAGGCGCGGCTCAGCCCCACGGTCTGGCGATGATGGTGTAACACAAGATCAAAGTGAATAATTCGACTATGGATAGGCCCGACACAATCATCGAGGTTCACCGCGAGAGGGTTCAGGCTCAGGCGGCCGACATTTACAGTGGCGACCGCTACGAGGAGCCCGTCGTCATCACAGATCCGGTGACAATAAATGGGTCCGTAACACTCAATCTCGCACTGACCCGGGTGTGGTTCATCTTCGACTCGCACGACCGGCTGTGGCGCGAAGAGATCGGTGGCGCTCCTCGGGATCCTCTGCGCCACTTCGCATTCGACCTGAGTGTGAGCGACTCGAAGATCGTGATCGAGTCGATCGCAGGCATTCCTTTGATCGAGTTGCCGCCCGGCACGGTGACCATACCGAACGGTCCCCGGGCCGGAGAATCGAAGCAGATCGCCTTCAACGAGATCCCGCTCTTCGGGCGGCTCACCCTTCACGATCAACTCGAGCGGCGCGAAGTCGAGCCGGGCAAGGACACGATCTCACTCGACTTGCGTCCGCAGAACGCACCGGTGCTCGTCGCGGACCCTCCCGCCGACGAATTCCTCTCGCACCTGTTTGGGCCCAATGTCGAGCGTCGAACAGACGGCTCAACCGCTTTCGACAGCCCCGATCCACGGTTGACGTGGGACATGGACTACGCCGAGGCGTTTTGGATCACCCATTCCCTGGCGGGTGAGCTCCTCGTCGCGCAAGCGAAGTTGCAGTGTCCGTTGGTGTCGGACGACGAGGCGCGCATCGCGGTGCTCGATTCGATTGCGGCCGAGATCGCCGACTCGGTCGGCGACATCACGGACACATTGGGAACCGACGGTGTCATCGACCTGCTCCCCAGCCCGATGGACGTCGATCCGGCGTCGGAAAACGACAGCACCTTCAAAGAGATCGACGCGGTGGTCCAACGGTTCGACGCTGCGGGTGCCACCCAGGAGTCGATGGTCGTGCAGGTCCGACGAGTGCGCAATCTGCCGGTCGGTGAGGAGTTGCCGGCCTCGGTGCTTGCCGAGAATCCGGTCGAACAGACGGTTCTGGCGACCTCCGGCTTCGGCATCCTGCGCGGCGTCCGGGAAACCCTGATGAACAGCTTCTGCCTCGCCGAGAGCGACTTCACCGACGCGCCGTGTGAGCTGGACGGCTCGAAGAGCGTGAACATCGGTGGGGACAATCGCAACTTGGACGCGTTTGCAGCGCACATCGAGCCGGCAACCGACACCGAGCGGGGCCGTCTGATCGCGGAGGGGGAGGTCAGTGACGAGACGACGTTGTACGACTTCGACGCCACGTTCACGATCACGTACGAATTCGACCTCGACGACATTCCGCGCGAGGTGGCGCCGAGCGAGATGGGAACGTCGACCGGTGAGACGAAGAGCGAGATCGACGCGAAGCTTAAGGAAGCGGGCCAGGCACGGTGTCGCGGCGACATCAGCGCCACGGAATACGAGGCAGAAGTCAAACGCCTCGATGACTTGGTGAAGGAACTGCCGCGAACCGTTGGTGTGCGGCCGACACTGCGCCCCGCGGAGCCAGACGTCGATTCCGACTTCAGCCTGACGGCGGCCGGTTTCGCTCTCGCGGCCGTCGCCGTCATCCTGTTGGTCATCGCCGTGTCGCTGCCGGTGACGGCGCCTGCGGTGGCCGCCGGTGGAATGGCTGCCCTCTCGGCCGAGGCGGTGATCGCTCTGCTGATCGCGGCGATAGTCGAATACATCGTCATCTTGATCACCCTCGACTGGATCGGCACCGGCATGGTCGGCAGCGAAGTCGAACGCGCGCTCGGTGACCGGCCGGGCGGCACGCTGCTACCGACGGTCGGGGTACCGATAGAAGTTAAGTTGACCACCCACCTTGCCGTCTTCTTCCGCCAACTGCCGCCACGGCTCGGCATCAACTGCGTCAAGCAGGACACCACCGAGGACGTCGACGAAATCATCCAACTCGTTGGGGGCTTGTGGCCGACCGACGGAAAGCCCTGGAAGATCTCCGACAATGACGGTGCGCTCTTGATCGGCGAGGGCAAGCTGGAATTGTTTGTCGACGCCGGCGGCGGTGTGGAACAACCCATTCACGTGTCGACGAGTTCAAAGGGCCGACGCTTCCTGCGCACGAATCCCAATGAGGGCCCCGTCGACAACCTCAGCGAGCTGTCGGCGTGTCCCGTTCCGTAGCCGCGCGGCCCGATGAGGCCGACTCTTAACGCTTGGGCTGGACCCCGTTTGGTAGACAAAGGGTCAGGCGGCTTGTGCCGTCTGAGTGAGTCGGTCTTCGAAATCGACCGGCAAATCCGAGGCGCTGCGCCGGTCGCCGCGACTTCACCGCGATCGGCGACGTCGTCAACACGGCGTCGCGGTTGCAAATGCGTTGCGGCGGCGGCTAAATCGTCACGTCCGGCGCTGTCGCGCGCATCGTAGGTGTCGACGAGGGAGAGGTTGTCACGCTTGACCTGAAGGGTAAAGCCGAACCGGTTGTGGCGCGCCGAATCACGGTCGACGGCTGAACCTTGAAGCAACCGCGAATGATTCACGCCCGGTGGGGCAAGGTCTGATCACAGCTGCTGCAGCCGGTCAGATCCTGCAGGCGAAGAAGGTCATTGGGGTCGAACTCGCGCAGGTCGGCGAGCTGGTGCGCACCGCCTACTCGTCGGTGGCACGATGTCGTCGAATTCGGTTTGCAGGACGCTGTGGTGACGCCCGCTACGCCGCAGGGTGGATGTTCTGATTGACCCGGAACACGTTTGACGGGTCGTATGTCGCCTTGACCTCCGTGAGCCGTTGGTAATTCGGCCCATAGGTCGCCCGGACCCGGTCCTGACCCTCATCCATCATGAAGTTGACGTAGGCGCCGCCCGCCGAATACGGGTGCGTGGCGTCCCAGTAGTCGACAGTCCAGCGCTTCAACGCCTCGGCATTCGCCGGGTCGGGGTCTACCCCGACGATCACCTGGCTGAAGTTCACATCGCGGTACGCCCATGCCGTGTCGGTCTGCCCGACGCGGTGCACCGCGCCGTCGATCGGGTACATGTGCATCGCCGAGTGCATGGTCGGCAGTTCCTCGGCGAATCGGGCATGTTCCGCGACGGCACCATCGGGAATCGTGCGGAAGAAGTCGCCGCGCCAGTACCACTGCAGCCCCTTCGGATACAACGCATCGAACGTGGTCTGCAGCGCGGGATAGGGGGCCTCGCCGATGTGCTCCCAGGCCGGCTGCATTTGCCGGACCGGTGCGAAAGCCTCGTCGGCGCGTGCGGGATCGCCTGTGTAACACCAGACGATCGCGCATGCCTTGTGCATGTGGAAGCTCTCCGGGAACGGTTCAGCCGGAGGAACGGTCATGGTCGCGAAGAAGCCGTACAGATCCTCGTCTTGGGCCGGGAGGAAGTCCCGGAACCAGCCGAGGACGTCGGCAGTGGCCGACACCGGCCATGCCGTCGGACCGCAGATCACGTTGCGGACCGGGTGCAGGCGGAACGTGAACGACGTGACAACGCCGAAGTTTCCGCCGCCGCCGCCCAGCGCCCAGAACAGATCGGGGTGCTCGGATTCCGACGCCGTCACTACCCGGCCGTCGGCCAGCACGACCTCGGCCTCGAGCAGGTTGTCGATGGTCAGGCCGTACTTGCGGGCCAAATAGCCGTGGCCGCCGCCCAGAGTCAGACCACCGACTCCGGTGGTGGAAATGACACCGGACGGCGTCGCCAGGCCGTGGGCATGGGTCGCGGCGTCCACCAGGCTCCATGTCGCGCCGCCCTGGACGCGGGCAGTCCGCCCGTCGGCGTTCACGTCGACGTGGTTCATCGGCGATAGGTCGATCACGAGGCCGTCCTCGACGGTGCCGAAGCCGGGGCCGTTGTGGCCACCGCCGCGGACGGCAACCACCAGGTTCGACTTCTGCGCGAACTCGAGGGCGGCAACGACGTCCCCGGCCGAGCTGCAGCGCGCGATCACCGCAGGCCGCTTGTCGATCATCGCGTTGTAGATCGCCCGCACGTCGTCGTAGCCCGGATCATCGGGCAGGACGATATTCCCGTCCAACCTCGCGCGCAGGTCGTCTGTTGTGACCGTCGTGCTCATTGCGCCTCCTAGCCGTCTGTGGCAATCCGATACGCCAACGCTATGCCGATGCGGTGTCGCACGTCATGACCACAATGAGGGATTTGCCATGCGGCGCCACAATGGTCAGATCTGACTATCGACCGTCCGGTGACAACGCGACTAAGTTGACGACATGGCGCCGTGGATGCCGCCACCACTTCCCCCCGAATTTCTCGCGCAGCGCCAAGGACCGCTGGTCGGACGCGCGGCGGAGATGGCCGTGTTCGAGCAGGTGTGGGAGCGGGTCGAGCGCGGCAGCCGGCAGGTGGTGTTCATCGGTGGTGAGCCGGGGGCCGGCAAGACCCGCCTGGCGGCGGAGGTCGCCGGAGCCCTGGCCGACCACGGCGTCGCGGTTCTCGTCGGGGCCGCGACCGCCGACGCGGGCGTGCCCTACGGGCCCTTCGCCGAAGCGCTGGACCGACTGCTGTCGGCGGCGCCACAGGGATCGCTGAGCCAGGTGCTGGCCGACACGGGGCCACAGTTGCGGCGGCTGTCCAGGCACGTGGACGCGTACCTTCCTGCGGCGGTGGCCGCCGAAGACATCGGCGACGTTCGGCGCGACCTCTTCGAGGCCGTCACGGTCTTGTTGAGGCGTTTGGCCACCGAGCGTCCGATCGCAGTGATCCTAGAAGACCTGCACTGGGCGCAGTTGCCCACCGTCGCCATGCTCGAACACGTGCTGGCCGGCTGCGCCGATGCCCGCATGCTGGTGGTGGCGACGTTTCGCACCACCGAACCCGACCGCTCCGACGAGCTCGCCGCCCGGCTAGCGGGGCTGCACCGGTTCGACGGAGTGCGACGCCTGGATCTCGGTGGTCTCGACACGGAGGCCATCGCCGACTTTGTCAGCCGAACCCAGCAGCTGCCCCGGCCGTCTGTCCGCACCGCGGCAGCGATCCTGCGCGACAAGACCGGCGGCAATCCGTTCTTCCTGACCGAGCTCTGCTGTGACCTCGACCGCCACGGTGGGATCGCTGCTCTGACCTCCAGACGCAGCGTTCCGGCCTCGATCGGCGACGCCGTCGTGGGCCGGCTCGCTGGGTTGGGGGCCACCGTCAGGGGCGTGATCGAGCAAGCCGCGGTGTTGGGGGAGACCTTCGACCTGACAGCCCTGATCGCCGCCAGCGAGAGCGACCCCGCCACGACGCTTGCGGCGGTCGATTCCGCCGAAGCCGTCGGCCTGATCCGGGCCGCGGGCAATACCGACGACGACTACTCGTTCGTGCACGCGCTCACCCGGGAGACGGTGGTCGCCCGGATGGCCGCGTCACGACTGCGGATCCTTCATGCGCGCGCGGGCGGTGCACTCGAGGGCCGCGCAGACCCGTCCGTCGTTCCCCGGCTGGCCAACCACTACCTGCTGGCCCATGTGCTCGGCTATCACGAGCAAGCGCTCCGTTACAGCGAGAAGGCGGCGGCGATGGCCGAACAGAGTCTGGCCTACGAGGAAGCGACAAAGTGGTACGAGCGTGCTGCTTCATTGCCCGAGCTGAGCGTTGCCGAGCGCGCCCGGCTGAACTTCGGTGCCGCGGCAAATCACTTGCGCGCCGGGGACTTCGCCCGTGCTCGCGAAATCTACGACCTACTCAGTAAGTTCGACGATCCGATGATCCGGCTGGACGCCGCGGTCGGTTACGAGGACGCGAACTGGCGTCCTGGACTTGCGAACTCAAAGGCGGCCGACTTGCTGGCGTCGGCGCTCGAGTCCTGCGGGCTGAACACCGACGACCCTCAATACGTGCGTGCCCTCGGCAGTTTCGGTCGTGCGCTGGGCTTCGCCGGCGAGTCGCAGCGGGCACGCGAGGTGGCCAGCCGCGCAATCGATCTCGCGCGCAGCACCGACGATCCCACGGTGTTCCTGCACAACCTCGCGGCAAGCATGTGGCATGGCCTTACTCCGGAGATGTCGGAGATCCAGTTGCAGCGCTCGGACGAGTTGTCGCGGATGGCCATATCGCGGCGCGACTACGAGACCCTCGGTTCTGCGGCCTACTTCCGGGTCATGGCGGGCTACCTGGCCGGACGGCCCGACGACGTGGCCGCGGCTGCGGCGGATATGCAGCGAGTCGCCCAAGCCTGTGGTCAGCCGTTCATGAGCTTCGTGCGAGCGTGCGTCGAGGGTGGATTGGCCTTCCTGCGGGGCGACTTCGCAGGTGCGGAACGGTGGGCCGACACGGCCCTGCGCGTGGGCGATGCGTTCGGCGTCGATCGGACGGAAGGTTCACACGGGGTTCAGATGTTTCTGATTCGCCGCGCGTCCGGCGATCTGAAGCGGTTCGGCGGATTCGTCGACGGCAGTGAAACGTTCAACGGGCGGTGGGTGCCCGGCCTGCTCGCGCTGTACACCGAGTTGGGCTGCGAGGCTGGTATGACGCGTGCGCTGAACCACCTGCTCAACCGCAATCTCGCCGACCACACCGCCGAGGCGCAGTGGCCGATGGAGCTGGTGTTCATGACCGAAGCCGCGCTGGAGCTGGGCGACCGCGAAGCGGTCCACGCGCTGCAGCCTTTCGTCGGCCGCTTTGCCGGCAAGAACATCGTCGCCGGACAATTCGTTGCACCGTTCGGCAGCGCCGACCGCTACCTGGGCAGGATTGCCGCGCTGAACGGCGATGCGGCCGCCGCCGAGCGTCATTTCGAGGTTGCACTGGAGATGGACCGGCGGATGGGTTCGGCGATCCATGAGGCCGAGACCCTTGCTCACCATGCGTTGTTCGTATCGTCGCGCGGTCGCGCCGATCAGGCGCGGCACCTCGGCGAGCAAGCCCGCGAAATCGCCGCCCCGATGGGGCACACCCGTGTCCTCGACCTGGTCGACGCGCTGTTTGCGTCTGGACCGGACGGACTTACCGATCGCGAGGTTGAGGTGCTGCAGTTGTTGGCCGCAGGACTGAGCAATCGAGAGATCGGCGAACGCCTTTACATCAGCACCAACACCGCAGCCAACCACGTACGCAGCATCCTGTTGAAGACCGGGGCCGCGAACCGTACGCAGGCGGCGATGTATGCCGCCGATCATGAACTGCTGCCGTGATATTCAGATGTCGGCCAGCGCACCATCCGGGTTGATCCGATCGGTCACTTCGATGATGACGTCGGCGGGCAAGCCCGCGCGGGCGGCCGCGAGCCGGATGGCCTCCGGCGACGGCGCCTCATACAGGCAATATGTCTTGCGTTTGTCCGCCGCCAGAAACGAGTAGAGCCAGCGAACGCCTTCCTCTGCGTTGATCCGGTTGATGCCGTCCGCTGTATCTGCGCTGGCTTCGAGTTCGTCGGCGTAGTTCCGCTCGACCATGAATATCGCCAAGACGGCCTCCTCTTCCTCCCAGGTTCCTCTGAGGATTCCTCCGAGGCGAACGATACGCCGCGGACCGTTAGTTTCCGACGCAGCCGCCGAGTCGGATTCGCCAGCCCGACATGAGAGACCGCTCATCTTCGTCTCCGCTGGCTTTCATATCGGTCAACGAACCTGAACATGACCGCGAAATACGCGGATTACAGATAAGGAACACACCATGAAGCGATCCGCCACCTGGAAGGTTTTCACCATCGGCGCCGCCCTGGCCGGCCTCAGCGTCATCGGAGCTGGAGCCGCGACGGCACAGACCGACGTTCTCCGCGAGAGCGCCGTCAGCGTCGCCGCACCGCAGCCGCAATCGAATGCGGCCGCTTCGCGGGACTGCACGAATGTGGGCCCGTTCACGACCCACTGCCAGACTCGCGGCAGTTCGCAGATCTACACCGCCCCCAATCCCGACTTGGGGCGCTCCGCGGGGGTCTATGGCCCGTTCTTCAACCAAAACCGTGGCATAGCAAGCGCATTGCGGTAGGCGCTGCCGACAGCGAATCCCGGCCTTCACTGCACCAAGTGGTGAGGGCCGGAATCGTTTTTGCAGCAGCGGGTTTCGTCTCGGCACGGCGCCAAGATGAAAGACCACTCATCCCCCTCTCCGCAAGAGTTCACATCGACCACGAAACCTTGAAAACACGCTGGGCAGAAGAACTCTGAGCACCCAGCCGACGATCTATCTAGAAGGGAGCGACCGATGCAGCAATCTGTGGTGCCGACGAGAACCGAGGAACGTGTCGGCTGGGGGCGGATGTCCGTACCAACGAGCCGGGTGCGGACGATCTTGCGGTACGACCTGCCGGCCTCGCTGGTGGTGTTTCTGGTGGCGCTGCCGCTGTCGCTGGGCATTGCGGTGGCCTCCGGCGCTCCGGTGCTCGCAGGCCTGATCGCCGCCATCGTCGGGGGCATCGTCGCCGGCGCCGTGGGCGGCTCACCGCTGCAGGTCAGTGGCCCAGCCGCCGGGTTGACAGTCGTCGTCGCAGGTCTTATCTCCCAGTTCGGGTGGGCGGTGACGTGTCTGATCACCGTCTTAGCGGGGATTCTGCAAGTCTTGTTCGGATTGAGCCGGGTCGCGCGAGCCGCGCTGGCGATCTCACCGGTGGTCGTGCACGCGATGCTGGCCGGCATCGGGATCACGATCGCCCTTCAGCAGGCACATGTGCTATTGGGGGGAAGCTCGCGCAGCTCGGCGTGGCACAACATCGCCGAGCTTCCCGGGCAGCTGCTCGCGCCACACGGCCCGGGCCTATTTCTCGGTTTGCTTGTCGTCGGCATTTTGGTTGCATGGCGTTGGGTTCCGGCCCGGGTGGCCAAGATTCCCGGCCAGCTGGTCGCGATCCTGGGTGTGACGGTCTTGTCGATCGTGGTGCCCTTTCAGGTGTCTCGCGTCAAGATCGACGGGTCACTCGTTGACGCGTTCCACCTGCCCAGCCTTCCCGACGGCAACTGGGGGGCGATCGCAACGGGTGTGCTCACCGTCGCGCTGATCGCCAGCGTCGAGAGCCTGCTCTCTGCGGTTTCGGTGGACAGAATGCACAGCGGCCCCCGCACCAACTTCGACCGCGAGCTGGTGGGACAGGGCAGCGCGAACATCGTGTCCGGGGCGATCGGCGGACTTCCCATCACCGGCGTGATCGTGCGCAGCTCGGCCAACGTCAGCGCCGGCGCCAAGACCCGCGCCTCGGGGGTGCTGCACGGTCTGTGGGTCCTGTTGTTCGCGCTTCCGTTCGTGGGGTTGATCCAACGTATCCCCACTGCGGCGCTGGCTGGCCTGCTGGTCGTCGTCGGGGTCCAGCTGGTCAAATGGGCCCACGTCAAGACGGCCCACCGTACCGGGGACCTCGCGGTCTACCTGGTGACCGTGGTGGGTGTGGTTTTTCTCAATCTGCTCGAGGGTGTGCTGATCGGTCTCGCGCTGGCGGTCGCGTTGACTGCTTGGCGTGTGGTGCGGGCCAAGATCCATGCCGAGCCCACCGGCGGCCACGGATGGCGCGTCGTCATCGAAGGTTCGGTCAGCTTCTTGGCCCTGCCCCGCCTGACGCGGGTGCTGGGATCCGTACCTTCGGGCACTGAAGTGACCGTCGAGGTGTCCGCGGACTTTCTCGACCACGCCGCGCATCAGGTCATCGAGGACTGGCAGAAGCAACACAGCGGCTCGGGCGGTACGGTTCACATCCATGACCTGGGCGCCGCGGAGGTCGACAGCGCCGTCGCCGGTCCGCCCACTCGCGCGTTCGCACCGTTCGACAAGGGCTGCGGTGTCGTCCCGTGGAGCACCTGGCTCTCGCACCGCTCAAACCGCAACGGCGATCGTGACCCCGCGCCGAGGTCGGTCATGGACGGACTGGCGGCCTATCACCGACGCATGGCTCCCTACCTTCGTCCCCACATGAAGGAACTCGAGCACGCGCAACGGCCGGAAACACTGTTCCTGGCGTGCACCGACTCGCGGATCGTTCCCAACATCATCACCAGCAGCGGGCCCGGTGATCTGTTCACGGTCCGAAATGTCGGAAACATGGTGCCGGCCGAGCGACAGGACTCCTCGGTGGAGGCCGCCATTGCCTTTGCCGTGGAAAAGCTGCGGGTCTCCTCGATAGTGGTGTGCGGACACTCCGGCTGCGGGGCGATGAATGCCCTTCTGGCCGAGCGGGATTCCGGTTCGCCGGAGAGTCCGGGCGATGAATACCTCGACTCGTGGCTGGCGTATGCTCAACCATCCCTGGCAGCGTTCCAGGATGGTAGTCACCCTGTCGCACAGTCGGCGGCAGCAGCCGGTTTCGGCGCAATTGACCAGCTGAGCATGGTCAATGTCGGAGTGCAGGTCGAGACCCTTGCCAACCATCCGCTCGTGAGGAAAGCCGCTGAAGCTGGCCGCATCAGTGTGATGGGCCTGTTTTACGACATCCCGAGCGCCGAGGTCATTCAGGTGACGCCGACCTCAGCCAGCGCGGTGATGGAGATGGCGGGCACGTCGACTAACTAACTGCTGGTAAGCCACTACCTCGACGCCCGCCACTTCTCACGGTGGCGGGCGTCATTTCGTCACGGCACTTCTTCGAGCCGGTACCCCATGCCGCGCAGTGTCGTGAACCGGTCGGCGCCCAGTTTGCGCCGCAGATACCGCACATAGACGTCCACGACGTTGGAGCCCGGATCGAAGTCATAGCCCCAGACGTGGCTCAGCAGCTGCTCGCGGGACAGCACCTGACCGGGATGCCGGAGAAAGGTCTCGGCGAGTGCGAACTCGCGCGCCGACAAGTCGACAGTGCGGTCATCGATCCTGGCGCGCCGCGTGCGCAGGTCCAGGTGCAGACCGCCGTAGGACAACACGGTCAGCTCGGCCGCGCGCTCGCTGGTCAGCCGCAGCCGCACCCTGGCCAGCAGCTCCTCGAACCGAAACGGCTTGGGCATGTAGTCGTCGGCGCCTCCTTCCAGGCCGGCAACCGTGTCCTGGACGCTGTCGCGCGCCGTGAGGACGATGACCGGGATGTGGTTGCGCCTTGCGCGCAGCTTGCGCAGCACGGCGAAGCCGTCCATGCCAGGCAGCCCGATGTCAAGGACCATCAGGTCGAAATCACCTGTCATCGCGTAGTCGTAGGCCGATGGTCCGTCGGCAACGACGGTGACCGTGAACCCGTTGGCAGACAGTCCCTTGTCGACGAACGCCGAGATCCGCGGCTCGTCTTCGGCGATCAGGATGCGTGCCATGGCTCTCCTCCTCGGGCGGGGACGACGACTGTGAACGTGGCACCGTGGCCGGGGCTGCTGTCCAGGTCTACGTGGCCGCCGTGGGCGGCGGCGATGGCTTGCACGATGCTCAGTCCCAGCCCGGCTCCGTCGGAGCGATGACCGCCCGCACTGCCACGGGCGAAGCGCTCGAAGATGCGCGTCCGCTCTGCCTCAGCGACACCTGGTCCGGAGTCTGCCACCCAGAACCGCAACCATTGGTCCACGAGCCGGGAGCCGATGCCGATTTCGTCGCCGTCCTCGGTGTACCGGCACGCATTGTCCGCCAGCGCCACCATGGCCTGGGTGATCCGTTGCGGATCCAGCAAGGCGGTCACCTCGGCGACCGATTGCAGGGTGAAGGCGCGCTCACCCAGCTGCGTCACCTTCTCGAACACGTCGCGGGTGAGGGCGCCGACGTCGACGGGTCGGGTCTGCAGGAACTCCGGTTGCTCGGAGCGGGCCAGCAGCAGCAGATCCGACACCATCCGGTTCATCCGCTCCAACTCGTCGTCCACCAGTGCGGCCGTCGCATTGATGTCGTCGGGATCGTTGGGGTCTTGCACCTCGAGGTGGCCGCGCACGATGGTGATCGGCGTGCGAAGTTCGTGGCCGGCGTCGTCAATGAACCGGCGCTGCGCCGACACCCCCGACTCGACCCGGTCAAGCATCCTGTTGATCGTGCCGACCAGGTCGTCCAGCTCGTCGCCGTTGGCGCGGGTGGGGATGCGCTTGGAGAGATCCGAGTCGGTGATGCTGCGGGCCGTTTCCGCTACATCGTGCAGCGGCCGCAGGATTCGGCCGGCTACCAGCCAGGCCGCGGCGGTCGCTACCAGCAATGTGGCTGCCCCGACCGCCAGCATCAGCCGTATGGCCTCGTCGGCGTCGGCGCGTTCTGCGTCGCCCAGGAAGGCGGCGACGATGACGCCTCTGGAGGGGTCGCCAGCCAGAGTTACCGGGATAGCGAGGTAGCGAACCTGACCGACCTCAGGCTGCTCGTAGCGGCCCTCGACCGGCTCGGTGACCGAGCCGACGAGATCCGCGAACGCTTCGTCGCCGGCGAGCACGTCCGGGGTTTCCGGTTGCTGCCTGCTCTGGATGTAGAACTGGCCGTCGACGTAGCCGAGAAATTGTTCGTTGGGCCGCGCGATGTTGTACGCGATCGCCTCGGAGATCACCTCTTCGACGCTGGTGAACGGTTGGCCGGTACGCGGGTTGACTCCGGATGCCGTTACGTCCTCGAACTCCTCGACCTCCAGTCGCAACGCCGCGTCCATTCGTGCGTCGATGGCCGACACGAATAACCGCCACGTCACGAACGTGACGATGCCCAGCGCGGTCATGACGAGCAGAAGCACCCAGCCCAGGATTCGGGTCCGCGCCGCTGACGGAAGGGTCCGCCGCCAGAACGGCCGTGCGCCGGTGTCGGCGGCGCTCATTGCCGCCTCCCGGCTCCGCGCCGTATGCGCTTCATCCTAGGGGCCTCGCTTTCCGGCCGACCGACTGCTTCAGTCGCTGGGCACCGTCATCGGTCCCCGGTCGTCGCTGGTTCCGCCGACGGTGGCGGTGCCCCTATGCGATCCAGTGTCGAAGGCAGCGGTTTCTCCAACATGAGAGCTGGATGAGAACATTCTCATCCAGCTCGCTGCCACATTACCGTCGGCGACGGCGGTTTTGGGTGATACGCACCACCCCTGGGCTCGCGCTCGGCGGCGACCGTGGTCGGGCCGCCCACAGACTGATTGGGCTCTCCGGATCGGTCAGCCCGGGATGAGAGACCACTCATCTTCATCTCCGCCAGGGTTCACATCGGTCGGCAAATCTGGACATAACCGCGAAATGGGCGTGGCAGATGAAACGGAGCAAATCTTGGAACGACCGGAGGCTGTCACCTTCGGCGACGTCTTGACTGGCCCAAGTGCCGTCAGCGCGGGAGCCGCGGTGGCGGAGGACGAGATCAAGCGCGATGCTTATCCGCCGCACAGTGGCGGGCTTCGGCACCTATGCGGGCTGCATCAGTTTCAGCGCAGGGAAGCCCCCATCGTCCGCAACGAGTTCAAATACGACCTTTTCCGCAGCGATCTTCCGGAGATAGTGCGCACAATCGAGCGCGATTACGAGGAGATCGAACGGCCGACACCGACGACCCTGACACTCTTTTTCTACAGTTCTGAGCTTGGTGCGCCAGAAGTCGAAACGTGTTTTCGCTTGCGAACGTACGCGCATCTGGATAATCCGACGGCGGCAACGCTGGACGATATCAAGGCCCTGAAGTGGCAGCTTGAGAAAAAGCATGGACACACGAAGGAACGGCTGGGCACGATCGATGGCCTCCCCAAAAGCATTGCTCCCGATCATGAAGCATGGGATCTGGCCGGGACGATATTCCGCCCGAACCTGCTCAAGGTGACTCAGAGGCGACATTTCGCGCTTACGTGCAACCACGACGAGTCCCATCGAATAACGGTCGACCTCTCGCGTGATGTCTTCAAGGTCGGAGAGCAGTTACAGCCCTTAGGCGGCATGGGCCCGCGAGTCGAGGTGAAGCTGCCTCTCGACGAACCTGAGGACAGAGTGCCCGTGGCCGGCCGGCTGCGCGCAGCTGACCACTGGACACCCTTCGCCGGACTGGCCAATTACTTCCAGTTTCTGCTCCGTCGTTTGCTTCCGAGAAGAACCCATATGTCGCTGCCGGAGATTGAGTCCAAACACATCATTTCGTCAGGCAGCCCCCACCAGCAGCAGGTGTTCGATCAACTCGACGGCTGGCTGCGCACAAAGCAGGACAAATCGCGCTTGCTGCTGCCGTTTCCGCACCACATCACCCGTGTCCGCCGTTACCACGTCTGCGAAGGCCTTCGACCAAATTCAACCGCCACGGTTGTAGAGACCGCTGCCGGTCGTTGCTCCCTCAAGATCAAGGACAATGCGCGTCAGGAAGGCTCAGCCCTGCTACGCCACACAGAGGCCTCACACACGACCGACCTCGACGGCGCGCTGATGGCACCCGACGAATTCATCCGGGCTCGTGGGCTGACCAAATTAAACGAATTCGCGAAAGTCCAGCGCAAGATTCCGATCGCGCTTGCGAACGGTCACAGTTTTCAATTCAGTCTCGACCAATGCACCGACCCCTCGGGGCGAAGTCTCGCACAGATCGAGATTGAGTTCATCGGCAGCACCGACGGCCAAGTGGCTCCCATCAACCAGGTCCTCGAGGAAATCGACGACGTCGCCCGCGAATTGCGGGCATCGCCGCTCGGGCCAGCACTCGAGCCGACTCATATCGCGAAACACGCATTCTTTTCCGAGGATGTGTCCTCTTGACTGAAACCTGCTGGCCCGTCGGCTATTCCACGCTGATACTTCGTCATCGTAATTTTGCGCTTCTGTGGCTCAGCCAATTCCTGGCCTACTTTGCGATCTGGACATCGAACATCGCCCTGCTGCACCTCGTCTACACCGCGATGGACAGCAGCCTGGGCCCGGGGCTTCTCCTGAGCGCGCAGTTCCTGCCCGCCTTCTTCTTGATGCCAGTGGCTAGCCGCATCGTCGAACGCTACGGCCAGCGCCGCGTCATCCTCGCCAGCACGATCTGCAACGGAGGGCTGGCGCTGGTGCTGCCCTTCTGCTCATCGACCCTTCCCATCGCGTGCTTCTTCGCGATCTACGTCCTCTATAGCGCTTCGATAACCATGTTCGTCATCGCGGGCCTCACGTTATTGCCGCTGGTCGTCACGCGAGCCGACCTCACGAGGGCTAATTGCTTGCTGCTGGCCACGCCCAGCACGATGATGGTCTTGAGCGGCGCCTCCTTCATCGCACAACCCCTGGCCGGCCTCAACCAGCAAGGCGAATTCGTGGTTGTCGCGACGTTGTTTTTTGCGAGTGCGGCCGTATTCAGCCGGATCAGCCGCCTGCGTTCGGGCGCCGACACCAAGGCGCCCCACCACGGTGTAGATGTACTTCGGGGCTTCCTTGCCGGCCTGAGCTATTTGTTTCGGCATCGCGAACTTGCCCAAGTTTTTGCTATTCGGATGGCCTTCTACATCGGCGTCGGCGGACAGGTACTGCTGACCCTTTATTCCGAGGAATTCTTCGATCACGGGGAGAGTGGGACCGGACTGCTCTACATGGCACGTGGCTTGGCAATGCTCATCGGCGGTTTCGGTCTGGCCCAACTTGTGATGACCAAAGGCCTACGCAGCGTGGATGCAATCGCTTTTGGACTGGCGCTATTCGGCCTCGGCTATCTGATGGCGAGCGCGGTGTCAGGCTTTGGCATCGCCGCTGTGGCCTTGCTGCTGGGCATTGGCTTTCTCGGTGAGGGTCTGCTCAAATCCATGACGATGACGCTTATCCAGCAGCGCACCCATCCAGATTATTTGGCGCGCGTCATCGCCGCCGACCAGGGTCTGAGCGCTATGATTCAAAGTGCTACCGCCTTAGTCATTGCCACGTGCGTGGTAACCGACATCCCTTCAACCGTGCTATGGGCTTCCGCGGTTACTGGAGCTTTGCTCATCGTGGCTTCGTTGGCTTGGGTAGTCATGACAAGATCGTCCCCACGTCCCCAACTATCTGCTGATCCCCAAGAACGGCGATCAGGAGAAGGCCAGGTGCCTCCTGCATCAGCGACACGCCCACAAGAGCGAAATCAGAACTGCCCGTTTAGGATTGAAGAGCCCTCATGCCGGCCGACCCGAAGTGCGCCCAATAGGGTCGGGTCGAAACCTGTTGCGGGACGACGGTTGGGTGCGTCCTTGAAATTGAAATCGGGCCGCCGCCGGAATTCACGTCACCGTGTCGGTCAACCAGCGAGCGCACAGGTCGGCGATCTGGCGCCACTCCGGCTCGAGGGTCAGATAGTGCCCGAAACCGTCTGCCTCATGGAACGTCGCTTGTGACCCGTGCCGTTGCGCGATGACGCGCGAAGTCGACGGAGGGATCGCCAGGTCTTCGGATCCTGACACCATTAGCACCGGACAGGTGACGTTCTGGTAGTCGATTCTCGTGGTCTGGTTCTCGTCGAAGATCCAGAAGAACAGTTCGAACATGACGCGGCCCGACTCTGGTCCCAGGCGGTCGAAGACGCGTCGCTGCTCGGCAGGGTCGAGCATATTGAGCCCGAATTTGGACATCGTGTCGAAATCCGGCAGAAGTGTGGTTTCCCAGAACGGCCCGGCGGACATCAATGCCGTGGCCAACGAGCGCTCATCGTTGGTTGTCGGCAGAACGCCCCAATTGACGCTGCCATTGAGCAATACGATCGCCCGGGTGAGACCGCGGGCGGCCAGCTTCTGGGCGATCACACCGCCGAGCGAATGCCCGACGATGACCGGTGTGGTGTCCAAAGTCGCAATGGCTGCGGCGATATCGTCGATGTAGTCCGCGATGCTGATTCCGGTGAGCAATTCCGCGGCTTCACCAGACGGCGGTTCGTTGTGATGGCGGTAGGCCGGGCTCAGGCATCGCCAGCCGAGCTCAGCAAAGTGCTGCTCAAAATTCGCCATCGTCCACGGACCGGCATTGGTGCCATGGACCAACACGATCGGCGCATCCATGGTTCGCCTCCCAGTATCAGGCAAACCAACCCTATCCCTCATGCGGGCTTACCGTCCCCGAGGAGGCACCATGCCTGCGTGAACCTCAGCCGCTCGGCGAGTTCGGTCAGTATGGGCATTCGCTGGCTGTCCGCCGTGTCACACGGCCTGATGTTCGAGAAGACCGCGCCGCGCGATTCCGAGTGCAAACCGCCAAATGGTGCGTTTGTCGCCTATCAGGTCGACGCCATGCGCCCCATACCGGAGATGGGAAGGTATCGATCTCCAGTCGCAAACGTCTACCTGTGCGGATCAGGGAGCCATCCTGGCCCGGGAGTCACCTTGGCGCCCGGCCGAAATGCAGCACAGGCAATCTATCGAGACCTTGGGCTCAACTTCTGAACTGACCGCGCATCATGCCCGGTGAAATCGCGGGCAGCCGCCGACTCTCTAGCTGAGCCCCGGTCCCGCTCGCACCATCGGCGTACCGTCGAGTTCAGCGAGGCTCTTGAGCATCAGGTTTGACTAGCGGGAACGGCAGCCCGTACTTCTGCAGATACCAATACGCCCGGTGCGGCGGGAGCGCGGCAGCCGCACTGGCCCAGTTCGTCACCGTGGTGTCTACGATCCGGTTGTCAATGGCCAAGTGAAAGTCCCCGCTGGTGGCCAGGTAAAAGTCCCCGCCCCGTGCGGTAGTTCTCGGGTTGGTTAGGGGTTCTCCTTTCGGTGTTGGGCGTCTTTCATGCGGTAGGAATCGCCGTCGGTGATGACGACGGTGGCGTGGTGCAGGAGGCGGTCCAGGATGCTGACCGCGGTGGTCTGTTCGGGGAGGAATCGGCCCCACTCTTGGAACGGCCAGTGCGAGCCGATGGCGAGTGATCGGCGTTCGTAGGCGCCGGCGACGAGCCGGAATAGCAGTTGGGTGCCGGTGTCGTCGAGTGGGGCGAAGCCCAGTTCGTCGAGGACGATCAGATCGACGCGGAGCAGGGATTCGATGATCTTGCCGACGGTGTTGTCGGCCAGGCCGCGGTACAGCGTTTCGACGAGGTCGGCGGCGGTGAAGTAGCGGACCTTGTGCCCGGCGTGGATCGCGGCGACCCCTAAACCGATCAGGGTGTGCGACTTGCCTGTCCCGGCAGGGCCGATGATCGCCAAATTCTGTTGCGCGCGAACCCATTCCAGACTAGACAGGTAGTCGAATACCTTGGGCTGGATGGAGGAGGCGGCCACGTCGAACGACTCGAGTGTCTTGGCGACCGGGAAGCCGGCGGCCTTGAGCCGGTTGACGACGTTGGAGGCGTCCCGGGCCGCGAGTTCGGTTTCGACCAGCGTCCGCAGGACTTCCTCGGGGGTCCAGCGTTGCGTCTTGGCCGTCAGCAGGACCTCGGGCGCGGTGCGCCGGATCGCGGCGAGTTTGAGGCGGCGCAAGCCGGCGTCGAGATCAGCTGCTAGTTCTGGAACCGATAGCGGTGCAACGGGTTTGGTGGCTTGTGCTGGCGTGGTCGTCACGGGGTGACACCGCCATCGGTGGCCGGGGTGATCGTGTAGTCCTGCAGCGAGCGGGTCGGGGCGAGCGGCAGGTCCAGGACGAGCGCATCCCCGGCGGGGCGGGGCTGCGGTGTTCCCGCACCCGCTGCCAGGATGGAACGCACGTCGGCGGCACGGAACCGCCGGAACGCCACCGCCCGGTGCAACGCGGCCACCAAAGCCGGTTGTCCGTGGGCGGCGCCCAGGGCGAGCAGGATCTCCAACTCCGACCCGAGGCGGGTGTTGCCGATCGCGGCCGCTCCGACCAGGAACGCCTGGGCATCGGCGCCCAACGCGCAGAACTGTTTCTCGACAGTGGTTCTCGGGCGTGCTCCCCGGTTCGGTGCCGGTCTGGGCCCGTCGTAGTGATCGTCGAGGATCGAGGCGCTGCCCGGAGCGCCCAGTTCGTGTTCGGCCACGATCACCCCGGTGGCCGGTTCGAGAATGCAGACCGCGCCGTGATCGACCACCACGGCCACACTGGCACCGATGAGCCTGGTGGGTACCGAGTAGCGGGCCGAGGCGTACCGGATGCAGGAGAGCCGGTCGACCTTGCGCATCACCGAAAGCGCCCCGATCTGCAGGCGTAGCGACGGCAATGGTTGCAGGAGTTCACGTTCGATGAGCAGCTGCTCATCGGGGATCGCGCAGATCTCCGCGTGCACCGCGGCGTTGACCTCCGCGCACCACGCCTTGGCCGCGGCGTTCGCATCCCGCAACCCAACCGCTGTCCCCGCGATGGCGGCCTCGGTGAGCAGCGGTACCGCCAGATCACGTTGGGCATAGCCGCACAAGTTCTCCACCACCCCCTTCGATTGCGGGTCATCGGCGTGACAGAAATCCGGTGCGAACCCGTAATGCCCGGCCAGCCGCACATAGTCCGGTGTCGGCACCACGACATTGGCGACCACACCGCCCTTCAAGCACGCCATCCGATCGGCCAGCACCCGGGCCGGGACACCACCGATCGCGGTCAGTGCTTCGGCGATCAACGCCAACGTCGTGGATGCGCGTTGATCGGTGGCGAACGCCACGAAGCGCCACCGGGAGAACGCCAGCACCGCGCAGAACAGGAACAATCCCGGCGCGGCTTGGGCCCAGTCGATCACCAGATACTCACCCGCTGACCACACCGCCGGCCTACGGCCGCGGTGATGTTCTTTGCGCCACAACACTTTCGCATTGTTGACAAGGCGACGGAAGTTACGGGGCGAGCCCTCGTATCCGGCGGCGCGGGCGATCGGCAGCATCCGCTTGGCCGACATTCGTCCTTGGGACTTCTCGACCCGTTCGGCGACCAGCTCGGTCACCGCATCGTAATTGTGAACACGCTCGGCCCGCGGCGCCGGCAGGTCACCGGCCTGGTCGGCCTCGAACTTGTCCACGACCCGTTTAACGGTCTTGTGGGTGGTGCCGCACAGCTCGGCGGCGCCTCGGTAGGACCCGAGCTGTTGATAGGCAGAAATGATGTCCATGCGTTCCTTCGCAGACTTCAATGGAACTCCCCGGTGGTGGCGATGAGTGGTTAGCACCTTCACCGTCACCACCGGGGCCCGCAGTTCCTGATCGACACGACGAACACGGGCTGGGGACTTTTATCTGGCCACCAGTGGGGACCTCCACTTGGCCACCAGTGGGGACTTTTTCATGGCCATGGACACC
>Ga0210086_1000183_pt1 | contig 39865 bp, 39 predicted proteins | sample China_Galinas_PW_3_FD_184867 | JGI IMG/M metagenome (GOLD analysis project Ga0210086, IMG submission 184867) | Wetland microbial communities from San Francisco Bay, California, USA, that impact long-term carbon sequestration - China_Galinas_PWB_D2... | ecosystem: Environmental > Aquatic > Marine...
AGGATCGGCAGGAAACCGAAGACGCCGCCGATGACGAGCAGGATGCCGATGGCGATGCGCAGCGCGCGGGGCGCCCGTCGCAGGCGCTGGTAGCGGCCGTTGGGTGGGTGCATTGCCGGTAGGCGGCCTTGCCGCCGTCCTCGCTTCGCAGCACCCGCGCGCCGACGCGACGCCGGCGCCCGGACATGCCGCTTCGTTGAGGTGTGGCCGCCGGAGGCCGGCCGCAAGCCGAGGGTCAGGCGCAAGGGACCGCGGCTTCGACCGGGGCTCAGCGCTTGGCCAATAGAACTGGTGACATTTTCGTGGCTTACTAGTATTCCGCAATATTCGTGGTTAACAAATATAGTTAACGCTCTGATAACGATTGACAAATCTTTAAAATTTTATTAAAGAAGGGTTGAGTTCCGCTCGCTGGGGAGCGCGGAGTTCGATATCCTCGAAAGAGGAAACGCACGCTCTGGGGTAATGGTCTTGCGGCTCGTCGTCTGGGGACACGGGTCGTTATCTGGGGAAGGGTTATGGTTCTGGTGAAATCGCTGGCCTTCGGGTATCTGGGCGCGATCCTCGCGGGACTGCTCGTCGCCGTCTTCGGCCTGGCCGTCGGCCTGTCGCAGGAGACGATCGTGGCGGCGGCGGCACCGACGGGCATCGTCTTCGGCACCCTGGGCCTCAGCTTGGTCTGGCTGCGGCCGATCGCGGCGCGCGTACGCGGCCGGCGCTAGCCTTCCAGCGATCCGGTTCGAACGCCGGCGCCGCGGCTGTTCAGGTGCGCCGCGCCAGCGCGAGCCATGCGCCCGCGGCGATCAGGAATGTGCCGATGATGCGGTCGCACACCCTCATGCGGCGGCGATCGCGCAGCCACCCCCGCGCACGGCCCGCCAGCATCGCGTAGGAACTGTCGAACAGCGTCGCCACCACCAGGAACGTCCCGCAAAGCATCGTCAGCTGGAGCGCCGGCGGCAGCGCCGGGTCGACGAACTGCGGAAAGAAGGCGGCGTAGAAGAACAGCGTCTTGGGGTTGGTGATCGCCACCAGGAAGCCCTGCCAGAACAGGCGCCGGCCGGAGACCGCGAGCACCGCCGGATCGGCCGCGGCGGCCGGGCCGGGGCGCCAGCGCTGCACGCCGAGCCAGACGAGGTAGCCGACGCCGAGCCAGCGCAGCCATTCGAAGCCCTCGGCCATGACGTGCATGAGCGAGGTCATGCCGGCGGCGACGACCAGCAGCAGCAGGAAATGGCCGCTCTGCGCGCCGGCGACGGTGGCGAGCGCGGAGCGCGTGCCGTAGGTCACCGAATTGGCGACCACCAGGGTCACGATCGGCCCCGGCATGACGACCAGCACGGCGGTGGCGGCCACGAAGGCGAGATAGAGGTCGAGGTTCATCGGTTGGGGCTCCCTCCCCGGCCGCGCGCAGAAGGAACCCTGTCCCGGCGCAAGCGTTTGCCACGATGATCGAATGTCGGTTCTCGAGCAAGCGGCGGCGGTCCCGCCAAGGCGGCGGGCCACGGGCGAGGTCCGGCCGCCGATCACCCCGTCCGCGGCGCCGTTGCGGGCGCGGCGCCGCCTGGCTCCGGGAGCCGACCGGACCCGCCGGGCGGGCGGTCCCCTATTGATCTAAATCAGCGACGGGCCAGGGCCCCGCTCAATAGGGTCTTCGCTCCGGTCGACGACCGTCCCCCGGGCCGTACCGCGCCGGGAACGCCGGGACGCTCGGGGAGAGTTCGGCATGCAATCGACACGCCGCAGGAGGAGAACGACCATGGCTGCTGAAGCCGACTACGAGGCGTTGCGCAAGGAACTGGACCAGCTGCGCGCCGACATTGCAGCGCTCACAAACACCTTGAAGGACGTCGCGGCGGACCGGACGGGTGCCGCCTACGACAAGGTGCGCCGCTCCACGCAGCGGGCGCAGGAGCAGGCCGCGCAGGCGATGGACTCGGTCGGTCACGAGATCGGCGAAAGGCCGTTCACCAGCGTGCTCGGCGCCTTCTTCCTGGGCATCCTGATCGGCATGCTGTCCGGCCGCCGTTCCTAGACGGCCGGGCCGGTGCCGCGTAGAGCCCCCGAGAGCCGCGCATGAGGGCCCTCAGCCGATGGTTCGCCCGCGCCGGCGCGACGCTGACGCTGCTCGGCGTGGCCGCAGCGATGGGCGTTCTCGCCGTCGTCTTCCTGAGTCTCGCGCTGTATTTCGCGCTCGTCGCACCGCTCGGCGCGCCGCTGGCGGCGCTGGTCACGGGCGGCGTGCTGCTCGCCGTCGCGGGCCTCGTCGTCCTGGTCGCCAGGCTGCTGATCTCGCCGCCGCGCCGGCCGCCGGAAAAGTCCGGCGAGCCCGACGGACGGGCCGCGGCAGCCCGGCTCGGGGAAATGCTCGGCGAGGAGACCGGGAACTGGACCAAGCGCCATCCCGGCAGCGCCATGCTCGCGGCGCTGGCGGCCGGCTTCGCCGTCGGCAGCAGCCCGAAGTTGCGCGACCTGGTGTGGCGCCTGCTGCGCTGAGGGTCCGGCAGCCAGCACTCCACCTGGAAACAACGGATTCTTTTTGAATCTTCATCACGCGATAACGCGCGTGCCATACGGCCGTGCTAAGAATAAGCACGCTGGTTATCGGGCGGCGCACCAAGGGAGGCTAGGCATGGCAGACGAGCGGGACGCGCAGTTGTACGGAGAGCCGAGCGCCCATGAACTGCTCGACGATCCCATCGCCGGCCTGTTGATGCGCTATGACGGAATCACCCCTGAGCAGGTCTGGGCCGCGATTCGGCAAGCGCAGGCGCGCCTCGGTCTCGCTCTGCCGGAAACCAGCAAGGCCGCCTGACGATCGCGACTGGCGCGACTGGCGCGGCTGGCGCGGCCGGCCCGGCCTGGTTGGCGCCGGCGACCGCCCTTCAACGACGGGAATTTACGTAGTCTTGGCGCCCGACCGCGAGTCGCCCGCGCTCGGCCGCCTGGGTCCGCCGGACAGGGCCGCGATCAGCACCGCCAGGATGCCGGTCAGAAAGATGCCGTCGAAGGTGCCGGCGCCGCCGATCGAGGCGACCGGCGCGCCCAGTCCCTGCAGGCTGCCGAGGTTGAGCAGGTCGGCGCCGATCAGGGTGCCCATGCTGCCGCAGATATAGGCCAAGGGGGCCGCGTAGCGCCGCGACAGCAGCACGGCGACGACGGCGGCGACGATGGCGGGCACGAACACGGGGATCGCGATGCCAAGGCCCGGTACGGGATGCGCCAGCCAGTGGCACACCACGGTCACGCAGAGGATCGCCAGGGCGCCCCGGACCCAGAGGCCGTTCTTGGCCAGCAGATAGAGCGACATCAGCCCCGGGATCAGCGCGCCGCCGACGTTCACCGCGATCACCGTGCCCGGCCATTCGACCATGACCGGCACGACGTAGTGCATGCCGTAGAACGTGATCTCGCGTCCCGAGACGATCTGCTCGGCCGGAAGCTGGGCCACCGGGATGTTGAAGTAGCTGCCGGCCAGCGAGGCGAGCAGCAGAAGCAGGGCGCCGCCGCGGCTGATCCCGATGCGCAGGTATGCATAGCGCAGGATCCCCAGCTGGATGAGGATCACCAGCAGCACGAACAGCCCGACCAGGATGGAGAAGAAGGCCGGGCTGAGAGGTAGATACTGGAGCTGGCTCAAGTGCATCGGCGTGGCGCGGCTGAGGGAGGGGTCGGCGGATCGGTCCGGTGCGTCGCGTCGGGATTCGAGCGTCTCGCCGGGTCGCGGGCGCGTCGCCGCGCCGCGCCTATCACGTAGCGACGATCGCGCGAATTTCCAGCGGGTTGTCGCTGCGGCCCGCGGCTTATCGGCCGCTTGTCGATAGAATTGGTGCGCCCGGCAGGACTCGAACCTGCGACCCCAAGCTTAGAAGGCTCGTGCTCTATCCAACTGAGCTACGGGCGCACGGAAGGCGGTCCGGCCCGCCGTGCGGCGGGCCGCGTCTCAGTGGGTCCAGCGCAGGACCCGGTCGTAGCGGAAATTGTCGGCATAGGCCTTGGGCCGCACCCGGCGTTCGTGCGGCGTCTCCTGGGTGTACATGAACCCATTGCGCTGCGCGAAGGCGACGGCCTCGGCCTCGCTGTCGAAGTACAGGCGTACCTGCCCGCGGGTGTCCTGCGAGCTGGTCCAGCCCATCAGCGGCTCGAGCTCGCGCCGGCTCTCCGGCTCGAACTCCGCCACCCAGCGGCGCGTGTTGCCGCGGCCCGACTGCATGGCGGTCTTGGCCTGACGGTAGATGCGAACCTGGCTGGTCATGCGACGCCCCGCTGCTCCTGTTCGATGGCCCCGACCCGGTCTCCAAGGGGCCCCGCGTGCGGCAGACCGAATATCAGGGCCGGCGCCCCGATTCAACGCCCGCCGTGCTGCCGGCCCCTGCCGCCCGGGGCCGCGTTTGCCGCCCGCGCCGCGGCGCGACGGACTGGTCGGGGCGACTGGATTCGAACCAGCGACATCCTGCTCCCAAAGCAGGCACTCTACCAGGCTGAGCTACGCCCCGAGTCCCGCAAGCTTCCCGCGAGCCCGTCCCCGCACGGCCGGCGGCCCGGCCGGATCACGTCGGCGGGAAATCTAGGGAGTCGCGGGCGCGATGGCAAACCCGCCGCAGCCGCGGCCGGGCCGCCCCCGCCCGGCGCGCCGCCGGGCCTAGCGCCCGATCTCGGCGCGGTTCGCGCGCTCGCAGCGATAGGTCTGCCGGGCCATCCACCAGCCGACGGCGGCCGCCACGGCGAGGCCGACGGCGCCGAGCCCCTCGCCGGCAAGCACCGGCAGGTGGAACACGCCGATCGCCGCCCAGTCCATGGCCAGCGCGAAGGTGCCGACCTCGCTGCCGAGCAGCAGGCCGGACAGCAGCGCCACCACCGCGGCCGCCACGTGCAGGCGCCGCGAGCGGAGGATGGGGGGCGTCGTCTCTTTCTTCTTCTTGGACATCTCGCCTCTTCGGAAAACGCGATCGCCCCTTGCGGACCGCCGGGGCTCACGCCAAATGTGGCAGCGGTTCGGCCCGCCCGCCCATGCAAATTTTGCATGGCTATCGGGCGAGTCATGCGCTCACCGCATAGCCGCCCACCTGGCACCCGAGGCGCGCGGCCGCCCCTGTGCAAGCCGGCGCCCATCGGATAGGGTCCGCGCGGCCGCCGGTCCGGTCCCCTGGCGCCGCGGCGGCGTACCCGAGTTTGAGGAGCCTTCCTTCGTGTCCAGCGCAGCGCCCTTGGCGAGCCCGGCCGGGTCCGCCGCCAGCAGCGTCGCCGCCGCCGCCGGCCGGCGCCGGACCTTCGCCATCATCTCGCATCCCGACGCCGGCAAGACGACGCTGACCGAGAAGCTTCTGCTGCTCGGCGGCGCCATCCACCTGGCCGGCGCGGTCAAGGCGCGCGGCCAGGCGCGCCGGGCGCGCTCCGACTGGATGAAGATCGAGCAGGCGCGCGGCATCTCGGTCACCACCTCGGTCATGACCTTCGAGTACGGCGGGGTGACCTTCAACCTGCTCGACACGCCGGGCCACGAGGACTTCAGCGAGGACACCTACCGCACCCTCACCGCGGTCGATTCGGCCGTTATGGTGCTCGACGCGGCCAAGGGCATCGAGGCGCAGACGCGCAAGCTGTTCGAGGTCTGCCGGCTGCGCGACGTGCCGATCCTGACCTTCGTCAACAAGCTCGACCGCGAGACGCGCGACCCCTTCGAGCTGCTCGACGAGATCGCCGAGACCCTGGCGCTGGACACCGCGCCGATCACCTGGCCGGCCGGCACCGGGGCGGACTTCCGGGGCTGCTACGACCTGCTGCGCAACCGCATGCTGCTGATCGAAGGCGCCGGCAAGGAGCGCGCCGGGACCGAGATCGCCTGCCAGGGGCTCGACGACCCGCGCCTCGCCGAGGCACTGCCGGCGGCGCAGCTCGCGCGCCTGCGCGACGAGGCGGAGCTGGCCCGCGAGGGCTATCCGGCGTTCGACCGCGAGAGCTACCGCGGCGGGCACCTGACGCCGGTCTACTTCGGCTCGGCGCTCAAGAACTTCGGCGTGCGCGAGATCCTCGACGGACTGGCCGCCTACGCCCCGCCGCCCCGGCCGCAGCCCGGCGAGCCGCGCGCCGTGGACCCGGCCGAGGACAAGGTCACCGGCTTCGTCTTCAAGGTGCAGGCCAACATGGACCCGAAGCACCGCGACCGCGTCGCCTTCCTGCGGCTGTGCTCCGGCCGCTTCCGGCGCGGCATGAAGCTGCATCAGGTGCGCAGCGGCAAGCCCATGGCGGTGAACAATCCTATCCTGTTCTTCGCCCAGGACCGCGAGCTGGCCGAGGAAGCCTGGCCGGGCGATATCATCGGCGTGCCGAATCACGGTACCCTGCGGGTCGGCGACACGCTCACCGAAGGCGAAGCGCTACGGTTCACCGGCATTCCCAACTTCGCGCCCGAGATCCTGCGCCGCGTGCGGCTGGACGACCCGATGCGGGCCAAGCACCTCAACCGCGCCCTGACCGACCTGGCCGAGGAGGGCGTCACCCAGGTGTTCAGGCCGAGCGACGGCTCCGGCTGGGTGGTCGGCGTCGTCGGGCCGCTGCAGCTCGACGTGCTGGCGACGCGGATCGAGGGCGAGTACGGCATCCGGGTCGGCCTCGAGGCCGCCCCCTTCGAGACGGCGCGCTGGCTGACCGCGGACGACCCGAGCGAGCTCAAGCGTTTCGCCGAGGGGCACCGCTCCACCCTGGCCGCCGACCGCGACGGCGACCCGGTGTTCCTGGCGCGCAACCACTGGGAGCTGAACCGCACGCGCGAGGAGTGGCCTAAGATCGCCTTTCATGCCACCAAGGAGCGGGCCTGATCCCGACCGACCGGGTGGCGGCCGGTCGCGTCACGCCTCCGGGGCGCCGCGGCCGACCCAACCGGAGGTTGCGGCATCGGCGCCGCCCGCCTAGAAATGTCCGCCCAGTATTGCCGGTCCGGAAATGCCCACCTGGAAATGCGCGCCCGTAAAATGATCGAGAACGCATGATGTCCGTCGACCTCTCGCCGTCCCGCCTGAAATCGATCTCATCCGGCCTTCCGGAATTTCTCCTGTCCCGCTGCCGCGCGCCGGGTCTGCTCGCGGCATACGCCTTCGTCGGCTTCACCGTCGTCCGGCTGATCCTCGCCACGCTGATCGGCAGCACCGACTTCGCCGCCGCGCCCGGCGCCTACCTCACCGCCTTCGCCGTCGGCATAGTCAACGACGCCGTGGTGGCGATCATCCTGGCCATGCTGCTGCGCGCGCCCTTCGCCCTGTTCTCGCGGCTTGGCCGGCGCAGCTGGGTTCGCGCGCTCGGCCATCTCTTCTTCATGGGCATGGCCGGCGTCATCGCCTTCGGCTGGGTCGCGGAGATCTTCTTCTGGAACGAGTTCGATGCGCGCTTCAACGGCATCGCCGTCTTCTACCTGATCTTCCCGCGCGAGGTGATCGGCAACCTCGAAGAATCCTTTCACGTGTCGTATTACCTGCCGCTCTTCGCGCTCGGCGCGCTTGCCTTCTGGTGGCTGGTCCGGCGCCAGGTGGCCGACGCCCTGGCCTACCGCAACGGCAAGGGGACGCGGCTGAAGCGCAGCGGCGCGACCTTGGCGATCGCCGTGATCGGCGTGCTCGCGCTCAGGGCCGAGCCCAACGTCCTCTTGCAGAACCGCGAGCTCGACCAGCTGGCCCGCAACGGCCTGCAGACGATGGTCGCCGCCGCGGTCACCAACGACGCCGAGTACGACGGGGTCTATCCCGGCATGCCGCGCGAGGAGGCGATTCCGGTCCTGCATTCCCTGGTCGCGCAGGACAACACCACCTTCATCGACGCGCCGAACGGCTCGCCGGTCATGCGGCATGTCGTCAACGGCCCCGTGGAGAAGCATCTCAACATCGTCCTGGTGACCGAGGAGTCCTACGGCTCGGGCTTCGTCGACAGCCTCGACAACAATCTGGGCATCCCGCTGTCGCCCGACCTCGACCGCCTGGCGTCCGAAGGGCTGTTCTTCACCAACATCTACGCCCAGGGCGACCGCACCGTGCGCGGCCTCGAGGCCACCGAAACCGGCTTCGCGGCCATCCCGGGCATCTCGACCGCGCGCCGTCCCGATTCCGACGGCATGCTGTCGCTCGCGCACCTCCTGAACCAGCGCGGCTACGAGACCGGGGTGCTCTACGGCGGGCTCAATACCTTCGACAACATGGGCGCGTTCTGGGAAGGCATCGACTACACGCACGTCTGGGACCAGCGCGACATCCGCCACGACGCCTTCTCGACCATCTGGGGCGTCTCGGACGAGGACCTGTTCACCGAGGCGCTGCTGCGTCTCGACGAAATGACCGCCGATGGCAAGCCGGCCTTCCTGACCATGATGACGGTGTCCAACCACCGGCCCTACGAGTTCCCGCAGACCCATGTGAAGTGGGACGACCGGGTGGGGCACATTCAGAACACGGCGCGCTACGCGCAGTGGGCCTTCGCCGACTTCGTCGAGCGGGCGCGCAGCAAGCCGTGGTTCAAGGATACCGTCTTCGTCTTCGTCGCCGACCACAACGTCAAGGTGAACGGCGCCGCGCGCATCCCGGTGAACTCGTTCCGGATTCCGATGCTGTTCTATTCGCCGGCGCACATCGCGCCGCAGCGGGTCGACACCCTGGGCGCACAGATCGACCTCATACCGACGCTGCTGGGCCGGCTCGGGTTCACCTACGACAGTCCGTTCTTCGGGATCGACCTGATGCGCGTGCCGAAGGACGGCGGCCACTTTGCGATCTCGCACAACTTCTCGATCGCCTTCGGGCGTCCCGGCCACGTCGTGGTGCTGGAGCCGAACGGCGAGACCCTGGGCTACGCCTTCTCGCCCCACGCCAAGGAATTGCCGCCGGAGGCGCCCGACCCGGCGACCCTCAGGATGGCGATCGCCCAGACCCAGGAGGCCCACCGCGCCTTCTACGCGCGCGACTACCACTGGCGCTAGGCCGGCCCCGGGTCCTCGCCGGGCACGGCGGAATTCGGCCTGATCTTGCCGGCCGCGCGGGGTATGATGCCGCCATGCCGCAACGGGAGGAGGTCGACATGCCCTTTCACAGCCGTGCCGAAAAGGCCGCGCAGGACATCTTCGCGGCGCTCGCCGCCCAGCCGGATCCCGCCGTCTCGGACAAGGTCACGGCGATCATTGAAAGTGTCATGGCGGTGACCTATCAGGACGGCGCCGAGCGCTGCAAGACGGCGGCCCGCGACTGCTGCAGCGAGGACAAGGACCTGGCGCATAAGATCGCCGCAGAGATCGAGCGACAGAACATCGCGCTGATCGCCAACCTGTCGAGCCTTCGCTAGGCCGGCATACCACTCAGCCCGATGGGAGGGCGGCCGCGGTCATGTCGCAAATGTTTCCGCATCTCTTCGCGCCGCTCGACCTGCGGCACAAGACGCTCAAGCACCGTCTGAACTTCGGCGCGCATACCGCCAACATGGCCGAGGACGGCCTGCCGGGCGAGCGCCACCTCGGCTACTACAGCGAGCGGGCGCGCGGCGGCGCCGCGATGATCGTGGTCGAGCCGGTCCCGGCGCATCGCACCGGCGTGCTGACGCGCGGCAATTTCCGCCACGAGGACGATTCGATCATCCCGGCGTTCCGCCGGATCACCGATGCCTGTCATGCCTACGGCACCGTGATGATCCAGCAGATCTACCACGTCGGCCAGCACGGCGACTGGGACAACTCCTTCGAGCCCGCGTGGTCGCCCTCGGGCCTGCCGTCCTATCACGACATGGACGGCAGTCACGCCATGACCGAGGCCGAGATCGAGGAGGTCGTCGAGGCCTTCGCCCAGGCCGCCCGCCGCGCCAAGGAGGCCGGCTTCGACGGCTGCGAGCTGTTCGCCGCCTACCACGCGCTGATCGACCAGTTCTGGACTCCCTGGTCGAACCGGCGCGACGACCGCTGGGGCGGGTCGCTCGACAACCGGACGCGCTTCTCGCGCGAGATCATCGAGCGCATCCGCCGTTACGTCGGCGAGGACTTCATCGTCGGCCTGGCGGTCAGCATGGAGCCGGACGTCGACGTGGCGCTCAAGCTCGAGAGCCTGGCGGAGATCGTCGCCTGGCACGATGCGCGCGGCCTGATCGACTACGTCACCTGCGGCACCGGCAGCTATTTCGACTTCTACAAGATCATCCCGGCCTTCACCTACGAGGACAAGCTCGGCGCGCAGTTCGCCGAGGGCCTCAAGGCGGCCGTCAGCCATGCCCGCGTGCAGGCCGAAAGCCATATCCGCACGCCGGAGAACGCAAACTACGTGATCGCCTCGGGCCAGGCCGACATGGTCAGCATCGTGCGCGGCCAGATCGCCGATCCGCACATGGCGACCAAGGCCATGGAGGACCGGCCGGAAGACGTGCGCGGCTGCATCTCCTGCAACCAGATGTGCTGGGGCCGGCGCTACCGCGACTACTGGATCTCCTGCCTGGTGAATCCCTCCGCCGGTCGCGAGTTCCAGTGGGGCGGCGACCGCTTCGCGCCGGCCGCGGCGCCGCGCCGCGTGCTCGTCGTCGGCGGCGGCCCGGCGGGGCTCGAGGCGGCGCGGGTGGCCGCCGAACGGGGCCACGGCGTGACCCTGGCCGAGGCCGGCCCGCAGCTCGGCGGCCAGTTCCGGCTCGCCGGCCTGCAGCCGCGCCGCGGCCAGATCCTCGATCTCATCGCCTGGTACGAGACGCAGCTGCGCAAGCTGCAGGTCGCGCTGCGCCTCAACGCGCCGATGGACGCGGACGAGATCCGCGACTTCGGCGCCGACGTCGTCGTGCTGGCGACCGGCGCCCTGCCCTCCGAGGCGGGCTTCCAGCGCGCCCTGCCGGACCGCGACAGCCTGCCCGGCATCGCGCGCGGGCAGGTTCATTCCGTCGAAGACGTCATGACGCGGGCCGCCCGGCCGGGCAAGCGAGTCATCCTGCTCGACGACGGCGGCCACTGGCGCGGCGCCGGCACGGCCTGGCACCTCGCCGAGGAGGGCCACGAGGTCATCCTGGTGACGCCGCAGGCCATGGCCGGCTGGGAGCTGCAGCGCACCTCGACGGAGCTGCCGCTGCGCCGGCGCCTGGCCGCGTTGGGCGTCCGCACGCTGACCGATTCCGCGATCATGGAATGGCACGGCGACAGCGCGACCCTGCGCAATCTGCTCGACGGCACGGAGACGCGCGTCGACGCCGACAGCCTGGTGCTGGCAACGCCGCCGGTCGCGGCCGACTGGCTGCAGCACGACCTGGCGGACAGCGGCCTCGAGATCCGTGCCATCGGCGACTGCGTCGCCCCGCGCCGCGCCTATCAGGCGATCTACGAGGGCCGCAAGCTTGGCCTCGCCCTGTAGACCGGACCGCCCACTGCCCCGCGCCGCCGCTAGGCCGGAGCGCGGATGATTCGAGCGCTGCGCAGCAAGGTGCATTGGCGCTGGGTCGGCGGCGCCGTGCTCCTCTACCTGGCCGCGCTCGCCACAGCGGTGGCCGCGACCGTCGCCCTCGACCTGCCGCTGACCTCGAGCGGCGGGTTCCTGGTGTTCCCCAGCGCATGGGGCCTCTTCCTGATCGCGCTGATGTACGCGGTGCCGCTCGTCCTGGCATTGGTCGTCGGCACCTTGCGGCGGCCCTTCTGGGCCAACTGTCTCGCCGTCGTGGGCGTCGTCCTCGGCCTGCAGGTCCTTTACGGCGGGGCGACCCTCGGGCTCCGCGAGATCCGGGCGCGGGCCTGGGCGGCCGAGATCGCGGCGACCGAGCGGGCCCACTGGGGCATCGAAATGATCGACGTTGCGACCGGGGACGACAACGGCGACGGCCTGGTGGACCGCGTCACGCTGACCCTGCGGGTCGATCCCGGCAGCCTGCCGGCGGGGAACTATTCGCTGCGCGTCGGACTGCGCCCGGAGGGCACGCAGGGTGTCGCGGCCGCGCCGACCGCGGCCGGCGGCCGGGATTTCACGCTCGCCGGGGGCGCCGAGCGTTTCGAAATCGCGCTGCCGCTCTCGCCCAAGCGCGTCGCCGCCGTGGCCGCCGGGGGCGCTGGGGGCGAGACGGCGCTGCGCTTCGACCTGGACCGCTGGATGACCGTGCCGAAGGGGACGGAGACGCTGTTGCAGTTCTGCGCCTGGGCGGCGCTGTTCTGCCCGACGAGCCTCTCCGGCAATGATCCGGTGATTCAGCAACGTGCGATCCAGCTTCCCGTGCTTGCCGCCACTTTGCAGATCGACCTGCCGCCCGAGCGATTGCAGCGCGACCAGGTCGTGTTCCGCCGCTATCTCGGCGACCACGGCCGCGACGCCGACGGCGACGGCCGGTTCGACGCATTGGTGATCGCCGTGGAGCTGGATTCGATCTGGGAGGGGCCGCTCTTCACGCAGGCCTACCTCGACGCCGCGCAACGCTTTCTGCCGACCTTCGAAAGCCGCACGGCGCGCGGCATCGTGACCTTCGAATACGTCATCGACGGCGAGACGCTCGCACGCCTGGGCCGCGACGGGCCGTACCGGGTGACGGATTTCTACCTGCTCAACAACACGCCGCTCTGCCCGCAGGTGCAGTGCCCGAACGACAACAAGCCGATGTTCTCGCTGCGCCTGCCCGACTACACCACCGGAGATTACCGTGCCGCCGAGTTCGAGTGACCCGAAGCGACAAGTCTCCTTCCCCGCCGCGGTGGCGCTCTGCGCGCTCGCCTTCCCGCTCGTCGTCTACGCCGGCACGGTGGCCTACCCCGACCTGGTCGCCGTCGTGCTCTACTGGATGCTGCCGGTCGTGCTGCCGCTGTCCTACCTCTTCCCCGAGACCGTGCTGTCCGTGACCTTTCTCATTTTCCTCTCGCCGCTGCACTACACCATCGCCTTGGGCACGATGTTTCTCGCCTGGTACGGACTCGGCTTCTTGGTGGGATCGTTCGCGTCGCGCCACCGCCGGCCGGTCCTCGTCGCCGCCGGGCTGCTGCCCCTGGCGTCGGCCGCCATCCTGGCCGCCGGTTACGCCCTCGCCCCGGCCTTCGAGGCGCGCCTGCAGTCGATCGCCGCGACGTGAGGCCGCTCGTGCAACACCGGAAGTTGCAAAGCGGAGAGTCGGCGCGAGCCCGGCGCCGCGCTATGATCGCATCGCGATGGTGACGGAAGAGGCGCGGAAATGAAGGTCCTGGTCCTCGGCGCCGGCGTGATCGGAGTCACGACGGCCTACCGGCTGTTGCAGGACGGCCACGAGGTCGAGGTCGTCGAGCGCCACGCCGACTGCGCCGCGGAGACCAGCTTTGCCAACGCCGGCCTCGTCGCGCCCGGCCATTCCTATGCCTGGGCCTCGCCCAGGGCGCTGCGCATCCTGATCCGGTCGCTCTACAAGAAGGACCAGGCCCTGCGCTTCCGGCCGAGCGCCGATCCGCGCCTCTGGACCTGGTCGCTCGCCTTCCTCGCGCAGTGCACCGACGAACGCGCCCGCATCAACACGCGGCGCAAGCATCGGCTGTGCCTCTATTCGCAGCAGGCGTTTCACGAAACGCTGCGCGAAACCGGCGTCGCCTACGACGGGCGCGACGGCGGGCTGCTCTATCTCTACCGCAGTCCGGCCAACTTCGAGGCCGCGGTCGCCCACATGAAGGTCCTGGCGGAGGACGGCCAGGAGCTGCGCCCGGTGGACGCGGCCGAGGCCGCGCGCCTCGATCCGGCGCTGGCCCCGGTGCAGCAGCGCTTCGCCGGCGCGATCTACTGCCCGAGCGACGAGAGCGGCGATGCCCGCCTGTTCACCCAGGCGCTGGCCGAGGTCTGCGTGGCGCGCGGCGCGCGCTTCCGCTTCGGCACAACGGTGCAGGGCTTCACGCTGGCCGGCGACCGCGTCGAGGCGGCGGTCACGGACAAGGGCACGCTCGGCGCCGACGCCTACGTGCTGGCGCTCGGCTGCCAGAGCCCCTTCCTGGCGCGCCCCCTCGGCGTGCGGCTGCCGATCTATCCGATCAAGGGCTACTCGGTGACGCTGCCGACGGCCGGCCGCAACGGCACCCCCACGTTGGGCGGTGTGGACGAGGACAACCTGCTCGCCTATGCGCCGATGGGCGAGCGGCTGCGCATCACGGCAACGGCCGAATTCGCCGGCTACGACACCCGCCACCGGCCGGAGAACTTCACCGGCATGCTGGCCGCCGCACGCGACCTCTTTCCCGAGGCCTGCGACTACGAGCGGCCGTCGTACTGGGCCGGATTGCGGCCGATGACGCCGCAGGGGACGCCGATCTTCGGCCTTGGCCGCCAGCGCAACCTGTATTTCAATACCGGGCACGGCCACATGGGATGGACCATGGCCTGCGGCGCGGCGCGGATCACCGCCGATCTGATCGCCGGGCGCAAGCCGGAGATCGACCTCGCCGGCATGACCCTGGCGCCGCACTGACGCCGCCGCAAGGGAAGGAAGACGCACCATGACGGACGCCGCCACGCTGCACGACTCGCGCGCCACGGCCGAGGCCGAAAAGGACTCGCTCGCCGTCAACCGGACGCACATGCCCTTTGCGCTCGACGAGGGCGTGGCGTCGCGCGCCGCGATCGGCCTGATCGTGCTGGCCAGCGACCAGACCATCGAGACCGAGTTCCGCCGGCTGCTCGACCTGCCCGGCGTCGGCCTGTTCGAAAGCCGGATCCTCAACGCCAACAGCATCACGCCGGAGACGCTGAAGGCCATGGAGGCGGGCCTGACGCAGGCGACCTCGGTGATCCTGCCGGGCGTGCCGCTCGACGTCGTGGCCTACGGCTGCACCTCCGGCGCCATGGTAATCGGCGACGACAACGTCGCCGCCCGCGTGCACGAGGCCCGCCCCGGGGTCGCGGTCACGACGCCGATGGCGGCGACGATCGCCGCGCTGCACACACTCGGCGCGAAGCGCGTGGCCCTGCTCACGCCCTACGTCGACGAGATCAATCAGGCCATGCGCCGGCACATCGAGGGGCACGGCCTGTCGGTGCCGGTGATGGGCTCCTTCAACGAGGGCGAGGACCCCAAGGTGGCGCGCATCGCGCCGGACTCGATCCACGCCGCGGCCGCCGAGCTGGGCCGCAGCGAGCTGGTCGACGCCGTGTTCGTCGCCTGCACCAATCTCCGGGTCGCCGAGATCGTGACCGGCCTCGAGGCCGAGATCGGCAAGCCCGTGACCTCGAGCAACCACGCCATGGCCTGGCACTGCCTGCGCCTGGCCGGCGTCGCCGACCCGCTGCCGCAGCACGGCCGTCTGTTCACGGTGTCGCCGGCCTGAGGCCGGCATCGCCCGCCTTTTTTCGCAGCCCCAGGACCGCGCCCCATGTCGAAGCGCACGATCGAGCTGAGCGACTCGCTCTACGACTACCTGCTGTCGGTGTCGCTGCGCGAGCCGGAGGTGCTCGCCCGGCTGCGTGCCGAGACCGCCGAGCGCAGGAACGCGGTCATGCAGATCGCCCCGGACCAGGGCCAGTTCATGCGCCTGCTGGCCGAGCTGATCGGCGTCCGGCGGGCCATCGAGGTCGGCACCTTCACCGGCTACAGCGCGCTCTCCGTCGCGCTCGCCCTGCCGCCGGAGGGGCGGCTGATCGCCTGCGACATCAGCGAGGAGTACACCGCCGTGGCCCGGCGCTATTGGGCCGAGGCGGGCGTGGCCGACCGGATCGACCTGCGGCTCGGCCCGGCCGTCGCCACGCTGGACGCGCTGATCGCCGAGGGCGGCGCCGGGGGCTACGACTTCATGTTCATCGACGCCGACAAGACCAGCTACGACGCCTATTACGAGCGCGGCCTGACGCTGCTGCGGCCCGGCGGGATCGTGCTGATCGACAACGTCCTGTGGGACGGCAAGGTGGCCGATCCGGCGTGCGACGACGAGGACACCGAGGCCATCCGCGCCCTGAACGAGAAGCTGCGCGAGGACGCGCGCGTCAGCCTCGCGCTGGTGCCGATCGGCGACGGACTCACGCTCGCCCGCAAGCGTTAGGCGCCGGCGTCCAAGAACGAACCGGGAACGCTTGGTTAAACCCCTGTTCAGGGACGCTTAAACCAATCTTCACGCTGGCCCGTCACACTACATGATCGGCCTAGAGGCATTTCGCCCCGAGGCGCTGAACCAACGAGGTTCGTCATGTGGAAGTCCGTGGCCTTTGCCGCCGGTCTCATCCTGGCGGGCTCTGCAATGGCCTCCGCCGTGTCGGCGCAGCAGCCGCAGTGCAACGACCGGGACAACGTCCTGGCGCTGCTCGCCAAGAAATACAAGGAAACCCCGGTTGCCGCCGGCGTGACCAGCACGGGCGGCCTGGTCGAGGTCCTGAGCAACGACAAGGGCGGCACCTGGACCATCATCGTCACCTCCCCGAAGGGCGTGAGCTGCCTCGTCGCCGCGGGCGAGGGCTGGCGTCAGATGGAGCAGATCGCGCTCGACCCCGAGGCCTGATCGGCCGCGTCGGTCCGCGGCACGGCCGCCGTCAGGGCCCCGTGCCGAAGGCCGCGTAGCGCACGCGGTCCCCGGCGGCGATGCCGAGGCGCGCCGCGGTTCCCCCATTGAGCTCCAGCACCGCCGTCACCGGCTTGCCGGAGGGTATCGTCTCCAGCGAACCCGGCACCGCGCGCTCGGCGATGCGGACGACGCGCCCGTCGGCCGCGATGAACAGCATGTCGAGCGGGATCAGCGTGTTCTTCATCCACATCATCACGTCGCGCTCGTGGCCGTAGAGGAACAGCATGCCGGCGTCGGGCGCGAGCATGCGCCGGTACATCAGGCCCTGCGCGTGTTGCGCGCTGCTGAGCGCGAGCTCGACCGTGAAGCGATGGCGCTGCCCCGCCGCCGTCTCGATCACCAGCGAGTCCTGCCGGAAGGTCTGCAGGCCCGCGCGCGCCGGCGACGGCCCCTGCATCGCGATCAGCAGCGCGACCAGTGCAAGGGACGCCGCGAGGGCCGCGGCGCCGAGGACTCGCGATATGCGCAGGCGCTTCATGCCTGAGAGATAGCCCGTCGTCACGCGGGCAGCAATGCGGCACGCACCACCGCGCGCACCTCGTCGCGAATCGGTCCCGGCCGCGGCCGGTCGGCCAGCGTCGTGAACCACTGCGCCGCGGGCGCGCGGCCGCGCCGACTTCGCCAGGTGAGCCCGCGCAGCACGGCCTCCGCCGGCGGCGGCAGGCGCTCGGGAATGTCGAAGCCGTTGAGCACGGCCCAGACCCCGGTCCAGCAGCGCGCCACCGACCAGGGGTTGTAGCCGCCGCCGCCGAGCACCAGCAGCCGGGGCGTGCTGCCGCGCACCGCCGCGACCGTGCGCCACAGGGCCCGGTTGGAGAGCGACAGGCGGCTCAGGGGATCCTCCTCCAGCGCGTCGGCCCCGCACTGCACGACCAGGGCCTGCGGCGCGAACTCGGTCAGAAGCGGCAGGATCGCCGCCTCGAGCACGTAGTCGAGCTCGGAATCGTTGAACCCGCGCGGCACCGGCAGGTTGCGCGCCGCACCGCCGGCCCGGTCGGCGGCGGAGCCGGGTCCGCCGGCCGCCGAGGGGCCGGTCATGGGCCAGCGCCCGTCCTCGTGCAGCGACAGGGTGAAGACCCGCGGGTCGTCCGTGAAGGCGTCCTGCACGCCGTCGCCATGATGGGCATCGATGTCGAGGTAGAAGATCCGCTCGAGGCCGTTGTCGAGCAGCGCGAGGATCGCCAGCGCCGGGTCGTTGAAATAGCAGAAGCCGCTGGCCCGGTCGCGGCGGCCGTGATGGGTGCCGCCGGCGGGGCTGTAGATCACCCCCGCGTCGCGCAGCAGCCTGCCGGCCAGGATCGCCGCGCCGCAGGCCGTCGCCGGCCGGCGGAACATCTCGGCGAAGACCGGGTTGCCGTTGCGCCCAAGATGGTAGCGCGCCGCCACGGCGTCGGGAACCTGCAGGCGCCGCTCCGCCTCCGCGACCGCCGCGACGTAGGCCGGGTCGTGAAAGCGGGCGAGTTCCGCCGGCGTCGCCCGCGGGCTGTCGATATAGGCCGAGTCCGGCAGCCAGCCGAGCGCCCGGGACAGGTCGGTCACGCTGGAGACCCGCGGGATGGCCAGCGGATGCAGCGGGCCGTAGCTCGAACGGCGATAGATTTCGCTGCCGATGAAGCGCGGGCCGGCCATCGGGTCCGGCCTTGCCTGGGCGGATCGTGTCACGCGTCTCCCCGGTTCCGGTGGTTTCGGTGCCTCGCCCTCGATTATAGACCGCGCGGCTAGAGACCGTCCGGCCCGAATGCCACGACAGCGCAGGCTTCCCGCATCGGTCGCAAGGGGCTGGGAATCGACTCTCAGGCGCCGGGACGGCTAAGATGCCGGCAAAGAACGGCCGGGGGGGCCGCGCGCCGCTGCCCGGCGGCCACCGGGGCGGACAAAAGATCCGGGGCCAACAAGAACAAGAGACCGAAACGAGAGACTGGGGAGGTCGCAGCATGAGACAAGAAAAACGAGTCGCCGCCGGCGTCGCGGCCAGAGTGGCCGGCATCGTGGTCGCCGTCGTCGTGGCGGTGACGGCGGGGCTCGCCCATTCGCCGGCCGCACGGGCCGCGGGCCTCAGCATCGAGCTCAACAAGGTCGAGGACAGCGCGGGCGCGTGTCTCGGGACCTTCGTCATCAGCAACGGCCTGGGCCACGGACTCGACCGTTTCAGCCTCGACCTCTACATCTTCGACAAGGACGGCGTGGTGGCCCGTCGGGTGGCCATCGACCTCGCCCCGCTGCGCAGCGACAAGACCACGGTGACGCGCTTCCCGCTGATCCAGGGCGCCTGCGACCAGGTCGGGCGCATTCTGGTCAACGACATTCCGGCCTGCCGCAGCTCCGACGACGGTGCGATGCTCGATTGCCTGTCGGGGCTGACCCTGACCAGCCGGGCCGGGATCGCGCTGACCAAATAGGCGGCGCTCGCGGGCGTTCTCTTCGCCGTTGCCAGAGTCCGTTTTCGATGTTCTCTATGCCGGCGCGCGATTGAGCCAGCATAGGGTCCGAACGACGTGGCGGTTCTTCTCGGCATCGATACCGGCGGCACCTATACCGACGCCGTGCTGTTCGACGAGATGCAAGGCGTCCTCGCCACCGGCAAGGCACTCACCACCAAGCACGACCTCAGCATCGGCGTGCGCGGCGCGGTCGCGCGGGTCTGCGCCGCGGCGCCCGAGGCCGCCGACGCGATCCGCATGGTCTCGCTCTCCACCACGCTGGCGACCAATTCCCTGGTCGAGGGCCAGGGCAACCCGGTCGGCCTGATCCTGATCGGCTTCGACCGGAAGTCGCTGGAGCGCGCCGACCTGGGCGCGGCGCTGGCCGGCGACCCGGTCGCCTTCATCGCCGGCGGCCACGGCCCGCTCGGCGAGCCGCAGGCGCCGCTCGACCTGGCCGCGGCGCGCGCCGCCATCGAGGAGCAGGGCGGCCGGGTGTCGGCCTTCGCGGTTGCCGCCTATTTCTCCGTCCGCAACCCGGCGCACGAAATCGCGGTGCGGGATCTGGCCCGTGAAATGACTGGATTGCCAGTCACTTGCGCGCATGAACTGTCGCCGAATCTCAATGCGCCGCGGCGCGCCCTGACGGCCCTGCTGAACGCCCGGCTGATCGCCCTGATTCAGCATCTGATCCTGGCCGTGCGCGGCTTCCTCGACGACCGCGGGCTGCGCGTGCCGCTCATGGTGGTCAAGGGCGACGGGTCGCTGGTGTCGGACGACACCGCCCTCGCCCGCCCGGTCGAGACCATCCTGTCCGGCCCGGCGGCCAGCGTGGTGGGCGCCCGCTACCTGACCGGCGGGAGCAACGTCTTCGTCTCCGACATCGGCGGCACGACCACCGACATCGCCCTGCTGCGCGACGGCCGCCCGGTGCTCGACCGGCGCGGCGCCACGGTCGGCGGCTGGCGCACCATGGTGGAGGCCGTCGCGGTCCACACCTTCGGCCTGGGCGGCGACAGCGAAGTGCGGCCCGAGGGCCCGGACAAGTTGCAGCTCGGGCCGCGCCGCGTCATTCCGCTGAGCCTGCTCGCCACCGAGCAGCCTGCGATCCTTGCGGTCCTGGAGGCCCAGGCCGAGCGGCCGGAGCCGCGTTCGACGGACGCGCGCTTCGCCTTGCGCCTGCGCGAACCGCCCGGCGGGCCGGTCGGGCTGACGCCCTCCGAGCGGCGGCTGTGGGAGCGCCTGGCTGACGGCGTGGCGCCGCTCGAGGCACTGATCAAGAGCTCGGCGATGGAGCCGCCGCTCGACCGCCTGGTGCGCCGCGGCCTGGTCGTGCTGTCCGGCTTCACTCCGAGCGACGCCGCCCACGTGCTCGGCCGGCAGCACACCTGGTCGGGCGAAGCGGCGCGCCTGGGGGCGCTGCTGACGGCGCGCGCCGCCGACCCGCTGGGCCGGCTGGGGCCGGCCGACCCCGCGGCCTTCAGCGCCCGGGTCCACGAAGAGACCGTGGTGCGCTCGGCCGTCACCGTGCTGACCACCGCCTTGGCCGAAGACGGCGGCCCCGCGGCGCAGGCGGACGACCGGCTCGGTCCCGCGCTGATCGAGCGGGCGCTGCGCCGGCCCGAAGCCGAGGGCAGCCTGCTCGGCGTCGAGGTGCGCCTGAAGCGGCCGCTGGTGGCGATCGGCGCGCCGGCCGCCACCTATTATCCCGAGGTCGCGCGCCGCCTGAACACCGCCCTCTCGGTGCCGCCGCACGCCGCGGTGTGCAACGCGGTCGGTGCCGTGGCGAGCGGCGTGCTGCAAAGCGTGACCGGGATCATCACGCTGCCCGAGGAGGGCCGCTACCGCGTCCATCTGCCCAGCGGGGTGCACGACTTCGCGACCCTGCAGGAAGCGGCCGCGCACGCCGAGGCGGAGGCCGGGCGCCTGGCCGAGGAGCGGGCCCGCGCCGCCGGCAGCGAGACGCCGCGGCTCTCGCTCGACCGCAAGGACAACATCGTGCGCGCCGCCGACGGGACCACGACCTTCATCGAGAGCCGCATCACGGCGACCGCGGCGGGGCGCCCGCGCCTCGCGGCCGAGTGAGCGCGGTGGCCGAGGCGCCGGCAATTCATCTGCACGCAGCCGGGCTGCGCTACGGCGGCGCGGCGATCTTCGATAACCTCGACCTGACCCTGCCGGGCGGGCGGACGACCTGCCTGCTCGGTCCCTCGGGAGTCGGCAAGACCAGCCTGCTGCGCCTGATCGCCGGCTTGGCGCACGGCGCCAGCGGCGAGGTTCGCGACAGCCGGGGACACGGGCTGCAGGGCCGGGTCGCCTATCTGGCGCAGCACGACCTTCTGCTGCCCTGGGCCTCGGCGCTGGACAACGTGCTGCTCGGCTATCGGCTGCGCGGCGCGGCGCGCGGCGCCGCCGTCGTGGACCGGGGACGCGCGCTGCTCGGGCGGGTCGGGCTGGCCGGACGCGAGGCCGACCGCCCGGCCAAGCTGTCCGGCGGCATGCGCCAGCGCGTCGCCCTGGCCCGCACGTTGATGGAGGACCGCCCGGTCGTATTGATGGACGAGCCGTTCTCGGCGCTCGACGCGATCACCCGCTTCCAGCTCCAGGACCTCGCGGCGGAGCTGCTGGCCGGCCGCACGGTCCTGCTGGTCACGCACGACCCGCTGGAGGCCCTGCGCCTCGGCCACCGGGTCCAGGTCCTGGCCGGCGTCCCGGCCCGGCTGGGCGCGGCCCTCGAGCCGGACGGCGCGCCGCCGCGCGACCCCGGCGAGCCCCGCCTCGTCGCGCAGCAGGGCGAGCTCCTCAAACGGCTGAGCGCGGCGGCAAGCGCGGGTGCGTCGCCGTGACCGTGCTGCGTCCCCTGGTGATTCTGCTCGGCCTGCTCGGGATCTGGGAAATCGTCGTGCGCGCCACCGCCGTCGCCCCCTACATCCTGCCGGGGCCGGGCCGGGTGCTGCGCGCCGTGTTCGACAACGCGGGCCTGCTGCTCGGCAACGCCGCCGTCACCGCGACCGAGATCGTGCTCGGCCTGCTCGCCGGCACCCTGCTCGGCTGCGGCTCGGCCCTGCTGATCGCGAGCTTTCGGCCGGCGCGGCGCTGGCTGCTGCCGGTGCTGGTGGTCAGCCAGGCAATCCCGGTTTTCGCCCTGGCGCCGATCCTGGTGCTGTGGCTCGGCTACGGGCTGGCCTCGAAGATCGCCATGGCGACGCTCATCATCTACTTTCCGGTCACCGCCGCCTTCTTCGACGGGCTGCGCCGGACCGAGCCGGGCTGGCTCGACCTTGCCCGCACCATGGACGGACGGCGCTGGGCCGTGCTGTGGCACATCCGCGTGCCGGCGGCGCTGCCGGCGCTGGCCTCGGGCCTGCGCGTGGCGACCGCGGTCGCGCCGATCGGCGCCATCGTCGGCGAATGGGTCGGCGCCGGCGCCGGGCTCGGGTTCCTCATGCTGCAGGCCAACGCGCGGATGAAGGTCGACGTCATGTTCGCCGCACTCTTCGTGCTTGCGCTCTTTGCCGTCGGTCTCTACAGCCTGGTCGACCGCGGCCTGCGCCGAGCCATCCCGTGGCAGGTCGAGGACCACGGCGAGATGTCGCCATGACGCGCCCGCCGCCGGACACCGCCGCGCAGTTCTCGCGCCAGGCCGAGGCCTATGCCGCGAGCCCGTCGCACGCGCGGGGCGCCGATCTCGACATCGTCGCCGAGTTCGCCGCGCCGGGCCCCGAAGACCGCTGCCTCGACCTCGCCTGCGGCCCCGGACACACCGCCTTCCGGCTGGCCGAGCGCGCGGGCCGGGTGATCGCCGCCGACATCGCGCCCGGCATGCTGAGCACGGCCCGCCGCCTGGCCGCCGAGCGCGACTTCGACAATGTCGCGGTCCTCGCCGCCGACGTCGCCGCGCTGCCCTTCGCCGACGCGAGCTTCGACCTGGTGACCTGCCGCATCGCCGCGCACCACTTCCGCGACGTGCCACGGTTCCTGCGCGAGACCGCGCGCGTCCTGAGGCCGAGCGGCCGGTTCGTCCTGGAGGACAGCCTGGCGCCCGACGACGCGGAGATCGCCGCCTTCCTGCACGCGCTGGAGCTCCGGCGCGACCCGACGCACGTGCGTTCGCTAACGCGCGGCGAATGGCTGAGCGGCCTCGGTGCGGCCGGCCTGACGGTGACGCAGGAGACCGTCTATCGCAAACGCCACGACTTCGATCTCTGGCTGCGCCGCACCGGCCTCGAGGAGGCGGAGGTCGCCGCGATCGCCGCGGAGGCCGGCAGGGCGCCGCAGGCCGTGCGCGACGCGCTGTTCGCCTTGGCGGGGCCGCGTGTCGTCGAGCTGCGCGACCGCAAGCTCATCCTGCGGGCGGTGCCCGCCTAGCCGGGCCCCTCCGGCCGCGTCGCACATCGCGGGCGGGGACCGCCCGATACGCCGGTTTCGGCCGTTTCCGGCCCGGGGTTGCGTGCCGGGATCGCCCGGCTATGATCTTCCATCAAAGGTCGCGTGGACAACGCGCCGCCAAAAAATAAGCACGCGAACGACAACACGGGAGGACATCAGGGATGTCACGCTTAGTAAAACTCGCTGCCACGGCCGTGGTCACCGCGGCCGCGTTCCTGCCCGCGTCGCCCAACGGCGCGCTGGCCGCGGACGGCACCATCATCCTCGGCGCCGCGGTTTCGGAGACCGGCAAGTATTCGACCAACGGCAAGCACACGACCAACGGCTACAACCTCGCCGTCGAACGGGTCAATTCGAAGGGCGGGGTCAAGATCGGAGACAAGTCGTACGACCTGAAGATCATCTACTACGACGACGAGTCGACGCCGGCGCGCGGCGCACAGCTCGCCGAGCGCCTGATCAACCAGGACGGCGTCAAGTTCCTGCTTGGCCCCTACTCCTCGGGGTTGACCAAGGCGATTGCGCCGGTGACCGAGAAATACGGAATTCCGATGGTCGAGGGCAACGGCGCGTCCCGCTCGCTGTTCGCGCAGGGCTACAAGTATATCTTCGCGGTGCTTTCCACTTCGGAGAAGTACCTGAGCAGCGCCATCACGCTGGCCGCGGAGCAGGCCAAGAAAGACGGTCGCGAGCCACAATCTCTCAAGGTCGCGGGGGCTTTCGAGAACGATCCATTCAGCCAGGACGTGCGCGCCGGCGTGATCGACGACGCCGCATCGTACGGCATGCAGGTCGTGATCGACGACAAGCTGCCGAAGGAACTGAATGACATGTCGGCGACGCTGACCAAGGTGCGCGCCCTGCGCCCGGACATCCTGGTGGTCTCGGGGCATTCCAAGGGAGCCGCCACCGCGGTGCGCCAGATCGCCGAGCAGAAGATCGACGTTCCGATGCTGGCGATGACGCATTGCGACTCGGCGGACATCATCGGCAAGTTCGGGGCGGACGCCGAATACACGCTCTGCGCCTCGCAGTGGGCGCCGACGCTGAGCTATCGCGACGATTGGTTCGGCTCGGCCGCGGACTACGCGCGCGACTTCGAGGCCAAGTTCGGCTACAGCCCGCCCTATCAGGCGGCCGAGTCCTCGGCCTCCGTGCTGACCTTCGTCGACGCGTTCCAGCGCGCCGGGAGCCTCGATCCGAACAAGGTGCGCGACGCCCTCGCCGCCACCAAGATGCAGACCTTCTACGGCAACATCGATTTCGACGAGACCGGCAAGAACATCGCCAAGCCGATGGTCCTGTTCCAGGTGCAGAACGGCCAATATGTCGTGGTCGCGCCGACCAAGTGGGCCGACGGCAAATTGATCTATCCGCGCCCGAAGTGGTCCGACCGCTGAGCGGTCCGGGTCGTTGTCTTTTGTCATGCCGCTTGTAATGCCGCCGCCCGCAACTTTCCGCGGGCGGCGGTTGCAGTAGCGGGCGGCCGGTTCGCCGCCAGGGTTCGCCGCCAGGGATCGCCGCCAGGGATCGCCGATGTCCGATCTCGATCTTCTGTTCCAGATGCCGGTGCTGAATGTCCAGCTCTTCCTGGACGGCATCCTGGTCGGCGCGATCTTCGTGCTCTCGGCCTACGGCATGGCCCTGGTCTGGGGCGTGATGAACGTCATCAACATCTCGCAGGGCGAATACGTGATGATCGGCGGCTACGTCGCGGTGGTCTTCGCCAAGATCGGAATCCATCCGTTTTTCGCCGTGCCGGCGGCGGCCGTGTTTCTCTTCGCCCTGGGCTGGCTGCTCTATCGGCTGGTGATCTTCCGGGTCGTCGACCGCGACCTCTTCGTGTCGCTGCTCGCCACCTTCGGCTTGTCCATCCTGATCCAGCAACTGCTCAACCAGATCTTCACCGCCGACGTGCAGACCGCCAATTCCGGTCTCGACACCATGATGTTCTTCAACGGCATGGTCTCGGTCGCCCAGATCAAGCTGGTTTCCTTCGTGCTTGCCGCCGTGATCGGCGGCCTGCTGGTCCTGTTCCTGCGGCGCTCGCGGCTCGGCCAGGCGATTCGCGCTACGGCACAGAACGCCCGGGCGGCCCGCATCCTCGGCATCGACACCGACCGCGTCTATGCCGCGACCTACGCGCTCAACGCGGCGCTGTGCGGCGCCGCCGGCGCGCTGGTCGCCATGACCTGGGTGATCCAGCCGTTCCAGGGCCTCGCCTACACGGTGCGCTCCTTCATGATCGTCGTCGTCGCCGGCGTGGGCAACATCGGCGGCGTCATCGTCGCCGGTCTCGGGCTGGGCGCGGCCGAGAACTTCGCCGGGTTCCTGCTCGGCGCCGAGTTCCAGGTCGCCTTCGTGTTCAGCCTGCTGGTCGTCGTGCTGCTGTGGCGCAGCTACCGCCTCGGCCGCAAGCGGCGCTACCTGCGATGAGGCGCCCAGCGTGAAGCCGAACCGGACCGAGCTGGTCGCCTTCCTGGCGATCGCCGTCGCCGGCATCGCCGCGCCGCTCGTCCTGCCGGGCTATTCGACGCAGTTCGCCTTTCTCTGGATCATGGTCGTCTTCGCGCTCACCTGGGACGTCCTGGGCGGGCAGATGGGCTACAACTCCTTCGGCAACGTCGTCTTCTTCGGCCTCGGCATGTACGTCTGCGCCGTGGTGCAGGTCGCCCCCTTCACCGATCTGGCGGAGTACACCTCGGCCAGCGGCACCCAGGACATCGGCCTGACCCACGGCCAGTATTTTCTCGGGCTCGCGGCCGGATGCCTGGTCGGGGCCGTGGTCGCCGTTATCGTCGCCGCCGTGCTCGGCTCCGGCATCCTCGCGCTGCGCGGCCACTATTTCGCCATCTGCACCCTCGGTCTCGGAATCGCGGCCGGCGAGATCGCCGCCGGCATCGACCTGATCGGCGCCGGGTCCGGCATGGTCACGCCGCTCTATCCCGGCGAGATCGGCTCGCGCGAGCGCTTCTTCTATTTCCTCTGCTTCGCCTTGGCGGTGGTCGTGTTCCTGACGCTGCGGAGCGTCTATGCCGGACGCTTCGGCCTCGCGATCAACGCGATCCGCGACGACGAGGACAAGGCCGAGGCCATGGGCATCCGCACCACCCGCTACAAGACGGTGGCCTGGTGCATCTCCGCCTTCTTCCTGGGGATCGCCGGCGGCCTGGTCGGCAACATCGTCGGCTTCATCGACCCGACCGAGGTCGCCTTCGCCGGTGCGACCTACGGTGTCTGGATGGTGCTGATGGCGATCCTCGGCGGCAAGGGCACGCTGTGGGGGCCGGTGCTGGGCGCCGCCGTCTTCCACGCCACGCAGGAGCTGTTCTGGACCTACCTGTTCGGGTGGCAGCGGGTCGCCCTCGGCCTGCTGATCGTGCTCATCGTGGTGTTCTTCCCGCAGGGCATCCTCGGCTGGCTGCGCGAACACTATCCGGAGCGTTTCGGCCACCGGATCGCGCCGGCCGAGAGCCCGTCCGGCGAGGAGGCCCAGCGGCCATGACGGAGGCGATGCTCGCGGTCGACAACGTCTCGAAGCGCTTCGGCGGCGTCATCGCCAACGCGGACGTCTCCTTGCAGGTATCGCCCGGCGAGATCGTCGGCCTGATCGGGCCCAACGGCTCCGGCAAGACCACGCTGTTCAATTCCATCGTCGGATTCCATCCCGTCGACTCCGGATCGATCCTGTTCCAGGGCCGCGAGATCACCGCGCTCCGCGTGCCGCAGATCGCCCGCCTCGGCCTGCTGCGCACCTTTCAGCAGACGCGCATCTACGCGAAGATGACCTGCATGGAGAACATGCGCATCTCGACGGCGAACCGCGAGGGAAGCCTGCGCGCGATGTTCCGCCGCTTTCCGCCCGCCGTCGACCAGCACGCGGAGGAGCTGCTCGAGTTCGTCGGCCTCTACTCCAAGCGGTTCCTGCGGGCCGGCGATCTTTCCTTCGGCCAGCAGAAGCTGCTGGAATTCGCCATGGCGCTGATGAACGGGCCGCGCATGCTGCTGCTCGACGAGCCGACCGCGGGAATCAACCCGACCCTGATCAACGGACTGATCGATCGCCTGCGCCGCGCCAACGCGGATCTCGGCATCACGCTGCTGGTGATCGAGCACAACATGCGCGTCGTCATGAACCTGGCGGAGCGGATCTATTGCCTCGCGCACGGCGAGCTTCTCGCCGAAGGCAGGCCCGAGGAGGTGCAGAACGACCCGCGCGTCGTCGAAGCCTATCTGGGAGTCCATTGATGGCGGGCGCAACCGACGGACCGGCGAACGGCAAGGACGGCAAGGACCGCCCGGACGGGCTCACCCGCGGCTACGGACGGGGCGGGGTCGATACCGTCATTTCGGTCGACGACGTGGCGCGCCAGGCCGAGGAGCTGACCGAAACCGGCCCGGACCGCGCGGCCCTCGAGGCCCTGGTCGACGGCCGGCCCATGGTGGCGATCGAGGGCCTGCGCGCCGGCTACGGCAAGATGGAGATTCTGCACGATCTGGACCTTTTCGTCGGCTCCGGCCAATCGCTCTGCCTGATCGGGCCGAACGGCGCCGGCAAGTCGACGGTGCTGCACTCGGTGTTCGGCTTCACGAACATCTATGCCGGGCAGATTCGCGTCGACGGCGACGAGATCACCCGCCTCACCCCGAAGGACAAGCTGCGCCGCGCCGGCGTCGCCTACATCCTGCAGGACAACTCCGTGTTTCCCGACATGACCGTGGAGGAGAACCTGTGGATGGGCGGTTACCTCAAGGCGCGCCCGGCCGAAGCCAGGGACGCGGCCGAGCGCGTGTTCGCCAAGTACCCGCGCCTCGGCGAGCGCCGCGGGCAGAAGGCCGGCACGCTGTCCGGCGGCGAGCGCCGCCTGCTGGAAATATCCCGCGCCCTGGTGATGGAGCCCAAGGTGCTGTTGGTCGACGAGCCCTCGATCGGCCTGGAGCCCCGCTTCATCGACATGGTCTTCGAGATCCTCGAGGATCTGCAGCAGGCCGAGGGCAAGACCATCATCATGGTCGAGCAAAATGCGAAGAAAGGCCTAGAATTCGCTGATATCGGCTACGTTCTGGTCTCCGGGCAGCTCGCCATGGCGGGGCCGGGCAGCGAGCTGCTGGAAGACCCCAGCGTCGGCCGGCTGTTCCTCGGCGGCTGACGCCGTTCGGATCGCGGCGGCGGGCGGTTAGAGTCGCTGAATCGAAAAGAGCCCCAGCCTCCAGGCACCATGACCCGCCGTCGCGTTCTCGTCGCCCTCAGCGCCATCGCCGTCGTCGTCCTTCTGGTCGGCGGCGGCGCGGTCGCCTTTCGCCTGCCGTTGGCCGAGGCCGTGCTGCGCCGCAGCCTGGCCGCCGAGGGGATCGAGCGCGCATCGTTCACCATCGCCGAGCTGGGGCTGCACGGCGCCCGCCTCACCGGTATCGCGCTGGGCCGCGAGGACGAAGCGGAGGTCGCCGGCCTGCGGCTGACGTACACGCCGGAATCGCTGCTGGCGGTCCGCCTGAAGGACGCGCGCATCGCGGCGGCGACACCGGCCGGCGCGCTCACGGCCACTTTGTCGGGCGAGGTCGCCCCGCTGGGCGACGGCCGGCTGCGCGCCGCCCTCGACGTCGCGCTCGCCGCCGCGCTCGGCGCCCGCGTCACCGGCAAGCTGACCGCGGAGGGCGACCCGGGCGGGGACCTTTCCGGCGCGCTGTCGGTCAGCGACGGCGCCCTCACGCTGGCGGCGACGGAGGCCGCGGGCGCGCAGGGCGAGATCCGCTTCCGACTGCAGGCGCTGCGTCCCGTCTCGCTGGCCGGGCACTTGGCCCTCGGGCAACTGATGCTCGAGGGGACCGACGTTCCGGGCGCCGCGCTTGAGGTCTCGGCCACGCCCGAGCGGGCGGAGATCACGGCGCGCGCCAGTTCGGGGAACGGTGACCTCGACGCCGAGCTGAATGCCGAAATCGCCGACCTCACCGCCGCGCCGCGGCTGCAGGCCAGCGCTCGGGCCAGCGCGAACCTCGCGGCGGCGCTCTTCGCCCCGCTGTGGTCGAAGGCAGGCGCACCGCGGCCCGAGGGCGGCCGGGCCGCGCTCAAGCTGCGGCTCCGGGCCGCGCTGCCGGCCGAGCGGCCCTGGCAGCCGTCGCGCGCCGAACTGGATGCCGACCTCGATCTCGCCAAGATCGCGGCGGCCGGCGCCACGGTTTCCTCGGCACAGCTGCACCTGCCGCTGACCGTGACGGTGCAGGCTGCGCAGGCCGCCCTCCATCTGCGCGGCAACGGCAGCTTCGAGATCGCCGGCGCCGGACTGCAGCTCGGGACCTCGCGGCTACGCGCCGCCGGGCCGCTCGCCGGCGACATCGCCGCGCTGGATGCGCTGTTCCCGCGCGCCCCCGGGACCGCCGCGCCGAAAGTCGTCGTCGCCCTGCGGCCCAAGCCGCTGACCCTGGAGGTCGCGCGCGCGGGCGCGACGGCGCAGCGACTGGAAATCGCGGCGGATCGCATAGGCGCCGCCTACGAAGCGGACCAGGCCGGCACGCCGGCGCTGCGCCTGTCGGTCGCGGGCGGCAAGGTCACGGCTCCGGACCCTGCGGTTGCCATCGAGGGGCTGGCGCTCGACGCCGAGCTGGCGCCGAACCTGGCGCTGCGCCGCGCGGGCTTCTCGGTCGATGCCCTGCGCCACCTGGCGGAGCCGCCCGTCGTCGCGCCCTGGTCCCTGAGCGGCACCCTGACGGCGAAGGGGGACCGTCTTGCCCTGCAGGCGACCGCCATGGGGCCGAAAGGCCAGGGGCGCATCACCGCGACGGGCGCGTTGCGGCCGGCCGAGGGCAGCGGGACGATCGCCCTCAGCCTCGCGCCGCTGACCTTCGCGGCGGCGGGCCCGACCCCGGCGACCTTCGTCCCCGCCCTGGCCGACGTCCGGGATGCGCGCGGCACGATCTCCGCCACGGCCGAGCTTGCCTGGGGCGCGGAAAAGCCGAGCGCGCGGGCCCGGCTGACGCTCGATCATCTCGCTTTCGCTGCCCCCGGCGCGCGGGTCTCCGGCCTTACCCTGGACCTCGACTTCGACAGCCTCTATCCGCCGGCGACGCCGCCTGATCAGACGCTCCAAATTGCCCGCCTCGACCCCGGCGTCCCGCTGAGCGACCTCGACCTGCACTTCCGCATCCTGCCCGGGACGCCGCCCAAGCTGGCCATCGGCTCCGGGAAGGTCGCGGTGATCGGCGGCGAGCTATCCCTGGCGGACGTGACCCTCGACCCCGCGGCGACGCGCGTCGCCGTTCCCGTCACCGCGCGGCACCTGGACCTGGCGGCGCTCTTCAAGCAGCTCGACGTCGAAGGGCTGGCCGGCGAGGGGCACCTGTCCGGGCGCATTCCGCTGGTGTTCTCCGGCGCGGCGCTGGCCGTCGAGGGCGGCCATCTGGCGGCGGACGGGCCGGGGACGCTGCGCATCCATTCGGACGCGGCCCGGCGCCTGCTGGGCGGCGGCGGCGAGTCGACCGACCTGGTGCTGAACGCCCTGGAAGACTTCCGCTACAGCGAGCTGACCCTGGACATCAACAAGGCGTTTGCCGCCGACCCGCGCCTGACGCTGTCCATCCTGGGGCACAATCCGGCCGTCTACGAGGGCTATCCCATCCGCCTGAACGTCAACGTGGAGGGCCGCACGGGACGCCTGCTGGACGCGCTGAGCCAGGCCTATCGCCTGTCGAACAGCCTGCTGCGCCGGCTCTGGCGGCCGCGATGAGGCCGCTCCCGAACCGCCGCGGGGAGGAAACGTCCTTGTCAGCCGTATATCCTTTTCAGCAACATGTCGGTCCAGTCCGTGCCGAGGGCGACAATAGGGGCGGCCGACCCGCCGGGAGCGAACGATGCGCCGAATCGCGCCAATACAAATCGCGCCAGTAACAGACGAGCGAACCGCGGGCCTGTGGGCGGCGTTGGCCATAGGCCTGGCCGTCGCGGCCTGCCAGCCGACGGTCAGGGTCGAGCCGCCCAAGGAGCCGATCACGATCAACCTGAACATCAAGCTGGATGCCGACGTGCGTGTCCGCCTCGAGGAAGAGGCGAAGCAGGACATCGCCGCCAAACCGGAGATCTTCTGATGCCAAGCACCCCTGCCCCAATCGGGCGCCTCTCCGCCCTTCTCGCCGCCCTTGCGATCTGCGCCGCCGTCCTCATGGCCTTCGCGCCGCCCGCCTCGGCCGCCTCGCTGGACCAGCTGCGCGCCTCCGGCGCCGTCGGCGAGCGCTACGACGGGCTCGCCGTCGCGCGCGATGCCGCGGTCGAATCGCAGGTAAAGGCGATCAACGCCAAGCGCCGGCAGATCTATCAGGAAAAGGCCACGGCCGAGGGCGTCTCGCCCGAGCAGGTGGGCCGCGTCTATGCCAAGGAGATCGTCGCCAAGGCGCCGAAAGGCACCTGGTTCCTGCGCGAAGACGGCTCCTGGGTGCAGAAGTAACGGCCGGCTAGACCCCCGGCGTCGAGCTGGCCGCGCCGCGCCCCTTGATCCACTGCGAGAAGAACACGACGAAGAAGGACGCCACCAGGATGCAGGCGCCGAGCGCGAGCACGCCCGGCAGCTTGGCGGGGAAGCGCAGCTGGCCGTAGATGAAGATCGGCAGCGTCGGTTCCGTCCCGGCCAGGAAGAAGGCCATGATGAATTCGTCGAAGGAAATCGTGAAGCACAGCAGGAAGCTGGCCAGGACCCCGGGGAACACCATCGGGAAGGTCACCCGCCAAAAGGTCCACCAGGCGTTCTCCCCAAGGTCGACGGAGGCTTCCTCCATCGCCTTGTCGAATCCCTCGAAGCGCGAGATCAAGGTGACGATCGCGAAGGGCACGCAGATCAGCGTGTGGCCGAGGGTGACGGTGTAAAGCGAGAGCTCGATGCCGATGCGGTTCACCAGGATGAGCAGGGCGACGCCCAGGATGATGCCCGGTATGACCAGCGGCAGCATGATCACGAAGAGCACGGGCTTCTGGCCGGGCAACCGGTAGCGCGTCACGGCCTTGGCGCCGAAGATGCCGAGCGTCGTCGCGAAGGTGGAGCTCGCAAGTCCCACCTTGATGCTGTTCAGCAGGGCCGCGAACATCGGCTGGTTGTGCAGCATCCCCTCGTACCATTTCGTCGTGAAGCCCTTCAGCGGGAAGGAAATGTACAGGGAATCGTTGAACGAAAAGAGCGGCAGGAAGAGAACCGGCACGTAGAGGAACGCCAGGTAGATCAGCGCGTAGATAAACAGGGCGCGGCTGGGCCGCTCTATGTAGGTCACGTCCTTCATACGATGCGCCCCATGACCTTGCGCGTCAGCCAGACATAAAGAATCGAAATCACCGCGACGACGCCCATCGAGCCGACGGCCAGCGCGGCGCCCATCGGCCAGTTGTTGACCCTGCCGAACTGAACCTGGACGATGTTCGCGATCATCATTCCATCGGGTCCGCCGACCAGCGCCGGCGTCACGTAATCGCCGACGGTCGGAATGAAGATCATCAGCATGGCCGCGATCACGCCGGGCAGCGACAGCGGGAAGGTCACGCGCAGAAAACGCATGGCCGGGCTGTCGCCGAGGTCGGTGGCCGCCTCGACCAGGGAGCGGTCGATCTTCTCCAGCGAAACGTAGATCGGCAGGATCGCGAAGGCCGCCCAGGCGTGGGTCAGCGTGATCACGACCGCCTCTGGGCTGTAGAGCAGGAATTCGAGCGGCTTGTCGATGAGCCCCAGGGTCTTCAGGCCCGAGTTGATGACGCCGTCGTAGCCGAGAATGATCTTCCAGGCGAAGACCCGCAGCAGATAACTGGTCCAGAACGGCAGGGTCATCAGGATGATCCAGATGAGCTTCCGCCGGTGCACGTGGAAGGCCACGTAGTAGGCCATCGGGTAGGAGAGCAGAACTGTGGCGATCGTGCAGGCCCCGGAGATCAGGAGCGAGCGCCACATCAGCGCCGCGTACAACGGCTGCTGCGCGATCTTGCCGTAATTGTTGAGGGTGAACGCGGTGTTGAATTCGAAGGCGTGCTGCGTCCAGAAGCTGACCGCCATCATGATGGCGAAGGGCACGCACATGCTGAAGGCCATCACCAGAAGCGTCGGCAGCAGCAGCGTGTAGCCGCGCAGCGCCTCGTAACGCAGGTACATGACACGCAGCCATGTCCCCAGCCCCATCTCCTTGCGGGGCGTCATGCCGCCGACTGCGGCCCGATCAGCCAAACCAGCGCCTCCCGATTTTGTTCCTGGGCATCATACCGTCATACCATCCGCATCCGGCCGCGGCGGCGGCGCGCCGACGCGCGACCTTAGCCCGACCCGCCACCGTGCTGCCAGCCCGTAATCCGCGGCCCGGACCGCACCCTGGCGCCTCGTTTCGCCCCGCGAGCCGCCACACCCCGGGCGCGGCCCGCGCAGAGCCCCCGAATCGGCCGCCGGTCTCGCCCTTTTTCGCCTCGACCGGAGTTTCAAGAATACCCTTATTTGCCGATATTGACCGCCAGATCAAGCGCATAATGCAAGAATCTGATTGAACGATCAATCAATTGCCTGGACATCGGCCGGCCCGGGCCGTATCGTTGCAAAAAGCCGCCGAGGCTTTGCCGCCTTGTCATAAGGAGGGTGCCGGACGATTATGATATCGGCAAAGCGAGGCACAGCCTGCCGCACGTTCGGCGGCCGCCTGACGGGTCGCGGAACCGGTGACCGGCGCAGCGGTATATTCACGCGACGCGACAATAGAAACCAGGGAGACAGCGCCACATGGTGTACAAATCAGACATATCTGTGAACGAGCTAACCGACAAGCTGCAGGAAGGCAAGCTGTCGCGCCGTAAGTTCAACACGATGCTGGCGGCCGCCGGCATCAGCATGGTCGCGGTGCCGATGATGCCGAGACGGGCATCGGCGGCGGCCGAGGACCAGGCGACCTACTTCACGTGGGGCGGCTACGATATCCCGGATCTGTTCGCCCCCTACATCAAGAAATACGGCGAGCCGCCGAACTTCGCCACCTTCGGCGGATCGGAAGAGGGACTGACCAAGATGCGGGCCGGCTACGTGGTCGACGTCTCGCATCCCTGCAACCAGGGCATCCCGCGCTGGGTCGCCTCCGGGCTGTTCCAGCCGATCGACACCGGCAGGCTGTCGAATTGGCCGAATCTGATCCCCTCGCTGACCAACCTCGAGGGCGCCGTCACCGACGACGGCAAGGTCTATTTCGTGCCTTGCGAATGGGGCCAGACCTCGGTCACCTACCGCACCGACCTGGTCGATTTGCAGGGCCAGCCGGAGTCCTGGGGCATCCTCTGGGACGAGCGCTACAAGGGTAAGATCGGCGAGCTCGCCTCCGGGGCCGACACCTGGTGGTGCGCGGCCATCTATGCGGGGGTCGCCTTCAAGGACATCGCCAAGGAGGAGGCGTTCCAAAAGATCGCCGCGGCGCTGCGCAAGCAGCGTCCGTTGATCCGCGTCTACACCGACGACACGACCAGTCTGCAGCAGGCGCTCGCCTCCGGCGAGCTGGTCGCGGCCATGACCTGGAACGATTCGGCGGTCGCCCTCAAGGCCGACGGGCTTCCGGTGAAATTCGCCAACCCGAAGGAAGGCGCCCTCACCTGGGTCTGCGGTCCGATGATGCACAAGGACGCGCCGCATCCGGACAAGGCGTACGACGTCATCGACTCGCTGATCAGCGTCGAATCCGGCATCTACTTCATCGACGAGTTCGGCTACGGCCATTCGAACCAGAAGGCCTTCGACAAGGTCTCGGCCAAGCGGCTCGCCGAGTTGGGCCTGACCCGCAATCCGAGCGACATGCTCGATAGCGGCAAATTCCAGGTTCCGCAGACCCAGGAGTGGGAGACGCGGATGAATCAGGAGTTCGAGCAGATCAAGGCCGGCTTCTGAGGCATGCTCGGGGCCGCGGCGTCACACGGCGACGCGGTGCCTTCGCAAGACAGAATCGACGGCAGCGGCGCGGCCCTTGCGGCCGCGCCGCTGTTTTTTTGTTTTCGGACCGGGTGTTGGCTGAAATCCCATATACCTCCGTCGAAGCCGGCGGCGGGCTCATTTCCGGCATTCCATAGGAGGCCGCCAGACGGCTATGATAATCTCCAAGTCAGGCAGGGCCCATCGTATGTCCGGCGGCCGCGGTGAGCGGAGATTTCGAATCGGGCCTGCCGTGAGCCGGACCGTGAAACCAGCGACCGGGCCATCACGCGATCGCCCAAGAAAATAACGACGAACCAGGGAGGAGGGCCATTACCGTGTACAAATCAGACATTTCCATCAACGAGCTGACCGACAAGCTGCAGGACGGCAAGCTGTCGCGCCGTAAGTTCAACACGATGCTGGCGGCCGCCGGCATCAGCATGGTCGCGGTGCCGATGATGCCGAGACGGGCATCGGCGGCGGCCGAGGACCAGGCGACCTACTTCACCTGGGGCGGCTACGACGTCCCGGAAATGTTCGCCCCCTATATCGCGAAGTACGGCGAGCCACCGAACTTCGCCACCTTCGGCGGATCGGAAGAGGCGCTCACCAAGATGCGGGCCGGCTACGTCGTCGACGTCTCGCATCCCTGCAACCAGGGCATCCCGCGCTGGGTCGCCTCGGGGCTGTTCCAGCCGATCGACACCAGCAGGCTGTCGAACTGGCCCGACATGATCCCCGAGCTGACCAATCTCGAGGGCGCCGTCACCGACGACGGCAAGGTGTACTTCACACCCTGCGACTGGGGTCAGACCTCGGTCACCTACCGCACAGATCTCGTCGACCTGCAAGGACAGCCGGAATCCTGGGGCATCCTCTGGGACGAGCGCTACAAGGGCCGGCTCGGCGAATTGGCCTCGGGCGCCGACACCTGGTGGTGCGCGGCCATCTATGCGGGGGTCGCCTTCAAGGACATCGCCACGGAGGAGGCGTTCCAGAAGATCGCCGCGGCGCTGCGCAAGCAGCGGCCGTTGATCCGCGTCTACACCGACGAGACGACCAGCCTGGAGCAGGCGCTCGCCTCCGGCGAACTGGTCGCGGCCATGACCTGGAACAGCTCGCCGGTGGCTCTCAAGGCCGACGGCGTGCCGGTGACCTTCGCCAATCCGAAGGAAGGCGCCCTCACCTGGGTCTGCGGCGCGATGATGCACAAGGACGCGCCGCATCCGGACAAGGCGCACGACGTCATCGACTCGTTGCTCAGCGTCGAGACCGGCAAGTTCCTGATCGACGATTACGGCTACGGGCATTCGAACCTTAAGGCCTTCAACGCAATCCCGGACGCGCGGCTGGCCGAGCTGGGCCTGACCCGCAATCCGAGCGAGCTGCTGAATGCCGGCAAGTTCCAGACTCCGCAGACCCAGGAGTGGGAAACGCGGATGAATCAGGAGTTCGAGCAGATCAAGGCGGGCTTCTAAGACGCGCCAGCGCTCGGGTTGAAGCGTCGTTCGGCGCCTCGACGATACCTGATCGGTTGCGGCGGTGCGGCCCTTGCAGCCGCACCGTCTTTTTTTGTTCGTGACGGTTCGCTTGGTCGAGGCTCTAGCTGCCCGTCGCGGTGCGGCCGAGCGTCTCCTCGGCCTCGCTCGCCGCGCCCTCGGCACCTTCGGGGACCGCGCCCTCGGCGCCTTCCGACGCCGTCCCCTCGGCGCCTTCCGACGCCGGCAGGCCGGCGGCGTCGGCCTCTTCGACCAGCCGGCTCACCCGGCGCATGATCTCGTCGAGGGTGCAGGGCTGCGCCGCGTCCGGCCCGGGGTCCGCGCCGGTCGCCGTCTTCTCGGTCGCCGTCTCGTCGACAACGGTCTCGTCGGCGACGGACGGCTCGGCAACCGTCTCGTCGGCAATGGTCTCGCCGGTCGCCGTCTCCGCAACGTCGGTCTCGTCGGCGACGGACGGCTCGGCGGCGGATCCCTGCGCGAATATCGGGTCCCCGTCGGCGTCGGCGGCCTCGCCGGCCTCGTCGGCGTCAGCGGTCATGTCGGTCTCGTCGGTCTCGACGGCCGCGGTTACGTCCTGCTCCGCGACGGCTGCGCCGATTTCCGCAGCGGTGTCGCCCGGCGCCGCGACGTTGGGCTCGTCATCCATCACGAGCACGGTCTCGGCATCCTCGGCATCCTCGACGTCCTCGACGTCCTCGACGTCCTCGACGTCCTCGGGACCCATGAAGAGCGGCGCCGCGGGGGCCGCCTCTTCGACCGCGGTGCCCGTGTCGTCGTCGACCGCCCCGCTCGTGACGGCGTCTACTCCGGCCTCCTGGACCGGCGCCCCGTCCGTCGGCGCGATCTCGTCAAAGCCGTCATCGGTGGGGTCGGCGTCCGGCCCCTCGACCGTGTCGTCGGCACCGCCCATCTCGCCGGTGGCGTCCATTTCGTCCGTGGCGCCCAGCTCGTCCGCGGCGCCCGTGTCGAATGCCTCGTCCCACTCGAGCCCGACCGCCTCGACCGGCGCGGACTCCGTCTCGTCCTCGGACAGGTTCGGTTCGGCGGCCTCGGCGCCGTCCTCGGCCTGCGCCGCCTCGGCACTTTCTTCGACCGGCCCCGACGGGGACTCGCGCGATTCGGCCTCCTGCGGCGACCCCTGCAACAGGGCGCTGACCGTGCAGTCCAGCTCGCGCATGGTCTCGGCCAGGCTGTCGTGCCGGCCGCCCTCGATCGCCGTGAGCAGGGAAAGCAGCATGCCGCGAAGCTGCTCGTTTTCTTCGGCGGTGCGGTTCAGCCGGCCCGACAGCCCGGCAAGCTCCTTGCCCTGCCGTCCGATCTCCTCGGCCTGCTGCTCGATCTCCGACTGCTGTTCGCGAAAGCGTCCTTCGATCGCGTTCATCAAGGCGATCAGGCGCTCGCTGTAGTTCGCGTCCTGCTCGTCGAGCACGCCGAAGCGCTGCTCCGCCTGCAACACCCGTTCGCGCAATTCCTCGATTCCGGTCATGTCCCAACCCTTCGATGACGCTGTTTCCAGGGGGATTGGGCCAGAGAAATCTTCAATTTTTGTTAACTCTGCCGCAAATAGGCGGCACCAGGCGATTCAGGCGCCGGGCAGGTGGCGGCGCAGGAACTCGATCACGCGCCCCGGCACCTCCGGAAAATCGTAGAGGTCGTTGTGCGCCCCGTCCTCGACGACCAGGATTTCCTTGGGCTGGGCCGCGGATTCGAAGATGCGGCGGCCGTAACGAACCGGCACGGTGCGGTCGCGCGCCCCGTGCACGATCAGGAGCGGCGCCGTCACGCGGTCGATCGTCTCGATCGAACGCCACTTGTCGAGGACCAGCCACCAGGCCGGCAGATACCAGTAGTGGACCTGGGCCAGCTCCGCGATCGAGGTGTAGGGCGATTCCAGCACGACCGCGGCGACCGGGCGCTCGGCCGCCATCTTGACCGCGATCCCGGTGCCCAGGGATTCGCCGTAGAGGACGGTGCGGTCGGCCGCGATCCCCTGCCCCGCCAGCCAATCGAGCACGAGGCGCGCGTCCGCCGTCAGGTCGTCCTCGGTCGGGCTGCCCGGGTTGCCGCCGTAGCCGCGGTAGCCGCACAGCAGAATGCCGAACCCGGCGTCGAACAAGGCCGCGAGCTTCGGCACCCGGTCGCCGATGTGCCCGGCATTGCCGTGAAACACCACCAGGACCGGCTGGGAGGGGTCGCTCGGCGGACGGTACCAGTGCGTCAGGTCGAGGCCGTCGGCGGTGCGGGTCACGACCTCGACCATGTCGGACACGCCCGCGCCCGTCAGGCTCGGCTGGTGCCGGCCGGCCGGATAGAGCAGCGAGCGCTGCATCACGAAGACGGCACCCACGAGCACCACGTAGACGCCGATTGCGGTCCCGAACATGCCCTTCTTCAAGTCCCGATCCTGCTGCCTGGAGATATCTATAGATATAGGTCCCGGATGGGCCAACGTCGGCGTTGATTGTAGCCCGCCATCAGGCTACCAAACCTTAAAATCACTGGGATTCGAGGGTCGATTGGCATTCTCTGGCGCCGCGGCGGCCGACGGCCCGCCGAAGATCTATCTCCTGCACGAGAACGACGCGTGGGTCGCGCCGCTCTGCGCGGCACTCGCCGACCTCGGCCTGCCCTACGAGGCCTGGTTCCTCGACAAGGGCCGGCTCGACCTCGCCGCGGCGCCGCCCGAGGGCGTCTTCTACAGCCGGATGAGCGCCTCGGCCCACACCCGGGGCCATCGCCACGCGGCGGCGCTGGCGCGGGCCGTGCTCGGCTGGCTCGAAGCGCACGATCGCCGGGTGATCAACGGCACGCGGGCCCTGGCGCTCGAGCTCAGCAAGGTGGCGCAGCACCTGGCGCTCGTCCGGGCCGGCATCCGCACGCCGCGCACCGCCGCCGCGGTCGGGCGCGACCAGGTGCTGGCGTTGAGCGACGGCTTCGGCGACGGCCCCTACATCCTCAAGCCGAACCGGGGCGGCAAGGGGCTGGGCGTGCGGCTGCTGCCCGACCGCGCCACCCTGGCCGACTACCTCGCCGGGCCCGCCGCCGGGGAGGACGCGCCGATCGACGGGATCTGGCTGCTCCAGGAATACGTCCGGCCGGCCGAGCCCTTCATCACGCGCTGCGAGTTCGTGGGCGGGCGCTTCCTCTACGCCCTGCGCGTCGACACCAGCGGCGGGTTCGCGCTCTGCCCGGCCG